>Ga0265298_10007480_pt1 | contig 13263 bp, 6 predicted proteins | sample AusTroGonzalo_MG_3_FD_193486 | JGI IMG/M metagenome (GOLD analysis project Ga0265298, IMG submission 193486) | Bovine rumen microbial communities from tropical cattle in Woodstock, Queensland, Australia - Gonzalo_01 | ecosystem: Host-associated > Mammals > Digestive system > Stomach > Rumen ... | reverse complement strand
CATTGACCAACCGGCACTGCGCAGACTGTTGCCTACGATGCGTATGACGGTGGAGAGCAAGCGCGAGAATCCTGTGGTGACCTTCCTGAAAGCCAGTGCTGATATTGATTTCAAGGATATGCTCTTCAACCTGTCGACGTCTGCAGCAGAAGGTGTTAATGGTCGTGGATTTATCAATTCGCTGATGGTCAGCGATATTCGTATCGATACCATCAACTTCTCGCTGACGCAGCGTCAGGAGCGACTGGCCTTTGGCGGACAGATTCGTAACAATAAGAAGAACCCGCAGTTTGTCTTTAATGCCCTCTTTGACGGTATTATACAAGAACGTGGCGCTACGCTCGGCGTGCGCTACTACGATGCAGACAATAAACTCGGCGCTCGTGTGGGTGCTCAGGCAGAGGTAGTGGATAGCGGACTCTCCCTGCATCTTGTGCCTGCTCGTCCTACACTGGGTTATAAGGAGTTTGCAGTGAACAAAGACAACTTCCTATTCTTAGGCGCTTCAGGAAAGGTGAAGGCGAAGGTTGACCTGCGTGCTGACGACGGTATGGGTATTCGCCTATACTCTGAAGATACCGACCCAGACGCTTTGCAAGACCTGACGCTCAGTCTCCACCAGTTTAATCTGGAAGAGATTACCTCTGTCATTCCTTATGCACCTCGTATGTCGGGTATGCTGAATGGTGACTACCATGTAGTACAGGATGCCAGCGGACAGTTCTCTGTAGCTGGTGATATGGGTGTTCGTAACATGACCTACGAGCGTTGTCCTATTGGTAATATCAGTACGGAAATGGTCTATCTGCAGAAAGAGAATGATGCCCATGCCGTTGAGGCCCGTCTGATGATGGATGACGACGAGATTGGTCTGCTTCAGGGTACCTATTATAATGAAGGTGAGGGCTCGCTGGATGCTACGCTGCAATTGGAACACCTGCCACTGAATATTGTCAATGGTTTCGTGCCTGACCAGATTTGTGGATTGCAGGGTTATGGTGAAGGCACATTGACAATCCAGGGTGCTCTGTCGCGACCGGAGGTGAATGGTGAGGTATATCTCTCTAATTCTTACTTAGAGAGTGTTCCCTATGGTGTCAAGCTCCGCTTCGACGACGACCCCGTGCGCATTCAGCACTCTAACCTGTTGTTTGAGAACTTTACCGTCTATGCCCATAATGACAACCCGCTGAACGTACAGGGTAATGTCAACTTCAGTAATCTTGAGAATATTCTGGTTAATCTGCGCATGCAGGCCAATAACTTCCAAATTATCGGTACCAAGGAGCACGCCAAGAGTGTGGCCTATGGAAAGGCATTCGTCAACGTCTTTGCCATGGTAAACGGTCCGCTCGAGAACCTTAACATGCGTGGTCGTCTGGATGTGCTCGGAACGACTGACCTGGGCTATATCCTGCGTGATACACCTATTACCACTGATAACCAGTTGAACGATTTGGTGAAGTTTACGGACTTCAGCGATACGACACAGATTGCGGTATCTCGTCCGCCGATTACTGGCTTCCGCATGGATATGACGCTGAACGTATCGAAAGGTGCTCACATCATGGCCTACATGAATGCTGACCACTCCAACTATATCGACCTCATGGGTGGCGGTACGCTGCGTATGCTGTACAGTCCTGCTGATAACCTGCAGCTGACGGGTCGCTATACGCTGTCAAACGGTGAGATGAAGTATGCACTGCCTATCATCCCGCTGAAGACCTTCCATATTCAGGATGGCTCATACATTGAATTTACGGGTGACCCGATGAACCCAACATTGAATATCGCTGCTGTGGAGCGTACCAAGGCTACTGTAACAGGTACTAATGGCGTTGGACGCTCGGTAGTCTTTGACTGTGGCGTTAATATCACTCGCACACTTAGCGATATGGGTCTTGAGTTTACTCTCGATGCCCCTGAGGATATGCAGTTGCATGGTGAGCTGCAGACGATGGGAAGAGAGCAGCGCGGCAAGCTGGCGGTGACCATGCTGACCACAGGTATGTATCTGGCTGATGGTAATACGAAACCGTTCTCTATGAACTCGGCGCTCAGCTCGTTCCTTAGCTCAGAAATCAGTAACCTGACAGGTAATGCCCTGCGTACGCTCGACTTGTCATTCGGTATGGATAATAGTACCGATGCTACAGGACAGACACATACTGACTACTCGTTCAAGTTTGCTAAGCGCTTCCTGAACAACCGTCTGAAGCTGGCTATTGGTGGTAAGGTGACAACAGGTGAGGAGATGCCTGGCGGAAAGAATAACTCATTCTTCGACAACGTTTCGTTAGAGTACCGCTTGGACGATACCGCCAATAAGTACCTCAACCTCTTCTTTGAGAATAACTCCTACGACTGGCTTGACGGCTATACTCAAAAGTATGGTGGCGGATTCATCTGGCGCCGTACGCTGCAGAACTTCACTGATATCTTCCGTTTCAAGGATGACAGCAACACCTTGTCGCTACCTCCTGTACGTACTGACTCCATAAAGACAACACGCGATGACAAGAAATAAGATAACCTCATACATCTTACAGATAGCCTCTTGCCTCTTCATCGTCTCCTGTTCGATGACCAAGGATATTCCTGAGGGTGATCAGCTCTTTACTGGACTGAAAACCATTCAGTGGGTTGATGCTGAGCAGTCGGACAATCTAATAGAGACGCAAGAGGAACTGGAGGCAGCTCTTGCTACGGCTCCTAATGGTTCCTTGTTTGGCAGTAGTTACTATCGTCTGCCCTTCTCGTTTGGTGTCAGTGTGTGGAACAAATATGCCGAGAAGGATACTCCTTTCGCTAACTGGATGACTAAGACCTTTGGCCGTCAGCCTGTATTGATGTCGTGGGTTAATCCTGAACTGCGTGCCTCTGTGGCGCAGAACGTGTTGCACAATCATGGCTACTTCCATGGTAGGGTAGAGCATGAGACCATACAGCAGAAGAATCCCAAGACTGCCAAGATACAATATACTGTTACGCCAGGACGACTGTATATGCTTGATAGCGTAGGCTATTTTGACTTCCCTCGCCATGCAGACAGTCTGATACATTCCACTTTGGATGAGGCACAAATCCATCGTAACGATCCTTTTGTCGTGTCGAAACTTGATGCCGAGCGCCAACGTATCAGTACCTTGCTGCGTAACAACGGCTACTATTATTATCAGCCTGCCTATGCCTCTTATTTGGCAGACACCTTTTCGGTAGATGGCAAGGCACAGCTGCAGTTCCGTCTGGCCAAGGACGTGCCAGTTGCCGCAACACATCCTTGGTATATCGGTCGCATCACGGTAAATATGAAGAAGTCATTCATGGAACAGCCTACAGATTCCTTCAAGAGCCGCTTCCTGACGATTCGCTATTCTGATAAGAAACCACCCGTACGTCCTCGTGTGCTCTTGGCTGATATGAAGCTGCGCCCACGTCAGCAGTATAGCTATTCGGATTATCTGGAGTCTTCCAGTAAGATTAACGCTATGGGACTGTTCTCTATGACAGAGTTCCAGTTTACACCGCGTGACACCACTGCTGCCTGCGACACACTCGACCTGACGCTTAATTGCACTTTCGATAAACCATGGGACTTCTACATCGAGACGAATTTCAATGCCCGCACTATCGGTCGTATGGGACCAGAGTTGAAGATGGGTGTTACGCGTCGTAACGCCTTCCGTGGCGGTGAAAAGATAGATGTCAATGTTCATGGCTCATACGAGTGGGCAACCAATAACGGCTCGTCCATGAATAACTATGAATATGGTGCCGATGCCTCTGTGGAGTTTCCACGTATTATCGCACCTTTCGTAAATAAGTTCCAAAGAGTACGTCGCGGAAAGGATGGTAAGCCACGCCGTCGCTTGTTCTATAGTACGCCGTCGACGCTGGCTAAGGCCTCTACCAATGTCATCTATCGCCCGGGTTACTATAAGATGCATGTCGTCTCTGGTGAGTGGACCTACCGTTGGCAGACATCTGAGAAGAGTCGCCATGAGTTCTCACCACTTACTGTGAAGTATCAGTTTATGAATAGTCGCACCGCAGATTTTGATGCCGTTATCGACCAAAATCCCTATCTGTGGGCTACCATGCAGGACTACTTTATCCCTGAGATGCGCTATACCTATACTTATACCTCACCGAAGCGCTCGCTGCATCCGGCACGTTTGGAGGTTACCGTTGCTGAGGCGGGTAATGGTGTGGCACTCTATGATGTCGCTACTGGTAAGTCGTGGAACGATAAGGGTAAGACGATGTTTAAGAACCCCTATTCACAGTTCTTGAAACTGGAGACCGACTATACTAAGACGCTGACACTTGACAATCACTCAAAGATAGTGGGTCACGTCAATGCAGGTATTATCTACTCATACGGCAATAGTGACTGGGTACCTAATAGTGAACTGTTCTATGTGGGTGGCGCTAACAGCATCCGTGCTTTCTCTGTGCGTGGTGTTGGTCCAGGTTCCTTCCCTGGTATTGATGATAAGGCCTACTCTTATCTCATGCAGAATGGTGACATTAAGTTTGTTGCCAATGTTGAATACCGTCGTCAGCTGTTTGGCTCCCTCTATGGTGCCGTATTCCTTGATGCCGGTAACGTATGGACGGTACGCGACCAATATGGTGACGATCCACAGTTTAAGGGTACCAGCCAGTTTAAGTTGAAGGATGCTCTAAGCCAGATGGCAGTAGGTACTGGCCTTGGCATTCGATATGACATGGACTTCCTCGTGTTGCGCCTCGACTGGGGTGTAGCGCTTCATCTGCCTTATGAAACGGAGAAGTCTGGATTCTATAATGTTCCGCATTTCAAAGGTAGCCATACGCTTCACTTTGCTATTGGTTATCCCTTCTAATGATATAACAATAAATGATTCATATAAAAATATAGATTATGGAAAGAACATGGAGATGGTTTGGCAAGAAGGATAAGATAACACTTGCCCAGCTGAGACAAATTGGTGTTGAGGGTATCGTTACCGCTCTGCACGACGTACCTCTGGGTGAGGTATGGACACGAGAGAAGATTCGTGACTTGCGCGAGTATATTGAGAGTTATGGCATGCGTTGGAGCGTGGTAGAGTCACTGCCCGTTGTTGAGACGATTAAATATGGCGGTCCTGACCGCGACCACCAGATAGAGGTTTATAAGGAGTCACTGCGTAACCTCTCAGCAGAGGGTATTCACTGCATCTGCTATAACTTTATGCCTGTGCTCGATTGGGCTCGTACTGACTTGTTCCACGATAACCCCAATGGTGCCACGAACCTTTATTTCAACTATGCGGAGTTTGCTTACTTCGACATCTATATCCTGAAGCGTCCAGGTGCTCGCGAGGAATGGGAGAAGTTCAAATTCCCTGAAGGATGGGGTGAAGGTCGTAGTGTTATCGCTGAATGCGACGCACTGGCCAAGACAATGACTCCCGAGAAGGATCATAAACTGGTAGAAACCATCGTTATCAAGACACAGGGCTTTGTGAGTGGTAACTTCAGTGAGAACGATGAGGCTCCTATCCAGAAGTTCCGCGAATTCCTTGACCTGTATAAGGGTATCGACAAGGCTCAGTTGCGCGAGAATATGAAGTACTTCCTCGAGGCTATCATGCCTGTTTGTGAGGAGTGCAATATGAATATGTGTGTTCACCCTGATGATCCCCCCATTGAGATTCTCGGTCTGCCTCGTATCGTCCGTACTGAGGAGGATATCCAGTGGTTCCTCAATGCAGTACCTAATAAGCATAATGGCCTGACGTTCTGTGCCGGTTCATTGTCTGCTGGCGCTTACAATAATGTTGTTGAGTTGGCAAAGAAGTTTGCTTCTCGCACTCACTTCGTACATCTGCGCTCATGCCATATCTTCCCCAATGGCGACTTCACTGAGGCCAGCCACTTAGGTGGTCGTGCTGACCTCATCGAGCTGTGCCGTATCTTCGAGAAGGAGAACCCACAGTTGCCGATGCGCGTGGATCATGGTATGACGTTTACTGATGAGCCCGGCGGTATTATGGATGAGTCAAGTCACGGACATAATGCAGGCTATACGCTCCTTGGTCGTATGTTTGCTCTTGGTCAGGTGCAGGGAATCCTTGCCACTGTTGACCGTGAGCTTGGAATAGAATACAAACAACCCGGATTCTTTGATTAAAAAATCAGAGTGTGGTGTTGTTAACTATAGATTAATATAACGATATAGATTGTGGAAGTAGCGAATGACAGATGGGGCATCCTCTATTGCCCCAAAGGACGCGGCAGTAAAATGCGCGAGAAGATACAGCGCGTGCTGGATGAGCGCAAGGTGCAGTACGACTTTGTGCAGAGTGAGTCAACAGATAGCGTAGAGCGTCTGATGACCATGTTGATACGTAATGGTTATAAGACCATTATTATCATGGGTGGCGATTCAGCACTGAACGATGCCGTCAACTGCTTGATGTCTGAGGAGAAGCAGGTACGCGAAAGCATTGCTTTAGGTGTCATTCCCAATGGAATGATGAATGACTTTGCGCGCTACTGGGGCTTCGACGATGACGAGATGGAGCAGACGGTGGACTGGTTGATAAAACACCGAGTTCGTCGCATTGATCTGGGCTGTGTGCGCTATACTAACAAAAAGAATGAGCGTTGTCATCGTTACTTCCTCAACTGTGTCAATATCGGGTTAATTGCTGACGTAATGAATCTGCGCCGTCAGACACGCTCACTGTTGGGCTCTCGCACACTCTCGTTCATCGTGTCGATTTTCCTCATGGTTTTCCACCGCATGGATTATAGAATGCGTGTTAAGCTGAACAGTGAGGTGGTAGACCGTAAGATAATGACGATGTGTGTGGGTAGCGGTCCTGGCTATGGCCAGACTCCTAATGCGGTACCCTATAACGGCATGCTTGACGTGTCGATGGTGTATCATACGGAGATGATGCAACTGATTGCTGGTCTGTGGCTGTTGATATCTGGACGTTTCCTGAACCATCGAAGTGTGCATCCATACCGTACTCGTGAGATTGTTATCGAGGAGGCACCTCACGCACTGGTAGGAGTTGACGGTCGACTGATAGGTACTCCCGTGGGAGCCTATCGCATCACCGTAGAACAGGAAGTCATCAATTTCCTGATACCCGACTAACACTATCGTGTGGCGTTTTTCATCCTTTGGTTGCAAAATTGCACGTTTTCACAAAAAAAGTGCAAAAATATTTTGTAGTCACGATGAAATTGCGTACTTTTGAAGGTGATTACTAATCTAAAACACTTATCTTAAAATAAGAACTATGAGTTATTTACGATTCGAGAAAGCTGTAATGACCAATCTTGAGGAGTCACTCCATCGTGAATTGCTTCGAACAAACCGTTCTGGCGCCTACAGCGCGTCTACATTGGTAGACTGCAATACGCGCAAGTATCATGGTCTGCTCGTTGTTCCCGTACCTGAGCTTGACGATGAGAACCATGTGCTGCTGTCATCGCTTGACTGTACGGTGATTCAGCATGGTGCCGAGTTCAACCTCGGTCTCCACAAGTATCAAGGCAACAATTTCAGCCCTAAAGGTCACAAATACATTCGCGAGTTTACTTGTGATGTTGTGCCCACCACCATCTACCGTGTTGGTGGCGTGTTATTAAAAAAAGAGGTGGTGTTCCACCACTATGAGGACCGAATCCTCATTCGTTATACCTTAGAGGATGCTCACTCAGCTACTACGCTGCGTTTCCGTCCTTTCCTTGCCTTCCGCTCAGTTCGTCAGTTTACTCATGAGAATTCAACGGCAAGCCGTGAGTACCATGAGGTGGATAATGGTATCAAGACATGTATGTATGCCGGTTATCCCGACTTGTATATGCAGTTCTCGAAGAAGAACGAGTTTATTTTCCAGCCAGACTGGTATCGCGGTGTAGAGTATCCTAAGGAACAGGAGCGTGGCTATGCCTCAAACGAGGACCTCTATGTACCAGGCTACTTCGAGATGAGCATTAAGAAGGGTGAGAGCATCATCTTCTCTGCCTCTACATCGAGCATTAAGACCTCTGCGCTGAAGGAGTTGTTCCAGAAAGAGGTTGAGCAGCGTGTGCCTCGCGATAACTTCTATCATTGTTTGGTGACTGCCGCTCACCAGTTCCATAACCGCAAACCCAACGATGACCGCTACTTGTTGGCTGGTTATCCTTGGTTTAAGTGCCGTGCCCGTGATACGTTCATTGCACTGCCAGGCTTGACATTAGCCATCGGTGAGAAAGACTATTTTGAGTTGGTTATGAAGACCGCCGAGAAGGGATTGCGTGAATTTATGGCCGACAAGCCTTTGAGTGTCAAGATATATGAGATAGAACACCCCGATGTTCCGCTGTGGGCTGTCTGGGCTATCCAGCAGTATATCAAAGATGCTGGTCGCGAAGAAGGCTACAAGATGTATGGCAAGCTGCTGAAGGACATTGTGAAGTTCATCATGGATGGTGGTCATCCCAATCTGCGTCTTGATGATAACGGACTTATTTATGCCGATGGTCGTGACAAGGCTATCACCTGGATGAACTCCACGGCTAATGGTCGCCCCGTCGTTCCACGCTCAGGATATATCGTAGAGTTCAATGCTCTTTGGTATAATGCCATCAAGTTCTGTGCTTCTCTTGAGGCAGAACTGGGCGATAAGAAGTTCGCTGCAAAGCTGGAGAAGCTTTCTGAGCTGTGCAGGAAGTCGTTTGTCGACACCTTTATGAATGAGTATGGCTATCTGCTCGACTATGTAGATGGTAATATGATGGATTGGAGCGTACGCCCGAACATGATATTCCCTATCGCATTTGACTATTCTCCATTGTCACAGGAGCAGAAGAAGAGTGTTCTCGATGTATGTACTCGTGAGTTGCTGACTCCTAAAGGACTGCGCTCTCTGTCGCCAAAGAGTGGTGGCTATAATCCTATGTATGTCGGACCACAGACACAGCGAGACTATGCTTATCATCAGGGAACGGCATGGCCTTGGTTGGGCGGCTTCTATATTGAGGCATGTCTGAAGCTCTATAAGCGTACCCGTCTGTCATTCCTCGAGCGCCACATGGTGGGCTATGAAGAAGAGATGGACTATCATGCGTTGGGTACTATCAGTGAACTGTTCGATGGCAATCCGCCATTCTATGGACGTGGTGCTATGGCTTTTGCAATGAATGTGGCTGAGATTCTGCGCTCAGTGAAGTTGTTGCAGAAATATACATACCAAAAATAAATAAGGAGGAAACGCTATGAAAGTATTAATGTTTGGATGGGAGTATCCTCCTCATGTATTTGGTGGACTGGCCACCGCAAACTATGGTATTTCGCAGGGACTCCATGCTCAGGGCGATATGGATATCACGCTCTGTCTGCCCAAGCCTTTCGGTGATGAGGACCGCACGGCATGCAATATAGTAGCGATGAATGCTGTCCCCATTGCTTATCGTGATGTGTCGGCAGACTATGTTCGTGAGCGTGTCGGCAATATTATGGATCCCGATCTCTATTTCCGCTTGCGCGACCACATCTATGCAGATTTCAACTACATGCATGTCAACGACTTGGGTGCTATGGAGTTTGCTGGAGGTTATCCTGGTAATCTGCACGAGGAAATCAATAACTACTCCATTATTGCCGGAGTGGTGGCACGTACCTTAGATTACGACATTATTCATGCTCATGACTGGTTGACCTATCCCGCTGGTATTCATGCTAAGCAGGTGAGTGGTAAGCCCCTTTGCATCCATGTGCATGCTACCGATTTCGACCGTTCGCGTGGTAAGGTGAACCCCACCGTTTATTCGATAGAGAAGAATGGTATGGATAATGCCGACTGTATCATGTGTGTCTCTGAGCTGACACGTCAGACGGTTATTAATCAGTATCATCAGGATCCTCGCAAGTGCTACACGGTACACAATGCCGTATATCCATTGCCACAGGAATATCAAGATATTCCACGTCCTGACCATACGGGAAAGGACAAGGTGGTAACGTTCCTTGGACGTATCACGATGCAGAAGGGCCCTGAGTACTTCGTTGAGGCTGCCAATATGGTAATCCGTCGCACCAAGAATGTACGCTTCTGTATGGCAGGTTCTGGTGATATGATGGACGCTATGATTCATCTGGCTGCTGAGCGTGGCATCGCTGACCGTTTTCACTTCCCGGGATTCATGCGTGGCAAACAAGTCTATGAATGTCTAAAGGATTCTGATGTTTACGTCATGCCTTCTGTCTCCGAGCCTTTCGGTATCTCACCTTTGGAAGCTATGCAGTGTGGCACGCCCTCAATCATCTCGAAGCAGTCGGGATGTGCTGAGATCCTGAACAACTGTATCAAGGTTGACTATTGGGATGTCTACGCACTCGCTGACGCCATCTATAGTATCTGTGCTAACGACTCACTATTCCAGTATCTCAAGGAGGAAGGAAAGAATGAGGTTGACCAGATTACTTGGGAGAAAGTCGGTGCCTGGATAGCAACGCTTTATAAGCGTACTCTCGGCTGGGAGCAATAAACGTCAAACAAATAACCAATAAACAATCAACGATTATGAAAACAATTTGTTTATATTTCGAAATACATCAGATTATCCATCTGAAGCGCTATCGTTTCTTCGATATCGGTACCGATCATTACTACTATGACGACTACGAGAACGAGCGCAGCATCACTGATATTGCCAACCGTAGTTACATGCCGGCACTGACAGCCATTGGTGATATGATAAAGGAACATGGCGACTATTTCAAAGTGGCCTTCTCACTGAGTGGTACGGGTATCGAACAGCTGGAGTTCCACGCTCCACAGGTCATTGCAAAGTTGCAGGAGCTGAACCAGACAGGTTGTGTAGAGTTCCTCGCTGAACCATACTCTCATGGTCTGTCATCACTGGCTAATGAGGAGACCTTTGCTCTTGACGTGAAGAAGCAGGCTGCCAAGATTGAAGAACTGTTTGGTAAGAAGCCCACTGTAGCCCGTAACTCGTCGCTCATCTACTCTGATGATATTGGTGGACAGATTGCTGCTATGGGCTTTAAGGGTATGCTCACTGAGGGTGCTAAGCATGTGCTGGGCTGGAAATCGCCACACTATGTCTACAACTGTAACATTGCCCCCAATCTGAAGCTGTTGCTCCGCGATGTGGAACTGTCGGATGATATCTCATTGCGCTTCAACAATCCTGACTGGGAAGGCTATCCTCTGTTTGCCGACAATTATATCGACCGCATAGCTCGCTTACCTGAGGAAGAACAGATTGTCAATATCTTTATGGAGCTCAGCGCTCTGGGTATCGCTCAGCCACTTAGCAGTAATATCCTCGACTTCCTGAAAGCACTGCCAGGCTGTGCTAAAGAGAAGGGTATCACATTCTCTACACCTACTGAGATCTGCATGAAGGTGAAGAGTATGGGTGCCATCAATGTTCCTGACACACTGTCGTGGGTTGACGAGGAGCGCGACTGCTCTTGCTGGTTGGGTAACGCTATGCAGCGTGAGGCCTTCAACAAGCTCTATAGTGTGGCTGACCGCCTGCGTATCGCTGATGATCCACGTCTTAATCAGGACTGGGACTATCTGCAGGCTTCTAACAACTTCCGCTTTATGACTACCAAGCCCTCAAATGTAGGTTTGGATCGTGGCATCTATAGCGGACCGTTCGATGCTTTTACCAACTATATGAACATCCTCGGTGACTTCATCAACAGAGTCAACGCCCTCTATCCACAGGAGATTGAGAATGACGAGCTGAACGCTCTGCTCACTACCATCCGCAACCAGGGTGATGAGATTGAGATGAAGGACAAGGAGATTATCCGTCTGAAGGCACGTCTGGAGAAGTTGGAGCCAAAGAAGGAGGAAAAGGCTAAGAAGGCCGCTGCACCTAAGAAAGCAGTAGCTCCAAAGAAAGCTGCAACTCCCAAGAAAGCAGCTCCTGCCAAGAAGGAGAAACCTGCTGAGGCAAAAAAGTAATCTGACGCAGTCATCAGATAAAAGAATAGGAGGAGAGGGGGAGTCTGTGGGCTCCCTCTTTTTATTAAAAACAGATAATAATGAAGATAGTAATTCTTGACGGCTATTCAGCCAATCCGGGAGACCTGTCGTGGCAGGAGTTGGAGCAGTTGGGAGAAGTAACGGTATATGATCGTACGAACCCCACAGAGACGGTAGCGAGAGCAGCCGATGCTGAGATTGTACTGACCAATAAGGTGGTTATTAATAAAGATGTCCTTGTGCAACTGCCAAAGTTAAAGTACATCGGTGTACTTGCCACAGGTTATAATGTGGTAGATATTGAGGCGGCTCATGAGCGTGGCATCGTCGTAACTAATGTACCGGCCTATAGTACGGAGAGTGTGGCGCAGATGGTGTTTGCCCATTTGCTGACCGTAACGAATCGTACGGAGCACTATGCCATCCAGAATCGTAATGGTCGCTGGACAGAGAATCCTGACTTCTGCTATTGGGATTTCCCCCACATGGAGCTGGCAGGAAAGACATTTGGTGTTGTGGGTTTAGGTAATATCGGTCAGCGTGTCGCCCAGATTGCGCTCGCTTTCGGTATGAAGGTCAAGGCAATGACCAGTAAGACAACTCTGCCTGCTGGTGTTGAAAAGGTCTCTCTCGCAGAACTGTTGGCAGCATCAGACATCTTGTCGCTGCATTGCCCATTGACAGAAAGTACACGCCATCTCATCAATGCTGAAACACTCCGACAGATGAAGCCTACTGCTGTTCTTGTTAATACAGGACGTGGTCCGCTGATAGATGATGAGGCTGTAGCTAAGGCACTTGCCGACGGACGCCTTGCTGCTTTCTGTGCTGATGTGCTTACTGAGGAACCACCCAAGGCAGACAATCCGCTGTTGCAGCAACCGAATGCATTTATTACCCCTCATATTGCATGGGCTTCCAAGGAGGCTCGCATCCGCTTGCTGCAGGTTGCCATAGATAATGTTCGAGCCTTTATAGAGGGTAAACCTATTAATATAGTATGAGCGAAAAACCATAATTAATTTGGTGTTTCGCTAGATTTGCACTACCTTTGAGACTATGTCTCGAAAGAACTTCCGTTCGGAAAAACTCAAATTCATTTGGTTTTTCACTCACTTATTCGTACCTTTGCAGCCGTGAAACTGGATAACAGACGACATATTGCCTCATGGTTGCTATTGGCCGTATTTGTGCCAATGCTGCTCCTTGCGTCACTTCATGTGCATGAAAGTGGTGTAGAGACAGCAGAGACAGAGTGTAC
>Ga0265298_10007478_pt1 | contig 13264 bp, 9 predicted proteins | sample AusTroGonzalo_MG_3_FD_193486 | JGI IMG/M metagenome (GOLD analysis project Ga0265298, IMG submission 193486) | Bovine rumen microbial communities from tropical cattle in Woodstock, Queensland, Australia - Gonzalo_01 | ecosystem: Host-associated > Mammals > Digestive system > Stomach > Rumen ... | reverse complement strand
CAACCTTCTCGAAGCGCTTGTGCGTGATGATGTTGTCGCCAAATACATCGACATACTCCTGAATGATGGGCTTCATATAGGCCACGAGCTTCTTGACGTTCTCCACGAAGTTGGGGTCGATGTCATCCTGCAGACCACCGATGCGGTAGTAGTTCTGGATGAGTCGTCCACCCGTGGTTTCCTCCATGCAGTTGAGCACGTGCTCACGGTCACGCATACTGTAGAGGAAGGCCGTCAGGGCACCCATATCCTGAGCACAGCAGCCAACGTACAGCAGGTGGCTGTCGAGTCGCTGCAGCTCGTCCATGATGGTGCGGATATACTTGATGCGGTCAGTCAGTTCCACGCCCAGACCTTCCTCAATAACACCTACCAGTGCATGACGATGCATCATGGCACTCAGGTAGTTAAGACGGTCGGTTAAAGCAAGGGTTTGAGGATAGGTGTAGCTCTCGCACATCTTCTCTATACCACGATGGATATAGCCCAGATGCGGATACACGCGCTTCACCACCTCACCGTCAAGCACTGTCTGCAGACGGAGCACACCGTGGGTTGAGGGGTGCTGCGGGCCGATGTTGATGACGTACTCGTCGCTGGTGAACAGCTTGTTCTGCTTCGACTGCAGGATACCGTCCTTGTCCAAGTAGTACTCCAAACCGTAGTCGGGCTCCACATCGTCCTCCAGCGTATATTCGTCGTTGAACTCCCAGTCCTTGCGGAAGGGGAATCCCTTGAAGTCGCTGCGCAGGAAGAGGCGGCGCATGTCGGGATGACCCAGGAACACAATGCCGTAGAAGTCATACACCTCGCGCTCTAACAGGTCGGCTACCTTCCAGATATTGATCACTGAAGGGATGTACGGAGTATCTTTCTGCGTCTTGGCCAGCATCTTCACCGAGCAGCGCTCGTGTGTCTCGCTGTTCTCCAGGATATAAATACAGCCAAGGCCCTCTTCTGCTCCGAAGTCCTCGCCGACGATGGTCACCAAATAGTCAAAGCCTTTCTTCTCCTTCAAGTTCTGCATCTCCTGTGCGAACTTTTCAAATTCGAATGATAAGAATTCTAACTTCATGCCTGTTCCTCCTTTCCTTGTTTCATTTCAGCAATGAACTCCTCGGGAACGTCCGTCACCACGATTGGCTCGCGCCTGTGGTCACCAAGACGACGGGCTACGAGTTCCTCGTTCGATACGCCGAGATCTTTCTCGTCTGCCGTCTGCTTGTGGTTGGCACCACCGAAGAATTTCTCAACCTTCACCTTACGCTGCAGCTGCATCATGCCATACATGATGGCCTCCGGACGCGGGGGACAACCTGGGATGAACACATCGACAGGAACAATCTCTTCGATGCCCTTCACCACGTGGTAGCTTGACTTGAACGGTCCGCCACTAATGGCGCAGCCACCCACAGCAATCACGTACTTGGGTTCTGCCATCTCGTCATACAGGCGCTTCAGGGCCGGTGCCATCTTATGGGTAATCGTACCGGCGCACATGATCAGGTCGGCCTGACGGGGTGAGTTACGCGTCACCTCGAAACCGAAACGTGCAAAGTCATAACGTGAACATCCACAGGCCATGAACTCGATGCCACAGCATGAAGTGGCAAAGGTCAGCGACCACAGTGAGTTGGCACGTCCCCAGTTGATGAGCTTGTCCAACGAACCTGTCACCACATTGACGCCACCCTCATGGAGTTCGTCAACAATCTTTTCTAACGTAGAGTTATCCTTCCATTCCTCGTAGGGAATACTCTTGATTTTCGGCTTTATTTCCATTCCAGCGCTCCTTTCCGCCAGGCATAAGCCAGGCCTAAAACCAAAACTACCAAGAAAAAGCCGATGCTCAGCAATGCCGCTGCACCGAACTGCTTAACGACGACTGCCCATGGATAGAGGAACACCGTTTCCACATCGAACATGAGGAAGAGAATGGCAAACAGATAGAACCCGATGCTCACCGGCAACCACGACGTGCCCCGTGTGGGAATACCACACTCATAGGGTTCGCCCTTTACCTTGTTGTAGCTTCGCGGTCCTATCAGCTTAGCGGTCACGTAAGCTGCCAAAACCAGTGTAATAGCCGTCACTAATACGGTAATTAACAACGTAAAATTCATAATGTGTGTATAATAAAAATATGTATTCTCGCGAATTGCGGTGCAAAGGTACAAAAAAAATGCAAAGACTTCGCATATTTATGGAAAATCTTTGCACTTAATGTCAAATTATTCTGTATTCCTACTCAAACGTCAGCGCTTCACCCGTACTGGCATTAGGTTGCTGGATGTGGAGCATCGAGCAGACGGTGGCGGCAAAGTCCGTAATGTGCGTCTCACGCGGACTGCTGCCGTGAGGCACGTGCCAGCCATAGAACAACATGGGGATATGGGCGTCGTAGGGATTCCACTCGCCGTGCGTAGTACCGACAGGTGACGACCATGAGCCGTACTCGTAGTAGCCGGGTTTCGGGAAGAATATGATGTCACCCGAACGGCCGGGATAGTAACCCATCAGCGCCCTATCGCGCAACAGCGGCGGCATGGCCGTGGTTGCCAGGTCCTCATAGGCTGCAGCAAAGATAATGTCCTTCTCTTGACGCACGCTTTCAAGTACTTGCCGGGTGACGTTGGCCGTGTTAAGTCCTTGTGAATGAATGGCATCCCTGTCAAGGAAAATCCTGTAGTCAATGACGTCAGCGATGACGGGGCGATGTCCACCGATTTCCTTGGACATGCCGTCAAAGACATGCCCTTTCATGTCGTCACTTTTCCAGGGGCCTGCCGACAACTTGTGTTCCTGCATGAACCGCCAGTTGTGTGCAGCACCGTGGTCAGCAGTCAGGAACAGCAGGTAGTTGCCATGCCCCACCTGGGCATCGAGAGCCTGGAGCAGGCGGGCAATGTCCTTGTCCAGTTCCAAATATGCCTCGTCGGTATGCTCGCCACGCGTGCCCCACTCATGACCAATGACGTCAGTCTCAGAATAGCTCACGCAGAGCATGTCGGGCACCTCGCCGCATCCCAGCTGCTCACCCTCAAGGGCGGCAATGGCCATGTCGGTGATAAGATGACCACAGAGGGGATAGAAGCCAACCTTCTCGCCCACCTTCTTCAGTTCCTTATTCTTCGCCATGCGGGCGTTCACGTCCTTCACGTACTGCGGCAGTTCCATCATGTAGTACGTTGAGGTGATGAAGCAACCGTTCTTCGTGTCTATCCAGTAGGCAGCATTGGCCGAGTGGCCTGCCGGCAGGATGGCGGCACGGTCTTTGTAACTGACACCGACCACCCTCGAACGAAAGTCGTAGTGAAGGCGTAGCTGGTCGCCAATGGTCGTAGAGACAAGATTCACGGGCGACATCTGTCCCAGTTGCTTGTTGTCGGATCCCACCGGCTGCACAGTCGTGTCCGTGCAGCAATAGACCTTACGACCATCAATGTAGAAATTGTTGCCACAGATGCCGTGGAAGGCCGGGGTCGTACCCGTATAGACGCTGGTATGCCCGATGGCTGTCACCGTCGGCAGGTAGTTGATCAGGCAGTTGTCATAACTGTAGCCCTCACCGAGGAGACGACGGAAGCCCCCCTCGCCAAACCGATGATAGTAACGTGACAGGTAGTCCCAGCGCATCTGATCCACCACAATGCCAACCACAAGCTTCGGCTGCTCGCCGAACTGCGGACGGTCGTTCGTCCGTGCCGACAGTTGAAAAACGGCAAAAAACAATAACACAATAAATAACAGTTTCCTCATACAATTACTGACTTTTAGTTTCTGTCAGCAAAGGTACTATTTTTTTTGAAAAGAAGAACAGTTCTCGTGTTTTTTTATTATCTTTGCACCCAATGAGTAAGAAAGTATCGGTCATCCTGAAAACGCTGGGGGGCATCGTTGTTGCCGTCGTCCTGCTGCTCATCATCAGTTTCATACTGCTGAACACGAAGCCTGTGCAGCAGCGTGTAGTTGCATTGGCAACGGAAATGCTGAGTGAGAAACTGGGAACACGTGTCAGCATAGAGCATGCCGACATCGGTCTGCTCGGTGGACATGTCTATCTGCATGGGGTGGAGATTGACGACCTGCAGAAGCAGAAAATGCTCAGCATCAACAAGCTCTCAGCCAACCTCGAACTGCTACCCCTGCTGAGAAGCCACATCGTGGTGAAAGAGGCTGGTCTCGAGGGACTTGACGCCCTGCTGACGAAGGGGACGGACTCGATACCTGCCAACTACCAGTTCCTGATTGATGCCTTCAAGAAGGACAAGAAGCCTGAGGCCAACGACACGCTGAGGAAGAAAAAAAAGCTGACGCTCGACGTGAACCACGTGAACCTGAAGGACATTCACGTGAAGTACGACAAGTATGACTTCCGACTGCAATCGGCGCAGTACAACAGCAAGAACATCAAGGCGGACAGCATCCAGGCCGCATGGACAGCAGAGAAGAAGAAAGGTCCTGTGGACAATTGGGCATGTATAGAGAAGTTGACAGTCACGCAGAATGGGAAGGTGTTCCAGACAGAAGTGGAAGGACTGTGCTTCCGAACCGACAACCACAAGCCCCGCAAGAACTCCGGTCGGCCCAAGCGCGGATTCTTCGACGTGGATCATCTGAACATCACAGCCCAGGCGAACCTGACCATCGACACTGGTGACAAGGACTCGCTGAAGATAGCACTCAATGAGTGTACGGCGACGGACACCATCACAGGTATCGACTTACGCGAGCTGAAGGCCAAGACCATCCTCTCGAACGGCATGCTCCTGCTGAGAGACATTGATGTGCAACAGACAAACACAAAGCTGCACATTGCCTCTGCCGAAATGCAGTTGCCCAGCAAGAAGAAGGGCATCAAGTTGTCGTACTCCACAGGCGCCATCACCGGCCGTGCCATCCTAAAGGACATCTCGCGCACGTTTTCCCCTGCATTGGGTAAGTTCACCCTACCCCTCAACCTGAGCCTTAACATGAGCGGAACGGATAGCACCATCACCTTCCGTAACGTGCAGGTATCAACAGACAACAAGAAACTGACCATCGGTGCAACGGGCAACATCACGCATCTGAAAGAAAAGGAACTGCTGGACGTTCACTTCCACGTCAACCGGATGAAAGCCACCACAGACATGGCAGAACACGTCATCAACCAGTTTACGGTGAAGAAACTGATGATGAAGCAGCTCAACAGGCTTGGTAGCATCAGCTATACGGGCGACTTCCACGTGCTCTACAGGAAAGAACAGTTCCAGGGACAGCTCTATACAAACATGGGCAGCATGGACTTCAATTTCTACCTGGACGAGAACAATAAATATCTCATCGGACAGGCCAGCACCAAGAACCTGGCACTGGGCGACGTCATGGACATCAAGGGACTGGGTAGCGTGGTGGCGAATGTCAGGTTCTCCATCGACATCTCCAAGGCCCGTACGGCCATCATGCGCAGACAGAAAGGCGGCAAGCTGCCCATTGGGTCGGTCAACGCAATGGTTGACGACAGTTCGTTCAAGGGTATTCACATCAGACGTCTGACAGCCGACATCAAGAGTGACGGAGCAGTGGCAACGGGCGACGTCAAGCAGTTAGGCAAACATCGTGACATCTTCTTCACGTTCTCATTTACCAATACCGACGAAATGAGCAAGATGAAGATTACACACCCTGGCATCAAGTTCCACAAACTTTCTGAGGAGGACAAGAAGGCCAAGGAAGAGAAGAAACAGAAGAAGAAAGAAAAGAAACAGCAACAGAAAGAGGAAGAACGACGCACAGGAAAGAAGAAGAAAAAGTTCCTATTCTTCTGATGCATCAGAGATACCGCAACGTGAAAGTATGTTAATTATTTCCGTTTTCGTGCAAGGATTCCATACTTCTGCGGTTATAAAGGTAGTAAGAGCCATAAACACTTAAGAAAAATGACAAGGGCATATAAAGACCTGAAAAAGTTTTTGTTGGTAATGGTCTGTATGACGGCCGTCGTACAGCATATTGGAGCTCAGGAGTATTTCTCCTCGGCTTCCGACTTTGCCCGCCTGTATGTCGGGCCGCTTGAGCCACAGTACCAGAAAACGTTGTGGCACGACATCCCCTATTATCAAGGAAGCACAGACATGTATCATGGTCGTGTCAGCTATTACGGCGTGGTTTATGATGATGTCCAACTGCGCTTTGACCAATTGGAGCAGCGGGTTGTCGTTCTTTCCCCGGTAGGAAACTACTCTTGTCTGCCTGAGCAGGAACACATCGACTGGTTCGAGATGGACGGTCGCAGATATGTGCATGACCCGGAGGACAGCACACGGTATGCGTCGCTGCTATGCGACGGAAGCACCAACGGCATACGGCTCTATCACAGTATGTGGAAGGTCTATAGCGGTGAAAGGAATTATGGGGGAAAGAGATACCTGAAGACGCTTGTCACCAAGGAGCATTATACGCTCGTTAACCCTGACGGAGAAACGTATCATGTGAAGCGTGCATCGGATGTGGCGAAGCTCTTCCCTGAACAGAAAAAGCAAATCAAACGCTTCGCAAAGACAAACCACCTCTCCTTCTCGAAGAGTGAGCGTGAGGCAAGTCTGGTAAAAGTAATAAACAGCATGGTTTCGAGTGGTCCCGCCAGATCCACCCCCTTACCCCTCCCTGCGATGGAGGGGAGCAGATACCCTCAGGACATACAAGTTTATAATGAACAGACTGTAGAGCAAACCACTCCCATCCCTCACAGGGAGGGGACGGGGGAGGGTCTGATAGCCGGCATTCCCGTTCTGGATAGTGACACCATGATGGCGACTTCTGCGAAGATGAATGCCTACGTAGTGCCTGGCGTGAAGAAGGCGAAGGCCAACATTGCCGATGTACAGGAACTTGACGAGATTGTCGTTGTGGGTGGTCGCCAGTCGGCTGTGAAGAACATCATGATAGGTTCCGAGAAGTTCAAGCCCCAGGTCCTGAAGAACATCCCATCGGCCTTCGGCGAGTCGGACATCATGAAAATCGTGCTCACGCTGCCAGGTGTTACGACCGTCGGAGAGGCATCAAGCGGATATAATGTACGAGGTGGTGCAACTGACCAGAACCTCATACTCTTCAATGGCGGTACCGTGTATAATCCGTCGCACCTGTTTGGTTTGTTCACGTCGTTCAACTCAGATGCTGTGGAGGACGTGGAGCTATTCAAGTCAAGCATTCCAGTGGAATACGGAGGCAGAATCAGTAGTGTACTGAAAGTTATCTCGAAGGAGGCCAATATGCAGAAGTTTACCGGTTCGGCCAGTATCGGCGCGCTGACCAGCAAGGCAAATATTGAGATACCGATTGTCAGGGACCATGTGTCGCTGCTGCTGAACGGCCGTACAACGTATAGTGACTGGATGCTCAAGCAACTGCCAGAGGACAGTGGCTACAAGAACGGTACTGCGAACTTCTATGACTTCGGCGGCGTACTGACGTGGAAACTCAACAGTCTGCATCGCCTGAAGGTCTATGGCTATTGGAGCAAGGACAAGTTCTCGTTCAGCTCAGAGGACAACTATGGCTACCAGAACCGGAACATCTCTGCAGAGTGGCGTTCTATTCTGAATGAAAAGCTAACGGCCACGCTGTCTGCCGGACTTGACCACTACGACTATTTCAATGAGGACAGGAACATACCTTCGATGGCTGCCCGACTGAGTTTCGGCATCGACCAGCTGTGGGCCAAGCTGCACATCCGTCAGCATCTGGCAGAGAAGCAGGTCCTCTCATACGGTCTCTCCGTGCAGCATTATAATGTGCAGGGCGGCAAGTATGAGCCTGTGGGTGTGGAATCGTGCATCACGACCGATCAGTTGCAGAAGGAAAAGGCATTGGAGAGCGCCGTATATATTGACTATGAGCGTTCGCTCACGGATAAGCTGTCGGTTTCTGCCGGCCTGCGCTATACTATGTTCAATGCACTCGGTCCCCGTGACGTGAATCTGTATGTGGATGGTGAGCTACCATCAGACGAGACCTTGTTGGAAACACGTCATGAGACAGGCATCATCAAGACCTATCATGCTCCGGAGTTACGCATATCGGCACGCTATGCCCTACAGGAAAACCTCTCGTTGAAGGCTGGTTTCAACACGATGCACCAGTATATCCATAAGGTGTCGAACACTTCCATCATGTCGCCTACTGATATCTGGAAACTCTCCGACCTGAACATCAAGCCCCAGAATGGCTGGCAGGTAGCAGCCGGCATCTATCATGAGACGACCGACAAGAAATACGAGTTCTCTGCCGAGGCCTACTACAAGCATATCAGCGACTACCTGAATTATCGCAGTTCTGCCGTTCTGCTGATGAATCACCACCTGGAGACCGACGTCATCTCGACCAAGGGACAGGCATACGGCATAGAGCTTCAGGCAAAGAAGCCTACTGGAAGGTTGAATGGATGGATAAGCTATACCTTCTCACGCTCCCTGCTCCGTCAGGATGACAAGCGGGTGGCCATACCTCTGAACAATGGCGAGTGGTATCCTGCGGAATACGACAGACCCCATGATGTGAAGGCTGTGCTCAACTTCAAGTTTACCGAGAGATACAGTCTTTCAAGCAACTTCAACTATGCCACTGGCCGTCCGACCACATTGCCTGCAGGCAAATACTACGACTCGCATAATCAGAGATACATGCCCTACTATACCGACCGCAACACCTACCGTATTCCGGACTATATGCGTCTGGACCTTGCGTTTAACATAGAGCCGACCCATCATCTGACAAGTTTCCTCCACACGTCGTTCTCCTTTGGTGTATATAATGCCCTTGCACGCAAGAATGCCTACAACATCTATTATGTCAACGAAGGTGAGGACATTAAGGGCTATAAGCTGTCTGTATTTGGTACCGCCATACCTTATGTTTCATTGAATATTCGATTCAACTAGACAATGGTAAAAAGGTAAAGGTAAAAAAATAAAAAGGTAAAGAAAATGAGAAAGATTATATTTGGAAGTTCAGAGGTGTCAGGTGTGAGGGTCTTACCCTCTTGCCTCTATGTCTTTTTACTTCTCATGGCGTCGATGCTGTCGGGCTGTATTGAAGAATATGAGGCAGACATTGCTACAGAGGATTCCGACCTGCTCGTCGTTGAAGGCACGATATGCTCCTCCAGTTTCTGCAAATTCACCCTGACGCGTACACAGGCCATCAGCTCGGACAATCCGTACATCAATTCCTACAACAGACCCCGAATGGTATATGGGGCCTCCGTCTCTGTACGTGGAAGTGACGGTTCTGTTTATAAGGCACAGGTAATGGATGGCAATTACGATTGTTGGGTTGGTGACCTCAACCCTGACGTGGATTATTACCTTCATATTGAGACCGACGGCGAGGTCTATGAATCAGAACCCCAGAAGCCGCTTCGCACCGAGAAGATAGCAGAGGTAAGCGGGGTGCAGAATACTCCGGAAAGCAGCATCGACGTGCTTGTCACGCCTGATGTTCCTTTTGAATCCGATAAGACAAATTACTATTCGTGGACTTACGATGAGACGTGGCAAGTATTTCCCGACTGCATAACCAACAACGTCTATTTCGACACCAACTTAATGAGGGGTGTCTTCAAGATGCACCAGTTCCCTGAGTATGGATGGAAGGACGGAACAAGCTCGACCATCATGGTTGGTGCCAGTTCCAGCTACGAAGGCCAGCACATCGAAAGACTCAAGATCTATGACATAGACCGCAGCAATGAGCGTATCTACGGCAGGTATAGCGGTCTGCTGCATCAACGTGCCATTACAAAGGCCGAGTACGAGTATGAGCTTGCACGTCAACAGGCCAGTTCTGAGATGGGTGGTCTGTTCACTCCGCAACCCTCCGCCCTGCCTACCAATATCCGTTGTCTCACGTCCAGCAAGCACGTGATAGGATACGTAGGATGCTCGTTGAATGTGAGTGATTACAGGTTCTTCCTCGACGCTGACGATTTCTCGGTCGAGTATCCTCATGAAGATGTCCGTCTCTGGATAATAAACCCCTCTAACATGAACTATTTACGTCGATTGGTCATTGAAGGCTATTTCCTGTGTGTATGGGAAGATAACAGATTGTCCGGTGGTGATTTGAAAACGGCCTGGGCATTAGAAGAGCAGCTCGACGTCAGATTCAAGGGCGCATATATAGAAGAGCCGGAGTTTTGGGAATGGTAAAAATGAAAAGGGAAAATAATAAAGATATGAGAGAAATAGGATTTGGAAGTTCAAAGGTGTCAGGTGTGAAGGCTTTTCCTTTCTACCTTCTTGCCTTCTTACTTTTCATAGCCCAGGGAGCCTTCGCCGTGAATGTTAAGACTGACCGCACATGGTATCTTGCCGGTGAGGCGATGACAGTCCGTGTGACGGCCGACGATGCCGTGATAGCCTACGCGGAACTGTGCGACACCTACGGGCAGGCGGCAGGCATCATGGTAAGCCTTCAAGACGGAAGGGGAACCGGCATCATCGAACTGCCTTCCAACCTGCATAGCGGATACTATGTACTGTCAGTATATACCCGCAACCAGGCCGAAGTGTCTCACCAGCTCGTAGCCGTTGTCAATCCGCTTCACAAGAGCAAGGACGACGACATGGAATGGGTGGAAGTCACGCATCCCGACTCCTTGAGCTATCCCGTTGCAGACAACTCTCTCTCCACCATCAACCTTCCCCCCTCCACCCTTCCTGTCGGTGTGCAGGAGAAGGAAGGCCACATCATCAAGGCCCGTGTCAAGAACGTCTATGAAGGTCATACCTTCAGCGGCAGCCAGATACGTCCATCCCTCAGTATCATCGGAAAACAGATTCATTATTTCGAAGGCAAGATGGTCAATGACTCCATCGCCGTATTCTATACCTTCGGCATTCATGGCAAGCAACCCTTGGTGCTCTCTGCTATGTCATCTACAGGTATGAGTCTGCCTATCGAGATTATGAGTCCGTTTGCCACCCTGCTCCCGAAGCAACTCCCGCATCTCGTGTTCCATTACAAGCGCAGCGAGGTGGAAGCCCGTTCCTTGGACATGCAACGGCATCAGATAGCCATCACACCTGCCAAGCGTGAGCTGCAGCTGGGTGACAATGCCGATGATACAGCAGAGGAGGTCGTCCCATTGGACTATGACGAAATGGTGTTTGGCACGATGCCAGACCTGACCTATAATCTGGACGAATACCGTCAGTTCCTCACCATCAGGGAGGTGCTGCTTGAATATGTGCTCTGTGTCAGGAAGACGACCAACAACGACATCCCCCAGTTGATTGTCCGCAGGGAACAGGACTACTACAACAGTTCTTTGCCGACATTGGTACTGATTGACGGTATGCCAGTCCAGGATGTGGAGCGACTTTTGAACTATGATGCCCGTCGTATTCACTATATCAACATCTACGGTGGACAATACACATTTGGCCATAGCATTTATAATGGAATCCTGTCGTTTGTTACACGCTCCGGCCGACTCACCAACTATCCGACCGAGCCCAACATGCAGTATCTGGTGTATGTATTTCCTTGATAAGAAATGCACGGCCATTATGGGTTGCGACCTAATAAGAAAAGGAAAAATACAAAATAATCGACGAATTATTTTGCATTTTTCCTTTTTATTCGTACCTTCGCACACAAATGGAAAGAATGCATACACGAGAAGAGAAGATGGAAGCCTTCGGACGGCTACTCGACGTGATGGACCGATTGCGCGAGGAATGTCCGTGGGACCGTAAGCAGACGAACGACAGTCTGCGGCCGAACACCATCGAAGAGACATACGAACTATGCGACGCCCTCATCCGCGACGACCAACAGGAGATATGCAAGGAGCTGGGCGACGTATTGCTGCACGTGGTATTCTACGGACGCATCGGTGAAGAGAAAAAGACGTTTGATATAGCCGACGTCTGTAACAAGCTATGCGACAAGCTGATTTTCCGTCACCCGCACGTCTATGGAGAGGCGGTGGCAAAGGATGCAGAGGCCGTACTGGAGAGCTGGGAACAGATCAAGCTGAAGGAGAAGGACGGCAACAAGACAGTACTCTCGGGCGTGCCTGCTGCCCTACCCTCGCTCATCAAAGCCTACCGCATTCAGGACAAGGCTCGCAACGTGGGTTTCGACTGGGAAGACAAGCAGGACGTATGGAAAAAGGTACGTGAGGAACTGGATGAACTGGAGGCGGAACTGCGCAAGGAAGACAAGCAGCACTCAACGGAGGAGCTGGGCGACTTTCTGTTCAGCGTCATCAACGCTGCAAGACTCTATAAACTAAACCCCGACAACGCATTGGAACTGACGAACCAAAAATTCATCAGACGTTTCAACTACATTGAGCAGCACAGCATCCGTGCCGGCAAGCCGCTTACGGAGATGACACTTGAAGAGATGGACCGGCTCTGGAACGAAGCAAAGGAAATAGAGAAAGAAAACAAAAACTAAAAAAGAAGCAATATGAAGAAACTATTATTTATTGGACTCATTGCCCTGACAATGATGGCAACCATCGGTTGCGGGGGCAAGAAGCAAACAGCCGGGGATGAATTCTACCAGGACAGCACCGACGTTGTCGCAGCAGAGAAACCGACCATCTATGGTGTTGCAGTAAAGTCCTCAACGGGCGACACCCTGGAAATCATCATCGACAATGGTGACACGCTGTTTCTCAATATTGCCAGAGCCCGTGAGGATCAACGTATCATGGGTATTATCCAGGAAGGTGACCGCATGATTGTGCTTTGCAATCCGGAAAAGACCATAGGAGAAACCGTTATTAACCAGAATATGCTGCTTGGCGACTGGATTATGCCCGACCCCATTGACGGTAGTACGGACGTCGGCATCAGCATCAAAGAAGGCGGTATTGCCGAAAGCATCGAACTGACCAACATCTCCTACCGCACCTGGAAAATCATTGACGGAATGCTGGAAATCACTTCTATCCGTGAGGGCGGCAGCCAGGAAGAGGAAGTCAACTATTACAACATTACTAAACTGACAGCAGACTCCCTGACCTACAAGGACGAGGAAGACACCTACGAGTACTCCAGATACAAGCCGAAAGAGGGCTATGGCGTTGACATTGAGCTGGAAGAATCGTCGCTCGAGGAATACATGATGAATTAAGCAAGGACATTGGAACCGTTCAGAGTCCACATACTAGGCTGCGGCAGCGCACTTCCCACACTGAGGCATAACGCCTCGGCGCAAGTGGTAGAAGTCCGCGACAAGCTGTTTATGATTGACTGCGGCG
>Ga0265298_10007477_pt1 | contig 13264 bp, 4 predicted proteins | sample AusTroGonzalo_MG_3_FD_193486 | JGI IMG/M metagenome (GOLD analysis project Ga0265298, IMG submission 193486) | Bovine rumen microbial communities from tropical cattle in Woodstock, Queensland, Australia - Gonzalo_01 | ecosystem: Host-associated > Mammals > Digestive system > Stomach > Rumen ... | reverse complement strand
GTTTCAGCCTGATTTCGAAGAAATTTCTTTGTATATCGCTGTTTCTGAAGATTCGTCAGATGAAAAAAGTGGCAAAATGAAACACGGGAACAGTGCTACCACGCCCTGACCCCAAAGCAAGTGGCCAATGCCCTCGGTATCAACGAAAACACCTTCCGCGTCATCAGATCAAGGATCTAAGGACAGGGAAGGTGTTAAGATAAAAGGCGCCTTTTAGAAATTCTTACGGACGCCCTGCCACTCGGGGAACTTCATCTTCAGGTACTCGTCATCGAGGAAGAGGGCAGACTGTCCCACCTGACCCTTCAACTGCCAGTCGAGCCACTTGATGACAGCCTTGGCATAGTTGCCGCCATGCTTCTCGTAATAGGTACCACTGTGTCCATCCTTGGAGTTCAGCATCACCACGGGAATATTGTCGGCAATGCGCTCATAGTCCTTCTGTGCATTGGCATAGGCAATATCAGCAGGGCCACCAATCATATAGAACATCGGCTGGTGTAGGTTCTTCAGAGACTCTTTCGTCGAACCCATCATCTCCATGTCACCGATACCAGTATTGAGCATCACACAAGTCTTGATGCGGGGATCGTGGGATACACCCAGCACCTGAGCACCGCCACACGACTGACCCATGGCTGCCACACGGTCGAGATCCAGGCAATGGTAGTATTCTGAGCCCGCAGCGGCATTCTGGTCTGTCAGCCAGTCCAACACCTCTAACAACATCTTAGGATAGGTTCTGAAGGGCTGAGGTTCTGGCTGCTTCTTGTTCTTCTTGGCTTTCTTGGCGGCTTCCTCTCTCTGCTTGGCCTGCTGTTCGTCACGAGCCTGACGCTCTTCAGGAGTCATGGGCAAGATCTTCTCACCATTGGCCATGATCACCTCTCCCTTGGTTTCTGGATAAGCAGACTTCAGCACACCCCGCCACTGGGCCATCACATCCTCTTCATCATACGGGCCGATGGCTGCTGCCACATAACCATAGGAGGCCACCTCGCTCAACAGCAGGCGCATCTCCACGTTATGATTGAAGCAGGCGCCGTTGGCATAGACGATTACAGGCAGGGCTCCCTGCTTGGCCACCACCTCTTTCAGATTCTGAGGACGATACACGGTGAAACCCGGGCAGGAGGCATCGCCCACCACTTCGGATTTGAACGGTCCTGTACCACCTTCTTCCACTACTTGCCTTTGGGCTGTCTGGGCTTTCATAAGCCCCACACTTGCAGCGATCATCATCGCCGTCATGAATAATACCTTTTTCATATTATCTATCTATAAACAATAAACTGTAAACCAAATATCTCTTATCTCGTCAGAGAGAACTTCATAGAGAGACCGAAGTCGTGGGTAGTCGTCGGATAACTCGACGAGGAGAGCAGCGGCGTATTGGTCTGAGAGTCATAATAGGCGGTCAGCGTCAGCAGCCGCGAAAGCGTATAGTCGGCCATGAAGGAGAGTTTGAAGGCCGTATTACCATTCGATGCCGAGGAGATACCTGAGGCGATGTCGCGCGTGATGGAGGCCTGACTGCGCAGGGATACGTCGAGACGCAAGTTCAGGTCGTGGTTGACACCTGACTTGGAATTCCGACTGCTCTGAGAGTTCTGATTATTCTGATCTTTCTGATTCTTCTTGCCCGACTGTGCCTTCTTGATCTTACGGTTGGCCTTGTTGCCGAAAAGGTTGAAGTCCTGAATTTTGTAACTGAGACCTAAGACCCAGTCGCGGCTAAGGCTTTCGTTGAGCTGGACACTCGTCATAGAGAGGTTGAGCACACGGGTGGTACGGTATTCGACCTTCGCCGTGAGATTGTTCTGGAACGTGGCATCAAGACCGATCAGCGGAGAGAAGGACTCGTTGATGCTGACAGTCGAGACATTGTACATGGACGAAGGCTGTAAGGCACCCGTACCCATACTGGGAATAAAGCCCAACCCGTTCATATACTCTTGCCACGTGCTGTAAGAGGCATAGCTTCCGACAGCATAGACGGACTTGTAGGCATGGTTGATGTTGACGCTCTTCAGATGGTCACGGATCCAGGGCAACTTCGAGAGTCCCGAGTAGCGTACCGTCCAGTTGGGCAGCATACGTGTCAGAGCCGGGAATATGTCGAGGGAGTTGCCTGCACCCATGGTATAGGCAGAAAGGAAGGCCGGCACCAGAACGTCAGCACTGTAGGGGTTGACATCGGCAAAGGTACCTGGAGCATCTTTGTATTGTGCCTGGACACGCTGTTGGAACTCGGGGATGAGTTCACGGAAGTGGTCGAAGGCGTCAGACTGGTAGCCATTGTCGGCATCACCCATGCCAGCCAAGGAGCCGGAGAGCGAGATAGTGGTCATGTTAAACGAGCCGCTGTGGGTGGCAGGCATACCGGCATACATGAAGCGGATGCTGCGGGCTCGGTTGTCGGTGCGGGAGGCATTGAGGTCAATCTTCAAGTCACGCAATGGCTCAAGCACGGCCCTTATCTGCAAGTCCTTGTTGCTGTTAATGGTGGCCGACGTGGTTGCGACGCTGTCATTCGTGAGTAGCCAACCATTGTCGAAGGCCTTGTTGATGTAGTCGTCACCGATGAGTCCGAAGGCAAAGTCGAGACCCGGAGAGAGAGCGCTTCCCGTGCGCTGGCCGAAGATGTCGCCGACATTAGGGATAAAGCCCGGCAGATTCATCGTGTACTGGTTGCGGTAGCTGATATTCACGCTGCGCACCATCATCAGCAAGCGGGCCACTGTCTGAGTGGGCTTGTACCACCACTGGTTCTCGAGCGGCTCCTTGGGCACAACGCTGATCATTATCTGCACGGTATCCCGGTTCTTGATGAGGATCTTGTTTTGGTCGATCACCTTGTATTTCACCTCATACGGCTTTCCTTCCTTCGTACGGGCAGTGACGATGAGCCGCTTAGAGTTCTTGTTGTGAGCCACGGTGGTAGTGGTATCCATCTTGAGGGTAATCTCACGCTGATAGGTTTGTTTCTTGGTATCCTTACCGTCCTTGCCGTCTTTACCATCTTTACCGTCCTTACCCTTGTCTTTCTTATCCTTATCCTTCTGGTTATTACGGTTGTTGCGCTGGTTCCGTGCAGGGGTGTTAGACTTCTTGAAACGGTCGTTGGCAGCCTTCAGGAACGGCACGTGGTTGTAAAGCGTTTCAAGGTTGAAGGAGCCATTGATGGTGAGGTTGCGGTTGCTGTTGATAGTGTTGCCATAGCTTGTGCCATCATCCAGTTCCGTACCCCTGACCCAGGTATAGCGGGCCGTATAGGAGGCATCGCTGTTAATCCAGTCGAAGATGGGCAGTTTGTTCAGCGGCAACTGGTAACTGGCCGTCGTCTGCTGCTGGTAGTCGAGCGGTGTGCCAAGGTTCTTGATGCTCTGCCAGACAGAGTCCTTCCAAGCCTCATACTGGTCAGGATAGAGGTCTTTGTTCACTGGCGTATAGGGTTCCTCAATCTGTGCCCTGGTGCCCGACTGGAAACTGAAGTGCAGGTTGTTGGTGAAGTCCCAGCGGAGGGTGAAGTCACGGTTCCAGAGGAACTGCTGGCTCCAGCGCAGGGGCAGGTTCTGGTTCTCCGTGCTCTCAAGGTCACGCTCCTGCATCTCGTAGTAGTCACGGCTGATCTGGGTGTTGAAGCCGATGTTCTGGGGCAGATAGTTAAACCCGAGGGCTTTGGGGAAGTTGAGCCACTTCGACTTGCCCTTGAGGTTCTTGAAGGGTTCCCAGGTCTTATAGACGGGTGAGTAGGAATAGTTGAGCGATCCGCGCCATTCGTCGCGTTTCTCATAGACGGTGGTCTCACCTGAGGTGTCGAAGTGTGAGTGGCTGTAGGAGAACGAGAAGTTTGCCGGGTCGTACGGCATGGGATGACGCTTGGTCTTCAGTCCCCAGCGCACGTTGGAGAGGGAGAAGTTCGTGTTGGTGGTCTTCGTCACGGCCAGCGACTCGATACTGTCGCGATCGTGCTGTGAGGAAGCCGACTCCAAGGCATCGTCGAGGCGCATGTCATTGTCGAGGGGGTTGTAACGTGGACGTATCTCGTCCTTGGTCACTGAATAATAAAGAGGTGCACTGACCTTCGCCTTGTCGGGGAAGAACTTTCCCAGCTCGAGCGAGGTGGTGACGGAGTAGTTCTTCTGTGTGTCCGTCGAACGCTGCATGACGCCCTCCTCCAGTCCGCCGAAGCCGTCGCTGACATATCGGCCTGTCACGTTCACATAGCCGAAATCAGAGAGTTGCACCTTGAGACTTCCCGAGGCAGCCCAACCACCGTCATTGTTCGACTCCAAGAGGCGCAACTCGTTGACCCACACCTCACCCGACTTCACCTCGCCGGAGATGTTTCGCACACCGATCATCATCACCTTCACATCGCCGATGGTGGGATTACCCATCACGCTGACCTTATTGCCCGGATGACTGGGGTCATAGCCGGTGAACAGTTGGCTGTAACTGGCCCCACCCTCAGACTTCTTGTAGTTGCGGTCTTTCTTCAAAGTGGTGAACACACTCAGGTCGATGTCGAGCATGTTCTCCTGCGGCCAAACCATTCGACGGTCGGCATTGGAGTATTTGTTATAGTCGCTGCGGTCGGGCGTCAGCACCAAGGGGATCTCATATTCGTAGTAGTTGTTCTTGTAGTCACTGCCCAGACGGATGAACACGGCCAACTGGTTGTCCTGCAGGTTAGTGACATCGTTCGCGAGGTGGTTGGCGTGGACGAACATCTGCATGCGCTTGTACTGACGGAGGTCGAGGGAAGTCTTCTTATAGACGGCCTTCGACTCATTGTGCTGCATTTGCTTCACGACCATGTTCAGAGCCTGCTCGTTGTTCTCCACCAACTGCGGCTGTGAGGGGTCGGTGGCTCGGCTGATGCCCGGTGGCAGCACGTAGTTCACGGGAATCTTATCGTTGTTCTCCTCGATGTTCACGGCACTCACGGCAAAACTGGCAGTCTCAGTGGCCGAAGTGTTCAGGCTCTGCTTGTAGATACGCCATTCGCCACGGACCAAGTCGAGGCTGCCGAAACGGAGCACGATGGGCTTCTGGAAGCCCGTCATGAACATTCGCATGAAACGCATACTGGTGAAGTCGTTGATGGCTCCCACCCTGTTCACATATTTCGTCAGAGGAATACGGAACTGGTACCAGTTGACACTCGTGGTATCGCCATTGCGCAGTTTCACGCTGCTGGTACGCATATCGGTAATGAAGCAGTCGGAAGGCGGAACTCCATTATGATAGGCATCGAGAATCTCCGGCGAAATACGCACCTTGTACTGGTAGTAACGTTCGTACTCGTTGAGGGTATAGTCCTGATTGATATCCTCCACATCTGGTCCAGCCTTGTAACTGGTGTCGTAAGACTCTGTCTGGTCCTCCGTCTCAGGCGAGTTGCCCTGAGGGTTGTTATACAGCTTATAGCGGTCGAGGATGCTGCGCTGCTCGTTGTCATAATCGGAGCCCCGGAAATAGTGGTAGTCGTCACCGGCAGGGTCGTTGCGCCACGACTGGATGACACTGTCGTTGGTGATGATGCCGCTGTTCACCACTGCGTCGAGCCATTCTTTATAGGCCCCAAACTCCCTTTCTTCCTCGTTATTAAGTCCGTTGAAGCCCACATCCTGTTTGCGTCGTGAACCGCTGGTGGTGGCGAAGGCATAGGTCTGCGTGGCCTGTACGGGGATCTTACCCCACTGAGTGGTGGTGAAGGTGCTGGTGCCATCGACAGGCATACCGCTCTCATAGAACTTCTTGCCGTCGCGCAGAATATCCTCCGAGATCTCACCGAGGTCGAAGTAGAGGTCGCCACTGTAGTCGGAGGCAGTGCCCTCTTGACGGGTATAGATGAAGGGATCGAGCATCCAGAACTCGATGTATTCGATGTTGGCCTGCTCGAAGTCGTTGGTGTCAAGTTTACGCATCATACCACCCCACTTCGTCTCAGGCTGACGGAGCGTACCGTCGCTGTTAAAGTCGTGCGTCAGGTTATAGGGTCCGCGCTCTGAGGGATAGTAGGCAAGGTTCAGCACAGACAGCGTAGAGGTGGCGCCGTTGTAAGTGCTCTGGTCACGGTTGGGATAGAGTTCCTTGACATACACTTCTCGCACATAGTGGTTCGACAGTTGGTCGAGGTCACTCTTGATATGGCTGGGCGTCAGTGTCGAACTACGGCGCGTGAAAATGGGATCCACGTTATACCAAGCCAGCAGCGCACGGTTATAGCCGCTGCTGACACCCGTCTTGTCGGCACTCTCCTGGAAGATGGTCGGCACACTCGAGAGGGTCCACGACTTGGGCTGTCCTACGGAGATGTAGTTCTTCGTGTTCTCAAAGTCGTCGATATACGAGGCATTGTCCTGTATGTCGCTGGCCGTACCGGCGATGAGGTGGGCAAACTCTCCCGTGAAGGAGATGTGTGAGGGCTGCTTCACGTGGAGGAAGGGAATCTTGTTGAGCATCGACGTGAGCCACTGCGACTCCTGCTTCCAGTTCACGTTCAGTCCCCAGAGGGTGTTGTTCAGCGGTTCCTCACCCATCGCCACCTTCGAGATGAGGGCCTGCTCGGAGAGGTGCATCAGCGTACCGCCCAACTGGAAGTTCTTCGAGAAGTCATACTCCCAGTTCACGCCGATCATCGTCTTGCGCTGCATACCGTATTCGGTGTTCGACTCCAACGACACATTGACATTCGTACCGGCGTCGATGATGCTCTGGTTCAGAATGGTCACCTCACCGGCGGAGTAATCGACAGAATAGTCGGAACCCTCCGTCAGCGTCACACCGCCAGCCGTCACCACAACGGAGCCCTGCGGCACGTTGTAAGCCCCTAACGAGATGACGTTGGCAGAAGAGCCTTTATATAGACCCGTCATCATGAACTTATCCTTCTCCGCAATCTGCTTCGCCACGGTCTTTGTCGAGTCGTAGAGTTGGCTGAACACATATTTCTCTGCCTCCTCAGCACTGAGTCCGTTCTTCTGCAACTGAGTACGCAGATATTCGCCGAAGGGCTCTGCCGAGGGCATGAACACACGGCCATTCTGCACCGTATAGCCCTCGACGAAGTCGAAGTAGCCGTTGGAGTTGGGCTTGTTGTTATTGTCCAGACGGTCACAGCCTAAGAGTTTGATCAGCGAAGTGCCCTTCACCCGCTGGTCGGGGATGTAGGTCAGATAGACGCCGGCCGTATCACTCTGGTATTTGATGTCGAGGCGGAATTTCTCCCTCTCCACCTTCGAGGCCAGATAATAGACGTTCTTCATCATCAGCCGCCAGTTGTACTGGGAGGGGTTGCAGGAGGTGTTGCGCAACGACTTGACGAAGAGAGCCTTGGAGGACTCTGTGAGGTCGCTGGCAAATTCTCCCACCTGATAACTCACGCCACCCAAGGTGTATTCGTAGGCCACAGCCAGCACCTGGTCGGTCTGGAGGCTCGTCTTCAGGGAGATATAGCCCAACGACTTGTTCACTGTATATTCCGAGGAATTGAGCAGGCGAGCACTCGACAGTTTCTCGTAGTCCCGACCATTCTCGAAGCGGGGGATGCCCATCAGGACGGTACTCGTCTGGTCGATGTCACGGGCGTCGGCATATTCGCTGACGAGCTTCTCGTATTCAGTGTTGGCGCCATTGCTGGGAACGGTCAGGCCTTTAAGTTCCCAATACGAGTTTCCCACCTGCGACTGTTCGCCCAGGTCAGCCAGCGCCACGATGTTACGGCTGTTGGTGGTGGTTCCGCTCTTGTTGGTAATCCACACCTCGATACGGTTGATCTCCACGCCGGTGGCCAGGTTGGGCAACTTCGACATGGCCACGTCGTAGTGCTCACGGAAATACTGCGAGAGGAAGAAATGGCGGTTTTCCTCGTAGTCCGAGGCATCGAGTTCGAAAGCAGTCGTCTGGGTACCACCCTTTGAAGAGACGCTCTTCGTCGCTGATTTCTTCTGGGAGAGCACCGTCTGCAGTTTCAGTTTACCGAACTGCATATCCGTCCTGACACCGAAGAGGCTCGAGGCGCCCTTCACAAGAGAGTTGTTTGAAGGGAACGACACGTTACCGGCCTCCACCAGTTTGATAATCTCGTCTTCTTTTCCCTCGTATTTCAGTTTCAAGTTCTGCGTATCGAAGTCGAAGGTCGCGTCGGTGTTGTAGTTCAGGTTCATGTTCACCTTGTCACCCACCTTGCCGTTCACGCTCAGGTTGATCTTCTCGTCGAAGTCGAAGGCCGTTGTCTTACGGTTACGGATGGGCAGCGAGGGGTTGTCGATGCTCTTGATGTTCGCACCAAGTTTCAGTTCTGCCGTTCCCTGCGTCTTGATACGCACGCCACCGGGACCGAAGATCTTCTCCGCAGGTCCCAGGTCGAAGTGCATGTCGGCAAACGAGAACTTATCCTCGCCCTTCGCCTTCACGTTCTCTGCATCCTTCTTGCGGAAGAAGTCATGCAAAGCGCGCTGCTCAGTCCACTTGGAGTACTCCTCTGGCGTCATCAGCACAGGGGCGTTCAGATAGGAGTCACCGATCTTCGTGCCCACATAGTACACGTTGGCTGAGTCGTCGTACTCCACCGTCTGACGGATATTCTCAGGCCGTTTCAAGTCGAGTGCCGACGAGTCGAGGTCGGCCACCTCCATCGGAGCGGTCTTTTGGATGCGCCAGCGCGCGCGTACGGAATCATTCCCCTCCTGAGTAGGAGGTGTCTGGGGTGTTCTGATCTTATCTTGAGGTGAGAGGTAAGAAGTGAAAGGTGAGAGATATGACTCACGGGCCATTAAAGAGCCGAGGACTCCGAACAGCAAGAAAACAACGCTCAAGACACCCCACCTATGGTATGTCCTGAGCATCTTCAGCCTCCAAAATATTCTCTTATCTCTCACCTCTAACTCCTCACCTCTATTTAATCTGTTTCAACGCGAGTTTCACCACCTGCTCCACGGGCAGGTCGGGCTGGTCCTTCAGGATCTGCACCACCACCTTCTGCGTCGGAGCCGGCGAGAAACCAAGCATCGTCAGAGCCGATATGGCCTCTTCCCTCACCTGTGAGTTCACGGGCGCTGCTGACTGTCCGCCTGCCGGAATCTCATCTGTGATGCCTAAGGCCACGATCTTATCCTTCAGGTCAACGATGATGCGCTGCGCCGTCATCTTGCCGATACCTTTGACATTCTGTATCAGACGGGCATTGCCAGTAGAGATGGCATTGCAAAGTTCACTTACACTCATGCCCGACAGCATCATCCGTGCCGTATTCGCACCAACCCCATTGACGGTGATGAGCAGTTCGAACATCTCGCGCTCTTTCCTGTTCACAAATCCGAAAAGCACATGAGCATCCTCGCGTATCGCTTCATAAACATACAACTTCACTATTTTCTTTCCGCTCTCATCCTTCCACTTTCCGCTTTGCAGCGCACTGAACGTATTCAGCGAGATGTTCAGGCCATATCCCACACCCGCCGCCTCGATGATCGCCAGTGCAGGCGTCAGATCCGTCAGTTCACCTTTTATATATTCTATCATCGTTACGTCTTTTTCGTGAAAACACCTCTATATAAACGTTCGTGTGCGCGTTTTATTGCATTCCTCCCGCCACAAAGTCACATTTTAACTGGTCAGACATAAGGCGAAGAAGCCTGTCGTCAGTATCAAATACAGTATTAGCCCAATATGAAAAGAATGAGATTACGTAAACATATTTCACATCGACCTATTCCCACAAAAACTCCTCATTTTCGCAGACTTATAGCGTTCTGACTTTTAAGCCTCGAAAACCTAACTTTTAATCCTTAAAACTCCCAGTTTACAGCCTTAAAACCCTCACTTCATCAATTCTTCGAAATCAGCCAGTCAAAATCGAATGTTATGTAAACTTTTTTAATATATAAACCGCACGCACATTGTTACATGTTACATGTTACATCTTACTATTTCATAATTCACATATAACCATCATAATTATCCGACAAGTAAATAACAATATATTATATTTATATTATATATATTATAATATATATAATATAAATATAATATATTAATAATATGAAAATGATAAATATCATCTCCTCCCGTCACCATCAACTCCGTTGGCAACTATCAAAAACAAGATGAAAGAAGTAAGATGTAACATGTAACATGTAACAATGATGGACTGATAGAAATAAATCGCAATTTTCTTGCAAGTTTCGGAAAAAGTTTGTATCTTTGCAAAGAAATTATAAATATGTACACATATGAAGACCATCGAAATGAATCAGACACAAAACCAAACACATAGACGGAAGAAGAGGCCAGGCTTTGGGCTCGTAGTGATGATGACGGTGTTGGCGATGCTAGTGCTGCCGCTGGGGACAATGGCCGATACATTCACAGAAGGAGGATTGCGTTACAACACATTCTCCGCCACAATGGTAGAAGTTGTGAAACCTGAGTCAGGCAAGTATTCGGGAGACATCACGATTCCCGCTACGGTGACTCATAATGAGACCACATACAGGGTTACTGCTATCGGCGATTATGCTTTCCAGAATGCCAAAGATTTGACGAGCGTAACACTACCTTTAACGAGTATTGAACGTATCGGCGAGCGCGCCTTCAATGACTGCACAGGATTGACGGAGTTCACGCTTCCCGAAAGCATTACAGATATCGGGGAGGGAGCCTTCTATTACTGCGACAACTTGAAACATCTCTATGTGCATTCTCCCGATCCCGCCAGATATAACCCTGGCCAACTGGCATTCAGTAATATTCACTATGGAAGCCACGTTTGTACTTTGCATGTTCCGACAGGTTGTACTGCTGCCTATACCGCCGATAGCTCTCCCTTCAAAGGCTTTACCCAGGTGGAAGAATTTGACCCTCCTGTCACCTATCCTATATACATTGCTAATGAGAAAGTGACATACGAGAATGCATCGGATATCTTGGGCGACGGTGCTGCCAGCTACGATGCAGAAAAGAATACGCTGACCATCAAGGGCAACATCACTAACAGTGACGAGAACAGTGCATGTATCCGTGTCTATTATATGAATAATCTTACGATTAATGTGGCTGAACCGGTTGCGTTGACTTCTGCGGGAACTGTCATATATACTTATTTTACTGAGAATATAACAATCACAGGCTCGTCGCTGTTGAAACTGGCTTCACCGAAAGACAAAGCAGCCATCGACTGCAGGCATGCTGACTTGGCTATTGTCAATGCCCACTTGGAAATAGAAGGTGGTATCGGTTGTGTGGGTAAGAATATCCTGGCGATAAACAATTCCTCGGTTACGGTAGAAACCACATATTCTGGTGGCGCTATTTCAGATTGGGATGATCTGAAACTGACGGATTGCTATCTGAAGACTCCGCAAGGAGGTAAGTATGACATAGAAGATAAACGATTGGAGGACTCAGGGGGCAATCCTGCACAGAGTGTTGAAATCAAATCGGGAGTCGCTCCAACCCTCTACGACCTTCATGTTATCGGCAAGCGGGTGACCAGTGAGAATGCATCGGACATCTTGGGCGACGGCGCTGCCAGTTACGATGCAGAAAAGAACACGCTGACCATCAAGGACGACATCACATCCCAAGATAAGAACACACCGTGTATTTCTAATAACATGATAGATTTGACAATTGAGGTGACATCACCAGTAACGCTGACGGCTGCCGCGACTGCCATACGTTTCTACAAAAATACAAAAATCACAGGCTCGTCGCTATTGAAGCTAATCTCCCCGAAAGACATGTTTGCCATCAAAGGTACTAAAGCAGACATGGAAATTGTCGATGCCAACTTGGAGATAGAAGGTTGTGTCGGTGATAACTTCTTGATTAAGAATTTTCTGACCATAATTAATTCATCGGTTACGATAGAAAGTACATATTCTGATGGTGCTATTTATGGTTGGAATGATCTGAAACTGTCTGATTGCAGTCTCAAGACGCCACAAGGCGGTACCTACAATGACATTAGTCGGCGGTTGGAAGATACGAAGATCCAAGCTGCAAAGAGTGTAGAAATTAGACCTACTCATGCTCCTAACGGGCTTGCTTTCAGCAAGGATGAGGCAACGGCGAAGATAGGTGAGGACTACACACTACCCACACTGACGAACCCCAACAGCCTCACTGTGACTTGGGAGAGCAGCGTTGAGAAGGTTGCTGCGGTGAATGCATCGACAGGCGCTGTGACGCTGGTGGCTCCAGGCCAGACCATCATCATCGCTACATTCGCTGGCAATGAGTACTACCAGGCAGGCAGCGTCAGCTATGTGCTGACAGTGGAAGCAGTAAAAGGCGATGTCAACCACGACGGCCATGTGGACCAGTCCGACATCAAGGCCGTTGTGGACTATATCATGACGGGCAAGACCGACGGCATCTATCTCGACAATGCCGACTTGAATGAAGACAAGAAGGTGAATACCACCGACCTCGTGCTGCTGATCAATAAGGTGAAATAATAATTTAAAACAATAAATACGAATATGATGAATACCAAATTGAACAATCAAAGGAGTTTCGGACTCGAAGTGCTTGAAGTACTTAGTTTTTCACGTTGGTCAGGCATTATCTGCCTGTTTGTGTTGTTATGCCTGAGTAATATAGTCAAGGCAGAGGAATATAATTTGTACATAGCAGGCACGCAAGTAACCAGCGACAATGCCACAAACATCTTGGGTGACGGAGCCGCCAGTTACGATGCAAGTTCCAAGACCTTGACCATCAGAGGGAATATTACAGCACCTGATAACAAAACATCCTGTATCAAAGGCGAAATGGACAATCTGACTATCATAGTGGCAGCTAATGCAGAACTAAGATCTACGGCCAGTACCATTTCTATAACTGGTAATAAAACGACTATTACAGGTGGCAAAACACTGACGATAGTCACATCCGGCAGTTCGAGTTCATTTGCGATTCAAAATCTGTATGGGGAGTTATGTATTACGAATGCCAATCTATCCCTTACAGGTTCGTTGGGGTGTGGTCTGAACAAAATTTCTATTAACCACACTTATCTTTCGATCAATGGTATTATTGCGAATTTTGGAGGCGATGTGGACATCACCGACTCCAATGTGTCAGTCAAAAGTACAACTGAGTCTGCCATTCATGGGTCAGGAGGAAAATTGAAAATTGACAACTCATCAGTTTCTGCGACAACTACGGCTTCCTCAACGTCGGCTATTGCTGGATGGGAATCCCTCGAAACCGTATGCTATCTGAAGATTCCGCAGGGAGGTCATTA
>Ga0265298_10007476_pt1 | contig 13265 bp, 13 predicted proteins | sample AusTroGonzalo_MG_3_FD_193486 | JGI IMG/M metagenome (GOLD analysis project Ga0265298, IMG submission 193486) | Bovine rumen microbial communities from tropical cattle in Woodstock, Queensland, Australia - Gonzalo_01 | ecosystem: Host-associated > Mammals > Digestive system > Stomach > Rumen ... | reverse complement strand
GTTCCTGACGGCCGAGAAAGAAGATTACATCTGTAACCTGCGAGAACCAGAACGCCGTCGGCGTTGCTGGCGGCACGTCGTTCGTGTAGGCGGTGTCAGCCATCCACCATGTCGCGGAGGGCAGGGAAAGAGTGACGTTCGTCACCGAGACAACGTAAACCATCCAGTCCTTCGTCGCGCCGTCCGTTGGCATGGAGATCGCAAGCGTAGTCGGAGCTGTGTCGGTGATATTGACGTACTGTACGCTCTGGTTGAGATTGGTGAGGCCGATTGTGCGGCGGTAGGTCGTGTCGGCGTTTGCGATTGCCAAGTCTGTGTAGTTGGTGGAGGAGAGCACCTTGTCCGTCTGCTCTCCGAGAGTGTAGCCGATGACGGAGCGGGTGGCGGTGACGCCCTGAACTTCGAAATGCAACGATGTCGCATTCTCGTTCACCGATGGCGCGGGAGGATCTATAAACGAATTGTCAGAATACAGACTCCATGACGAACCGTCCCACACTATTCTCAAATCAGTCCCAGCATACGAGGTACCAGTCGCGTCTACAACCCACTCGCTGAACGTCGGCGTCAGCGTCGTCACCGCATCAAGCCCGCTTTTGAGCACGATGGCGTCGGGGTTAGTGCTGGTGCCGTCATAGTCTGATGGCAACATCACAGTGTCATTGACGGTTATGTAGTCTCCACCGCCTACTTGTATCGTGATGCGCTTGCCGTCCAGCGCGGTCTTTATGCCGCACGATGTCACAGGGTTTGTGCTGCCCGCCATCGGCGTAGTGTCGAACGTAAGCGCCGCCTGCGCTCCGATGTCTTCGGGCTTCGTCGGCACGGGAGCCGCGACGCGGTGGCGGGTGGCGGTGTAACTAACACTCTCGTCCGCTGCATCCTTGGCACTCCACTCCAGGTCTCCAACGTACTCTGTACGTGGGCCATTGATGAGAAATCCAGAAACCGGATCGTCGCTCGATATACATGAATCAGCAGTGAACCAAACTTTGGTGCTCGCCGGCCCTATAGTTCCCTCGGGATTCCACAAGGGCTGCCGTACCTGCGCTGTCACATCTACGCCGTCGCGCAAAATCGTCCACTCGCTCCACCAGCCCGCCTCTACGTCTGCGCGGCTCGCGGCGTTGACAGCCTTGTTGGAGACGTTGGCATAGTCGCCGGGCGCGGGCGCTAGCTCCACGATCTTGGCGTCGGTCTCGGCCTTGGTGTAGACGTTGGTCTCCAGCGCGTCTATCCGTTCCCCGTTCCCCGTTACCCGTTCCCCGATCTCCGTCCACGGCGCGTTGAGGACTTCGACCGCCGCGAAGTCGATCGTCGCGACCGGCGGCGCCAGGGTGTTCGGCTCGAACCCAGGCGATGGCAGCATTCGCAGTGTGCCGTTGGCGCGGTAGAGCGTCCCGCCCGCGCCGTGCGCCTCGACGAAAAAGCGGTAGGCCGCCGCGCCGCAGTCGTTCGACGGCGCGATGGTGGCGCCATCGAGCTTCCACCAGGCGTTGCCCATGCCGTTCGTCTGGTACCACACGGCGGCGATCTCGATGTTCGTCTGGATCTCGCCGTTGACGCGGAACGCCGGCTCGAACTCCGCAGTCTCTCCCTGGTACAGCGAGAACGTCTGCGCCCTTGCCTCCGGCCAGTCGCAGACCCAGCGCAAGGGCGTTGCAAAGCCAGTTGAAAAGTTGAAAAGTAGAAAAGTTGAAAGGTAGATGGAACTCTTCAGCATTTGAACTGCGGAACTATTCATTTTTTTCATAGAACTTTTAAACCTTTCAACCTTTCAACTTTTCAACTTCTTCATCACCAGAGCCCGCCGCCGAGCGTCGGCCTCGCCCCGTCGTCCGCCATCGGCGACGTCGCCGGGCGCTTTGTCTCGTCGATCTTGCCGTCCTCGGAGTACGACTCGCAGCCGAGCTCGCTCCTCGCGATCTTCTCGAAGAGCTCCTCCGCCCTGCGCCGCGCCTCCGCCCGCGCCTCGTTGGGCACGACGTCGATGCGCTTGAGGACGTCGTACGCCGCGTAGTCCATCGCGGGCGAGACGAGCGCGGCGGGGAGCGTCCCCGCCGGCCCCATGCGCACCGAGCCGTTGCAGCTTATCCAGCCGCGCACCGCCGCGACGGTGCGCTGCAGGAGCCAGGCGACCGGGTCGGATCCGTCGAGCGCGCCGTCGCGGCGGAATGCGTCGATCTCGCCCTGCGACAGCGTCGCGGCGAGGTCTTTTTCGTCGACTTGTCTCCAGTTGGCCATCTTTGCTCCTTTCAGTCGCTTTCTCAGGTTGAAAGGTTGAATGGTTGAAAAGTTGAAAGGTTCTGGACTTTTCAACTCTTCAACTTTTCACCTTTTCTACTTCTCCAACATCAGCCAGACGCGGCCCTTCGCCGTGCCGGAGGTTTCAACCCGCTCCCCGGCGACCAGCCAGGCGTTCGTCGGCGACGCCGCGCCGAGCCCGCCGCTGCACGTGACGCTCGCGAGCGAGTTCGTCAGCGACAGCGTCTCGCCGGTCTTCACCGCGCGCGTGACTTCGCGCGACGTCGTGTTCGTCACCCATCCCTCCGAGGCGACCTGCCACGGCGGGGGCGGGGTGTAGACGACCTGTCCGGCGTAGGTGTTCGTCACCGTCGCCGTCGAGTTCGTGAGTATCCGCTGCCACCAGACGCCGGTCGTCGTGACGGTCTCCGTGACGTTGGACGTCACCTCGAGCGCCGTCACGCCCTTGAGCGTCAGCGTCCCGGCAGCGACCGAGGACGCCGCCCTGACCGCAGCGAGGCGGCAGGGCGCACCCACGGTCCACGAGCCGCCGGGCGAGACCTCCACCGTCTCCCACGCGGCGTTGGCGGCGATGATGCCGCAGAGAGCGCAAAGTGCGCAAAGAGTTTTCTTCATTGGCTGGTTCCTTCTTCGAGTTGGAGTTTTGAGTTGGAAGGTGAAGGGTTGAGGTGGAGGTGAAGGGTGGAATTTTTCTTCACCTTCACCTATTTCCTTCACCTTCACCTTTTCTGGACTCAAACTTCCCTCTTAGTCGTCGCTCGCGCCGGAGACGAGTCGCACGAGCGCTCCGTCGTCGCCCACCGCCGCGCCGATGCGCGTGGTCACGCTCTCCGAGAGGTCGCCGGAAGGCCCGTCGCCGTACTCCACGAGCGTGAGCGTGAGGCCGCTCTCGGGCTCCTTGATCTCGCGGATGGCCTTGTAGGGCGTGTCGTCCGCCGGGCGGAAGCCGCGCGAGGCGAACGCGATCGCCGACGGCTCGCACACGAATCCGGGAATGTCCAGCCCGGGCATGCACACCACCCTGCCGAAGCCCAGCAGCCCGGGGACGACCCCGTTCCTGATCGCCTCGGGGCCGCCGTACACGCTAGCGTCAAGTCCGGAGAGGAGGTAGTAGAAGTACTCGCCCGACAGCGCCAGCGTCGAGAACTTGACGCGGAGCTTGTTGGTCGCGTTCGAGACCGCCGCCGCGATCTTCGCGACGCCGGACTTGCCGAACGACGCGGCCGAGCCGACGCTCGTCACGGCCTTCTCGAAGTTGGCCTTCGTGACGAGGTTCGTGACGGAGGACGAGGCGGACGCGGCGACCGCAGTCGCGTTGAGGTCGGCCTTGCCCTCCCACCAGCGCCTGTCGATCTTCGAGGCCTGGTCGGCGGTGACGGCGAAGCCCGCGATGATCGGGTCGCCGAACGTGACGGTCGCCGTCTTGGGCGTGCCGGCGGGGCGCGCGAAGTTGTTGCTCGCGCGGTCGAACGTCGCCGCCTCGTCCATCTCGACGAGCGGGACCTCCACGGACTTGGTCGGCCCGAGGAGCTCGCCCGAGATGTCGGTCGAGAACGCGCCGAGGAAGCTGAGCTGCGCCGGGAGGCTCTTCAGGAGCTTGCGGCTGTAGTACTCGTGGCCTGTGAACGTAGTTGCCATGATTGTTTTGCCTTTCTTTTGTTTTTACTTTGACTTTGCTTTCCCAGGTTGAAAGGTTGAAGGTTGAAAGGTTGAAAGGTTCTGGACTTTTCAACTCTTCAACTTTTCAACTTTTCAACCTTTCAACGACTTGGCGTATCCCGCCTCGATCTTCGCCTGGTTGGCGTTGAGGTAGGCTTCCTTCTCGGCGCCCTCCGGCATCGAGACGTAGTGGTTGTACACGGCGACCGGGTCGGCGTCGGCGCCGGGCTTCGCGGCGTTGAGCGCCTCGGGCGTCTTCGCCTTGCCGAAGTCCGGGAGCGGAACCGACGGCGAGGGCGCCGCGACGGAGTTGAGCATCGCCTCGGCGACCTCCGGGCTCTTCAGGTAGGCGACCTTGACGGCCTCCTTCGAGTTCGCGGCGACCTTGCCCGCCTTGACGGCGTTGTCGGCGAACTCATCCGCCTTGGCGTTGGCGGCTTCCGCCGCGGCCTGGGCGATCGTGTCGTCCTTCGCCTTGATGGCGGCGAGCACTTCCTCTTCCGTGGCCGTTTCGGGGAGTCCGAGGGCGGCCGCTATTTTCTTCGGGTCCATTTCTGGATTTCCTTTCGTGTGGTTTTGGCCAGACGGGGACGGAGCCCCGCCAGACCGTTCATTGTTGGGATCGTCGGGGTCCCGGCCGCCCGTTCCATCGGCGTTGACTACCGGCTTCACGGGGAGATTAGGTCTGTTGGTGAGCGCGACGGAGCAGAGCGCGAGGGGCGTGCCGTCCTCCGAGAGCGTCCACCCTGGCGAAACAAAGCGGTAGCGGCGGCCCTCGACGAGCTCGCGCCCGCGCGGGGTCAGCTCGAAGTCGGCGCAAAGCCCCTCGTCCTCGACGCGCAGGTTCCGCGCCCAGGCGGCGGCCTCCGTCGAGACGCCGGTCGCGCTCGCGTGGTCCACGTCGACGAGAACCTCCGGCGAGCCGGCGGCCTTCCAGTTCGCGACCATCGCCTCGAACGCCTCGCGGGTGCAGTGCTGCACCGTGCCGCTGCGCTTGCCGCCGTCGCGCAGCTCGAACTCGCCGAAGGGCGAGAGCTGGACCCTCCTTCGCTGAAGCTTCGGAGGGCAGACCTCTCCGTCGGAAGGCCCGAAGTCCCAGTTCAGCGCGACAGCGTCGCCGTAGACGATTTCAGAGTTCATCTTTACCCCCTTGCCTTTCGTCGGTTAGTTAGCCCCTGGCCCTCGCAGCCGGGCTTCGGGGCGGTATTCTGGCCTTGGGGGCGACACCCCGGGCAGGGACGCGTCTGCGACGTCTCTCGCGTTGCCCTGCCAGGCACTAGGGTTATATTCATTCTGAAGGCCATTGACTACCGCGCCTCCGTTGTGGTAAAATATTTGCACTGGCCCGCAACAGCACCGGAAGTAACCAACTGAGGCACGGTGCCGTAGGTATGCAAAGGTAGATTAGAAAAGTACCGCATATCAGCCGCCTTTCTTCCCCGGTGCTTGTGCCCGGGGATAATTTTTTATCTCGTCTATGTCTTTCGGCCGGTCGGGAGCGTATTCGGTTATTGTCTTCTTCGCGCCCTTCTTAAGGGAGGCGACAACCGCAAATCGTTCTCCGTGTACGAAGTATGTCTTGGTCGGGTCTGTCGGATGCCTGTAGGATTCGCCTTTTGCTATGACATCCGGAAGATGCTTCAAGTCGTCCGGGTGCTTTGCCGCGATGTGCGCGAGGCCGTGTCCGCCCTTGTAGTTGTCGTGCGGATTCCCGGCGTCGCCCCAGTCGAGGCGGATCCATCCACATTCCGGGCGATAGGCGGCCTTGTCGACAAATCCGCCGCGCTTGCGCATGACTTCGTCGAGGGCCGCCTTCGCCCGTTCGGCGTTCTTCTCGGGCTCCGCCGCGAGCCGTTCTATATCGTTCGGCCCGTAGCGGTCATGCTGAGGCTTTGTCTCCGGCTCTCTTGGCGACCCGCCGCCTTCGCCCTTGCTGACGAAGCGGCCGCCCTGGCCGCTGCCGGGCTCTCCATGCTCCATGCCGTTGGAGTCGACGGAGTTGGCGACGCCATCCTGGGACTTCCGGGACTCGTGGGATGGACGGGACGCCTTGCCGGTGGCGGCGCTCGCCGCCGCCTTGGCCATCTCCTTGGCGATGACTGCGGCCATCGGCGGGTCTTCGGGAATCAAGTCGGGGAGCTTCTTCTTCAGCTCCGAGAACGCCTCCTTCGTCGGGTTCTCCATGACGGCGCGTATCGCCTCCGCCGCCTTGGCGTTCTGCCTTACGAAAGCCTCCAAAACGGGGGACCGCGAAACTGCCCGATTTTTTGCGATTTGAGAGGGGGGCTGCCCCGACCCTTCTCCTTCCCCGCCCGGACTGCGCGGAGCGATTTGCAACGCCTTCTCGTTCGTTTGCAATGGGGTCTCGGCGTTAAGCCCGCGTCCAAAGCCGCCGAAGCCGCCCTGCAAGGGCGTTTCGGGCGCCTTTTCGAGCCTGTAGCCGGTCAGTTCCTGAACCTGGTCGATGTCGATGGCCAGCCCCGCCGCCTTGGCGAGCCCGGCGTCTTCCAGGACTTCGCGGCTGGTGCGCTTCGCCTCCGTGTCCCAGGCGAACTGCGCGAGGACCGGCCGCCCCGGGAAGAGCCTCGCGAGGACCTTGCGCGTCACGCAGTCGTTGATCGCCCTCGCGATGCGCCGCGCGTCGCGCCTGACGAGCCGCGTGAAGCCCGCCTCGACGACGCCCGCCGCGTTCCCGCCAAGGTTCGCCGAGTCGTTCGCCCCGGACTGGACGCGCCCGATGCCGATTGTGTAGATCTGCTCCTCCTGGAAGCGTATGAACTCCGGGAAAGGGCACGCCGCGCGCGCCTCGGTGCCGTAGGTGACCGCCGAGCCGTTCGGGAGTATGCCGTTGCCGCCGCGAGCGAACTTGCGGGCGAGGTCCATGTAGTCCGGCTGCTCGCCTTTCTCCGCGTTCGGCGGCATGATGACCGCGACCGGCGGGATGCCGAAGCGGTCCAGCCACACGCCGTAGCGGCTCGCGCCCAGGGCGGCGCGGATGAAGAGCGGCAGCGCCGCGTGGTCCACGTGCCGCGACGACGAGACCGCGAGCGTGACGAGCGCGCCAGGCGGGATCGGCTGGAACGCACCCTCGTCGCGCGAGGCGTCCGCGTTCCAGTGCCAGAGGCCGGTCGAGCGGTCGTAGGCGAAGTTCCAGAGGTCGAGCGGCCTGAAGCCCGCGAGCGTGCCGTCGGCGTTCCAGAGCGGCAGCGCGTGCGCCGCGCCGCGGAAGAACGCCGAGACGAGGTGCATCGCGAGGTCGGCGAGGTCGTCCTCCACCGCGCCGAACTCGGCGAGGAGGGCGTCGCGCTGCTCCTCTGCGAGCGTCGCGTCGAAGCCGCGCGTCCGCTCCGCGTCGGGAGTCTTGACTAGCCAGCCGCACTCGCTCGCCGCGCTCTCGCGCATCTCGCAGCAGGCGACGAGCGCGGGTTCGACGGACTCTATCTCGTTGTAGAGCCAGGCGATGTCGGCGTAGATGCCGTCGCGCGCGTCGTCGAAGATCTGGCCGAGCCGCCATTCGTCCACGCCCCGGAGCGGGTTGACGCGCTCGAGCTGGAGCGCCTCCGCCGACTTCTCGAATATCTCCGCGCCCTGGCGGCCCAGCGTCGAGGCGTTGAACTTCAGGCGCTGCAACGCGCTTGCCGCGCCCTTGAAAAGCGATTTCACGACTTCGAGAGCCATCAGTGGAGCCTCCTTGTGTTGGATTCGTCGCGCATGAATGGGGAGCGGGGAAGGAATGCCGGGGAGCGGGACGGCCCGCCGACGTCCACGACCTCCGGCGCGAAGGTCCAGGTGCTTCCGCCGAAGCTCGCGGCGCGCTTGCAGAGCGCAGCGGCGCAGCAGCCGTCGGAGTGGCCGTTCGACATCCGCGGCGCCCAGAACACGTACTCGTTGCCGCGCAGCAGCATCTGCATCGCGTGGAAGTCCTGGCGGATCCAGTCGGCGTGTGGAATGAGGAAGGTGCAGACCTTCCCGAACGAGAGCCGGAACGGAGTGAACAGCTCGCGCTTCGACTGCTCGGAGAAGCTGAACTTCTCGATCTTCCCGAACATGAACTTCTTCGGGTCGGGGTGGAACTCGCCCCATCCGGGGAAGTTCTCGAACCCGTTGGCGGCGATGTCGCCGAAGCCGCGCCCGGGGCCAGTGTAGTCGACGCACACGCGCACGCACTTGTCGATGCGGCTCCTCACGGCCTGAAGCTGCTCGCCGGTGTCCATGCCCTTTATGAACAGGACGTCGCGCGTGACGAGCTTCTCGACCGGCTTGCCGTCTGCGCCGGTCTCCACGACCTTCTTCGCGAGCCAGAAGATCGACGGGTCGCTGATGCCGCCGAAGTCGAAGCCGCCGTAGAACTCGCCCGGCTCGTCCGGGTCGAAGCCGTGCTCCGTCGCCTCCACGCTCTCGGCTGCGGTGATCATGTCGAAGGAAAGCAGGTTGGCGCTCGCGTCCAGGAACTCGCATTCGTATTCCTGCGGCCACGCCTCCGGGCAGTCGAACGCCTCGCGTATTTCCTCAACGTACTCCTCGGCGGTCTTCGGGCGGTCCTCGCCGGTCTCCTCGTCCACGACCGTGCCGAGCTTGCCGGCGGCCTCCCACTCCTTGGCGGCCTCGTGGATCGTCGTCTTCTGCACCTCCCATTTCACTCGACGCTTTGGATTGGGCTCGAGGAAGTTTTCCTCGACTAGCTTGTGGAACCTGTCGCCCTGGCCGTTCGGCGTGGAGGTGATGATGATGCGCTTGATGGATGCCATCGGGTTTGTGATGACGGCGAAGACGGCCTTCCAGACGGCGGTCTGGTCCTCGAAGAACGCGAACTCGTCAAGGATGAGGTATCCGGTGAAGCCGCGCAGGCTCGCGGGCTTGCCGGGAAGCGCGTATATCTTAGACTCGTTCGGCAGCGCGATCACCTTCGCCTTTATCTTCGCGCCTTTCTCCAGTGCGTCGAACTCCTCCTCCGTCTCGGCTGCGGAGAGGTTCGCGGCCTTTATCCAGTCCTTGCACTTGTCGAGCGTCTCGAGCGACTGGCGCTCGGTCGGCGCGACGATGAGCCACTTCGAGCGCGGCTCGGTCATCGCGCCGCGCGAGGCGATGAACGACGTCGTGAAGCCCTTGCCCGTCTGACGCGACCAGAGCGCGATCACGAAGCGCGCCGTCGACGCGGCGAGCCTCTTCTGGAACGCGAGCAGGTAGTCGATGAGCTTCATGTCAGCCGAATATCTCCTTCATCTTGGCGATCTTCGCCTCGTCGGTGAGCTTGGTGTCGCCGAGTGCCGCCTTGGCGGCGCTCTCGCGCCGCTCCGCAGCCTCGAACTTCTCCCGGGCGAGGGCGAGGGCCGCGTCCTTCGTCGCCTGGGCGGCGTTCCTGAGCCGAAGCTCCTCCTCCTTCTGGGCGCGGTCCCAGATCGTCGCCGCAGCAGCCGCGAGCTGCGTCGCCGCCTTGTCGTCGCCGCCCATCGCCTTGTCGATCGCGAGCGTCTTCAGTGTCTCGACGAACACTGCCGCCTTGATGCCGTGCCGGTCGGCTACGGCCTGCGCCTCCGCGACCGACTGCGCGATGCGGTCTATCCGACGCGCAGCGTCCGCCTTGCGCATCCGCGAGAGGAACCGGTACCACGCCGAGCGCGACGGAAGCCGCCCGTCGGCTATGCCGATGGCCTCCAGCTGGTCGATCACGCCCTTCGGCCACGGCAGCCCCTTGCAGAGGTCGTAGCAGTCCCACCGGATTTTCTCCGGCAGGTCCTCGCCCCAGGCGTCGGTCCGTGTCTTTTCCAGTGGTTCCATTTCGCTCCTTGCAGTCGCTTTCGGTTGAAAGGTTGAAAGGTTGAAAGGTTCCGAACTTTTCAACTTTTCAACTCTTCAACTTTTCAACACTACATGCCCTCCAGGGCTGTCAAGCCGCGCTCGGTGAGCGTCCAGCGCTGGTCGTGCCAGATCGGCTCCATGTAGAACGTGATCCAGCCACGGTCGCGCATGAGCGAGAACGCCGCCTCGCGCTGTTCGTCCGTCGTCGGCGTTCCCGCCGCGAGGTCTATCTGGTCGAGGAGCGCGGACTTCTTCACGCCCGTGCCGCCCGCCGCCCGCAGCGTTTCGAGCGCCGTCTTTATCACATGCTTGTCAAGTGCGTCCATTTTGCTCCTTTGAGGTTGAAAGGTTGAATGGTTGAAAAGTTGAAAGGTTCCGTTCCCCGTTACCTGTTCCCCGTTCCCCGTTCCCTCCTACTTCGGCTTGAAGAGCTTTTGTTTTATCATCGCGACGTCGTCCCGGATGCCGGTGAGCAGCCCCTTCGTCTCGCTCGTCTCGCGGTCGTTCCGGTTCAGCCGCCCGAACAGCGCCTCGTGGTCGCGGGCGTTGTCCTCGACGTGCCGGTTGAACTCGCCGCGCGTGACGAACTTGTCGTTCTTCTCGACGTGCAGCGGGTCGGGCGCGATCTCCGTCTTCTGGCTGCGCGACCGCAGCCAGGCGAGCCCCTCTTTCACGACGAGGCCCACCGTCGTCGCGCCAAGCGTTATCGAAAGACCGTCCGTTGCGTCCATAGGCTCTTGGCTACAAGCTCCAGGCTACTTCTCGCCGCTGTACACGCAGTCCGTGCACGTCTCGGTGACGGTGCCGTCGCTGATTGTGCAGCTGCCGTCCTTGCACTCGACGGTCGCCTTCTCCGCGTCGCCGCCCTTGGCGAGGTAGTTCGATATCGCGGTCTTGATCGCGCTCTTCGCCGCGTCCCCCGCGACGCTGCCGCCGGAAGTCGCTATCGCCGCGCCCACCTTCGCCGCCAGCTCCGCCGCGCCCTTGAACGACGTCTCGACCACCTTGTTCAGCTCCGCGCTCACGACGTCCCGGTAGTTCTTCACGTTGAAGCGGATGTCGTCGCCGGGCTTGCGCGTGAAGTCTATCTCCTCGGCGGTCTGCTCGACCATGTTCTTGTTGTAGTGCCAGCGCTGGCCCTTGTGCACGGTCTGGACGACGCCGTTGGTGCCCGTCACCGGGTTGCCCGCCGCGTCGCGCACGACCTCCTGCCCGTAGTCCTCGACCTTGATGGCGAGGCACCCGGCCATGAAGAACGCGACCGCGAGCGCCGCGAGGACGACGAGCAGCGGGACCTGCTCGGACTCCTCGATCCATGTCGCGATTTTCTTTTTCATTGGTTGTTCTCCTTTGTTGTCCAGGCGGGATTGCCTGAAGAGATTTTCGCCGCGTGGCGCTCCTTCGCCTGCAGCCAGGCGGCCCAGCCGACGTCGCCGTCGACGAACTTGTAGGCCTCCCAGGCGGCGGCGAGCGCGGCGTAGCGCCTCCAGTTCTTCCAGGAGTACCGGCGGAGGGCGAGCTTGATGCAGTTGACGAAGAACTCGTAGTTGGCGAGGACGAAGCTCGCGCGCGTGCCGTCGGAGAGTTCGTTGCGCATGTCGTGCCCGAGCGCGGCGGGCGCGAACACGTCGAAGTACTTGGTTAGCCTGGCGCGGAGCCCGGCTTTCAGCATCTCCGGCCCGATGCCGTTGTAGCCGTCGGCGAGCTGGTCGTATGTAAAGCCGGACAGGAAGTCCAGGCCGTCAAGCCCGGCCTCGACCGCGCGCTGCATCAGCTCGTCTATCTCTCGCTTGCTTTTCAACTTTTCAACCTTTCAACCTTTCAACCCCCATCGGGGGCCGGTTTTTTTCGCAGCGGACCGGAAACCGCTGGGAGGGGCCATGATCAGCAGGGGGGTTCCCATGAGTGCGCCCATATTTTCTCATGGATCCGCCTCGTTTTCAAACGCTCGACGGGGGTAGATGAGCCAAACGCGAAAAACGCGCTAAACAATCAAGATGATTTTATACGCGCTAAATCGTGGTGCATGAGGGTGTTCAAGTTGCCTCCGCGCAAGGGTCTGAACCGTGCCGAGAGTGAATCAAGTTGTTTCAAATCCCAAAGCGTTTGGGATTTGAATCAAGATGATTTTCAACAAAATCGAAAAAACGCCGCATTATCCTCGCGCGCGCGTACAGCCGCGCACGCGCGCGAGGGCTCGCGGGGGTGTCGAAAGCCTCGCTAGCGTTAAAACGCCGACGCGCAGCGGCGCGTGGATTTCGCGCAGCGGCGCGTCCCAGGGCGTGGGAAACGCGCACGTGCGCGTCCCTTGCAAGTGGCTTGCAAGGGACTTGGATTACATGGAATCGTATTTACAGAGAAGCCAGTATTCCCAAATAAATCTGTCAGCCCAATATGTAGCCGTTTTTTCCGGGAATTTCATCCCAATTAGTAAGTCTCGGATGGTTGTATCCGAGATCTTAGGTCTGCCATTTCTCACGATTGAGATGACAAAGTCATTCCAGCGCTCCATATCATTGTGGTGTGGAGAGTCTTTACTACCTCCAATTGCAAAAGTCTTTAGGAGTTTTAGAGATTCCGAAGGCATGTTTTTCACGGCCTCTTCTGCTGGACTGTTTATCTCGCATTTAAATGAGATTGACAAGTTTGGGCGCACGATATCTCGCCTAAAATCCTCAAGCACTCGATTGTAGGTTTCCGGCGACAACCAAGAGTTGCCACCGATGTTGTTTATCTCAAGACGCTCTTTTTCATTGTTATAAGACATGAATAGACATGTCGTGCGAATGCCTTTCGCGTTTAAGTGATAAAGCATTAGCACAAGATCTCTTGACACATCGATCCCTTGTGCAAAATCGTCACAATATTTTGTTTCGACTACACTCCAACTTGGCAATGTGTGCACGGTCTCTTTGAATCTGGACAACAGAAACCTAGCCTCTGTTTTGCGGCATGAAATGTGCAGTTCGTTATAAGCGATTGCCATAGGATCAGCTTACAGCATCTTCTTCAATTTCTTGATCGTGCCGGCAAGGGCGGCAGATTCTTCCGCGAGTTGCGCGGCGGTCGCGCGCAACTCATCAAGGTTGACGGTCGAAGGCGGCGGTTTCGCGGCAGATGTGCCGCGCTCGTCGCTGAGACCAAGCAACCAGTCGGCAGAGCAGGCATGTTCGCGACAGATCTTTTGTATGATTTCTGCCCCTGGCAATGCGCCGCCTGCTTCATATCGCGCCCACGCATTATATTTAATGCCAATAGCCTCAGCCATCTCCCGCAAGGAGGATGGCCCGCGCAGCTCTCGCATTCTGTCACCGATTGTGCTCATACGCACCTTTCACTTTTTTGAGAAACCCACTTGACGACTTTCACATATTTGTGATACAATACTCTCGTCTGCTCGGAACAGACACAGTAAGTATAACAAAAAAGTGTAACGAAAGGAAGTGCGACAAAATGAAAACGCCGAAACTTGAGAAGGTGGAGCGAAGGCAGATCGTGTATCGCGGCCTCACGCAGGCGGCGCGGTGGCTCGGCTGCTCGCG
>Ga0265298_10007475_pt1 | contig 13267 bp, 9 predicted proteins | sample AusTroGonzalo_MG_3_FD_193486 | JGI IMG/M metagenome (GOLD analysis project Ga0265298, IMG submission 193486) | Bovine rumen microbial communities from tropical cattle in Woodstock, Queensland, Australia - Gonzalo_01 | ecosystem: Host-associated > Mammals > Digestive system > Stomach > Rumen ... | reverse complement strand
GGTCATGGCACTGCCGGAGAACAGCCCGGTATCCAGGAAGCCGTTCTGGTAGCCGACGCTGGTGTAATTGTCGAGGTCGAGGGAATTGAGGTCGGCGTACGATGCGATCTTGCCGGGGGTGAAACTGGACACGATCACGGTGGTGTCTGTCTGACAGTCGAACATGCTCTTGCCCTGGAGGGTGACGGTAGTGCTGCGAACGTAGGCCTTTATTCCGTAATACTCCCCTTCTTCCACAGGCTTGTCGAGCTTGACCACTATGCGAAGGACGGAATTGGTATCCACCATTTCCGGAATAAGCTCAACGGACTTGAGGACGGGTTTCCGGGGGATGACGGTAGAAGAATGGACATCCGGCACGCCATTGCCTTTCACGGACAGGGCAACCTCCGAGCCGGGCTTGAGTTCCGGAAGCCCGGTGAGGCTCAGGGTGTGCATGTTCCAGGCCTCTTCGGAGTTGATTTCTTCCACCGCAGCCTTGACGCCGTCCACGGTGACGGTGACGTCCGACACGTTGAACGGACGCCTGCTCATATCGGCCTTGCCGAACGCCGGAGAGGCGTATCCTATCTTGATACCGTTCTGCGCGCCGCTGCAGGGCAGGTACTGCACGTAGATCGCAGGCTCCGAGACGTCGTCAAGTTTGAACGGAATCTCACAGGACACCGCGGCAAGCGCAAGCAGGAGCAATATGTGGACGTACTTTTTCATATCAGAAACGGTAGCCGACGCTCAGTGTCGGAATGATGGGGACAAGTCCGTAGGCCATACCTATGTATTCTCCGTTCTCGTCGTGGTCGAGCATCGCGAAGGAGGCGTTGAGATGGTTGTAGACGTTGTAGATGCTGATGTTGAAATCGAGGCTGCGGCCCTTGCCGAGCGGAGCCACGAAGTCGGCGCCCACGTCGAGCCTGTGGTAATCGGGAAGTTTGGAATTGTACGGCGCCTGGAAGAGCATATCGGTGTATGCGTGCTCCCCTATGGCTATGACATGCGTGGGGAGGGTGATGCGGTTGCCGGAATGGTAATTCCAGTTGAAGAAGACGCTCAGGCCCTTCATCGGCCGCCAGGTGCCTACGAGGTTGACCTTGTGGCGGTTGTCGTAATGGTCGGGGAAGGGCACGGGATAGTAGGCGTCGAACTGCCTCCAGGACCAGCTGAGGGTGTAGAAGGCGGAAAAGTCGAACTTGGGGCTCTCGTAGGTGCCTTCGAATTCGAGTCCGTAGGACTTGCCGCTGCCGCTGGTGAAGGAGGTCTCCCAGTTGGTGATGGGAGGATAGAAGGCATTGGCGCCGTTGTACGTGAGCATGTTGTCCATCGTCTTGTACCAGCCTTCCAGGTTGATCTTGAAGGGCCCCGGAGTGAAGTAGAGGCCGCCGGCTATCTGGTCGGACATCATGGGCCCTGCGCCGGAAGTGGAGGGCATCCAGCTGTTGGTGGGAAGTTCGATGTACATCGCCGACACCAGGTGCGAATACTGGCTCATGCGGGTGTACGACAGCTTGAAGCAGCCCCAGTGCGTGAAGAGCCACTTGAGGGCCGCACGGGGCTCGGGATGCCACCAGGTGTGCTTGCCGGTGGTGAACATCGACATGCGCAGACCGGCGTTGAGCGTAAAATTGTAAGCAAGGAAGATTTCGTCTTCCAGGTACAGCGCCGGCTCGAAGGCGTTGTACGGCTCACCGGTGGTTTTGGCATCCTCGTACGGGTCCATCCCGGGGATGACCCGCGTCTGCTCGTAACTGCGGGAGACCTGGTAATGGTGATACGCCGCGGCCAGGCCGAAACGGACGTGATGGTAGTCGTTCGGAAGCCAGTCCCAGTCGTACTTGATTCCGGCGTCGCCGACCGTGCAGACGTTGTGGTCGGACATGGTCATCCGCAGGGAGACGTCGCCTTCGGAGGTATCGACCTCGAAGCCGTAGCCGACGTCGGACCCGCTGCGGCTGTAATAACCGAGCAGCTTGCTGCGTAGTTTCTTGCTGAAGTCGTAGTTCCAGCCCACGCTGGTGGCCAGGGTGCCCCAGGTGGAGCCGACGTCGAGATTGATGGCGCCGAGGTCCGTATTCTTGATGCCGGCGAACAGCTTGTCGCGGCCCCAATAGACGTTGGCGGCTATCTTGCTGCGGTCGGAGAACTTATGGGTGATGCGGCCGTTGAGGTCGGTCATGTTGTACGCGCCGTTCACGTTGGTATTCACTCCGTTCTTGGAATTGGCATACCACAGCGCCGGGGTGGTGATGACGTCGAGCCAGGATCGGCGCAGGCCCACGTTGAAGGATGTGGTGCCCTTGATGATGGGGCCCTCTGCCTGCAGGCGGCCGTCGATGAGGCCCAGCGACGCGTGCCCGTGGTACTCGTTCATGTCGCCCTCGGAGGTCTCCACATCGACCACGGAGGACAGCCTGCCGCCGTAGCGCGCCGGGAAGCCGCTTTTGTAGAAGTCGAGATTGTCGACCACGTCGGCGTTGAAGCTGGAGAACAGCCCGCCGAAGTGGGTGATGTTGTAGAGGGGTACGCCGTCGAGCAGGAAGAGGTTGTCGTTGCCGTCGCCGCCGTGGACGTACAGGCCCGACATAAGTTCGTTGCCGGCGGCGACACCGGGCAGCATCTGGAGCTGCTTGATGATGTCGGGCGTGCCGAATACCGCTATGCCGCTGCGGAGTTTGTCGCCGTCGAGGCGCATGAGGCCCGTCTGGGTGGTGTTGCGCATCTTTTCCTTGACGGCGGTCACGCGGGCCGTCTCGAGGGTGTCGCGGCGCTCATACTCCTGCGCTGACGCATTTGCAGCCGTCGCGAGGACGGCTGCAAGCATCAGCAGTATGCGGCTCAGCTTCATTTATTTACCTGGAAGCGGACGTTGCCGGTTGCAAAATAATCGACAATCTGGCGGGCTGCGGCGAGTCCGGCGTTGACGTTGGCCTCGCTGGTCTGGGCGCCCATCTTCTTGGGCGTGGCGAAGACGCGCAGGCCGAACTTCTCCTGCAGGGCGGCGTAATTGTCGGGCATGACGTCGGTGACGTACTTGAGGTCGGGACGCTCCTCCAGGGCACGCATCAGGCCGTCCTCGTCGATGACCTCCTTGCGGGCGGTGTTGACGAGAGTGGCACCCTTGGGCATGCGGGTGATGAGGTCATAACCGATGCTCTTGATGGTGGCGGGCAGCGCAGGAATGTGTATGGAGAGGTAATCGCTGCAGGCATAGAGTTCCTCCACGGAGTGGACCGGATCGGCTCCGCCGGCGACGATCTGTTCGTCGGAGAGGAACGGGTCAAGCGCGGAGACCTCCATGCCGAGGGCGCGGGCCTTGGCGCCGACCAGGCGGCCGACATTGCCGTATGCCTGAACGCCGAGGCGCTTGCCCTGGACCTCGGAACCGGTGGCGGGAGTGAACTGCGTGCGGGCCATGAAGATCATCATGGCAATGGCGAGTTCGGCCACGGCGTTGGAGTTCTGGCCGGGGGTGTTCATGACCACGACGCCGCGGGCGCTGGCGGCGGCGAGATCTACGTTGTCGTAGCCTGCGCCTGCACGGACGACTATCTTGAGTTTGGGAGCGGCGGCGATGACCTCTGCGGTAACCTTGTCGGAGCGGATTATCATAGCTTCTGCGTCCGCAACCGCGGCCACCAGGTCGGACTGTTCAGCGTATTTCTCGAATACGGTAACCTCGTGCCCTGCGGCTTCGAGGATATCCTTGATGCCTTTTACCGCAACGGCGGCGAAGGGCTTCTGGGTTGCTACCAATACTTTCATACCGTATGTTAAATGTGAAGTTTCTCGAATTCCTGCATGCATGCGACGAGGGCGTCGACGTCCTCCTGGGTGCAGGCGTTGTAAAGGGATGCGCGGAAACCGCCCACGCTGCGGTGGCCCTTGAGTCCTGCCATGCCGCGGGACTTGGCGAAGGAGAGGAATTCATCCTGCAGGTCTTCACGGCCTTCGGCGAGCACGAAGGGAACGTTCATGATGGAACGGTCTTCCTTGTCTGCGGTGCCGCGGAAGAGGGAGTTGCGGTCGATCTCGGCATACAGGGTGGCGGCCTTCTTCTCGTCGATGGCGTGGATGGCGTCGATTCCGCCGATGCCCTTGAGCCACTTGAGGGTCTCGTTCATCACGAAGATGGAGAACACGGGAGGGGTGTTGAACATCGAGAGCTTGTCGATGTGGGTGCGGAGGTCGAGCATGGTGGGGATATAGCGGCTCACCTTGCCGAGGAGGTCTTTTTTGATGATGTAGAACGCCACGCCGGCAGGGCCTGCATTCTTTTGGGCGCCGCCGTAGATCATGGCATACTTGCTCACATCGACCCTGCGGCTGAGGATGTCGGAGGACATGTCGGCGATGAGGGGGACGTGGCTGTCGATATCATGCTTGATCTCGGTGCCGTAGATGGTGTTGTTGGTGGTGATGTGGAAGTAGTCGATGTCGGTGGGGATTTCGTAATCCTTGGGGACGTAGCAGTAGTTGCGGTCCTTGGAGCAGGCGAGGGCGTATGCGTCGCCGAGACCCTGGGCCTCCTTGAGTGCCTTGTGTGCCCAGACGCCGGTATCGAGATATGCGGCCTTCTTCTCCAGGTAGTTCATCGCGACATAGAGGAAACCGAGGCTTGCACCGCCGCCGAGGAAGACTACCTCGTAATCATCGGGGATGCAGAGGAGTTCTTTCCAGAGGGAGCGGCATTCGTCCATTACGGCGTCCCATTCCTTGGTTCGGTGGGAGATGGAGATGAGGGAAATCCCGGTGCCCGCAAAATCCTTGAGGGCTTCGATTGAATTGTCGATTGCCACCTGGGGAAGCAGGCAGGGACCGGCATTGAAAACATGTACTTTGGCCATAGTGTATTAAATAAGGGTTGCAAAATTAGTCATTGTGGAGATTCTTTCCAAAAAATCTTCCTGCTGGGAGAGGCGCACCCGCACCTCCATGGTGCAGTCGGTGCCGAAGTCGCGGCTGCGCTGCGGGAGGTCGAGGTCCTTGACGAGTTTCATTACGGCAGGCATGGAATCGTAGCCGAAGCCGATGCGGTACCAGCTGCCGGCAATCTTTTCAGTTATCTGCGCCTGGGACAGGGCATCTGCGGTGGCCTCCCTGTATGCCCGGATGAGCCCGGGTACGCCGAGCTTGATGCCGCCGAAGTAACGTACCACTATAACGAGAATGTCGCTCAGGCCGGCGGAATCGATCTGTCCGAGGATGGGACGGCCGGCGCTGCCGGAAGGCTCGCCGTCGTCGGAGGCGCGCCAGACGGTGCCGCCCAGGCCCAGCCGGTAGGCGCAGCAGTGATGGCGGGCGTCGTGGTACTCGTTACGGACTGAGGCAAGCAGGGCCTTGACCTCATCCTCGGTCTCCACCGGGTATGCAAGGGCGATGAAACGGCTGCCGAGTTCCTTGTACAAACCCTGCGAGCGCGCAGAAATGCTTTTATAAACATCCGACATTCCTCCCCAAATTTAGTCATTTATTTTGAGAAAATACCTATATTCGCAGCCGGTTAATTATTAGAGCTAGTTATGGTCTATACTTACAGGGTCACCCTCGACGGCATCAAAGGTTTCTTCCGCGTCTATAAAATCAGCGGAGACAACTCGTTATACACGTTTCACAAGCAGCTCAGGGCAGACCTGGAGTTCACGGTGGACCAGCCCATCCTCTTCAAGGCCTTCGACGCCGCCGGCAACGTAGCCGCCCGCTACGCCCTTACCGACATCGGCTTCGGCACGGTGGACGCCGTTTCAGTAGAGAAGACCGTCAAGGACGGCATAGTGCGTTTCGTCTATTTCTATGACATCGCCGCCCGCAAGAGCGTCACCATCACCCTCGAGGCCGAGGAGCCCGGCACCGTCGCCGGCCCCACCCTGGAAGAATCCAAAGGCCCCATCCCCCTGGAGTTCGAGAACGGCTACGTAGCCTTCGAAGACCTCCCCCAGCAGCGCCGCGTCCTCCCCGGAGAAATGCCCGACGGCGAAGATGACGACGACGATGACGACGACGACTCCGACGAAGACGACGACAAAGAGGAAATCGTTTACGAGGAAGGGGAAGATTAATCCTTAGGCAGAATAGTCGCAAACAAAGGAAGAATCGTTGTAAAATTCTCCCTGAGAAATTGTGTCCTTTGCGTGTCAATTATAGAACACGCACGCACAATGTACAACGATCAATCACACTCAAAGTATTTCGCTCCGCACTCGGAGGTGGTATATGCCGTCTCCGGGAACCTCTTTGCGGCATCCGACGCCGTCACCTACGACGGGAACGCCACTCTCGAGGACTATGAAGTCTTTGACCTCTGTGAGTAATAATCTTCCATTATGAATAATCCGACACAAAAGCACTACAACGCTCCTGAGGTGAAAGTCCTCTTCATCCGCACCGACCAATTATGCACGGGTTCGCAGACCGAGACCGCGACCCGCGAGAATTATGATTCCCTTGACCTGTTCGAATAAAACATTCCAATCATGAGAAAAACTATATTTTTTGCATTGACTGCAATGGCAATCCTTTCGGTTGCCTGCGAAAAAGAGAATTTCGAGGAACAGCCCGTCCCGGCCAACCCCAACGTGGTCGTATTCACAGCCAACGTCCCCACCAAGACCGCCATCGACTCCAATGACGAGGTAGTCACCTGGGTTGCCGGCGACGAGGTCAAATTCGTCTGGGCCGGCGGCTCAACCACCGCTGCAGCATCTTCTGCCGGTGCCAGCACAACCTTCAGCGTTGAAATCGGCGACGGTATCACCGAGCTTTATGCCGTGTATCCCGCCTCTGCAGGCGGCAGCTACGACAGCGGCAACGTCAACGTCCACTTCAACGGCTCCCGCACCGACGGCTCCTTCGCCGCCAACGACATCTGCGTGGCCAAGGCCGTCAAGACCGGCGACACCTGGAGCACAACGCTGGCCTTCAAGAATGTAGCCTGCCTGCTCAAGGTCGGCGTTACCGCCAGCGACATCACCAAGATCCAGGTGATGGGCGGACGTTCAACTGGAGAGGCTCAAGCCATATCCGGTTATCTCCCCGTAGGCATCGACGGAAGCGGAGACCCTGTATTCGGCACAGCAACTGATACGGGCGGAACAGTCAGCGTGACAGTTTCCGGCCCCGGCAACTACTATATTCCCGTTTTGCCTGACGTCGTCCTTTCCGATGGTTTCCGCATCGGCTACTTCAGAGGTGAAGATCAGCTCACTCCGTTCTTCTATGCCGGCTCGTTCACTACCGAACGCGGCAAGATCATAAAGCTCACCAATCTGGATGACAAAGCCGGCCAGTACTATGTCACCCCTGCCGGCGCCGGCTCAAAGGCTGGACAAAGCTGGTCTAATGCCATGGGTGTCACCGAATTCAAGGCCTTTGTAACCGACCAGGACAACCACTTCCTCCTTAAGGGCTCCACCTTCCATTTCTCGGCTGACGAGTTCTCCTTCGGCGACGATTACCTGGTATTGAATTACCCGGATCACGGCAATGTCGCTTTCACTCTGGAAGGCACCTACAATTCCGAGTCAAGCATGACCACCTTCGTCGGGCGCGAAGCCCTGTCAGGCACTACCGCCGGCGTGCTTTGGCCGCAGGAAAACTCATATATTACCGTCAGGAACGTCAAGTTTACGGGTACAAATGGTGCATCGAATGCCTCCGCCATCCGCCTCAATAACGGTGCCCGGGAACTGAATCTGGACCACTGCTATTTCGATGGCAACCAGACTTCCGGAAACGGCAGTGGCATTTCCCTGTTCAACAGCGCTACCGTGAATATCAGTAACTGCGTATTCAAAAACGCTACCGGTGCCGGCGGAATCATCCACGTCAACAACGCCAGTGCGAACGTGAATATTGTGGACAGCGAAGCCAGCAATATCACCAAGAATGCCATTTATGCGCAGTCCTTCAATACCTTTACCTGTACGAGGGTAACGTTCAGCGATAATAATGATTCAGGCGAATACGGTGCGGCAGCATATATTTCCGGTGCCGGAACCATCACCTTCGACGACTGTGACTTTATCAGGAATCATTCCTCCGTCCAGGGCGGTGCCATTTGTATCAACGGAACCGATGTTACCACCACTTTCACGGACTGTGAGTTCATTGACAACGATTGTGACCAAAGAGGCGGCGCCGTCATGATTGAAAATGCTAATGACAATACCACCTTTACCGGCGGCAAGTTCCAGGGGAATAACGCCAATGGTGCGGATACTGAGAACACGACAAAAAAGGCAGCAGGTGGAGCTATTTATTCCTACGGATCTTTCTGCTGTACGGATGTGCTTTTCAAGGAGAACTACAATTTTGTTGGTGAGGATACAGTCTCAGGTGGCATCATTCGTATCCAGCAATCCGGAAAAGTCGGTTACTTCGACGGCTGCGTGTTTGACGGGAACTATACGAATAGACAGATTTCTGCGAATAATCCCTGCGCGGCCATCGTCAACTGCCGTATAGGTGATGTGAAGTATTATTTCAACGCATGCGAATTCAAGGAAAATACATCCGGAACAGGTAATTCCACTGGCGTTTTTGGTGGTTGCAGAGGAACGGTATTTGCCACTTTGGCCGGCAGCACCTTTGCCTTCAACAACTGTTCGTTCCACGACAACTATGGCGGACGAAACACCGATGATATTAGCTGGATCGGCATGGATAATACGAACAGCACCCTCATTCTCGCCAACACTACGATTGTAGGTGATAATTACCGTGCTCCCGGCGCCTGCGAAGGCGGTATAAGTACGAGAAGGAACAACTGGGGCGTCATCAAGTTCCAGAACACCGGTAATTACTATTTGCTCAACACCATCCTTTGCTCGCTTGATACGGCTGGTAACAGTTTCTGGGTTAACGGAGATATTAAGGTCGACGGAACTACAATGATCAAGAACGGAGGGCCCAAACTCCCTGTTTATTGCTGGTACAGCAAAATCTCCAAGGAAGGAGACAACAGGACGAACTGGACAGTTGATACCGGTTCCGGTCACGACTATTATGCAACCTCTGCGAGCTTTGGCGGCTGGAGTGCTCCGATGATCTGGAACGGCACCCTCACCGGCACCAACAGCAATATGCTCGCTGCCACCGCCGATGTCAACACTCAGATCCAGAGCGCCGATGCCGACTTCTACACCTGGCTGAACTCCATCGGAGCCCTCGGCAAGGACATCAACGGCAACAACCGCGGCGCCACTTCCTGGCCCGGCTGCTACCAGAACTAATCCGACAGCCAATACCCTACTCAGCGGTCCGGGCAGAAACGCTCGGACCGCTGATTTTTATTTTTCAGGAATAATTAGGAGATTCTGTGAAAAATAAATATCTTGTGGACTACAAACCATACTTACCGAATACTTGCAAAAAAAAGAATAACCGTTATACCCGGATTCGGGATACCAGAATATATTCGCAGTGTTATGAGAACGCCACATACTTTTCTTGCTGCATTCCTTCTTTGCATCCTCGCAGCCTGCACCCCCGAGGTAATCCCAACCCCAGACAACAACGACCCGGACCCGATAACCGAGCCGGAGACACCGGAGGAGCCGGAGGAACCAGAAGTTCCCGAGGTCGTGGTGTCAAAAGGCGCCTACAAGCATGTCGTCATCATAGGAGCCGACGGTGCCGGAGCGTTCTTCAAGGACACCGATACGCCCCGGTGCGACGAGATTTTCGCCGGAGGGGCCACGACGTACACGTGCAGGGTCGGGATGCCCTCCATGAGTGCCCAGGGCTGGGGCTCCATCCTCCATGGAGTCCTTCCTGAGTATCACGGACTCACCAACGATATCATCAAGAATACCCCTTATCCGGCGAACAGCCCGTATCCGTCCATTTTCAAGGTGGTAAGGAACGCCATGCCGGATGCACCACTGGCCTCCTTTGTCGAGTGGAACCCCATCAATGTCGGCATCGTCGAAAACGGTCTTGATGTTGTAAAAGGGACTGGCGCCGATGACGCCGAAGTAACCGGCAGGATCCTTGAATATCTGTCTGCCAACACCCCAGTGCTGATGTTCGTCCAGTTTTCATCTCCTGACGACATAGGCGAAACGTACGGTTTCGGCTCCGACATCTATCTGGCCACGATCAGTACGGTTGATGCGCTCATAGGAAGCATTTATGACAAGCTGAAAGCGAAAGGTATTCTTGACGACACCCTGTTCATCGTCACCGCAGACCACGGAGGAATCAACAAGGGCCACGGCGGGGACACCGATGTGGAAAGAAATGTATTCCTCGGGGTTGCGGGCAAGACCGTGGCAAGCAGTACCATCGTGGATGCCGAATCCCGTGACGTTGCAGCAATCGCCGCCTACGCACTTGGCCTGGAATGCCCCGGCACCTGGACCGGCCGCGTTCCCGCCGGCGTCTTCAAGGATGTCACCGAGGCCGCAGCACATAAAGAACCCGGCGCGGAATACCGGGGACATCAGACGGAGCCGACACCTGCCCTGAGCCAGATGCAGGCTCTGCTGTCCGGGCATAATGTGGTCGCATACCTGCCGTTCGACGGCAATATCGGTGACGCTTGGGGCAATGTGACTACCACATCCTCCGGTACCCTTTCATACTCCGATGCGTACTACGGGCAAGGAGTGGATCTGAATAACGGATACGTCACGCTGCAGGACGTGAAAGTCAGCACCGGTTCCTTCTCCGTAGCCTTCTGGCTGAAGGCTTCCCCGGTCACGCCGGAGAAGGCCGATCCTTCTCTGATTTCAAACAAGGACTGGCAGGAAGGAGTGCACAATGGTTTCATCCTGTCATACAGGGGTACCCGGGACATCAAGTTCAATGCGGGTGACGGCGGCAAGAACAGGATGGACTACGTCCGTCTCCTTCCGACCAATTACGACAGCGGCTGGATGCACGTTATCCTGACAGTGGACCGTCCCAACCGCAAGGTCCGCATATATTACGACTTCACCTTTGAAGGAGACGAAGCCGCAATCCCCTCGTCTCTTGCCAATACGTCCTTCGACTCGATGCCCCTCAACATCGGCCAGGACGGCACCGGCAAGCTGGAATACAGACTCCCCGCCAGGATGGACGAGTTCATCATGACTTCCGATGTGCTGAGCGAAGCCGACGTCGCCGCACTCAAGGCTTATTACGATAAATAGTTTGCGTCTGAAAAGAACCCTTTTCATACTATTCCTCATTTCGCTGATATCCCGGGCAGGTTATTGCCAGCCCGGGACTGAAGGCTGGCAGACCACCCGTCTGGATATGCAGTCCGGGCTTTCGGACAACTGCGTCAACGATGTCCTGAAAGACTCCAGGGACTTCCTCTGGGTCGGCACCAACGCCGGCCTGGACCTGTATGACGGCTTCAATATCGTCCAGGTCGCATTTGCAGACACCAAGAGCATCACCGTACCCGTAGTGTTCACTCTCGCGGAAGACCTTTCCGGGACAATATGGGCAGGAACATCGAAGGGCCTGTACCGGATGGAAGGCGAGCGCCTTGAAATGCACAGGTTCGAATGTCCGGAATTGGGAGATTCGCCTATCCGGCAGATGTGCTTCAGCAAATCCGGTGTCTTATGGATAGGAATCAATGGGAACCGGCTCATCAGGATCGACACATCTTCCGGCACGGTCTCCGCTTCTTCCATCGTTGCAGAAACCATCTGCTGCGGCCAGGAGGGACAGTTATATGCAATAGCGCAGGACGGAAGGCTGTTCGCTTCGATGGACGGCGTATCCGACCCTGAATGCCTGACGCCGGAAGGCAGCGAGGTGCTTCCCGGGTCTGACGTTTACCGCTCCGCCGTTGCCGGGAACTATCTCATCCTGTCGAAAGAAAACGATTCCGGCATCGCTATGGACCTGGAAAGCAAGGAACTCAGGCCCCTGCCTCTTATGAGCAGGGTGAGAGACGCAATCCGGCATTCCTCCGGAGAATTATGGATAGCCGCACGGGAAGGAATACACGTTTTGGACAGCAACCTCTCACTGCAGCGCATCATACAGCCGTTTCACGACAACTCCTTCCGATGCCTCACGGAAGACAGTCACGGAATCATATGGGCAGGAACACTCTTCGAAGGCCTTGCCCAGATAGCGCCCGACGCCGTCTCGTTCCGTCATTATTCCGACGCCTTCGCAGGGGGCCGGTTCAAGGCAAGGGACTTTGCAGAGACTCCCGACGGAAGAATATGGATAGGCAGTGACACCCGAGGCCTGATTTGCCTTGACCCGCAGACAGGGCGTAACACAAAGCAGTTTTTCCAACGTCGGAACGTCACCGGCCTGATGGCTGAAGGTGCCAGACTCTGGGTGGGAACGATCGACGACGACCTCCCAATCACCCTCCTTGACACGGACACCGGACGTATGACAGCATTCCCGGAGGCCGGAAAATCTGCCTACGCCTTCTGCCGGGACGCATCCGGAAGGCTCTGGATAGGCGGCAAAGACGCATTCATCGCCGGGAGGGACCATCCTGACGGCAGGTTCGTGCGCGAGATTTTCATGCCTGCAAAGCAAGTGTGCAATATCATTTGCAACACCGACGGAAGCGTCTGGGTGGCGAGCATCGGCGGCATTATTTACAAATATTCAGGGAACATACTCTCAACCTACACCATCCCTATAGCGAACATCCTGACAGACATCACCGGCGACGGCAGCGGACGCATTTTCGTAACCTCAGAAGGAAACGGACTGTGGGAGTACAATCCGGCACTGGACGCATTCCAGCCCCTCAGCGGAATGGAAACACGCCTGCTGAAGACATCAAGGGAAACAGACGGCCGGCTGCTATGGATTACCGGCGCCCACGGCATCCACATCATGGATCCTGACGGCCGCAGGCATCTGCCCGTCATCCCCCTGGAGGCCCTGGATGCAGACAGCTTCAACTATTCATCCAATTTCATCGCTTCCGACGGGACGCTGTATGCCGGCACATCCGATGGTTTCATATCTTTCTCTGCCAGGAGCCTGAAGGAAACTTCATCAGCCCCGGGAGCTCCCGTCATTTCGGTCTTCCAGTCACTTTCTTCAACGGAAGATGCCGCAAACGACCGTCTCCTCTGCCCTTCATCCCTGAACATAGGCCGCAAGACGCGGTCCTTCGCAGTAAACGTCTCCACGCTGGATTACAACCGTTTTCCAGGACGGAAAATATATTGGAAGGTCAACGGATTCAATGACTGGGCTCCGGTGGAGAACGGAACGTTCACGGTTTACGACATCCCGGCGGGGAACTGGGACCTCAGCCTTAAAGCCCTGTCCATATCCGGAGAAGAAAGCCCGG
>Ga0265298_10007474_pt1 | contig 13267 bp, 13 predicted proteins | sample AusTroGonzalo_MG_3_FD_193486 | JGI IMG/M metagenome (GOLD analysis project Ga0265298, IMG submission 193486) | Bovine rumen microbial communities from tropical cattle in Woodstock, Queensland, Australia - Gonzalo_01 | ecosystem: Host-associated > Mammals > Digestive system > Stomach > Rumen ... | reverse complement strand
ACCCCACCCCACGTTCGTTTCTGGTGCGAGATATGGCAATGGCGGACACATCGCCAAATGTCGTATATATTGCCCGACCATGTCAGTTTATAATTGACGATAAATGCACCCAGGTTGATTGGACAACCGGACGGTTTTCAAGACAAATGGTCGATTCTGTTGCAAACGCAATAAAATCGATTGCTGGGAAACGTCCGGTAATACTTGTCGGGTATTCGGGCGGTGCGATGATTTCGGGGTTAATTATACAAAACCATCGCGATATTAACGTAATTCAATGGATAACCATTGCCGGGGTTTTGAATCACAGCGACTGGACCGACTATTTTGATGACGCACCGCTTACACACTCGCTTAACCTGAACACATTGCCGCACATTGCTCAGGTACATTATGTCGCAGAAAACGATAAAATCGTGCCAATTGTACTTTCAAAAAAATGGATTGGTGAAAACAAGATGATTGTTATTCCGGGGGCAACCCACAATTCGATTTCGATTGAAAATTTGGAATTTAGCGACTGAACACCAACACACGAATTTTACCACTTAAATCTTTATCTGCCCGCACGAATTTCCACCCAGTGCCTTCAAAAATCGAACGAACCGAACGCGACATTCCCGCCCCAATTTCCAGATAAATACGCCCGGACATTTTTATTGCCGAACGTGCGGATGTTGCGATTTGTTCATATGCCGCCAATCCATTATTTCCCGCATAAAGGGCCATATCGGGGTCAAATTTTGCCCCCGCATCAACACGTTTATCGCCACGTGCGATATATGGCGGATTTGAAACAATCACATCAAACTGTTCACCCAAATGTATACTGTCGAACGTGCCATAAACCGCCTCAAAAAAATTACACACACTCATTTTACGGGCATTTTTACGTGCAACCCGCAACGCTGAATATGATTTATCCAACCCAATTGCAGATGCCCCCGGAATAACCCGCAACAACGATATTGCAATACAGCCCGTTCCCGTCCCCAGGTCCAATATTCGCAAATTATGGGCGTTTCGCCAATCGGCCAGAACCGATTCCACCAATGTTTCGGTATCGGGTCGCGGGTCCAATGTATGTTTATTGGTATAAAACGGCAGGCCATAAAACCACTTTTCATGAATAATCTTTGCGACCGGCACCCCGCGTCGCAATTTACGTGCCACCCGCCAGACCGTAAAACGCGACATTGTTCCGTATTTTTCCGTTATTATACGGGCAATATGCGGATTTGATACATTACTTAAAATTGTGAACGCTTGATTTATTTCCATAAAAATATTATAATTCACGCCATGAAAAAAGTAAAACAATTTATGAATCCGACGTTTTTATCGCGTCTTGTGATGGCGTTGGCAATTATATTAACATTTGTGGCAATTACGGTTGTTATTACACATCGTGGAACAACAAGAGTCGTTGCTGAACCAACAGAATGCAAGACGGTTGTTGTCGTTGCATCGGGCGACACATTGGGCAAGATATTAATGGCGAATGGTTTAAGTAACAGCGATGTTAACACTATCGCCAATGCGTTAAAGAAAGACGCGGGCATATCAACACTGCGTGCGAACAGTGATAAAATCGAATTTGTTCGCCCCGATAATGATTCACCGGTATCTAAAATTGTCATTATTCCATCCCCCTGGAAACAGGTTGAATTAACATGCACTGAAAACGGCGGTTGGAATTGCAACACGATTAATGTTGAACGCGACACGCGGGCGGTATATAAATCGGGCGAAATCAAAAATGGCGACAGTTTTTACTTGGCTGGGGTTCGTGCGGGTATTCCGGCGGGAATATTAATTGACGTGTTTGATTTGCTGGCATTTGAAATGGACTTTGAACGCGATGTTCGTGCCGGTCAGCATTTTTCTGTTTTATACGAAGAAAACTTTTCCGATGGGAAAAAGGTCGATAACGGTCGTGTTTTGGCGGTACAATTCGAAGCATTACGTGGCAACGTAAAAATGTATAGATTCAAGAAAAGCGACGGCACATCGGGATACTATGATGAAAACGGTAACGGTGCAATTAAATCATTAAAACGCACACCAATTAATAATGCAAAAGTAACAAGTAATTTTTCGTCGGGTCGTAAACATCCGGTATTGGGATTCACACGTGCACATAAGGGTGTCGACTTTCGTGCATCAACGGGCACACCAATTCCCGCGGCCGGTGCCGGTCGTGTTGTTGCACGCGGATTTAATCGCGGACATGGAAACTATGTCAAAATACGTCATAATGGGTCGTACGAGACATTGTATGCACATATGTCTAAATTCGCCAAGGGCGTTGTCGTTGGCACCAATGTTCGCCAGGGTCAAACAATCGGATACGTTGGTTCAACCGGGTTGTCTACCGGACCACATTTGCACTATGAAATTATTAAAAACGGCACACACGTGAACCCATTGACAATTAAATTACCGGCGATAAGCAACCTGGGCGATAAAGACAAAAAGAAATTTCTTGAATATCGCAAGACGCTGGACGAAAGCATTGAAATGGTATCTAAAAATCCAAACTGGTTTATCCAGATGTAATTTTCCCTGTTCGGTCCGCCTGGGTGGGCGACTACAATTACAGTTCGGTATCCGATTGTATGTCGCACTGTGCATCCGATTGCGGTAACCGTGTTCAAACCCATACACCGTTCCGCGGGGGCGTTTTCGGGTCGGCCGGCAATTATATAGATATATAGAGTTCAGATATCAGAGTGCAGAGTTCAGATAATGGGTGCGACAATGTCGCACGCGTTAATTATCAATTCCCTGCGGGGCATCGCTCGTTACACTCGCTGTGGATACCGGCCTTCGCCGGTATGACGATTAAGAGAACACCGCGACAAGAATAACGAACATTGTTACTACTAACTGCACTCTGAACTCTGCAAACTGCACACTGATATCGGTCCGCCTGGGTGTACCGATATTCTGCTGAATCCAATTCCACGTGTGCTTCAAGTTGTCAAGGAACTTGTGGTGATGGTGTTAAATCTGAACATAGTTTCCGCGGGGGCGTTTTCGGGTCGGCCGGCAATAGCCGGACGACAAAATAGAAAAACCGCCCGACAAGGCGGTTCTTCTAACCACTTATCACCAACTAATCACTAATTCTTTTTTGTTTTTGTGGTTGGCTTTTTTACCGTCTTTTTCGCGGGCTTTTTATCAGCCTTTTTTCCACCAATAATTTCGCGAATTTCATCACCAGTTAATGTTTCGCGTTTTAACAATTCGCCCGCCAACTTTTCAACAATTTTCTTGTTGCTGGTGATAATTTTAACCGCATCGTTATGTGCAACGTTCATCCAATCGCGAATTTCGGCATCAACCAATTCTGCGGTTTTTTCAGACGCATTTTCCAATGCCGACCGCCCACCAAATGTTGTTGCCTGGTTAACCGCGACGGTGCCAATTTTTTCGGACAACCCCGCCGTCGTTATTGAATAACGTGCCAGGCGTGTTGCACCCGCAATATCACTTTCTGCACCAGTCGTGATTTTGTTCGCACCAAAGAAAATCTCTTCGGCGGCACGTCCCGCCAGTGATACTGATAATTGGGCACGAACCTCGGCCAGGGTCATTGAAACCTTGTCATCAATGGGCAAGTGTTGAACCATGCCCAACGCATGGCCACGCGGAATAATTGTTGCCTTGTGAATTGGGTCGGTAATATCCGCATAGTGCTGGCTGACAAAGGCATGGCCGGCCTCGTGATAGGCGGTCAATTTTTTATCTGTATCGCGAATCTTACGCACCTTGCGTGGGCCCATCATAATTTTATCGCGGGCTTCGTCCATATCTTCGTTTGTTATTTCTTTGTGTCCCATACGAACCGCACACAGGGCCGCTTCGTTCAACAGGTTTTCTAAATCTGCCCCCGAAAATCCGGTTGTGCCACGTGCAACACCCATTAAATCAACATCTTTTGATAATTTTACACGATTGGCATATAAATTCAAAATCTCGTTCCGGCCGGCCAAGTCTGGCAATTCAATATACACCTGGCGGTCAAAACGGCCCGGACGCAACAATGCCGGGTCCAACATATCAACACGATTTGTCGCCCCCAACACGATTATTCCCGTATTATTTGCAAAACCGTCCATTTCAATCAGTAATTGATTCAATGTCTGTTCGCGGTCTTGATCGTTATGAATCTGGGTGCTGCGTTTTTGCCCAATCGCGTCAATTTCATCAATGAACAAGATACATGGGGCATTACGCTTTGCCATTTCAAACATTTCTTTGATTTTTGCAACCCCCAGGCCCACGATTATTCCAGAAAAATCACTGCCCGATGCGGCAAAGAACGGAACGTTCGCTTCACCCGCGATTGCACGTGCCAACAATGTTTTACCCGTTCCCGGTTCACCTGACAGCAAAACACCACGTGGCACACGTGCACCAACGGCACGAAATTTATCTTTGTTTTTCAAGAAATCGACAATCTCCATCAATTCTTGTTTTTCGGCATCGATGCCAGCGACGTCTTTGAACGTTGTTTTTTTATCATTACCAACGGTCAATTTTGTTGGGTTTTGTCCAATAATACTGCGTCCAATTCCGCCGCGTGGCCCACGCAGCAAGAACCAGAAAAACGCAATCCACAGTATAATCGGTAACCAGATACTCATCCGTTCCATTATCGGGCGGCTTGGGTCAATTGAGATACTGGCCCCACTGGACGCGATTTTAGACAATAATTCCGGGTCATACGTAATTGTCGCATTGTATTGCGTGCCGTCTTTTAATGTGCCGGTTGCGTCATTACCACGAATTTTCATCGTTTTTATATCGTCGGCACGACGCAAAACGTCCGAAAAAGACAATTCTATTGGGCGTGCAACATCACCCGGTCGCAACATTGAACCATTTTTGCCAAACGACATAAATGCCAATGCACCGATAATCAATATCGGCACAATCAAAATCCACGGTGATTTATCACGTGATACGTGTGGTAATTTATTTTTTAATTTGTTTATTTTTCCCATGTCGAATCCTGAATGTTGTTTTTGCCCCTTCGCGAACAATCAAAATGCGTTCCCCCAGGCGACGAATTGTGCAATGCCCCAGCGTGAATTTGCAATCGTTGTTCAATTTTTCCAATGCCAAACGCAGTGAATTCAAGCGTGGTTGATATTCATCCCCCCCAATCTTTTGAATCAGCGTTCCGATAAACTTTAATCTAACATCGCCCCCCAGGTCAAACAGAAAAGAATCTCGGAACATCGCAAAATTATTTCCCATTACATCAGCGACTAATTTATCAACATCATTTGCAATTGTGCAACGCACACGATTAAGGTTTTCAATCGCCAACAAGATACGTTCATCACTGATTCCCAATTTATCGTGCAATAAATGCCGATTTTTGCGAATACGAACACGAGTGTAACGTGCATCCAGATTCATTTCATCGGTAAAGTATTTAATGCCACGCGTATCCAGATATTCCTGCAATTCCGAACGAAACACATTTAATAATGGGCGGACAATTTTAATTCCATCACGTTCGGCAATCGGCTGCATAGACGACAGGCCAAAAACCCCACTGCCCCGCCCCAGATTCATCAAAAACGTTTCGATTTGATCATCTGCCTGGTGTGCGGTCAACAAATACTCTATGCCGTTTTCATGGCAAAAATCGGTCATCATTTTGTATCTGGCGGCCCGGGCAGCGGCTTCGACCCCGGTTTTTGGTTTTTCGCCCGACCAACAAAACGCATAAAAAGGAACGTTCAGTTTTTTGCATGTATCACGAACATATTCTTGTTCGACTTTTGCAGCATCACGCAACCCATGATTTACGTGCAGACATACAATATCCGCCCCGATTTCAGATAACCAATGTAATAGTGCAATGGAATCAACACCGCCACTGACCGCGACAGCCAATTTTTTCCCATAGAAATTACACATAAAATCAATAAACTTTTGATTCATAATACCGCCATTTTATGATATAATTTCTAAAAATAAAGGGAAAAAATGAAACACAAAATCAAAACTGTTGCCGTATATTGCGGGCATGAATTCGGCCTGAATCCGGCATTTGCACGCGACGCGGTAACAACGGGCGAACTGATTGCTAGAAATGGTCTGAATATGGTATTCGGGGGCAGTAATGCCGGTCTAATGGGGCTGGTGTCTGATTCTGCATTGAATAATGGTGGGCATGTAATTGGAATTACAACTGAACACGTTATGGCAAAACAGGAACCAATTCATAAACATGTCGATGTTAAAGTTGTGCCGGGCGTTAATGAACGCAAACAACGTATGTTTGAATTGTCTGATGCGTTTATCATTATGCCAGGTGGGGTCGGCACATTGAACGAAGTAACCGACATTTTAACGATGCAGCAAATTGGCGAAACGAAAAAACCGATATTCTTTTTGAATACTGCCCGGTTTTGGGCACCTTTGCACGATTTGATTATCGATATGATGAACAATAAATTTATTGAAACATTAGACACATATAATGTCACGATTGCCAATTCTCCACACGAATTGATGGATTATATTCTAAATTATCGGGCTTAATCAGGTATCTCTATCACTTTATCGTGTGATGTTTCGCCACGTACAATACGTATGCTGGATTTTGGCACATCAAAATGCTTTGCCAACATCTTTATCACCGCGGTATTTGCGGCACCGTCGGCCGGTGCCGCGTTGGTATAAACCCGCAAAACATCACCATCGGTAACGATTTTTTGAACACGAGCACGCGGAATAACACGAACGTTTACAATCATTTCACAAAGTCCGCAAAGTCTTTGATTTTGTCGCCCGCAATAATGTGCATATGAAAGTGTGGCACGCTTTGAACCATATACGGTCCACAACCGGTATTTGCAAACATATTACACGCATCAACACCCAATTTTTCAGCGGTTTTATTCAAGCAATCAAAAAAGCCCAATTTTTCATCGTCTGATGCGTTTAATGAAAAATCCAATATGTTTTCATATTCGCCACGCGGAATAACCAATGCATGTACTGTTGCCACCGGATCAACGTCCAAAAAAGACAATGCATACGCGTTTTCATAGACTCTTTTAGACGGTATTTCCCCACGAATAATTTTTGCAAAAATATTATTTTTATCGTACATAATTTCCCCTTTGGTTTTCATATGCAATTTTATTGCGTGAATTGAATAAAATCAAGCCTTGAAATCGGGAATTGTTGCACTATATTGTGCATAACATCGATATGGACCAATAAAAAGGGGTTAAAATATGTTCAAACCATTAAACAACTATGTTTTATTACAAAGAATCGAAGAAGAATCTAAAACGGCCGGTGGAATCATTATCCCAGATACCGCACGTGAAAAGCCGTCTCGTGGGACCGTTATCGCGGTTGGCGATGGCGAATATCATGATGGTAAACGCGTGCCAATGACGGTTTCGGTTGGTGATACGGTGCTTTTTGCAAAATGGGCGGCATCGGCAAACGATGTAAAAATCGATGGCACAGACTATGTGTTAATCAAAGAATCTGATATTTTAGGAATTTTGAAATAATATAGGGGAATAAAAAATGGCAAAAGATATTGTTTTTGATACTGATAAATTGTCGGCCGGGGTTGATAAATTGGCGAACGCGGTCAAAATCACTATGGGCCCAAAGGGTCGCACCGTTATAATTGAAAAGTCGTATGGTGCACCGGTTGCAACCAAAGACGGTGTTACGGTGGCCAAGGCCGTTTCTTTAAAAGACCCAATGGAAAATATTGGTGCACGTATGGTCCAAGAAGTGGCTAAAAAAGCGGGCGATGATGCCGGCGACGGAACAACAACGGCAACCGTTTTGGCACAAAAGATTATACATGAGGGTCGTCGTGTTATCGCCGCAGGTATGAACCCAATGGACGTTAAACGCGGTATTGATATGGCGGTGGAAAGCGTTGTAGCGGACATTGATAAACACGCACGTCCGGTCAAAGATTCATCCGAAATCGCCCAGGTTGCTACGATTTCGGCAAACAGCGATGCCGATATTGGTAAAAAAATCGCCGACGCAATGGAAAAGGTTGGACGCGAAGGCGTAATTACCGTCGAAGAAGCCAAGGGTTTAGAAACCGAAATTGATGTTGTCGAAGGTATGCAATTCGACCAAGGTTTCATGTCGCCATACTTTGTAACCAACAGCGAAAAGATGTTGGCGGAATTGGACAACGCGAAAATTCTGGTTTCTGAAAAGAAAATTACAGGCTTGCAGGCTTTACTGCCGATTTTGGAACCGATTGCCCAATCGGGCCAGCCATTGTTGATTATCGCCGAAGATGTTGAATCCGAAGCATTGGCAACATTGGTATTAAATCGTCTGCGTGGCGGGTTAAAGGTCTGTGCGGTCAAAGCCCCGGGCTTTGGCGATCGTCGCAAAGAAATGTTGAAAGATATTGCAACCGTTACTGGTGCAACCGTTATTTCTGACGATATGGGAATGACGTTCGACAATATCACAATGGATGTGTTGGGGTCGGCCAAGAAGGTCGTGGTCAGCAAAGATAACACTCTGCTTGCCCATGGTGGCGGAACGCCGGAACGCATTGCGGCACGTGCAGATGAAATTCGTGTTGCATTGTCGAACAGCACCAGTGAATACGACCGCGAAAAATTGTCGGAAAGACTGGCAAAACTGGTTGGCGGTGTCGCAGTGATAAAAGTTGGTGGCATGACCGAGGTCGAAGTTAAAGAAAAGAAAGACCGCGTTGATGACGCACTGGCGGCGACACGTGCTGCGGTTGCCGATGGCATTGTTGCCGGTGGTGGAATCGCCCTTGTTCGTGCAACGGCTGCATTGGAAAAGGTCCATGGTGCAAACACCGACCAGAACGTTGGTATCGACATCGTTCGTCGTGCATTAACCGCCCCGATTGCCCAGATTGCCGATAATGCCGGTGTGTCGGGCGAAATCGTTGTGGGCAAAGTTATGGAAAGCAAAGACTATAATTTCGGTTACAATGCCCAGACCGGCGAATACGTCGACATGATGAAATCGGGCATTATTGACCCAGCCAAAGTGGTTAAAACCGCGATTATGGCGGCGGCATCTACGGCGGGCGTAATGTTGACAACGGGTGCCGTTATGGCGGAAATTCCCGAAGAAAAGCCGGCCGCACAAATGCCAGGCGGTATGCCGGGAATGATGTAAAGTTCATCATTAATAAAAACCGCCCAATCGGGCGGTTTTTCTATTTTGTCATTGCGAGCCTGCGAAGCAATCCAGTAATAATATAATAGCCGTCCGGCTATTGCCGGCCGACCCGAAAACGCCCCCGCGGAAAGGCTGATGGACCTGAATAAGATAAGCACAATAGGCCGCACAGTACAATGCACATTCGGACGCAGATCCATGCTCGTCGCGGTACACCCAGGCGGACCGAACAGGGTCATTTTACAGATTCAATCAATCTTTCAAAATCGTCTTCACCCCAGATGGTGATGCCCAATTCGGTGGCTTTTGTTAACTTGCTGCCCGCGTCCGCCCCCGCCAGAACGATGTCTGTCTTTGCCGAAACAGAACCCGATACTGTCGCCCCCATACGTTCCAAAATCTCGCGGGCCTCGTCCCGGGTATAATTCGCAAGTGTTCCCGTTAAAACAATCTTTTTGCCCGACACCGGTGTATCGGTTGCGATATTTGCGTCTGTTTCACGAATTGTAACCTGAGCCAATAACGCATCAATCACACGCGTATTGTGTTCGTCGGCAAAGAACGATACAATTTCATCCGCCATTACGTCACCAATGCCGTCAATCGTCTTTAATTTCCACGCTGGGGCGTTCCGCAACGCGTCCAGTGTGCCAAATGCACGTGCAAGTATTTTTGCCGTTACTTCGCCAATTTCGGGTATGCCAATTGCAAATAAAAACCGATGTAAATCGACATTGCGTGCGTTTTCAATCGATTTATCCAGGTTTTCAACCGATTTATCGCCAAACCCTTCCAGTCGTTTTATTTCATCGCCATGATTCTTTATCAGTGTAAATATGTCGGCCGGTGTTTCAATCCAGCCACGCGACGTAAATAATTCCAACTGCTTTGTTCCCAAACCGTCAATATCAAACCCCTTACGCGAAACAAAGTGTTCTAATTCGCCAATTCGTTGTGCCGGGCAAGACAAACTGTTCACGCACCGCCATGCAACCGCACCAGATTCCCGAACAACCGCACCGCCACATACGGGACATTTGTCGGGGAAAACATATGGAATCGTGTTTTCACCGCGATTTGCCACACCAACAATTTGTGGAATAACATCACCCGCACGTTGCACCGTTACCATATCGCCAATTCGCACGTCAAGACGCCCTATTTCATCCGCATTGTGTAATGTTGCACGCGACACAACCACACCACCAATGTTTATTGGTTCTAATTCTGCGACCGGGGTTAAAACACCTGTGCGTCCAACCTGGACCGTAATGTCACGCAGTAACGTTATCGCACGTTGGGCGGGGAATTTATAGGCAACCTCCCACCGGGGGCTGTTGGCACGCGAACCCATCTTTTCCTGGGTTGCGACATCGTTCACCTTTATCACCAGACCATCAATATCAAACGGAATTTCCGCACGTTTCAGCATTATTTCGTTATACACGTCTTGGATTTCCGCCATTGTGTGTGCGTGATGTGCGTATGCACGCGTTGTCTTGAAACCCCACGATTCCAGTTTATCGAAATATTCGCTTTGTGTTTTCCAGGTGCGATTTGATAATTCGCCATATGTATATCCAAATGCCGACAGCCGACGCGATGCTGTAACACGTGCATCCAGTTGACGTAACGACCCCGCCGCCGCATTACGCGGATTGGCAAACACTTTGCCCCCATGTTCCGCCGCCATTTCGTTTAACGCGATAAAATCATCACGCAACATATAGACTTCACCACGAACCTCAATCACATCGGGGTATTCCCCAGATAACTGTTTCGGAATATCGGGTATGGTAAGTAAATTCGCGGTTATATCTTCGCCGGCAACCCCACTGCCCCGGGTCAGGCCCCGAACCAGTTTTCCATGTTCATATCGTGCCTCGTACGAAACACCATCAACCTTTAATTCAATAAACAAATCTTTGGACGGCAATTTATCAAACCAGTCGGCAACATCCACTTCATTAAACACATCTGAAATCGACAGCATTGGTACCGTATGTGCAAAAGACTTGAATTTATCAGACACCGCCGCACCAACATGCGTTGACGCCCCATCAGTCGCAAGCGACGGATACATTGCCTCAATCTCTAATGCACGCTTTTTGGCCGCATCATATGTTGCATCATCAACAACCGGGGCATCGTTTTGATGATATGCAATGTCCCACGCGTTCAGTTTTTTCAACAGTTCCGCGTGTTCTGCCAATATAAATAAATCGGGCGTATTTGACATACCCCGATTATAGAAAATTGTCCCAATTAATACAAGTGGGAAATAATCAAAACGCCGGCAAATTATTTAGACTTACCTTTTTGGCGTGCATTTATAATTTGCGATGACAAACGACGCACAGGCACATAAGTACGACAGAAATTTACGGCTCTTACGACCATTGGTTTATCAGGATTGCTTAACAAATCCAGATAATCTTTTGCGTGGTTATAAACCATTTCATTTTTGTAATCTCTGTCTTTATTGAATATACCGCTGATACCCGCTGCTGGAATTTCAATTTGAATTGCACGTGGGTTGCGTGTATCAATGTCAGAATGGAATACGTCTGTGAAAATAACACGTTGCAAACCACCATCTGGGAAACGAACCGAAACAACATCATTTTTTCTGCTTTTGATACGCTTTGTGTTTTGGCGTCCCATTGCCTCCATAGCCGTAATTGCGTCGCATATTGCACATGCCTTGTCATGTTGGTCTGCTTCGGCCTTGCGAACATCTGTGGACGACATTATGTAATAGAATTTATCAAAGGTTTCCCAATATTCAAACATAGACGGTCTTGATTTGAATTTGCTTATAAAATTACGTGCCGCGTTAAATGTTGCACGTTCTTCATCGGTTGCCCCAGGATAATTAAAAATAACCGCATTAAAACCATCTTTTGGCATACGCAAATCTATGCATGGGACAGTGCGATTCTCAACCGCTTTTTCTTCATACATCAGCATAAATTCACCCACAGACGAATTGTGGACATCATAAATACCGTATTTATTCGGGTTTGGCTTATTTCCCGAAATTTCTGTATAATCTGCATAGAACTTTTCAACAGACAACGCCCGTATTTTATCCAAAATTTCTTTGTTTTTCATATTTTGGTCCCTTTATTTTTAACAAATCATTATACACAAAATACATTTTGTCAACAAATATTATCAAAAAAGAAAATGCCCGCCGGGGGCATTTTCAGTTTTAAACAACCCAACAAACCTAGTCGTCCAGGTTTTTCAGCAAGATTTCTTTTAATTCGTTTGGAATCATGCCGGTTGAATTATAGCCACAGTCAACGTGGTGCGTTTCACCGGTCACCCCCGACGACAAATCACTGAACAGATACAATGCCGCCCCAGAAACATCGTCCAATGTCATATTACGACGCAATGGGGTTTGTTCCGCGTTCAACCGCAGCAACCCCTTCATACCACCAACACCGCTGGACGCCAGTGTTAAAATCGGGCCCGCGGATATTGCATTTACACGAATTTTATCGCCCCCCAGATCTGCGGCCAGATACCGAACCGAACTTTCCAACGCAGACTTTGCCACGCCCATCACATTGTAATTCGGCACAGACTTTTCGCCACCATAGTATGTCAACGCGACCACCGAACCACCGTCTTGCATCAATTTTGCAGCACGACGTGTCAAATCGACCAGTGAATATACAGAGATATCCATTGTATTCTTGAAATTTTCGCGTGTCGTATCGGCATAGCGACCCGTCAATTCGTTTTTGTCTGAAAACGCAATCGCGTGCAGAACCCCATCCAAATGTCCCCATTCGCGTTCAATCGCACCGAACAGAGCATCCATTTGTTCATCATTTTGGACATTGCATTCGGTGACAAACTTTGCGTCAATCGATTCCGCCAGTGGGCGAACCCGCTTTTCTAAATTCGGCATCGCATACGGCATTGCAACATCTGCCCCCGCGGCATGTACACGTTGGGCGATCGCCCACGCCATTGACCAATCGTTCGCAACACCGGTAATTAAAATCTTTTTGCCTTTTAACAGCATTTTTTAATCCTTTTTGTTACTATTTACTAAAAT
>Ga0265298_10007473_pt1 | contig 13267 bp, 10 predicted proteins | sample AusTroGonzalo_MG_3_FD_193486 | JGI IMG/M metagenome (GOLD analysis project Ga0265298, IMG submission 193486) | Bovine rumen microbial communities from tropical cattle in Woodstock, Queensland, Australia - Gonzalo_01 | ecosystem: Host-associated > Mammals > Digestive system > Stomach > Rumen ... | reverse complement strand
ATGTCAGGGAAGTAGATGTGAGCGTAGTTTACGGTTATGCCGAAGTTCAGTACTGCATTAACTCCTGCCCAGTTGCCCAAGCCGATGGGCACACCATAAGGATTTTGCTTGTCGAAGCTCTTGATGTACTCCGCATATTGTTGTACAGCAGGGCGTAATTTCTGCTTATAAGCCTCGTCCTTCATTGGGATGCTATCGAGCATAGTCTGCAGGTTGCGAATGATATTACGCGAGATGTGTGATGTGCTCGATGTGGTACCATCGCCGATGCCTGTCAGCCAATCATTATCAGCTTCGGCCTGTGCATCGCGACGACGGGGGCGCTTGGCAATGAGTTCGTTGGCCTCCTTGCGCAGACGGTCGGCCTGCTTCTGTGCTCGTGCTGCCAGGTTGTCGTTATACCCTTTTAGTACACGTGCTGCCGAGCTGAACACACCTGCTGCCTGCAGGTCAAGACGTGGATTACGGGTGGTGAAAGCCCACATATCGTCGGGTGTGCCACTCCGCTTGCCGTCAGCGCTGACCTCATAGGGCTTCAGTGAGGGGTCGTAGTGCAGACCGTCGGTAATAGAGGCGGCATCGCCTAAGTGGTGGTAGTTGTCAAGTACTGAGTTGGAGAGTGTCTGCGACATGTGGCCAATCTGCTCAGCCTGTGTTACCAGATTCAGCACACCATGTTCTATAAACTGCAGGATGTCGGGTTTGCCGTCAGGACGGTGCAACTCTACGTAGCGTTGCTCCTGACTGACGAAGGTCTCGTCACGCTGGGGGTGGAACAGCTCCCAGGTGCGGATGAAGTTCTGTACCACATTGATGTTTGAGCCCGTCTCGATGTCAAAGTCGCCAGCATCGAAGAAGCCGCCGATGTTCAATCCTGGAATCAACTCATAGGGCTTGTATTTCGTATCGGTGCTCTTTCCTTGGCTGTGTAGGTCGAAGTGGTCGCTCTCTGGAGCTTGCAGATAGCCCTCCTTGAACGGTTCACCGTGCCATGTGCGATATCCCTCAGTGACGTACATGTGATTCATGTGGATAGGTACCCACACATCTGTTGTTGCATCGGTAATCTTGTCATAGACATGCTCGTCGATGAGGAAGTCGTTGGTGCGTGTCTTACCATACTGGATGTAATAGACGCCTGGCTCTTTCACCGCTGAGAAGTCGAACTTCACATAATTATATTTGTAGTAGGAACCCCACGAGGTGACTTCCGACTGGAAGGCCTCCGTAGTCGTACCATCGGGGTTCAGTCGCATCAGACTGGCAGTACCTGTCTGCATAGGGTCGTTCTTGTCGAGCTCGATGACGGCCACTTTGGGCTGTTCAGGGATGTAGCCCACCTGCGAGAAACCGATGTTGGGTTCACGAATCCAGTCGGGAATGGCATGGGGCTCTACCGTCCACGTTACCACCTTGCCCGTCTTACCCTTGGGCAATATGCTGCGCACGACAAACCAGCCGTTCTGTGCCAGCATGCGTCCGTCGAAGAGCTTCAGCTCTGCATCGTCACTGCTGATGGTCACCAGGCGCGATGGGTCATCTGTTGCTATGCTCAGTCTGTGACCGGTCTCTAAGGGTAGGGGATCGACGAAGCGGTCGGTACCTCTGTCGTCGTAGGTCTTGAAACCCTTGAACTGGCGGGGCTTCTCACTATTAGGTCGTGTGATGGTCTGACTGGTAGCATAGCGTGGCAGACGTCCTAAGCGTCCATCCATCGTGTAGGTCTTCAGCCAGTATTGTGAGGGTAGGAATTCGATGTTCAGACCAGCCTCGCCCGCTAACTTCTCAGGTACGGGTTTGTCCAGCCATACGGCAATCTCTACCACCTTGCCTTTGCCCGTCACCACGATACGGCAGTCGAAGTCGTATTCCTTGTAGCGCAGGGCCACCTCAATAGTCCCTTTTTCACGGTCCACCTTGCGGTCAGTCATCTGGGGCACGAGGTCCCATTGCTCGGGGGTGTTGTTCAGACGCACGGCACCACCCTGTACTGTGCGAACCCCATGGTGGATAATCTCTATGCCAGAGTTCTTCTCGTCATTAAAGCCACCGTTAAAGCTGTTGCTGAACACCAGCACGTTGACACCCTGGCGTTCGAAATAGTCTAATTCGTTAAGTCGTAGTTCTTGGGCATGGACTGTTGTCATAGTCAGCAGTCCTGTCATCACAATTAGTAGTTTTTTCATGTTAGCGTTTTGATATATTGTAGTTTCTGTGGATTAATTATAAGACGTAGCTGGTGACTGTTTGTCAAATGCCTACACCTATTTATTATGGAACATTAACTAAAAAACAAAGAAAGCGGACCAAACGGTCCGCTTTCTCTTTCCTCTTTCCATTCGAATTATTTCACGTATTCTGCGAAGTCGGTCAACTTCATGTCACCCTTGCGAGCCAGCGTGTCGTGCATGGCGAAGGCGGCTGTCAGATTGTGACGGGTTTGTCCCATCTTGGCTATCTTCAGGTAGTCCCATAGCAGCTGCTTGTAGTCGGGGTGAGCACAATTCTCGATGATGCACTCAGCACGCTGTGCAGGCGACTTGCCACGCAGGTCGGCCACACCCTGTTCGGTGACAATGATGTTCACGTCGTGCTCTGAAGAGTCCTGGTGACTGACGAAAGGTACGATACTTGAGATAACGCCCCCCTTGGCCACTGACGGACAGGTGAAGATAGAGAGGTAGGCGTTGCGGATGAAGTCGCCCGAACCACCGATACCATTCATCATCTTCGTACCACTGATATGGGTAGAGTTGACGTTACCATAGAGGTCGGCCTCGATAGCGGTATTGATGGCAATCACACCTAAGCGGCGGATGATCTCAGGAGAGTTCGATATCTCGCTCTGACGCAGGGTCAGATGCTGCTTCATGTAGTCCATATTATCGTATACCTGCATCAGACAGTCGTTAGACACGGTCAGCGAGCAGGCTGAGGCATCTTTTACACGACCATTGAGCATCATCTCGATGACGGAGTTCTGGATAACCTCGGTGTAGATATTGAAATTGGGCACGTGCTTGTCCTCGCCCAGAGCACCGAGGATGGCGTTGGCTGTAGAGCCTACACCGCTTTGCAAAGGCAGGAACTCCTTGGGGATACGACCCTTGTGCATCTCCTCTACCAAGAACTCAGCAGTCAGGAAACCAATCTTATCGGTGACGGGGTCGCTGTCCTTGAAGGCACGGGCCTCGTCAGGGATGTTACACTCTACGACACCTACCACCTTCTCTTTGGGAATCGAAACATAGGGCTTACCGATGCGATCGCCTACATGCTCAATCATGATGGGTTTGCGGTAAGGTGGATCCAGAGGCTCATAGACATCGTGGATAAATTTCGCATTAGGATTATGGAAGCTGTTCAGCTCCAGAATCACCTTCTTTGCCAAACGGGCTGCTGTAGGCGAGATACCACCAGCGGCAGTCAGATAAACGTGGTAGTCATTGCCTGCCTCCTCGATGTCACACACCTCTAAGATGGCCCAATCCAACGGGCCATAGAAGCCGTAGCGCAACTCTTGTGCCATGTGGCTCAGGTGCAAGTCGTTGTAGGGAATCTCACCCAGGTTCACATGCTTGCGGAAGTCGGGGTTCGTGGTGTAAGGGGCACGATAGAGAATAGCCTGCGCATTAGCCAGATCACCATCGGTTGATTGACCTGTCGAAGCACCCGTAAAGATTGCTACCTTAAATTCACGACCAGCCTCGTGCTCAGCCACAGCAATCTTTGCCAATTCCTTGGTCGTTGCCTTAGCCACACCAGCAGGCGTAAAACCACTCATGGCGATGTGCTCGCCATTCTTAATCAGTGCTGCAGCCTCGGCAGCAGTCATACGTGTATAAGCCATAATATGATTAAATTTGCAAATTTTGCATGCAAAATTAATCAAAATCTAACTAATCGCCAAACAAAACTTACAATTTTTCTCTTTCTTCTTCTCTCCTTATAGATATTCCATCAACACATCCCACACAGCAATGATGTGGCAGATGCTACCTGCCAGCACAAAGAAATGGAACACAGAATGCATGAATGGCTTCTTGTGTAGCGAGTAGAACAGTGCTCCCGTGATGTAACATACGCCCTCAGCCACTATCCAGATGACGGCAGCCGTCGATACACTGTCGATGAGTGGTTTGAAGGCTACCAGCACTGATAACCCCATACCTACAAAGCAGAACGTCTCGATGTTAGAGTGCTCCTGCAACTTCACAAAGCTGACGATGGTGCCTGCTATGGCACAGAGCCACACAAATGAGAACAGCGACCAACCCCAATAGCCTTGCGTAAGCAGTGCCGTCAGCGTTAGTGGCGAATAAGATCCTGCGATGTGCCAGTAGATGGCAGCATGGTCCCAGTGACGAAATCGCTCGCGCCATTTGGAGCGCATGGGCAAAGCATGATATACCGTCGAGGCGATATACGAGCTCAACATACCAAAGAGATATAGGCAGACACCCAGTCGTGCCCATGGGTTGTCACCTCTGAAAGCCATCCATAGGAATATCACACCAAACACGACACCCATCACGATGCCTCCAGCATGCGACCACGAGTTCCATAATTCCTCTTTATGAGTATATCTGATTGCCATATAATAATGTTCTCTGCACCTTTAGGTCAGAGAACGGCTGCAAAGATACAAATTAATTAAGAAATGAGCGTTGGAAATAGATTTTTTTTTGTAAATTTGCAACACAAAAAAAGAAATAATGATGAAGATTGGGGTATTTTGTTCGGCAAACAATCAGATTGATGCGGCCTTCTTCCAACTGACAGAAGAGTTGGGACGATGGGCGGCAATGAATGGTCATGTGGTGGTCTTTGGTGGTGTAAACCAAGGACTGATGGAGTGTTTAGCTAAGGCAGTGGAGGAGTCTGGCGGCGAGACGCTGGGCGTGGTGCCCTCTATCGTAGAGGCAACGGGGCGCACATCGCAGTATAATGACCGTGTGCTGACATGCAACAATCTAAGTGAACGCAAACAGTTGATGTTGGATGAGAGCGATGTATTCATCGCGCTACCTGGTGGTGTGGGCACACTCGACGAGGTGTTTACCGTGGCGGCATCGTACACCATCGGCTATCACCACAAGCGGGTGATACTCTATAATATGAAAGGATTCTGGGATAGCACCATCCACATGCTCGACGGCCTACAGCAGCGAGGCATGGTGCGCGGTAAGTGGAGAGATTATATCTGCGTAGCGAATAATCTCGATGAAATCAAGGATTTTCTTGCGGGATAGCCACAAGCAGCGCGTTAGCGTAAAGCTAAGGCGCGGTTTTCTGCTTCCTCCATCTGCTCGCGCTCTCCTGGTCCTTTGTCGTTCTGACCACAAAGGTGCAGGACTCCATGAATGATGACACGGTGGAGCTCTTCGTCGTAGTCTTTATGGAACAACTCGGCATTGGTGCGAACCGTATCCAATGAGATAACGAGGTCGCCATTGAGCACATCGTCTTCGCAATAGTCGAAGGTGATAATATCAGTGTAATAGTCGTGCTGCAAGTATTCGCGGTTGACAGCAAGGATGTGTTCATCGTCGCAGAATAGGTAGCCTACCTCGCCTACTTTTTTACCATAGGTGGCAGCCACGCGGCGAATCCATGCGGTAGTCTCACGGCGCTTGATATTGGGGAATTTGACGTTTTCTGAGCTGTATGTAATCATCTATATTTGACTATTATGCTATTTACTATTTGACAATTTGCTATTTATTTCCTCTTAGGCAAATAGAGAGAGATATCTACGCCGAAGTGCTGCAATTCGCGCACCATGGTCGATGAAATGGACGAATATTGCGGTTCGGAATAGAGTAGGATGGTTTCTATACCACTGAGCTGGCGATTGACATCTGCCTGTTCGCGCTCATACTCGAAATCCTTGACAGAGCGTACTCCTTTTACGATGAAATGGGCGTTTTCTGCACGAGCAAAGTCGACAGCGAGTCCGTAGTAGGGCTTCACCTCGATGCGTGGCTCATCACGATAGAGGTCACGGATGGCAGCCATACGTTCCTCAGCACTGGGCATGTCAGGCTTATGTACTTGGTCGCCTACTACACCGATAACGAGGCGGTCGAAGAGCGGCAGGGCTCTAACCACGACAGAGTCGTGCCCCACAGTAAAGGGATTGAAACTGCCTACAAATATTCCTGTTCTCATTCGAAAAGATTTGGTTCCATGATGTTACCACTATACGGATTGCGCCCGAAATGCTTATATGCCAACTCTGTCACCATACGACCACGAGGGGTACGTTTGATGAAGCCTTCCATGATAAGGAAGGGTTCATATACCTCTTCTACGGTACCAGCGTCCTCACCAATGGCTGTGGCGATGGTGGTGATACCTACAGGACCACCACGGAACTTGTCGATGATGGTGAGCAAGATGCGGTTGTCGATTTCATCGAGACCATACTGGTCGATATTGAGCGCCTTCAGGGCAATCTTCGTAATGTTAGAATCGATGCTACCAGTACCTTTGACTTGTGCAAAGTCGCGCACACGGCGCAGCAGGGCGTTGGCAATACGGGGCGTGCCACGAGAGCGACCAGCAATCTCCAACGAGGCATCGGTGGTGATTGGTACTCGTAGAATGCTGGCTGAGCGCTCGATAATCTTCTGCAACGTCTCAGGATCGTAATACTGTAGATGCATGTTTATGCCGAAACGAGCACGCAGAGGAGCAGTGAGCAGTCCACTACGTGTGGTAGCACCCACCAGCGTAAACGGGTTGAGGTCAATCTGTATGGAGCGTGCCGAAGGACCTTTGTCAATCATGATGTCGATACGGTAATCCTCCATCGCTGAATAGAGATACTCCTCGACAACGGGTGACAAACGGTGAATCTCGTCGATGAACAGCACGTCATTCTTCTCCAACGAGGTCAGAATGCCAGCCAAATCGCCAGGCTTATCAAGCACAGGTCCAGAAGTAATCTTAAAACCTACACCCAACTCGTTGGCAATGATATTGGAGAGGGTAGTCTTACCCAGTCCGGGAGGGCCATGGAGCAAGACGTGGTCGAGAGGTTCGCCACGGTATTTAGCAGCTTCTACGAATACTTCCAGATTCTCTACAACTTGCTGCTGACCGCTGAAATCATTGAATGCCAGCGGGCGCAGTGCGTTTTCGAATTCCTTTTCGCTCGACGACAACTGCTCTTCTCTGATGTCAAAATCTTCGTTCATCATTGTATTTTGCTTGCAAAGTTAAAAAATAAATATGAATTATGCATTATGTCATTGAGATTTTCTCGCTTTGCTTGCAAAGAATTATGAATTATTTCGTAATTTTGCAGCACGAAACTATTTACCGCAATGAAACGTAGATTACTATTGGCCTTTGCCTTGCTGATATCGATAAGTATCAGCGCATCAACCACCTTGCCTCTGCAGGGTACAGTCATCAACCCCACCAACACAGATATCCAGTATATTGGTCGTATCTGTTTTGACAATCCCGAGCGTCCCCGATTCACTTATCCTGGCACGCAGATTAATGCCTGTTTTACAGGTACATCACTGAAGCTATGGGTGAAGCCAAGAAGTGGCTACTTTATGGCACAGATTGACGAAGCGGCACCTTTCAAGGTTGCTGTCATGGGTGAGCGCGACTCAGTAGTAACACTGGCTACAGCACTGCCAGCAGGCGGCCACCAACTCAGACTGATGTATGTGGTGGAAGGCTATGAATTAAAGCCCGACTTTCGTGGATTTATCCTCGACGAAGGTGCCCGCCTGTTGCCTCCACCAGCACTGCCTCAGCGCACCATCGAGTTTATTGGCAACAGCATCACCTGTGGCTATGGCAACGAGAGCGTGGTGGCTCCCGATCCGTTTGAGTATGAGACGGAGAACCACTATCTGACCTATGCCCAACAGACCTGTCGTGCACTGGGAGCCTATGCTCATGTAGTAGCACGCTCTGGCATTGGTGTCTATCGCAGCTATGGCGGTCCGAAGGAAGGCACACCAGAGAATGTGATGACCACGGAATATGAATATACCAACCTCTATGATCGCAGCGAGCGTTGGGACTTTAATCGCTTCCAGCCACAACTGGTATGTATCAATCTTGGTACTAACGACCTATCAACCAACAACTACGATACAGCACTACTGAAAGCTGCCTACCAACGATTCCTGAAGCAGGTGCGCCAGCATAATCCTAATGCAAAAATAGTGTTCCTCTGTGGTTCGATGCTGAACGGAAAGGAACTGGAGATTGCCCGTACTATTCTTAATAAGGTAACAGAGGAAGCCCACAAACAGGGTGACAAGGAGGTATATCGTTTCGACTTCACACCACAGACTGGTGAGTTGGGATTTGGCGCCTCATGGCATCCTTCGTTGAAACAACACGAAAAGATGGCCGTCGAACTGACGACCTATCTTCGTAAACTCATGAAATGGTAAGATTTCTTCTTAGAGCAGGCTCTTCAGGGTCTGCTCTAAGTCTTTAATACTCTGTGCACGACCAACGATGTTGTTGCCGCGGTCGATAAGGAAATAGTCAGGAATGGCCTGTACGTTATAAATGGCCAGCGTCTGCGATTGTAAACCATCTGCCTCACGCACATTAATCCAAGGCAGTGCTGCCGTCTGCTGCTTCCAGAAGTGCTCATCGGGATCCAGACTTACCTGATATACCTCAAAGCCCTGAGCATGGTACTTGTTATACAGTTCACGCAGCTGGAGAATACGAGCTGGTGAGTCCTCAGTGGCAAAGACGTGGAAGTCGAGCAACACCACTTTTCCCTTCAGGTCTGACAACTTGCGCTGCTTACCGTTATTGTCGCGTAGAGTGATGTCGATGATACCAGCAGAAGATACCTTGCTAGCATCAATAGTTTGTGCACGAGCAGCATCGTTGATACGAATATTGTTCATACCCTCAATGGCAATGTTGTGGAGGTTAGCACCACGGGCAGAATTCGGATAAAAGCTGTCCCAACTGGTGGCTACAGCAGCAAAGGCCTTAATATCTTCACGATCAGCACGGGGGTTGAAGAGCAGCATGTCACCCAATGTCTGGAACAAGGCAAAGTAGGCATAGGCCTTACCAGGCTCAGCATAGATGTAATTCTTCTTAACATCTTCCTTGTACTGGCTGATTAAACCCAGAATACTGTCGTTGGTTTCTTTGACGGTCAAGTCTTCATTCTCGCTAATGGCGATGGCACGCTGGCGCAGGGCAATCTGTTTGAGAGCCAGCTCCTTAATCTTTAAGCAATTGTCAGAACCGCTAATCTCATATTCAGTAGCCATCTGTGGATACTTAGCTTTGACGGTAACTGTCTCTGTAGAGTCGATAGAAACGTTAATAATCTGACCTGCAATGCGCAGACGATAGAACTCTGGAGCCTCCTGGGCATCACCGCTGAAGTTGAAGCTGCCGTCTTCGTCCAGACGAACAGAATCGACAACGGTAATCTCTTCAATACCCACATTCTCTAACAGAAGCAGCGAGTCCTTGGCATTGCTGATAGTGCCCTCTACATGAAATTTCTTCTCGCTACACGATGCCATAGCCAATGCAGCTACAGCAATCAATACGTATTTCTTCATTTTATTTGCTTGTTTTCGATTTTGGATGCAAAGGTACACCTTTTTTCCTAAAAAACAATAATTCCCTATGGAATATTCGTTTATTATTATAATAATGTGTACCTTTGCACAGTTTTTTGCGCCAAGTCGCAGATTTTTTATTTTTTTAGATGTTTTAATTTAAGATGAACGTAATTACGAAAAGTATTCAATTGCCTGATGGAAGAACCATCACAATTGAGACCGGGAAAGTGGCAAAGCAGGCCGATGGCAGTGTCATGCTCCGCATGAACAACACTGTGCTGCTGGCTACTGTTTGTGCCGCAAAAGATGCAGTTCCTGGTACAGATTTCATGCCTCTGCAGGTTGACTACAGAGAGCAGTATGCCGCCGCAGGTCGTTTCCCCGGTGGTTTCACCAAGCGCGAGGGTAAGGCTACAGACAATGAGATTCTGACGAGCCGACTGGTAGACCGTGTGCTCCGCCCCCTCTTCCCCTCTAACTATCACGCAGAAGTTTATGTCAATGTTATGCTGTTCAGTGCCGATGGTGTTGACCAGCCCGATGCTTTGGCAGGTTTTGCAGCATCAGCCGCATTGGCATGTTCAGATATCCCCTTCGAGTGCCCCATCTCTGAGGTTCGCGTAGCCCGTATCAATGGTGAGTATGTTATCGATCCTACCTTCGAGCAGATGAAGGAGGCCGATATGGACATCATGGTTGGTGCATCAGCTGAGAACATCATGATGGTAGAAGGTGAGATGAAGGAAGTTTCAGAGCAGGATCTGCTCGGCGCCCTGAAGGCTGCCATGGATGCTATCAAGCCCATGTGTGAGCTGCAGAAGGAGTTGAGCAAGGAGCTCGGTAAGGATGTTAAGCGTGAGTATGACCACGAGGTCAACGACGAGGAGCTGCGCGAGCGTATGAACAAGGAGCTCTACCAGCCCGCCTACGACGTTACCAAGCAGGCTCTCGAGAAGCACGCTCGTGCTGAGGCCTTCGAGAAGATTCTGGCTGACTTCAAGGAGAAGTATGCTGCTGAGCATGCTGACCTTACCGAGGACGAGCTGGAAGAGAAATATGCTATGATGGACCGTTACTACCACGACGTAGAGCGCGACGCTATGCGTCGTTGCATCCTCGACGAGGGTATCCGTCTCGATGGTCGTAAGACCGACGAGATTCGTCCTATCTGGTGTGAGGTTTCTCCTCTGCCCATGCCTCACGGAAGTTCTATCTTCACTCGTGGTGAGACACAGTCACTGACTACCGTTACACTGGGTACTAAGCTCGACGAGAAACTTGTTGACGACGTACTCGATAAGAGCTACCAGCGCTTCCTGCTGCACTACAACTTCCCCCCATTCTGTACAGGTGAGGCTAAGGCACAGCGTGGCGTAGGTCGTCGTGAGATTGGTCACGGCCATCTGGCATGGCGCGGTCTGAAGGAGATGATTCCTGCTGACTTCCCCTACACCGTTCGTGTAGTATCTCAGATTATGGAATCTAACGGTTCTTCTTCAATGGCTACTGTTTGTGCTGGTACGCTGGCCCTGATGGACGCTGGTGTTCCTATGAAGAAGCCAGTTTCTGGTATTGCTATGGGTCTGATTAAGAATCCTGGTGAGGACAAGTACGCTGTATTGTCAGATATCCTCGGCGATGAGGACCACCTGGGTGATATGGACTTCAAGACCACTGGTACTAAGGACGGTCTGACCGCTACTCAGATGGATATCAAGTGCGACGGTCTGTCATTCGATATTCTGGAAAAGGCTCTGATGCAGGCTAAGGCTGGTCGTGAGCACATCCTGAAGTGCATCACTGATACTATCGCTGAGCCACGCGCTGAGTTGAAGCCTCAGGTTCCTCGCATTGTTCAGATCGAGATTCCTAAGGAGTTCATTGGTGCTGTTATTGGCCCTGGTGGTAAGATTATCCAGCAGATGCAGGAGGATACCGGTGCTACTATCACTATCGACGAGGTTGATGGCGTTGGTAAGGTACAGGTTAGCGCTCCTAACAAGGAGAGCATCGATGCTGCATTGGCTAAGATCAAGGCTATCGTTGCCATCCCTGAGATTGGTGAGGTTTACGAGGGTACTGTTCGCAGCATTATGCCTTATGGCTGCTTCGTAGAGTTCATGCCTGGCAAGGATGGTCTGCTCCACATCTCTGAGATTGACTGGAAGCGCCTTGAGACTGTTGAGGAAGCTGGTATCAAGGAGGGTGACAAGATTCAGGTAAAGCTCCTGGAGATTGATCCTAAGACTGGTAAGTTCAAGCTCTCTCATCGTGTACTCATTGAGAAGCCTGCTGACTATGTAGAGCCACAGCAGCGTCGTCGTGAGCGCCCCGAGCGTGGTGAGCGTGGCGATCGTCGCCCTCGTCCTGAGCGTGGTGAGCGTCGTCCTCGTCCTGAGCGTCGCGAGCGCAATGATGAGTATCAGGCTCCTGCAGAGAACAACGAGCCAAAGGACTTCTCTGACACACTCGACAAGATGGACTTCTAATCTATAGAAGACAATCATCATAACAAAAGGAGGGCTTCATTGCGAAGCCCTCCTTTCTTATTCGTGTTTTCCTATTATTAGAAGTTAACCATGAAGGATCCACCGATGGTGAAGAGTCCTACATGTTTGTCTTTCTTATACTTGATTGGATCCATACTCTCACCATAGCCTTCCAAGAATTCAGTAATGTTAGGCATTGCTGATCTCAGATAGCGATAGGGGTCGTAAGTCAGTGTGTAGGTACGCTTAGAGTAGTCGTAGTCTACAAACACACGCCATGAGAAGTTTGACTTGTAACGATATGTCAGCGAGAGACCTGTACCATAGCTCGTTGAGTTGCTACCACCCAGTGTCAGATAGTCCCACTCAGTCTCATAGGGGGCACCCTGGGTAATGCTAGTGATGTGAGTATTGTCAACATCCACCTCTCCATTGTCAATCTTCATCGTATAATTGATGTTGGCAGCAGTACCACTAATCTTTGAGTTGATGTCCAACTCCTGCGTCATGGTACGACCAATCAGGAACTTGGTACCCAGTGAGAAATACTTGCTAAGTGGCAAATTCAGATAGAGACCTACGTTAGCATAGAACTCTGTCAGGTGGTCACTCTCAATAGTTACCTCCTGATTCGTAATCATATTATTCAAGATGTCAATCTCGCTCTGAGGCATTGTACCACCAGCATCAACAGCACGCTCTAAAGCGATGAGTCCATTCATATAATTCACGTCATCATAGGCACCCTGTACGAAGTCGCTCCATCCTTTGGCTGTCATAGCACGCACACGCAGACGTCCACCAATACCTACATACTTATTAAAGAAGAAGGCACCCTCGGCATCTACTACTGATGCAGTGTGGAAATCAATATTGACAGGTGGCTGTGGTGTTTCATCAATAGCTTCCAAATACTCATAGTCGTTAACGTCGAAAGAGAGGCTCTTCAATCCATAACCCATACCCATAGATACTGCGAAGAATGAAGGATTCTCTTTTTTATTGATAAAGTCGTTGCGCAGCAGGCCCTTACCCTTGAACAGTACATCGCCAATGGCATAACCCAGCTCAGTAGAAAGGATACCGATACCAGCACCAGACAGCACGTCGCTAATCCAGTGACGGTTGTTCAGAATACGCATTACACCAGTAGCTGTAGCTACACCATAACCAGCTACTGAATACCAAGGTGAA
>Ga0265298_10007472_pt1 | contig 13268 bp, 26 predicted proteins | sample AusTroGonzalo_MG_3_FD_193486 | JGI IMG/M metagenome (GOLD analysis project Ga0265298, IMG submission 193486) | Bovine rumen microbial communities from tropical cattle in Woodstock, Queensland, Australia - Gonzalo_01 | ecosystem: Host-associated > Mammals > Digestive system > Stomach > Rumen ... | reverse complement strand
AAATCATTGTATATTTGCGGTACCGAAATGAAACGAATATGACTGTACTTGAAAAAGAGTTTATGGAGAAGGTGTGTCGCTATCTTCCCGAAATCTCAAAACAACTCACTGCACTTAACAAGCGGCTTGAAACGATAGAGAACGAACTTGCCGAACTCAAAAGCAAAACCGAATAGACTATGGTTGGAATACTGACTGTTGAAGATTGGTGGAAACACAATGGTTGTTGGGATAGGGAGCAAGCGAGCGGTATCCCGTACAATCCCGAAGATAGTCCCCAATCCTACCTTGAAGAAACGGACGAGTGGTGGCATTCGCTATCCATTCAAGAACGGAAGGACGCCTATAACGAATTCTTTGAAGAAGTTTAGGTAGCCGAAAATACTTGAAAGAATCCTGCACGAAAGTGTGGGATTTTTTTGTTTTTGTCAGAAATTTTGTTATATTATACAATATATTCCTGTTCTGTATCGACGCTGCATCTGAGAAGAACTGCTCTTGGCGACAGAACGCATACTGTGGTATGAACGACGAAGCGTGCCTGCTATTGTGTAATATAGAAAAAAAATCGGGATATGCAATAGGGTGGAAACTTTTTTGAACTTTTTTTGCCGAACTATTGCAAATGTCAAAAATTGTATGTACCTTTGCACCGAACCAAATGAGAGATACTATGATTGGAACTCGCTACACAACCGAAATCAAGAAAGATTGGAGAATCGTTTATCCTATCTCTATGCTTGCACAAGTGGTTGGCGAAGAGAACATTCGCAAACACTACAACCCTGAAACCCATTATTGGGATTGCGGACACGGTGGTTTTGACTTTAACCCCGAAGATGTGGACAACACTTTCCATTGTTGGGAAGATGAAGACGGAGTGAATGTGGAAGGACTTGGTGCTTTCACGAACGGACTGAAAGGGGAAAGTCTTATCAATAGTGTGGAGCAAATGTGGGACGATAACGGAGAACCTGACGGAAAACCCATTTTCTACTACACCCTTTTGAGCAAATAGCAAGGGGGATACACGGAGCGAAAAAGTTGCACGAAAGTGCGACTTTTTTTTGTTTATGTCAAAAATTTTGTTATATTATACAATATCTGCTGTTCAGGAATCGACATCGCTCAGACTGCTCGTGGTGAATTCAGAAGAACTCGGCGGACGACAGTGATTACGCCGTCGGGCTGCGGGATTATATTGTATAATATAAAAATTTTCACGAGAAATCCAAATGTTAAAGGCAAAAATTTTCTCAAAAATAATGAGCGAAATGTTTGGAAATGTGGAAAATAATGCCTAACTTTGGGTACCAAATGAGAGATACTATGATTAAGGAAGGAACTATGTTTGTGAGAATGCCCTACGATTGGGACGAAACCAAGACGGTTGCCGTGTATGTCAAGGTGGGAGAGTTTAAGCAGTACGGCAGAACTTATTCCCGTTTCGTGGAGAACAATGCCCTTGCTTTGTTCGGTGCTATCAACAAGCCGATTGGCTTTGACGCAGTTTGGGGTATCGGGGAAGACTACTACGATACCAATGTCAAGAGTGGGAGATTTATCCCGATTGAAGACTTGCGAGAAGTGGAAATCCTTTGCGAAAAGTTGGGTGTCAATCCACCGCCCCCGATAGATTTGGAAAAAGAGAGTTTGAAAATGCTCGGCATAGCCGAATAACCAACGAACTCTACCGATAAGAAATCTGCTACGAAAGTGGCAGATTTTTTTGTTTTTGTCAGAAAAAATGTTATATTATACAATATGTTGCTGTGCAGCATGCAGGCGGAAGGCAGTAATCAACAGGTGAAGAAGCCCCGACATACTGTGGTGACGACGCTGCGGCGTGCTTGATATTGTATAATATAGAAAAATAATCGAATTTTCCAAACAAATTCATTGAAAAATAATGAGTTAAATGTTTGGAAAATCCGATTTTTATGCCTAAATTTGTGTAACAAAATGAGAGAGAATATGGACAAGAACGAAACTATCAAGAAAGAACTCGTGGAAGCACGCACCGCTTTGGTGGCTATCTGCGACAAGGTGGACGAAAACAGTCCTTATTACAACTACCTTATGAACGGGCTTATGTTCGTGGACGAAGCAACCCGTATCGCAAATGGGACTTGTCCCCTTAACCGCAAGTGGTTGCACTACTACGCTGATAGGTGCGTGTAGCCCGCCCAAGGAAAATGAAAGAAATCCGATACGAAAGTGTCGGATTTTTTTGTATATGTCGGAAAATTTTTTATATTACACAATATTCTGTCCTGAGGCCTTCGAAGCCATGAGGCGGCCGTTGATACTGTGCCAACAGGGGCTCCTGCTGTGGCGGCGTGCTTGTTATTGCATAATATAGCAAAAAAATCGGGAAAAACAAATATTTTCGACTTTTTTTACGGTGGGTATTGGAAATCTCGATTTTTCTTTGTACATTTGCATACAGAAATCGTGATGATATGAAGAAGAAAAACCTCAATAAGACGCAGCTTTGGAAGCTGAGGAAAGAAATCGTCCTCAATTCCCTCTATACATCTGACTATGCCAATTCCTTTGGCTTTACTCCGAACACTGTAGCCTCTTTTTTTGAGGGGTATTGCAGTTACCTTTGGGAACAAGTTACGGAGTTCCACGGACACAACTCTGCAGAGTCTATGCTCGATGAGTATGACAATGCAGACAATCTGTGGGCTTGGTATCTTATGTACGATGAATTTCCGTTTGAATATGATAACTGAACAAGACATTAAGGCACTTGCCGAACTACGGGACAAACTCACTTCTGAGCCTGAAGTCAAGATTACTCTAACGCTTGGGCAACTCTCTTACCTTGCGGATGTATTCCACAACTATAAGGATTGCTACCGTGATTGCAAGCCTATGATTCAGGACGCTATGGAGTTTGAGCAGGAACTCGTAAAGCAGACGAACGGGCAGTATTACCCCGACACAACCTACGATTGGAAAGAGTAGGAACTCTCAACTCGAGAAGCCCTCGCCACAAGGCGGGGGCTTTTTGCATGGTACTCGGTTGAGTACCACCTGTCGTCACTCGTGTCACCCGGGTGAAGGCGTGCCGTTTTCATTGTGTAATATAACAAAAAAATCGACAAATCCAAATGATTTTCTCTGAATCTTATTTGCAAATGTCAAAAATTATGTTATATTATCCAATATATTTGCCTGCATCCCGGCGAGCCGGGCTTCGTCGTAGAGGATCCGAATTCTTAAAAAAATTTATTTGCATTTTTTTGCCGAAATATTTGGAAAATCCAAAAATTCGATGTACCTTTGCATCACTGAACCAATAAAGAAATAGAATTATGAAGAAGAACAAGACTTTCCGCAACCACACCATTGTCCGTAACAACTATGTTGTCAAGGACTTTTCCGCAAAGGGCTATTACGGTTGCGAGCTCAGCCGTGTCGGTAGCACGGAGAAGCACACTGTCCTTTGGGTGGGGACGAGAAAGGTTGCGGCTATGAGCAACGAGGAGTTTTCCGATATGCTCGCACGGCACGGAGTGGCATAAACCAAAAACAAACACTATGTATATTGACATTTACGAGATTGAAGAAATGCTCGGAGAGTATTACGATTTCCAAAATGTAACCGACGAGCAGTGGGAACAGATTGACAAGTTAGTCTGTCAGGAGTGCAACAAGAGAGACATTTCGCCAACCGACGACTATGAGGCGTATGCCGCAGTATGCGACGGGGCGGTAGGAAAGGTGCTCGGAATCTAACCAACAATAACTTTGAAGAATCCTGCACGAAAGTGCGGGATTTTTTTGTTTTTCTCGGATTTTTTTTTATATTATGCAATATCAGCAGCCAGGATCCCCTGTCGTTGAGCGATATGCGGTAGTGAAAAAAATTTGCATCTTGCGTGAAAGAATTTGAGCCAATGTCAGTATTATATTATAAAGGAATCAGAGAGAAAAAAATGTGAAAAAAAGTTCGGTACCAAGTGAAACAAAATCGGAGTTTAGCCGTATATTATATTACAGTATAGGAAATGACGGAAAAAACTTAACCATATTAACTTTTTTGGATTTATTTTAGTGCAGCTATTGCAAATCTCGATTTTTTTACTTAATTTTGCACACTGATTTAGAAATAGGAAAAAAATAGGCATATGAAGAACATCAACACTACCGCTACCGCTACCGTTACTATGACTGACTCTCTTGCTCGCCTCGTGGCGGACATCCGCAGGTACAACACTTTGACGCAGGACGAGGAAGCCGAACTTTGCTCGGAGTACAAGATTGCTGAAGGGGCACGCAAGGAGGCTCTGAAACAGAAACTTGTTAACGCAAATCTGCGTTTTGTCTTGTCCGTGGCGAAAAAGTATAGCAAGGACGGCGACTTTGTTTGTGAACTTGTGTCTATCGGAACTATGGGACTTATCAAGTCCCTTGATGATTTCGATGTGACTCGTGGTTTCAAACTTATTTCGTTTGCAGTCCACAAAATCTATGCTGAGATATCGGAGTATTTTAGGACGGATGCAAATCTTGTCCGTAAAACCAATAATGCCATCATTGGCGGAAAGGACAAAAAGGTTGCGGAAAAACTCTACAAAGAGAATTTCCGTGAGCCGACTGAGGACGAAATCGTTGAAGCCCTTGAAAAAGAGTACGGTTTGTCCGTGGATAGGGCGGATGTGGTTGCCGTGCGTGCCACGAGTCTTGACTCCAATGTGAGTAGCGACGACGACGCTTGCACGGTTGCCGAAAGTGGTGAGGTTGCTATGACTACCGCCACCCGAAATGACTATGAGGCGGTAATGGACGCTGAAGATTTGTCCGTGAAGACTCAGAAACTCTTGAACGGACTGTCCGTTCGTGAGCAGGATATCGTTTGCCGTAAATTTGGAATCGGATACGATAGAGAGTACGAACTTGACGAAATCGCAGACGAACTCGGATACACCCACGAGCGGTGCAGGCAACTCCTGAAAGGTGCGTTAGCCAAAATGAAGACTCGTGCCGTCAAGGTTATGGCGGAGTAGAACGCCAAAAATATGAGAGAAAAACCGATACGAAAGTGTCGGTTTTTTTTGTTTTTCTCAGAAAAAATGTTATATTATACAATGTATTGCACGCTTCACCTCGAAGGCGGATACAGGTTGCATCTGTTTTGCTCGAGTGAATCATGATGAATCGCCTGGTAGCCAGCATGACCGGTGGCCGTATATATTGCATAATATAAAAATTTCTGCGAGAATTCCAAATAAAATCAGATAAAAATAATGGGGTAAATGTTTGGAAATCAGAGAAATTATGCCTATATTTGCATAACAAACGATAGGATATGAGAAAGAAACAAAAAGAGAATCACATTGTTCGCCTTGCCATTATGGATATGCTGACTGACTGTCTGTGGCGTGGTTGGAGTAAGAACGCTATGAGCGACAAGCCGCTCAAAAAGCGTGGTATTATCCTTGACGGGTATGAGAACGAAAAGGATATGGTGCATTTCACCAATGACGGGCATAAGTGCATATTGGTTGGAGTGTCCGATGTGGATATGGTGGAAGGACTTATCCATTTTATCCTGCGTACCAAACTTGACGGGAACTTGGATGATTACGAGGTTATTTTGCCCGTTGAAAGTTTCCGACTGAATACGCTCAAGCGTATCGCATACGAAATCTACGATTATGTTGGTTTTGGCGAAGATAAGGACTTTGAAGAGTGCTACAAAGAAACGGTAGCAAATTGGTTTGACACACAATACGATAACCTTTAATCCGAACAAGATATGAGATTTGTTGAATTACAGTTAGACTTGGAAAAGCAGAGAAGCGCTTTCAAGATTATTGTGGACGCAATCTTTGAAACCGTCCACGAAATCATTAAACGGAACGGTGGTACCGTGGATATGTCGGACGATGAAGCCGACGGTGCCTACAGCGTTGAATATGACGGTAGGGACGGGGTGGAAACACGGATTACCAATGTCCGTGCGAACGACGACGGCTCCATTGATTTTCAGACGGAATACTATGGGGACGAGTGGATTAGCCTCCGCTACGGAGAGCACGAATTTGTCAAAGCCCTTATGTCTATCGCAGAGAATATCTTTCAGTATATTCCCGAAGAGGACGATAGGAGTGAGCCGTAACTGACTGACACCCAATAGAGAAAGTGGTACGAAAGTGCCACTTTTTTTTGTTTTTCTCGAAAAAAATGTTATATTATACAATATGCTGCCCTGAGACCAGCAGGCGGACGAAAGTTCATACAGGGAAAACAGGCGATTCCACGCCGCAGCCAGTGGTCATACATTGTATAATATAAAAAAATTCTCGACATTTCCAAATAAATGAGCCAAAAATAAATTTGGAAAATTCAATTTTTCTTTATAACTTTGCAACTGTAATCAATGAACGTATGAGCAAGAAAAGTGACAAACTCCGCTCCGACTTGGTGAGCAAAGTGTGGAATTTCCTGGAGTCCAGAGGTATCACCACCCTTGAAGCCTATGAGGTGGACGCAGGCGGTTCACCCGTAGTGTGTTTCGATCCCTCCACGTTGGAGGACCATTTTACCCTTGACAGACTTGTCGTGGACAAGGAGTACGGCAAAATTACTGTGGAGGGCAGTAACACTTATTCCAACGATGATTGGGACATTAACGATATTCCTTTGGAGTGCCTTGAAGAACTCGCAGAGTGGCTTGAGGATAACGAAGAGGCTATCGGGGAAATCGTGAGCGAGGAAGAGGACGGCGACGAGGAACTGTCTGACGAGGACTGCGAAATCATTGACAAGATAGAGGAACTGTTCGGCAAACTTTCCTCCTACGGAAAAGTCAGTGTAATGTGTTCGCTCTACTACGATATGTACGATGGCGAAAAGGACCAGTTCCTGCGGGACACGGAGAACGGATAACCTATGTACTCGGACGAGTACCTTTGAGAGAGGCACCTTGAAAAAGGTGCCTTTTTTATTTGCATTTGTCAGAATTTTTTTTATATTATGCAATACAAATGCTCGCTGCGATCGCTTCTTGCCATTCTTCTCACGACTCGGAAAAATAATTGCAAATAAATTTGGAAATCTCGAAAATTCTATATAACTTTGCACCACTGAACAATGAGAGAGATATGATAACGAACAAAGACATAGCCGCAATCTTGGGATTTATCTTTTCCATTTGCGTTCTTGTGAGAGTCATAATTGACATTTTCAACCTTTATTATGATAAGAAAGCCATTAAGACTGTCTTTGACTTGGTGGGCTACATTGTCCTTGCCTTTATCGGTTGGTGTTGGTTTGCGTGGTATTATTTGAGCGAAATTTTATTCAAGTTATAATATGTGGGACGAATACTTGCTCTTTTTTAATTCAAGGATTTGGGATATTCTTGAAGAAGCTGAGAAGCTTATGAAAGATTTTCTCGCTGAACAAAAAGCGAGAATTGCACTGAACAACCATTATGCACAGGTTAAGTATGCGCAGAAATTCCAAAAAAGGAATATGCCACAGTATCGTGCTATCCATATCTACTACCCTATCCGTGCTACAAAATGCAATAAGGTGGGATTTGAGCAAAGGTGCAGACGCACTACCGAAAAAAAATTCGGCAAAAAACTTGCATAATCCAAAAATTCTTTCTATATTTGCATAACGAATTACAGAGAGTATGAAAGTAAGAGTTATTGACTACAGCGAGTTTGAGAATTTCTGCGAGGACTTAGGGATTGATATTTTCCCTGTCAATCAGATTACTGACGAGCAGTTTATGAATATGTATAACGACTCGGGCAGTGATTGGGAGTTCAATTCTCTCAAAGAGTTTGAAAACGAATTCAATGAGGACGGTGGCTATGCCCCTATGCCGAGTGAACATATCATTAGATTTTTCCCTAACGAGTAAACTATGAAAACCTATTATCAGCCCGACAGGTACTACGATGATGGCACGAACATTGGTTGGCTCGGTGTTCCCGAAGGTATGTGGGATTTCCAAGCTTTCCTTTCCGAAGAGGAATGCGAAATGTGGCTCGAGAATCACGGGTACGACCCTGGCGATTTCAATATCAACGAATACCACGATGATGACATTGAAGATGTTGTTATCATAGACGAGTACGGCGATCCGATTGAGTAAACTCAAATACTGTTAACGCAGAGAGGCACCTTGAAAAAAGGTGCCTTTTTGTTTGCATTTCTCGAAATTTTTTTTATATTATGCAATGTAAAACAGGACAGAACAGCAGGAAGAACTGTATATCAACCTTGTCAAAAAATAATTGCCGAAATGTTTGGAAATCTCGATTTTTCTTTATAACTTTGCGTAGAATTTAATGAGAGAGATTATGAAAAAGTTACAGCCCAAAACCGTGTCCGTTACCCGTTCCACTATCGCAGACAACCTCGTGAACGAACTGCGAGAGAAACTGAAAACGCATATCGGTATCCTTATACCTAAGCTCTATGAGGGCTTCGGCTGGCCGGCGCCTGATTTCACGGAGTATGAGGATTGGGTTATCCCTACGGGCGACTTGGGAAATCCTATCTATATTAAGGTAGCCGTCCACGATACCTATACTCTTGATAACGAGGAGCCGTGCTATACGAGGGTGGAGATTGCAGAGATTGTGTACGCTCTTGACGGAAATGTTATCGTGCGTAATGAGGACGGTGATGAGTGGCTTTCTACCGAAATTTCCATTGACGAGCTTGCCACGATTGCAAGCGAACTTGAAAAAACTTATTGGAAATTGGCGAAATAGCTTGCAAAATCCAAAATTTCTACTTATATTTGCAGTATGAAACTGAAAGAGTTTGAGCCTACCTTTCTGACATACGAGGATATGTTGGAAAAAATCAGAGAGCAAATCTTTGCCTCTGTCCGCACACTTGTTGCGGCTATGGGTGGAACTATTTGCACCCGATTCTATCACGACAACTACGACACTGTTCGCTACACCTACTTTGAGGTGGACGACGACGGACACGGTGTTGAACTGTTCGTGGACAAAATCTACACCGAGGGCGACGAAATCTACTGTACCCTCGTGGACACTGAAGACTCCTATGAGTATGTGTGGGAACTTTCCGATTTCAATGCTACCAATGCAAACTACCTGCTTGGGGAGCTTGAAAGTATCGCAGAGTGCCTTGTGGCTACCGAGGACGATGTAGTAACCGAATATCCTGAAGACTAATGAAAGGCGAAGAGGTTTTTGTTGTAACAATCAACGAGGTGTCCAAGCAAGAAGAGTTTGAACACGACCCCCAAGTTTTCGAGAATATCGAGGACGCACGGGACTTGCTGAAGAAAGCAAAGGAGAGTGCTATCAAGGAATACATAGATGAGGACGCTGGTATTTCCATTGTTAGCGACAATCCCGACTACTTTGCACTGTGTGCAGACGAAGGGTGGAGCCTCACCCACTATGAGGTAACCGTTACCGCTTGCAAAATTCAGTAAGTAACTGAAAACCAATGAAAGAAACCGTACCGAAAGGTGCGGTTTTTTTTGCTTTTCTCGAAAAAAATGCTATATTATACAATGTGTTGCTGTCGAGGACCAGGCGATTCATCTGATTCTTCGAATTCCGCCCGGGGATCCCTGAGACCATACATTGCATAATATAGAAAAATATCTGACAAATCCAAATGAAAATAGGTGAAAATAAATTTGGAAATGTCGATTTTTTTGCTTACCTTTGTATCAAGAAAAATGAAGGAAATATGAAAAAGGCAAAATTCGTGTTCGTTTATAATGGTATTCCGTTCCCTGCTAATTCTTTGAAAGAGATAGCCGAAAATTTTTTCGGAGTGAAAGTCTATCGTGGCGATAACGGGAATTGGTTTGTCGAGGAAAACGGCAACCCGAAGCGTATGGAATACACCTCAAAGGAGAACGGAGGCGGTAACGGCTATACGCATGAAGAAGTCGAGAGGAATTTCCTCAACGAGCATTTTACCTTGAACTACGCGAACACCGCGCTTTACAAGCTTTGCGAAAGCGGTGCGAGGGATGCAAAATAAATTTTGAAATGTCGATTTTTCTTTATAACTTTGCACCATAAAAGAAAAAGAAATGAAAGAAAGTTATACTGAAGTAAGGTGCGACTACCTTGATGAAGAGGAACACTATTGGTGTGTGGATGCGTGGGATTCCAATGAGCCTGACGCTCAAGGGAGAGTGATTGCGGTTATCCACGATCCTGACGGAGATATTCACTACTGCGAGGTGGAAGCCCGACTTTCCCCTATGGCACAAGAAGTTATCAAGGCGAAGATTGCCGAACTGAAAAGCAAGCAAAATTAAGAGATATGAGCAAGCGAAAGTACAGATACGAAGTCTGGCCGGACAGTGAAAGCACTGTGTCCGTTTACAAGAAATTCGTGGAACTTGACGATGCGTGCGAGTTTGCGAGTAAGTTTGTCCACAAGTACGACGGCCCGACTGCGGACAGAGTTATCCTGCATATTGAGGATTTGGAGGCGGATGAAACCATTGATACCTACGAAAACATCAACAAATGTGATTCCGTTATTTGGGATACCTTTGGAAATTAGGAAAATTATACCTATATTTGTAAGGTAAACGAAACAAACAGAGTTATGTTAGAATACTATCAGAGATTTATCGGCAAAAAGTGTTGGTTGCTTGACAGTAACCTTAACCTGCCGAAAGACAAAGAGTTCACGGTTATCGGTGTGGAGGGGAAACCTACCGATTGGGGAACTACCTTACCTGTCTATGTTCTCCGTAACGGAACGGAAACGGAAAAGTGCTATCCCGGCCAGTGTGTGTTCGTTCCCGACAATTCCTTACCCGAAGAGGAAAAAGTTTCTCGCTATCTTTCCGATAACGAGGTGTACCCCGAAGAGGTGTATTTTCCTTTCAACGATGAAAAGGAACTTAATGTGACTATCAATCACGGAGATTGGAAACACAGTCACAACCGTGCCGATTGGCTTATGGAAGAAATCGGGTACATTGTCGGAAACCGTATCAGTTGCGGAGAGGAAACTGACGATGACAATTTTTCCGCTATCCATATCTACTACAAGACTGCGTAATGGCGAAGAAGAAAACCACAAAGGAAATGCTCGAGTTCATTTCCAAGTTCACAAAGAGTTGCGGACAAATCCCACTCGGTACTGCCTTTGGAAAATACCGCAACCTTATGTGGGACGATGAGCGAGGCGTTCTACTGCAAACAATGACTCCACCCAACGGTTATATCTTCCCTCGGTTGGAAGAAATGAGCCGAACGGTTATCAAAGCAATCTACAACGATTTGCACTACGACTTTGCTGAATAAGCAATAGGGCTTTTTGAGAGGCACACCTTGAAAAAGGTGTGCTTTTTTTTGTTTTTCTCGGAATTTTTTTTATATTAGGCAATATAAATTAGCCCGTAATCAACGACGTCTGTGCTTGGCGACAGAACTTACGCTTCTTCGAGCTGGTCCCTGTTCGTGGATATTGGATAATATAAAAAAATAATCGACATATCCAAGAAAAAAAGTGAAAAAATAATTGCCCAAATGTTTGGAAAATCCGATTTTTATACCTATATTTGCAGTACTGAAATGAACAAGAGATATGAAGAGATTTAGACTGCACGGCAGAACTGCTAATTGGAAAAACGGACTGCGTATGTCCGCTATCAACTTGTCCACTCTCGCTGAAGTGGAATCCTCTCCTATTCCCACCGATACCCGTATGTATGTGTCCGTGGCGAACAATGTGTATCACGTGGACGATACCCGTAGGGAAATTATCAAGGGCGAAATTTCCGATATGGACAAAAAGGCTATCCTTAATACTCTTAAGGAAAATACCCCCGACTTTTTGCTCACTCTTGAGAATAAGGTTGTGGGTTATGCTATGTTGCAGTACCGCAACGGAAATCGTGTGAATGAGCCTGCCTTTGACACGCAGACGCAAACCTTGCTGAAATGCCTGCGTTCCAATCTTGAACACGGCTTGATTGGTTTGGTTGAGTTTAAAGAAACCAAAGACGAAATCATTTCCGATTTTGTTGCAAGGGTAGTCAAGCCGATTGACGGGGCAATCTTGCTTGTGGCTGAAGTTACTCCCGTGGAAACCAAACACTCTTTCAGCAAGGACGGACTGACTGACGAGCAGAAAGATGCGGTGTATGACAAAATGCGGGATATTCTCTTTAAGGAGATTTTTCCCGATTGGCAGGAGGCAACCGAAGCTGCGAACTCTATGTGGGACGCTGTAGTGGAAGATATTGCGGAAACTGCAGATTGGGAGTCCTACGAAAAGGACGAAATCAACGAGCAGGATGTGCGAATCGCACTACGCAGAACAATGCTCGCTCGGATTACCGCCACCGACTAACCACCCACCCACTCTACAAGAAATCGTACCGAAAGGTGCGATTTTTTTTTGCTTTTCTCAAAAAAAATATTATATTATGCAATGTAAATGCTGGCTGCGCTCGAAGGCGGAAGCTGGTTGCATCTGTTTTACTCGAGCGAATCATGATGAATCACCTGGTCGCATCATCGCTGATATTGCATAATATAGCAAAAAATCTGACATTTCCAAACAAAATTGGGTGAAAATAAATTTGGAAAATCCGATTTTTGTTTATATATTTGCAGTACCAAAACAAACAGAGATATGGCTAAACTGAAAAAGTACGTTATCCGCCACCATTGGCGGCAGTGGGTGGACATTGTAGTGGAAGCCCACGACGAAGAAGAAGCCTTTGAGCTTGCAGGTGACAAGTACAACGAGGGAGACTACGAAGAGGATCCCGGTAACTTTGAGAACACGGATGTGGAGAACGTGACGGACTATTACAAGAAGAACAATTTACCTATGTAATATGGACAAGATTATCTGTAACGATATCAAATGTAGGGTTAACAGAGCCTACAACAACATTGTTGGTGCGTTCAATGAAGCCCGTGAAGCTCTTGAGCAGTCTCTTATTGAGGCTGAGGGGCTTATCAAGACGATACCGACTAACGACAAGCCCGAAATCCACTCTATCAGTGATTGTGCGGGACTGGACAATCCGAACCAAACAATCTATGGAATCCGTTACATTGAGGGAGAAGGAATCTTCATTTGTAACGAAGATTGTCTGAGGAACTACGAAACCGACACGGGTTACGAATTCAACGCAGGCGGGGATGATGCCAAAGAGCTCGAGAAAGTCCTTGAAGATACTGCGTATTTCGTGGACATTGATGATTGGTACTTTGATATCAACAAGACGATTTGGGAAATCGTAGGCTGCATTG
>Ga0265298_10007471_pt1 | contig 13269 bp, 13 predicted proteins | sample AusTroGonzalo_MG_3_FD_193486 | JGI IMG/M metagenome (GOLD analysis project Ga0265298, IMG submission 193486) | Bovine rumen microbial communities from tropical cattle in Woodstock, Queensland, Australia - Gonzalo_01 | ecosystem: Host-associated > Mammals > Digestive system > Stomach > Rumen ... | reverse complement strand
CTTCAACACGTTCTTTGACATTCTCATCCGAAACGCTCGCTAGATAGTCTCCCGCATGAATCGTGTATGTAAAGCCATCTTTTTCACAAACATTTTTAACAATCGAGAATGTTTTTTTTGTGAAGCTCTTTGTTGTTTCGTCTAGATAAAGATTCAAAACAATTGAATAATCACCTAATGAACCATAGACATACCAATCAACAAAAGGCGTACAAGAGAAATTCCCCAGAGAAAACGCTACAGGCACACCTTTCTTTGTCGTCAGGAACTCAAGTGGGTTGTGCGAATGATTTGCGATAACCGCATTAGCGCCACTTGCCACCAGTTTATCGACTACATATCTTTCATATAAGCCAGGATATGGATTATACTGTCCACCTACGTGCGGCAAAGCCACAACTACATCCGCCATGTTTTTTGCTTTAGCTATCTTATCGAGATGGACAGCCAACTGATCTTGATTTCTGTGCTCACGTATTGCCGCTGGCGAAACATTATCCACTATAAAATCTCGTGGAGATTCCTTGGGGAGCCCGTTCTTCAAAACAAGCAAGGGATTTACAAGTCGAGACGGCAATGCTGAAATCATCCTCACTTTTAATTTTACAAAGCGACTGGTTTTAAATGACTGCCGAAGCGGATCTTGTCGTTTCAGCATATCAATGCGCCAAAGTTCATCATCCTTGAGCAGATCGCGACCATGTTCTGAATTTGTGCCGTATGTTGACGCCACAAGAGCAATCTTGACTCCATTGAGGTCTACAATGGAAATATGTTCCGCCTCCTTTGGGTCACAGTAGGTTCCGGTGTGTTTCAATCCTGCTTTATCAAGAACTTTCAACGTGCGTTCCAAACCTGCGACACCTCTGTCAAGGCAATGATTGTTGGCCGTTGTAACAAAATCTACACCCATGCGGTTTAATGCAAATGCAAACTCATCAGGTGTATTGAAATCTGCTGGCTTGTAGGAATAACGAGCATTCTCTCCTGCCAGCGGCGTCTCCAAATTCCCGATGACATAATCTGAATCCGCCACGAGTTCTTTTATGCCGACAAACATATCGTCAAAAGTCCGACTAGTTTTCTTCAGCGCTGCAAGCTGCTCGCGCTTACACATGATATCACCAAGGAACGTTAGCTTAATCATATACAAGCCTCCGAACACTGGGGAATCTAACTGCAATTTTCTCCAGCACAAACGACTTTTCATCCCTATCAAGCACCATAATCCAAGCAAGCGGCAGCAGGACTATCTCAGAAGTAATCGTACTTACCAAGATTCTTGTCAATGTTTCCGGCATTATCAGTCGCGGCAATATAGCAGACAATCCCGCCATGGCTGACACAACAGCAATTGGGAACATGATTCTCCTAAACCAGTATGCAGCCGACAAACCTGTGAAACGCTCTGCATAATAAACCCGCCGCAATGCAAGGCAGGCCATCGCAGCAACCAAAACAACACCTAATCCATAAACGCCGGCGCCAAACCACAATGCTACCAGCACTGCGGGCAATGTAAGAATGGTTATCCCGGACATATTGATCTGATACTCTCGCATCTTTCCACATGCGCTGAATGCGGAATAATGGCCTTGCGTACTGGATGTGAGCAAATGTGATGCAAGCGCAACTATACACAGAAATGTCGTATATTGTGGCGGTGTCTTAAGCCAAAGCTTTAGGATTTGGGGCAACTCCGCGACAAGTGGAATAAAAAACACAAGTTGCATCAGCGTCCCGAATTTGCATGCCCTATAAGCGAACAACCGCATCTTCTCAAGATTTCCCTCGCCATAGGCATTGGCGATTGCTGGTTGAAACGCGCCCGTCAGCGACGCTGACAGTGCTGATGCATTGGCATCTACACTATTTCCAAGGGCCATTGCAGCATTAACCCCAGGCCCAAAGAACTTATTAACCGCAATACTCACGCCCTGAGTTCTCAATAATTGACAGATTGAACCAAGCAACTCCCACCCTGCAAAAGCAACCACTTGACGAAAATATGCTCGATTAATAAGGTACCTTGTTATAATCTTACATTCTTGAAACATAAAAAGTGCGCGCCCAGCAATTAACAATTGGGGGACAACCGCCAGAATCATCGTAAAGATCGCATAGCGCACTAGCCAATCAGAGGGATGAGTCGCCATATAATATAGGCAAGCAACATTAACCAGCGTTGTTGCATACCCATAAATAGTCAACTCTGCGATTAGCTGCTTTGCACGATACATCGCCCCAAATGGGACGCTCATCATATTGACAAGGCAAGAAACACATGCAAGACGAAACACCCATACACAAGCCGAAACTCTGTCCGGTGGTATGGTAAGAAAATTTTTCACAGCCCATATACCTATAGGATATCCAATTGCCACAACTACAATAGGAACAACAGAATGAATAGTAAGAGCGATGTTAAACCATTTGCGACACTCCTCAATTGCACGATCCTTGTCCTCAGCAGAACGCGCCTGTCCAATCGCCACTGAATAAAAGCGTGAGTTTGCCGTTGACAATGTGTTATTTAAAAAACTTATAAATACAACCAGCCCGCCAACAACGCCAAAGAGCCCGTAATCAACCGTTCCAAGCGCATTTAGCACCCACCTTGCCGTGAAGACTCCACAGAGCAACGCAAACAGGCTACGACCATAAGTCGCAACCACATTCCAGAATATCCGTCTATTCTCGTTCATGTTTCTGCGCACATCATTTACCGACTGTTATTCCTCATCTCAGTATAAGGGTCTTAAGTCATAATGTGGGCATCCAAAACAGCTTTGCACATAAATCAAAATGCCGAATTAATGATATCGCCAACCGTCTCAAATCCGCGAACCTGAGCCCCTGTTATTGTCCTGCCATTAGTCTTGGCAAGTGCAATCACGCTCAACATCCCCATGGAGTCCCAACCAATTTCATCCAAGCGCGTCTCGGCAGTAAGACCCGTTGCATCTTGATCAAGAACATCTGCAATCTTCTCAATCATTTCGTTCATATTTAGATCCTTTTGTGATTACTAAATTTAGAAGTTGATGATTGTTGCGCTCCAAGATAGTCCAACTCCAAACCCCATAAGCATGACCTTCATGCCCTTCTTCAGCACGCCCCTTGCTTCTGCACGAGCCATAGCAATCGGGATTGAGGATGACACAGTATTACCAACATCCTCCAAATCAACATAGAACTTCTCTCGTGGAATCGCATTCACCTTACGTATCGTATCAAGCATAAATCTATTCGCCTGATGAAAAATAAAAAGATCAATATCATCTCGTGAAATGCAATTTCTTGCACAGACCTCATCCATAGTCTTTGGAACTATATCCAAAGTAAAATTGAAGATATCGGGGCCAGACATGGATATGTTATTCTTTGTCCGCCTGTTCCCTGAGGCATCTTCCTCCTCAGGAGCGCCAATATCAAACGGGGCACGTGCCCCTCCAGTCTTGACAATTAACTTTGTCGCGCCAGAACCATCTGTTCCAAAAACAAAATTACCTATTGATCGGCAGACTTCCGCATCAACAAACGTTGCCGCAGCCCCGTCTCCAAAGATTGTACGAACACTCTTATCCATTGGATGAATGTACTTTGTATAGGTTTCAGCCGTAAGCAAAAGGACGCTCTTGGCAATGTCACCGGAAATCAACCCCTTAGCAAGCGAAAGCCCATAAACAAACCCAGAGCAACCAAGATTGTAATCTAAAGCACCTGCAGAAGTTGGAATGCCGAGCTTGTCCTGGATAATGCACGCAGACGATGGCAGTTTATAATCTGGGGACTGCGTACATAACAACACAAAATCAATAGCCTTAGGATCAACACAATACTCTTCAAATAACTTACTCGCCGCGCGAATAGCAAGATCAGTTGCCGTCTCACTCTCTCCTGCCACATGGCGCTCAACAATGCCTGTCTTGGCAAGAATCTTCTCCTCAGTCCAACCAGGATACAACAAGGCCAACTCAGCATTACCAAGAATGGCATCAGGCAACGAATATGCAATTTTCATGTTAGTACTCCACAGCTTCGCCTCTCGGCGGCAATTCAATTTTAAAGTGCTTGCGCGGCATAACACACAATGTATTTGCTGGCACATCTTTATTTACATATGAAAGCGCCCCCACAACAGAATTTTCACCCAATGTCACACCAGGCATTATCATGCAACCAATTCCTACAGCAGAAAATTTCTTAAACACTACAGGTTTAATACTAGATTCAAAATCATTTAACGCAATTCCACTGTAGTCATCGTGAGAAATTACAACGGTATTAGCACCAATTGCAACATTATCTTCAATCGTTATGTACTCTGGATGAACATTGTCAAGAGTGCAATAATATCCAATAAAGACATTCTTCCCAACTACATTTACACCCCTCAACTTATGGAAAAATACCCGTAACTTATAATGAGGCGCAAACCAAGCTGGGATAAGCCAAATCACAGCGTTAATCTTTCGCCAAAGTGAGACATGTCGCTGAAATTTCTTATTCGAATGATTCATAAACTTCCCCATACCGCTTAATCTGAATTAAACTCGATAAATTGTTTCGATGATATTCCACATTAGAATGAGACCGCAAGGTCGACTCGCTTCCCTTAGGTGGCAATCTTATGTCCTTCCAGTCAAAATAATAGCAATCCGGGTAACCAACATTACGATGCCCCGGAATGTCTGAAAGATACAGCCACAAACCACATGCGCCAGCTTCAATCACTGCGTTAGGAGACGCTTCTTCCGAAGAAGCGTTTATGAAATAGCGATAAGTCGAAATTGTGGAATATATCTGTTCCGGAGTCAGCACGCCACAATAATGCGCGAAAAGTGACATAGAAAATGCATCCTTAACTTTGGAAATATAATCCACCTCACGCGAATCCATTGGGCCATAAAAGTCGATATGCCGATTATGCACTTCGGCAGCTTCAATCAACCTCAAGATATTTTTCTGAACACTGATTCGGCCAATGAATACAATATCTTTGTCAGGATGCTCATTTATGTGATCGCAGACACGACTTCCATTCGGAATATAGTATATTTTGCGCAAGGTGTAATGACGCATGGTATTATAATTATGCTTTGCTACATAAATTGAGCGCCTAACCAGATTAACCCCTAGAATGTCCACAATCCAAATAACGAAATGCATAGGCGCAGATATCTTTGGATTATACCAACTCAATCCATGATACGAAACTATCGTATTATACCCCCAGAACGAGAATACAATTGCAAGTGGAACAAATATTTCCATGTGAAAATGGAGGACCGTATTTCGCTTGTCATTTATAGCAGCCCGAATTTGTTTAAACCTTGCGAACCAACCTTTTGCAAGCTGATATACTTTTACGCCATCCACCTCGTTGTTCTCAACAGTCGGATTGTCCCATACCGTGAAAATTGTGAAGTCATACTTATCTTTCGTCGCCTTTACGAAATTATAGGTCGCAGCCTCTACCCCACCGTGAGCGGCGGGATAGTTCTTTATGCCAATCCTGAAAATTTGCTTCTTCAAGCGTCTTGTGACTTAAATATGCTCTTCAAACCCACGGAAGTGGACGTTAAGCTCATGCATGGGCTCAAGCAAACGGCCCATAGATGTTCCTTTAGTCAAATTCGCAAAAGCATTAACGTCCTTCGGGAAGCACTTGCCGCCATAACCGAACTTGCCGTCAGGACCAGGCACGAAAGTGTGTGTGTCATTGATATAGCCGGAAAGCAAGCATCCGCGCTGCACCTTCTGGAAGTCCGCGCCCATTTTCTGGCAATATTCATACAGCGCATTGAAATAGATGACCTTGTACGCTCCGAAGACATTGTGTCCGTACTTAGTAATCTCAGCTTCAAGCGGAGTCATCTCGACATAGAACTTGTTACGGAATATCTTATGCAGGAGTTCCGGCACACCAGTAAACACCATCGGCTGACGGCGGAAGTCTTCAATGTAAGTGCGCTCAGTGAGGAATTCAGGCATAAAGCAGACATTGTGCCCAGTTTCGCGTGAAAGAAGGTCGCTCGTGCCAGGAAGAATCGTCGTGCGGACAAACACAGGAACATCGGGGAGCTTGCGAATGAGTTCCTTCATCAGTGTCAGATCCTGCGTTCCGTCTTCCTCGGTGGGCACATGTATCTGCACAAATGCAATGTCGATCTGCGACAAGTCATCGTTGTAGCCCTTAGGCGGATCGGAAATGAATAGCTCGCAATTTTCTGAGTTGTTCTCCTCGATCCATGTCTTCAATGCACCGCCCACGAAACCGCAGCCGATGATACCAATTTTAATTTTCTCGCTCATTTTTTTGATTCCTTGCTTGTGTGATTCTTTACTTTTGTGAATTAAACCTTGTGAGTCCACTCCTTGTACCATTTAATGAACTTCGGCATTCCAATGGAGATTGGCGTTGTGGGTTCATAGCCGACGGCTTTATTCAGCTTCTCCACCGAGGCATAGGAAGCAGGGACATCGCCAGCCTGCATAGGCAACATGTCCATCTTAATTTCATCAAGACTCGACCCCATCTCCTTGGCGATGATTTCAATCATGTCAAGCAAACGCTCGCTCCTATGATTACCAATATTGAACACGTCATATTGTGGCAAAGTTGTAGCACGTATGCACCTGACAAGACCATCCACAATGTCATCTATGTAAGTAAAATCACGATACATATTGCCATAGTTAAACACCTTAATGGGTTTTCCGTTAGCAATAGCATCAGCAAACAGCCACGCAGCCATATCTGGCCGTCCCCAAGGCCCATAGACAGTAAAGAACCTGAAACCAAGAGTCTGCAAGCCATAGAGATGACTGTAGCAATGCGCCATCAGCTCATTCGCCTTCTTGCTGGCTGCGTAAAGCGAGATGGGAGTGTCGACGCACATATCCTCGCTAAACGGCATTTCCTTTATGCCACCATAAACAGACGACGAAGAAGCATACAAAAGTTTCGGCTGCGGATTTGCATGTCGACAGCATTCGAGGACATTCAAGAACCCGACCATATTTGATTCCATGTACACTTCTGGATGCTCGATTGAATACCTTACGCCCGCTTGAGCTGCAAGGTTAACGACAACATCCGGCTTGAATTCATCAAACACATCCTTCAGAGATGGCTGGTCGGCCAAATCCACCCTTCTGACTTGGAAAGTTGCATACTTCTCGAGTATTGCATTCCTTGCCTCCTTCAACTCTACCGAATAGTAATTATTGAAATTGTCTACTCCACAGACAACTTCGCCTTCATCTAAAAGACGTTTCGCCAGATGAAAGCCAATAAATCCTGCTGTTCCTGTTATAAGTATCTTCATTTCCCTACCTTTCATAAAATACGCGTATTCATGAGTCAGCCTCCATTTGCATGTCGGAGACGCAATTTGTTAATGACGAAACAATCTCAGGGACAACCCATAACGCCTCGTCTGAGGGATCGCGCCAACGACCGGCATTGATGCTCTCACCGTGGTCGGAGGTGAAGCGGACTTCGGCGGAGGGGGCGAGGTTGACGAGCTGTGCGACAACGCTGTCTGTGTAGCGGACGCTCCAGTCGTAGTCGTCGAAGTCGGCGGTGCCGTCGCGTTCGGCGGCGCGGAAGGCGGAAGGCACACGGTCGCCGGGGAGGAAGTGGCTGCCCATCATGTGGATGTAGACGATCCAGGGCGAGGGGCCTTCAATTGCTTTTTTGACCGCCGGAATGAGTTCTTCGTCGTAGACCGGCTGTCCCTCGCGGCGGATGTAGACCTTCTCGTCACAGGCCTCGAAAAGCAGCTGCAAACCGCCGCAGTATCGTTCCCAGCGGTCTTGCGCCGAAACAAGCACTGTTCGATACCCTGCCGTGCGGTCGCGCCACACCTGGGTATGTTCAGCATCCAGCATCGTGTTCATCAACGCGCGTGCGGTATACGGACTCGTCGCACGTCTCTCCGAGCGAACCTCCAGACGCCCTTCCGCGACGAGGCGCGATAGATGCGGCGTCGTGTTCTTGGGGTAGCCATAGACGCTCATTCGTCTCGAGGTCAGCGACTCGCCGATGATGACAAGACGATTGCGTCCCGATTCGCGCAGCGGCGGACGCACCGTCTTGCGTTCCGCGCTGACCACGGAGGCGAGATGCCGGTATTCGCCGAAGCGCAGAACTGTGTCCCAGGCAAAGTAGATGGGCTTGAAGGAGGCAATGCGCGACGGACCGCCAATTGCCAGAAATGCCGCGCCAACGGCAAGGACGCCCAACACCCACTTCGGCCACCGCCAGATTGCGGCGATGCAAAGCGCCCAAAGCGCGGCAATGGATGCGAGCGTGGCGACAATGCCCTTCCAATACGCCGACCAGAACGCGCGTAGCTCGTCCGCCCCGCTTGCCATCAGCAAAAGGAACCAGTCGCCGTCAATCGTCATTCCGAAGCGCGTCCGCGCAAACCAATCCGCCCCCAGCACCAACAGACAGTACCCCACCACCGCGGCAATCCCGCCGCGGGTTAGCCAACCACAAATCTTTTGAGTTTTAGCGTTCATCAACCGTTCAAGCAGCACAATCGTCTTCAATTAGCGGCACAGGTGGGTGGCTCATCGCACCCCCACCCCATGCGAAAAAATTTATCCGAGCTTTCGTTCAAGCGATTCCATATGTCCGATGCCTTGCCGCGGCATTGCTGCCACGGGGCAAGCTGGACACAATTTCATTAGTCATCATTTTTCATTCCCTTGAGCAACTTATTGAAACTCTCTCCAAACGCAATTCGACCGGCACCTTTCATCGCATGACACGCATAGACAAATCCGATTACCAATTGCAACTGATGGCGCAATGCTTCTAACGTTATTATCTTCATCATTTCCTTCGTCAACGGAACGACCGTAATCTTCGTGATAGGCGAAGTCCCAATAATGAACTGCCAATATCTCGCTAAGAACTTTTGCAACGTCTCCCACATTCTGATATGCTCATTGGTTGCCAGTGCTTGTTCAATCTCGGCAACTTCCTCCTGTGCCTCGGCCGCACAATGAACCAGTTCCGCAGCCTCTTTAGCGATTCTCGCAATCGCTAACTGCCGCTTTTCGTCAATAATCTCAATCTGCCACGCCGATTTCATCTATAAAATTCCTTTGCTTCGCCACTACACATCCCACATCACCGACAAACAGACTCCTCCTATCAAATGCAGCCGCGTGATCCGCCCCCTATGTCAATTCCATTCATCTTCTTATTATGTCGGCAAATGCGGTCCGATATAGCCGATATAAAGCTTCTCATCAACGAAATCCGGGATAAAATGAATTCTGAATTTACGGTTAATCCGCAAATGCGCCCAACAGTCACGGCTACGACCCTTCCAATGGAATGTTCGCGAATCAGGATATGCCTGCCGCGTTGAATCACTCTCATCCATGGCAAGTGATTTCGTTGTTTCGTAAGCACTTCTAAAGTCTCTACATCCGGCGTCAAGGCACTTGTTAAAAGCGGCGTGCAGCTTGAGCAGACAATTAACTATCAATCCATTGCCGACATCCATGGTCGGCAACGCTCTCTCTACCTCATCAGAGAAAGACATATGTGGCCATAGCTCTTTGCAGACATCAAGAATAGCCCGCCCAGAACAAACCAAATCAACTATTCGCGCTTGCAATGTGTCGCGAAACGCTTCAACGCCGTTTATCGTTGTACAAGCTGAAACAGATTCGAGTGTTTCTCGCACCGTGCAGTCCTCATTCAGCTCATGCTTCGTAATAATGAACGAATTCCCTTTGGAAAACACTCCAGATGCAAGCGCAACTGAAGGCAATTCATTGCAATACGACACAAGAAACGCTGGAATGACACAACCAACCGGATTGTAGATTTGTACGCCGCCAAAGAACAGATCGTATTCACAGCTCCCAACAAAATACTCTGGCGACTCTTCGAATGCAGGCGTTTTAGATATCGCCCACATAATGAAATCCTTAAGCGTTCTTTCTTCCGGCGTCAAACGGACTTTGCCAGCAAGCCAGTTTCTGAACTTAACTCCGGGATAGCAGTCCTTTTCATAAATACTGCTCGACTTCCCGATTAAGTAGGAAAATCCTATCCTGTGCATAGCGTCCATCACGCCCTTCAATTGCACCATCTTCCCTAGGAAGTCCTCGTGTGAGGTACAATCCCCAAAGGATAACTCATTTAAGATCTGTGGGTATGGAATCTTTAATGCCATCTAAAGGTCCTAAAATCAAATCAACTCAGCAATCGTATTCTCATATTCATCAAAAAACCCTTCCGGCCATATATCTATCGACCCCGATGGAAGGATGCGTGGCGAAACCATTTCCACATCCCTCTCGGAAGAACCCTTGGCGACAAAATTCAGCTTTACCGCAGAATCGCCCAGCACCTTATGCTTTACAGCAAGCCTAATACCATTCAAAATATGATCACTATGTGTCTCCATGACAATCTGAACGCCGCTCGCCGCAACCTTTGACAAAAACTCTCCCATTACCACTTGTCCTTTGGGATGCAGATGCGCTTCAGGGTTTTCAATCAATGCCACACCGCCCTTCGGCATGCTCAGCAACGCTACAAATATCGGCAAGGAATACGTCAGACCAAAGCCAACATTAGTAGGCCGATAGTCAATTCCAAAGCCATTTTCACCCTCAAGAAATGAGAACGAAAGCCATGCGCTTTGCTGCCGTTCGTTCATGTCCGCCGTTACCCTCAAAGCGCGACCCATCTTGCCCATCCAGGCAGAGACTTGCTGAATCAAAGAATCCGCTACGATACCGTTTTCTTTGGCACAAAGCTCAAGAATTTTCAACTTGTCTAATTTGTGGCTTGCAAGTTGCCATACACAAAATTCACCTTGGTTACCTATCCAGTTTAACCTTGCCTCGTCTGAAGATGGCGACTTGAAATTCACCCGTGGACCGACACGATCCGCAGCCAAATAGCAAAACGGGTCTGAAAACAACGGCATCGACCTAGACATGCCCGAAACCCGACATACCGCAAGATCCTGCTTCTGCACAATGCCGCCACCACCACCTACATTCTTCCGCTCACCCTCAAACACGGCCTTCTCCATGCCATTGGAGAAGTCGACAGATACACTTAGGATGTTCTGGGCATCGCCTTCACGCCCATAAGCATATATCAAGTCGTCTGCCTGCCCAAAGGAAACCAGTCTCCCGTTTATTGGGATGGCGGCATCCCCGTCCCGATGACAGAAAAACACCTGCCGCATGAATAATAAGGCTTGAAGCGCCGTGCTTTTCCCGACGGCATTCATGCCAGCGAAGACTGTAAGCGGAGCAAAATCTAATTCCGCCTCCCGATAACATTTGAAGTTGCGCAAACTAACCTTGCTTATCATGCAAAACCTCCTCAATTATCTGCCGAACCGTTTCAAAACGCTTGCGGACACGTGCGACAGAACCTGTACCCTGCGTCACCGACTGAAGAAACTCATCGTCTTTAGCCATTCTTTCCCTGAACATATTGAGCAAATTGTTCTTTCGCGGCAAAAGCCAATCACGCTCATCCTGCGACAATCTATGGATGTTTACACTCCAAGCCTCGAAAAGCGATTTGTTCACAGGGCTACGTGTCTTTCGCCAGACATCAATCTTTCTGAACGCGAGACTTCCAAAAAGTTCATGCGCATACCACATTGTATCATTGAAATCTGCAATTATACTCTTGATTTCTGCACTATCAAGCGTCTGTCCTGCATGCTCACTATTGAAGTTTCGCATCGAATCATTGAGAAAACTATTAAAATCGTTCTTTTTATAGGCAGAGATATCCAAGTCTCGGAATGTCAGATATCGCATGATGCACTCACGATCAGCCATGCGCTTTGACTGCAGTCCGTTCATAGTTGCCGCCTTGAACGCTTCGCTTTCCGAAAGATATTTCAGAAGATCCGTGCAAATTCCAATATTCAAGGCGTGTCGTATTTCCTGAGGGCTCAACGGCTCCCCGCCTGTGTTGATACGCCTAAAAATATCAAACTTTACCCTCGCCGGCGTACCAGGAAGAATGATGTAGCACACTACCTCGGTCTCATCAATTCGCCGTTGCAAGGATGGCGGGAGCTTTGAATATGTTTTGCCCTCCATGTTGTGCAGAAACTCAAGCCCGACTAGCGGCATTTTATCCATCACAAAATCGCGTATAGTCGACAATCGCTGTAGCCCGTCTATAACCAACCAACAGTTATCGTCAGAAGCATCGAAATAAAAAGCCGGTATCGGTATCCTAATGAGCAGCGATTCAATAAGTCGGCTTTTCGCCACCTTTGACCAGACACTCTCATTTCGCTGGAAATCCGGCTTCAAATTGATTGCTTCCGATTTTATTCTCCGCATCAAAAGATCCAAAACCGTCGTTTTAGGCTGAACTTGGATAAGCGCAGGATTGAACGGCTCGTCAATTATTGAAACATCAGTGGTCGAATCGTCAATGGTCTCGTCTTCCTCAGACGACTCAGTGCATTCGGCCACATTCATTTTCTTGGATTCATCTTCGGTATACATGTTTAGACTCCAATGGCATCTTGACAAATAATAAAATCAAAGCAAACAATCCTTATATTTCGCGCCTTCCGCTCGTTTCACCTGCTCCCGATGGGGAACGACAGGGCCAGGTATTACCACAGTTTCTCACCATGCTCGCGCCCCTTGGAGTCGGATTATTGTATATTATACCATTTTCCATAAGGTGAAGAAGTTGGAGTGCAGAGTTGGAGTTGGAGAGTGGTGGATTAGGAGTCAGGGGTCAGTAGTCAGTAGTTGGAGTCCAGAGTTGGAGATTTTTAACGCAGAGGCGCAGGGGCGCAGAGTACGCAGAGGGGTCAGGGGTCAGGAGTCAGGGGTCAGTAGTTAAGAGTTGGAGTTCAGAGTTGGAGTTGGAGAGCGGAATGTGTCTTTTCTACATGTTCTACACGGCTGAAATAGCATCAAATCAGACTGGACAGCTGCTCTGGGCTTTGCCACCAGTATTTGGTCTCTTCGCGTTCAAGCTTGCTGTACACGTCAGAGCAGTAGAAGATTCTCAGAGCTTCCATGCCCGATATGCCTTTACGCTTTGACAAAATCATAGCGATATTGGCTATCTTGCCTGGCAGAATTGAGCGGATATTTGCCTGTGTGATCATGACATACAGTCCATCGAGTCTATGAACTCCAACTTCTTCTCTTACTTGATGATTTTGCGGAGGAGGGGGAAGACGAAGAGGGAGAGGACGGCGCCCCAGACGAGGGAGTTGAGGA
>Ga0265298_10007470_pt1 | contig 13271 bp, 13 predicted proteins | sample AusTroGonzalo_MG_3_FD_193486 | JGI IMG/M metagenome (GOLD analysis project Ga0265298, IMG submission 193486) | Bovine rumen microbial communities from tropical cattle in Woodstock, Queensland, Australia - Gonzalo_01 | ecosystem: Host-associated > Mammals > Digestive system > Stomach > Rumen ... | reverse complement strand
CGGATATCTTGGCAGCATTGCCCAGAATAGAGCGGCCGGCCTGACTCTGAGCCAGGTTGTTCCAGGCACTGATCTGAGCAGTGGTCAGGTTCTTCCAGCTCTGTGAGAGCTGCTTAAAGATACCCTTTACGGTTGACTGACTGGCAGTAGTGGTCTTCTTACCATAACCGCGGTTACGGAGATACTTGCGGCCCTTGGCCTTGGCTGCGGTAACGCCCTTGGCGCTACCACTCATCTCCTCGAACGCAATAGATGGAGCGTACTTCATAGTAGTAAATGTTTTAAATGGTTGATTAATTAGTTTGTTTTTCTCTTGGTATGTTGAAGCTTCTTATACCCGTATTTAATTCTCAATTTTCAATTCTCAATTCTCAATTTTAGAGGTCGCATTGACAAATCCTGTCATCGCACCTGGTTATCCCGGCCAATCCCGTGGCCACACTCATCCAGTTGGTCTCAACAAAATACTTCTGCCCGGGCGTGGGCTTCACGGTCAGGCGGTCAGTATAGACCTTGGTAACATCCGCAAATTTCTGCTCAGGGATAAACCCCGCATCAACTAATACCGGCAGCCCACCGCCATACGTTTTCCCCGCACTTGCTGCAGCACTCATCCGCACGGCCAGCCTATAACCAGCACCTGGGTTAACCAAGTGTGAGAACTGAATCAGTCCAGGAGTAACAATAATATTACTGTACTCCACATCAGGAATCCCCGGAATCTCCGTAGGCGGGGTAGCCAGCATCTCCAATCCCATAAGAGCCCTGTTGCAGTTAAGCGTAACGTAAGCGTTCACCGCCGGGCTCTGGGTCCGCATCCGTGATCCAAACCCATGCAAACCCGCAAACGTAGCCCACGCCTCAACCTCCACAGCCCCAAGCCGCTTAAAGCTCCGTCCCACACGAGCAAACAGGGCCCGCATGTCCTTCTGCTCCACAGTAACCCTGTGCGGCTGTTGGCACCGCCCGCTCAGCACCGTCCCAAAACGGGTACTGCGGGCAGTAACATTGCCCGCAGTGCCAGTTAGAGCCTCAAATGCAATTGAAGTGCGTGTTTTCATGGTACCAGTGATGGTGAATATTTCAACTTTTCTAATAACCACCTCAAATTTACAACACAAAATCTCCAATTCCAAGTGTTTTACCAATTATTTTACACATAATAACTAAAAATGTGTAATTAGCAGTTTTTATAGATAAATATTCCCAATATACTTGCTAACTACCGAATAAATATCTACATTTGCGTGTTAATCTAAAACCAAAACAATTATGAAAAAGTACCTGAAAACCTTGCCCGTAGCAGCAGTTCTGGCCTTCGTGCCAAGTCTAACAACCAACACATTCGCCCAGGATCCCGGTGGCGGCACCGGTGGCGATGATCCTGTTATCATCCCCGTAAAGGGAACACCCAGTCCCAATCCGGGCACAGGACCGCGCTTCATGCCCGATGATTACGATGACATCCCCATCGTTCCATGGCCAGGCGGCGACATCCCTCATCCGCGCAATTCGCCCGATGACCATTATGATGACGCACCCATCACTCCCAAGCCCCAGCCCAATCCCGGCCACGACCCCCGCAGCATTGACCCAGCTCCGCACTGCTATCATTCCAGCGGAGTAATCTACATCGATGCCGATGCCGCCGTCACTAGCATCACCGCCACCGTCAACCGCACCGATGAGAACCTGACCTGGTCCGGCACCTCCGCCACCAACACCCTGAGCATAACCGTCTCACCAGACCCCGGAGAGTATTACCTGGATCTAACCCTGTCCGATGGCCGTTCCTACATCGGCAAATACATTATAGAGTAATGCGGCATCGCTAACAAAATGGGGTGGCTAAAAAGTCTTAGTCACCCCATTTTTCTGTTTCAGCTCTCGTGGAACCGCTTTTCCAACACGCTCATTCTCTCAATGAGCTCGTCAAAGGTAGGTGATTCCCCAAATATCATGGTGCTCCTCATTGCATCATAATCCTCTTTCCAGTCTGCAACGTAGTCTTGTGGCGGAACAAGCACAATCCTCTTCCTTATGTCTGGCGTATAATCCACGCCCGTCATGTTCGTGAACACCTGCCGGTGGTGGCTTATTGACTCCCACAGTTCATCGTTATGTATGGCATCGGCTGCAAATGGCTCGTCCATCATTTTCTCCAAGTCATACAGGTGTCTTGACCTGCGGTTGGCATGTACCTTCGCTCCGGTCGAGAACAGTTCATGCAGCAGGAACGCCTTTTCCAGAAATGTCTTCTCAATCACAGCCGTGGTTACCTGCGGGTTGATGCCTGTTGTGCTCAAGTCTGGAATGTTCATTTCAACCAGGCTTTGTATTTGCGTCTGGACAGTGGGTTCAATAAGAGACCGTGCGCCAATCTCAAGCATGACCCTGGGCTTGATATAGTCCAATGTGTCCCTGAACAGGCTCTTGTATTCAATGAATATCTTTCTGGGCTCAGGGTATGTCTTGTCGCCCTCGCCGTTAGGCTCCACCGTAAATGCCAGGTCCTTGTAACCGTGGGCTGCGGCCACCTGCTGCAACTCCTCAAAGAACGTACCGTTCACAAACAGTGATGACTCTTTTCTCAGCCGTTTAAGCTGTTTCTTCGTCACATCGCCGGTTATGTTGAACAGAGTCCTGTCCAGTGCCAGGTCAATATCTTCCGAGAACCTGTCTATCTTACCGAACACCTTGCTCAGTGAAGTTCCTCCCTTAAAGACAATCTTGTCGGCAAAGGGCAGCGTATAGACCATTTGCAGTATTATTGTAACCCATAGGTCTTTCTCCACTGCCTGGGGCGGTATATGCTTTATTCCCGCCACATTCTGTATGGCGGCTATTTTCTCATCGTTGTTAAGTTCATTCCAGTTTGTCATGTTCATTTTCTTTCATCAAATCATTCAACAATTTCTGTGCCCATTTAGGCATCAGTCTCAAATCACCGGTAATATCATGTCTGTCGGTATATCCATTCAGGAAATCTTTAAGGACTATTGTCTGCTCGTCAGTAATCTTGCCGTTTCCTATGCTCTTCAGGGCCAGACATAGGGTAGCCATAGTCTTGTCCTTGAACGCGAAGTTCTTGGGTACACCTCTCTTGAACTCAATGACAGTATTGCCCACAGTAAGTTTCCTGGCCGATCCGCTCGTCACATACACAATCTTCATCGGAATCTGTGTTGACAGCCCAAAATAGTTCTCGGCGGCTGGCCCCGACATCAGCACCTCGGCATGATCCCTCTTGGCTATGGCCTCGGCTATCTCCGACGGCGTAGGATAGACCGGTCCGAATCTTGTGATGGCCGTCTTCAGGTAAACGCCGTTTGCCAGCCTTACAAGCGTTCCCTTGCGTACATAAATGGAAAGCCGGTCTGCCACATAGTCCTGGTTATACTGTGGAAAATCCGTAGAAAAGAACAAAGCCTTGTCTTTTGCCTTTTCTATCACCTCATCTATCTTCTGTGATGTTGTCATTGCGTTTTTTTGCTAATATGTTAACGGCATTTAACACCGAAACTTTTGCAAAATTACGTAATGTTTCTGTTATGTGAAAATAACCGGTCAACATTCTGCTTTAGTTTCTTGACAGCCTATATCTCCACCCTCAAAAGCTCCAGTCTCCGTTTCCGTAGGTACTCCCTCAGTCCTTCGCCCTCCAGTATCTCCACTTCATCAAGCAGCCCCATGATGAACTGGCCCACGCCGCTGAAGTCGCAAACCTGGGTGCTCAGGATCCAGTGCCGCCCTTTCTTTGCCGTCTTGTCCGGCTTCATCTCAATCATACTCATAGGATAGGCCTCTTCCATCAGGTTCCTCACCTTCATCGATACTCTCAAGGTGATGGGGTATGTCCGCCAGCCGTAACAGCCCCAGGCATCCATGTTCTGCTTACGGTGCTGCTCCTCCCAGTCCCAGTCTTCGTCAAGAATCTTGACCTCCTCCGTGCGGCTGCCCCTCAGCAGAATGTTGCGCTTCAGCTCACAATCGTAGGCCCACACAAAGTTGTAGTAAAAGGGGAAATCGTAAGGTTCGATGATACGGTCGCACAGCCGGTTCCATTCGTTCGATGCATAGTTCTTCAGCAGGATTTTCTTATGCAGGCTGGCCGCCTTCACCATCAGGTCCACGTTGGCCACGCACTTCTGCAGGTAGGGCATATCCTTCAGGAATCCCTTATCGTTGAACTGCTCAAGCAACTCATACGTTCCGTCCGGACACTTAAGGTCCTGAAGTGGGCGCTGCAGTACAATGCCGCGTTCCTTATCCTTGCTGTCAGTCTTATGCCTGGCCGGTTCCTTGTCATTACACAGATTCCACCACTTCTCAATCTTATAGACCGAACCGTAGCGGCAGATGACCTTCAGGCCGGCATCCTTGAATGCCTGCAGATACCGGTACACAGTTCTCGGACATGTCTGTGCTTTATCTGCTATCTCATCAACGGTATGATTCAGGTTGTCCGCCAACAGGTACAAAACTCTGATCATCCTATTAACCATAACTTGGTCCATAGTAATTAGGTCTCAATTGTCAGTAAAAAGGATTATTGGATCATCTCAACAGGTATAACCCTCAAGGCAATCGGCCGCAAAACTACAACACAAATCCCCATCTGCAACTATGTTGCAGGCATAAAAATGCAAGTTGGAACATATACTAATACATTTGATAAATTTAACCGCATAATAATTCGTATCCTAAACATCCTTCAATTTTTCGTGAACAATTCTACAATTTTTGTTCCGGCACAGAACTTTTTTAATCCCAAGACACACCGTTCAAATTAGTACAAAAAAGGCACAATGTAGTGGACTGTTCCAAGACTGCAGTCCTCATCATTACTCAGGTAAATCCGACATCGGCCAATCGTCATCCAAGTAAACAACCGTTCTCGTAGGCAGCACATATTGACTTATCTGGATCCACGTTGTGGGCTGTCATCCGGAGTGCCAGGAATAACACCCGCTATGCACCAACTGGGAAACCCGGAACAATCCCGCATCCGCCAACTGCAGTTCAACTGGAACCAGGAGCAAAAAAAAGTGCAAGGGAGGTGGGCTCCCTTGCACAACGTGCACAAACCATGCACAAATTCTAAAAGTGATGCACAAAGTGCACAAGATGCACAAAGTCAATGGATGACATATTGTAAACTATCGATTATAAGCACATTAGAGGTTTTTATGCACAGTGTGCGCTCGCGCGTTTTTGTGCAAGTTTGTGCACGTTGTGCACGTTGTGCATCACTTTTCATCTTTTTCACTTGTATCTCCTCTGATAGTTACCTCTTGCAGTGTACAGAAACACGCTACTATGCAGCCATTTTTTGAAAGTTCTCTCGCCCATGCCCGCACTAATCGCAATCTCTACACCCTCACCGGTAGTGAATGATATCGGCAGCCGTTTGTAGATCTTCTTTTGCAGAACACTCATTGCCATGGTTGGGTCATAGTTGAAGTCCCGTCTGGCCTTCAACCCGCAAATAAGGTAATACTCCACCAGCTTCAGGGCACCTTCCATGGCCCAACCGGACAACTCTATTATGGGTTTACCGTCACAGCCGTAACGCATCGCATCCAGGACAATGGCCAACCGCACAATATACTTCTCCATCTTTGTGGCAGTCATACGGTAAATCGTGCCTTCCAGGTCCTTCCGTTCGGCCAGCTTGTTGAACCAGTCCCCATACAGTTTCATCGCCTCATCCGACATCATCTTGGGGGTATTCTTATCGCTGTACTCCATATCCAGCATCCGGTATATGATACTCTTCCAGCTTTCCCTAATCTCCGGCATCGGCTTGCCGTACTTGAATCTGGGTGCTGCAGGAGTGTTGGGGTAGGCAAAGAGCCACCTGTCCACAAAACCGTTTTCAGTCTTACCCCTCGAGAATTCCTTAAGTGAAGCGGGCTGAATCGTGCCGCATATTGAAACACATGCATCTCTCAACTTCGTCTGACGCTTATTCTTGCGTGTAGTCTGTATGCTGCCGCCGCTGAATAGCTTGGTCCAGATCATTTCATCATTGCCGTTGCTGTAACGCCCCATATTGCGGGTAAAGTTGAGCAGCTCATCCTGGACAACCAGCATACCGCGAGGATTGGCCGCATGCTGCGCCATCAGGGCCTCCATCGTGTAGTCGTTCAGGATCAACTGATGATAATCCGGAGGGTTAGGCATAATGCCCTTGCCGGCCAACGCCTTCTTTTGCTCCAGTTCAAAGACATCGTACTTCTTGTTATAGATTTCCATCTCCTCATCGTCCCTTTCCTCCAGTGGCTTGATGGCAAAATCAAGTGGAGCACTCTTATTCGTGCCTGGTTCACCAACTATGGCCATATATACGATGGGCTTCTCCACCCAGTCGCCCGGCAGGTAAACCTTCAGACTGTTGCTTACCGCGCCTGCAGAAGCCACAATCAGAGCGGAGCCGATAAAGTCGATGGGGAAGTTCATATGCTCATGTGTCTGCTCTACAATCTTCCTTACCTCGTCCGGGAATACCTCATACGGAAAAGGAGGCGTAGGAACATACCCGTCATCATCATAATCATCGATATCCTCCTCAATCGGTGCGGCCGTGGGCTCTGGAGCCACCTCATCCCCGAATATCTCCCTATACGGAATCTTCACTTCAGGAATATCGCTGATATCATACTCCGGGCTTGTAAACCTCGGTGGCCGAACACCGTACTTGTGGCACATATAGAAGAAAGTGGCAATGGTAATCTGACGGTTCTTGCGTAGGCCGTAGTCGAACACCTTGCGGTTCTGCTTCTCATTGTAGTGGCTGCTTGACTGCGATATCAGGTCCAGGATATCCCAACCGCGCTCCCCAAGGGTGGAGAGAGCCATGCACAACGGCAGCCAATCGCTGTAGTCATCAATCACAGCGCCCACGCTCAGCCATTCCCTAATGTAGTCGTTGATCTTGGTGTCAGTATCTTCGGTAGGATGAAGCGGAACAAACTTCTTCCGCTTAACCGGCTCCTCTACGGTAAACCCCTCCGGCAGATGGTAGAACTCGCATCCCTCGTTGAATATACCGTTACCGTCAAAAGTCACAAACCTCAACCTGGTAACGTCACTGCACCGCTGGTCCGCCTTCAGTCCCATCTTCTCCATCTCCGCGCTCAGGGCCGCAAAGTACAGCTTGTGTTTCCTGAAATCCCTGTTGTCAGTCGGTACCAGGGCAAAGAATCCGCGTCCGCTCGATGACAGCCCGCAGTACCACACCCAGGGCAGTTCGGCCACACGCTTCTTCTCATCCTCAACATTGGGAACATTATCAATATCCAGACTGATTATACCGGTATAATTCTTGATGCGCTTCTCCAGCTGAATGTTACCGTCTCTCGTAGTGAATGTAGCCGAGATGGAAGCGGCAGGCAACAACGCACGCTTCATGTCATCCCTCTCGTTCTTGTCGCTAATAGCCCGTATCTTCTCCAGCGTTGAAAGATACCTTGCTCCGGAGTGAATGAAATCCCTGATCGGAATCTCCACCATTTCCGATTCACCATCCAAAGGACTATTCTTTATCTCTTCCTTCGTCATCAGCTTCGCTGACGTACAGATAACCCTCTCAAACAGATTCACCATGATATTGTCGCTGTAAAATCTGTCAGGGCTGCAAACTTCGCTCATAACAGTAATCAGGTGTTAGTACAGCCTAAATGGCCGCAAAGGTAAACTCACTTTTTGACAGGGGCTGTCATCCAATATAAAATTATTCATACTATCAGCCCTTTAATTCCTTCTGGGTAGTTTGCGCTCCTTCTTGTCGGTAAACTTCTTTACCCACATGCTGTTCTCAATCTCTTCTGTGAGAACGTAGGTCTTGCCGCCGTTCTTTACCTTGGTAAGCACACCAGTGGTGAATCGGTCATAGATGGCACTGGTTGACATGTTATACAGTTCCTCAACCTCCTTTACAGATAGGTATTTCTTAACCGGAGCAACTGCAGGCTTTTGGATTGACTCTTTTACCGCTTCCACTACAATAGGCCTGATAAGGTCCTGCAGGAAGACTTTCACTACTTTTAATCCGTCCATAGTATGGCTGTTTTAAGATGAACAAAACAGCCGAGCGCTCAACTGTACCGGAGTGTATCTCCGACACCGCAAAAGTATATAGCAAAATCCCAAGAAAAAAACAAGCAGCCGTGTAGGCTCAACCTACATTTTTGGCTTACGGAACACAAAAAAGGGTGCAGAAAGACCTGCACCCCGATATTTCACAACCTCAAAAAGTAGTTTTCGTGTAGTTTATTTGTAGTTTATTTCCCTTTGCCTTTTGTATCTATTCCGACTTTTTCTTTCCATTACGGCGTTTTTCAATTTGCTCCTGCATCTCCTTGATGATCTTGTAAACCCCGTATTGGTCATACTCCAGTACCGGGCCATGCTGGGAGTAGTTCAACTTGACAGGCTTCTTATCCAGGTTGGTAAAGGTAAACGAGTCATTCATCTCCTTACAGCTCTTACCAAGCATCTTGCCCATAACCACCGCCTGGCATTTATCCATCCTCCATTCAGGCTTACCCGTCAAAGACACACCGTTCATCACAAAGTTCTGGAGGGCCGCAGCGCTCACGCCCCTAAAGTACGGCTTCAGTTTCTCGGCCGCATCCGCAAAAACATCGTCCAACCGTACACCAACCGCCTTTCCGCGTTCCAGGTAATTGATAATGGCCTTGGCCTCATCCTCCCAGCGCAGTATAGTCTGGAGGTATCTTAGACCAATGTCGTTTCTGCCAAACAATTCGTCTGCCTCATACCAGTGTCGCTGAACCAAATCCTCAAACTCCCAGGCCTGCTTGGTGAAATCCATGCAGCAGCTGATGTATGCCTTCAGGTCCTCCATCAGCATCACGTTGCCGGCAATCTCATTCCATTGATGCTTAACGTCAAACAAGGAGTCATGCAGCAGTTTGCCCAGCTGCTCAAAATTATCATGTAACAAACTGCATTTGGATTTGAAGAAAGGATCCTGCTTATCTTCATCATCCGCGCTATCAAGAAATCGGCTGACTGCGGCCATCGTTTCCCCGATAACCCCAATCAGCCGTTTAGTATCCAAGATCAGATCATCTTTGTCGCTCATGTACTATCTGAAGTATGTGTATTTCTTATTGATCTTCTGAACGACATCAAGTTCATCTGCCTTAATGTACTTCTTCAGGGTGTTAGGGGTGGTGTGCCCGGTTATCTTCATGATGTCAAAGATATCCATTCCTGAAAGGTACATCAGTGTCGCACCGGTACGTCTGGCCGTGTGTGTATGAACCAGCTTGTGCTTGGGAACGTACTCCACTTCTCTCTTACCGCCCACAACCTTCTCAACCTTGATAATCTCATTCAGTTCAGCCTTCTCGGCCACCGTCTTGATGTACTTGTTAATCTTCTGGTCGGCCATATAGGGAACGTTGTAGTCATACTTCTCAAGGATGCGGATAAGCTCAGGACTGCAGGGAACATAAACCTTTGCGCCTGTCTTCTGCTGGATGATGGTAAGGAACTGCGTTTCCTCCTCAACAATTACAGATTCCGTTTTATTAGTCCTTTCATCAACAACCCTTTCCTCAAAGTGCTGCTCCTTCAGGGTCTTGATATCCTCCTTCTTGATGTTGTTGTAGTCACTCACGCGCTGGGCTGTCCATACACCTATTAAGAATTTATCGCGCGCGAGGCTGTAGCACTTCGGCAACTCACTAAGGTCAGCCTGACGAATCTTGTCAAGGTCCTCTTGTGTAAGGTAAATGGAGTCAACCTCAGTCCTCGTTCCCCTGAATCGCTTGTCGCGGTAGGCCGGATTGGTATGCAGGCCCTCAACCTCGGCAAATCCCATCAGGGTCTTGATCCAGTTGATGAACTTCCCCACAGTGTTCTGGGCCTTTCCAAGGTTGGTAAGGAACTCCTGGAACTGATAGAAGAAATCCATGTTGATGTCATCAAAGTCATACTCCCGTTTCTTCGACTTCTCAAAGGCGTGGAACTGGTTAATGGACTGCTGGATGTTGGTGATGGAGTAGGAAGCGTAAAGCTTTCCATGAACGTTGGTACGCGTCCCGTCTTTGACATCCTGAACAAACTTGTCGATGAATTTGTCAAAGGTGACGCGGTTGGCATACTCTTCCTCAATTCTCTTTCTTCTTTCCTCAGCCTCCCTTGCGGCAATGGCATCCCTGTTCGTGATTCCATAGATCACCTCATGAACGGTGTCACCCGTCATGGTTTCGCGGCTGTCAAACATGCCCTCAAGAGTAATTCTGATTTCCTCGCAGAGATTGAGGATTTTCATTACCGACTCATTCTTCATGTACGCCTTCATATACCTGTTGTCTGTCCTGTGTTTCCAGACAATAGGATCAATGTAAAGACCTGTACCATGCTTGATGTTGATCGGTGGATTCAGGGTCTGAACCCTCACTTTAATTTGGGCCATTCCTCCCCTGGAAGAAGGACCCAACGCAAACGATATAGCCATGAAAAAGACGTGTTTAATATTCACTACAAATATACAAAAGAATCTGGAAATCGGTACTGAATCGGTACTGAATAATACAAAAATCATAGGAATTTAACGGAATTTATCTTTCCGAAAAATCCACTATGGCATACTTGTAGAGCCGATTTTCTTCCAATGGCTTGCGGAAAATTGGACTCGTATGCTCCACATGCAAAAAGGAAGATCGCCAAACGGCGGTCTTCCTTTTTGTATGTGGAGCATGTGGGACCTTATTTTATTTTGCTTCGCAAAAGCGCTCCATTCCATTCCGCTTGGCGGCCCTCCGGGACCGCTCTCACCCTCCGGGTTCGCCCCAATACGTTTGTACCTGCGTCTTTTAGCAGTACCAAATCGGTACCAAATCCTGTTCCTGACATATTGGGCGCTCTGTTTTTCTCAATTAAGTTGTTAGTTTACTCCGAAAAATTGACTACAATGACAACTTTTCGGAATACAAGGGTAAGAATTGAGCCCGAAATAGAGGTCAAATGGCCAAATTAGAGATATTAGTCATCAGTTTTTATCTTGATTTCTTTTTGTTGTACAAAATATTGTACGTATTTTTGCAGCAAAACAGATAACTATGATTACAACAACTATTTCTGATTTTAGAAAAAGCATAAAGGATTACGTAGATACGGTCATTTCAAATAATGAACCGGTATTGATAAATCGTGGCAGACAAGGTGCCGTTCTTGTATCGCTTGATGAGTACAATGTTCTGGCCCGCACAGCTTCTATTCTGAACTCAAGAAGCGTGAATGACATTGTTGAGGCTTCACGTGAGCAAAAGTTTGTAGAGGTTGATATTGACGCACTATGAAACTTCTGTTTACACCTGAGGCTCTTGAATCATATCAGGAGATAAAACGCGCATCCCAGCAGGAAGCCGATAAGGTAAAAGAGATACTTAAGGATATCATGCTTCATCCGGAAGAGGGTCAAGGCAATCCTATTCCCTTAACTGGTGCCTTATCTGGGCTATTGAGTAGAGAGTATGGCATTCAGCAGCAGATAGTCTATTCAGCAAGCGATGACGAGGTCAAGATCTATGCTGTAGGACAAAGTATTATACCTGCAAATCAGATTGGACCAGATGAGTTGTCCCAGACACAATACAGCGAACAGGAATACCGTTCTGTCCTTAAACAAATGGCCGCTAATCGCGGAAAGGGTGAAGACCCCAAAGTCGGAATATTCTGGTATAACGTGGCGCGTGATGAATTGTTTGGTGTAATATCGCATCCATTGAACGATTATTCCAGAGCTAATGCCTCGGACGGAAGGATTACGTGCTCAGAACTGCATGAGGATGTTTGGAAAAAAGAATTCCACAAACAACGTTATAAGGGAGATAATAGTGGTCCTTTCATAGGGGCGTACCAAGACAAACCGCGTGGACGCATATTCTATAACATTGAGACCGACACATTTGAGGTGGCCGCAGGCAAATGGCTACAGGAATATCCGCATGTCTATGATATGATTCTGCGAGAGTTCGATCTCCCACCGGAAAGGACTGCCGCAAAATATGCGGTACACTGGGATATCGGACAGTCCTGGCAATAAAACAACATCAAATGGCCAAATAAGAGCGGACAATGACTTTGGTGGTGCGGGAGGCTACAGTAATCAGGTAGATTCCGGGGGATACGGGGGCTGAGAGCACAGAGTGGCCGGTTGCTATTGAGGTTCCTGATGCTGAGGTTATGGAGATCAGGCTGTCATCGGTGGTGCTGACGGTTATGGTTCCGTCTGAGATGGTGATATCGGCATTGATAATACTCTTATTTTCAACCTGCGTCTTGCCGGTATAGACGTAAACATCTTTCAGGGTGTACACTGTTTTCCAATCGCCGGTGTTGTTATCTGGTTTTTCTCTTGTGGTAAGGATGTAATCCAGATTGCCTGCGCTGTTCCTGAAGTTCCGTTCCGTATCTCTGTAAGAACAATCCCACTGTGATGTCAGATTGTTCCATCCGAACATTGTGGTCCTTTCATATGAGTATGCATCGGTCTCCTCATTCTCAAAAACATACTTCATGCCGGCCACCCAATCCTTCTTATCCTCATCCCATTCATATTCTATGTCGGTAAAGTTGTAGTCATCAGAGCCGAATATGATTTCACTCTTCTCGGTACCTTCCCAGCACCATGTCGTATAGTTCCAGGAATAATGGGCTTCAATCAGTTTATCTTCAGCGGAGTAACTTTCCAGCTTATTGCTTCCGCACCAATCATTCCTGTCATAATCCCAAAAATATAACTCCGCGCTAATGAAATCATTCTTGCTGTTAATGCAGATTTTTTCCAAGCCTACCCAGTCATTCAGAATGTCATCCCATTCGTAAGAAGCACTCATCACGGTATCCCCCTGTTCATTATATTGGCATTCTTCCTTTTCCACTCCCATCCAAGAGTTTCCTTCATAATCCCATGTGTAGGATTCATATAGGAGCATACGGTCATTTGAGTCCAGCTGTCTCAATGTCTTACCGATAACCTGCCATTGGTTTTCCTGGTCAAGGTCCGATGTCTGTGAAGTCAAAGTCCGCGTGGAACTGTCAAACGTGTACTCTTCCCTGCCGTACAGAATCCAATCAGTCTCATGAGGATTTTGTAAGTATTTTGAAATAAGTTCTATCCTGCCTGCTTCATCGTAACTGTAAAGGGTCTTGTAGCGTGTAGTGTCACCCATTTCAATGGCATACAGGATTTCACTCAGCAACTTACCGGAAGATGAATATTCCCATTC
>Ga0265298_10007469_pt1 | contig 13274 bp, 8 predicted proteins | sample AusTroGonzalo_MG_3_FD_193486 | JGI IMG/M metagenome (GOLD analysis project Ga0265298, IMG submission 193486) | Bovine rumen microbial communities from tropical cattle in Woodstock, Queensland, Australia - Gonzalo_01 | ecosystem: Host-associated > Mammals > Digestive system > Stomach > Rumen ... | reverse complement strand
GGCGTCGGGCAAGTCGATGTCGTTAGCGTCGCAGGGTCCACCTGGCGCGCGACGCGCAATGCGGCCGACCATGTCATCCCGATCACGCTCGGGACCATTGCCGAGTCGATACGCAAGATCGGTACGATGGGCTACGACGGCGGGATCCTTGCGGGGCAGATCAATCCGCTTTCGCTTTTCCGTTCGCGTTTCGACAAGGAGGTCACGGAATGGCTCAAGGAGCTTCCCGTCAAGAACGCGCATACGGTCTTTTCGAAGCTCATCGAGAAGTTTGCCGATTGCGGGGTCAAGATACTTCCGGCGAGTCTCTATATGGACGATAGCATCCCGGGCGTCGGCCCCCTGACCAAGCGCGATTTCACGGCCAACGAGCTCATGGATGTCGAGCACGCCAGCCGCGTCGCGCACGACATGGGAGTGCACGATGTAGGTCAGACCGTCATGGTCAAGCGCGGAATGGTTCTCGCTGTAGAGGCTTTCGAGGGCACCAACAGGGCGATCAAGCGCGGCGGCAAGCTCGGCGGAAAGGGCGGTGTGGTCTTCAAGGCTGCTCGCGAAGGGCACGACATGCGTTTCGACATACCGGTCGTGGGCATAAAGACGCTCAAGGTCATGAAGCGCGCGGGTGCGACCGCGTTAGGGTTTCAGGCGGGCCGGATCATACTTCTCGACAAGGAAGAGACGGTTGACTTTGCCGACAGGAACGGCATTGCCATTGTTGGCGTCGATAGCGGCCTTCCGCCTGCGCCGGTGAGGATGTGATGAAGATACTGGTTCTTGCCGGCGAGGAGAGCGGAATGATCTATGCGCGGGGGCTCCGCGCAAGGCTTTCCGGGCATGAGGTTCGCGGGTATCAGGACTATGGCTTCGAGACTGGCGATCTTGCCGTCATGGGCTTTGGCGCCGTATTGAAGCGCATACCGTTCTTCCTCAGGGTGAAGCGCACGATGGAGCGTGCGATAGACGAATGGCGCCCCGATGTCGTGTGCACGATCGACTATCCAGGAATGAACCTGAAGCTGGCCGCGTACGCCAAATCGCGGGGCATAAGGGCCGTGCATGTGGTCTGTCCGCAGGTTTGGGCATGGCATCAGGACCGCATACCGAAGATAGAGGCCTCCCTTGATGCGCTATGCTGCTTCTTTCCGTTCGAGCCGGCGCTTTTCAGGCCGGGATTCGCGACATTCGTCGGGCACCCGCTCGCAAAGGAGTTCCCTCATGGCGAATCCTATGCCGTCGACTCCGGCGAAGCGCCGCTTGTCGCGATTCTCCCTGGAAGCAGAACCGGGGAGATAGAGAGGATCCTTCCGATTCTCCTTGATGTCGCGGACAGGGTGCATGGCGCGCGATTCGCAATACCGGCGGCCAACGAGAAGGCCCTCAGGTCCATTGCCGCAATCGTGAGGAAGCATGGCGCGGGCGACAGGGTGGAAGTGCGCCTGGGAGGCGCGCGCGAGCTTTTGAGGGCGGCGGACTGCGCCGCGGTCGCGAGCGGCACGGCGACGCTCGAGGCCGCCCTGGCGAGGTGCCCGACCGTTCTCGTCTACAGGGTTGGGCGCATTCTTGCGGCATTTGCGCGTCGAGTCATAAAAGGCACGAAATACATAGGGCTTGCCAATATCGTCTGGGACCGGTGCGGACGGGAAGGGGATGTCCCTCCCATGCCCGAGCTCCTTCAGGAGGATTTCACATCCGACTCCGTCGCGGCGCATCTTGATAAGTGGCTCAACGATGCAGGCGCGCGAAAGGAGGCGATCGCGCGTCTCGACAGGGCGGTTGCCCACCTGGATACCGATGGCGACCCGCTCGCGAAGATAATCGACATCGTCCTGGCCTGATGCCGGGCGAGTTTGCCCCTAAGCACTCTGAACCGAGCGAAGAGATTTGGTATAATATACGTCCTTTAAGGAGAAATACCAAAATGCTGACTTGGATGGACAGTTTGAAGGGCAGGTCGCTCATGCGCCTCACCTCTTTTACCGACGAGGAGATGCTGAATCTCGTCGATCTCGCGGCACAGCTGAAGGCGCGTCGCCATGCTGGCGTTCGCGGTGACCTTCTTCGCCGCAAGAACATTGCGCTTATCTTCGAGAAGAGCTCCACACGCACCCGCAATTCCTCCATAATCGCCGCACGCGACGAGGGCGGTGGAGCCGAGTACCTTACGCGTCCCGACATACATTTCGGCAAGAAGGAGAGCGTAAAGGACACTGCTCGCGTTCTCGGCCGGATCTACGACGGAATCCTTTTCCGCGGCTTCCTGCAGAGGACTTGCGAGGAGCTTGCGGAATACTCGGGCGTGCCGGTCTGGAACGGTCTGACCGACGACTACCACCCGACGCAGATACTCGCCGACCTTCTGACGGTGAAGGAGACGTTCGGCGACCTCAAGGACTGCACGATCGCATATGTGGGCGACGGCCGCAACAATGTGGCCAATTCCCTCATGATGGGTTGCGCCAAGGCCGGCATCAGATATGTATGCTGCACGCCCAGGGAGCTCTGGCCCGACGAGGCGATACTCTCCGAGAGCGAAGAGGTCGCCAGGCGCAACGGAGTGGACATCAGGGTGTTCGACGATCCGGTGAAGGGCGTCAAGGGCGCCAATGTCCTCTACACGGACGTCTGGGTGTCGATGGGCGAAGAGGCCAAGACCGCCGAGCGCATCAAGCTCCTCAGGCCCTACCAGATCAACATGGATCTCATGCGCGCCACCGGCAACATCGACGGCAAGCTCATGTTCCTGCACTGCCTGCCTGCCTTCCATGATTTCAACACCGAAGTCACGAAGGACTCAGGCGCGCTCGAGGTCACGGACGAGGTCTTCGAGTCGAAGTACTCGAAAGTCTTCGATGAGAGCGAAAACCGCATGCACACGATCAAGGCGCTGTTCGTATCGGCGCTCTGCGACCGGAAGGGCGTATGACGGTCATGGGCGAAGGAGTAGGTGTAGTAGAGCCCAAGACTCTCACGCTGAAGCTGCCCGAAGGCGGCTACAGGCTCGAGACCGGCGGGGTGCTGAAGCGCATCGACGTACGCTATGAGGAGTGCGGCGCTCCGATGCGTGACGACAACGTGATATTCATCTGCCACGCTCTTACCGGCGATGCGCATGTCGCAGGCATCCGTCCCGGCGAAGAGAGGCCGAGCGGATGGTGGGAGAGCATGGTCGGCCCCGGCCGCGGCATCGACACGAACAAGTTCCATGTGATCTGCGCAAACGTCATAGGTGGATGCAGCGGAACCACGGGCCCGATGAGCATCAATCCCGACACGGGCAGGCCGTACGGATCCAGCTTCCCGCAGTACACCATGAGCGACGCGGTGGATGTATACCGCATGCTCTTGAGGGAGCTTGGCGTCAAGCGCCTTGCGGCGCTCATCGGCGGCAGTTACGGCGGCATACAGGTGATGGACTGGGTCACGCGCTGCCCGGACGAGATGGAGAGGGCGGCCATGATAGCGACCAGCGCCAGCCTCAACACCCAGGCGCTTGCGTTCGACGTGGTGGGACGCGCCGGAATAACCGAGGATCCTGAGTGGAACGGCGGCGACTACTACGACAAGGGCGACGGCATCGGACCCAGGCACGGACTTGCCGAGGCGAGGCAGCTGGCCCATATCACGTACCTTTCGCGCGAACTCCTCGAGGAGAAATTCCATCGCAAGCTGCAGCAGAACTTCGTCGACGCTCCGCCCGAGGAAAAGACCAGGCGCGAGAGGGAGTTCAAGACCTATTTCCAGATCGAGAGCTATCTGGACCATCACGGGAACAAGTTCCTCAAGCGCTTTGACGCCAACAGCTACCTTCACATCACGAGGTCCATGGACCTTTTCGATGCCGGCGAGCGATATGGCGGACTTGAGTCGGCCTGCGCCCGGGTGAAGGCGAAGTGCCTCGTCGTCTCGTACGAGCACGACATCCTGTTCGCCGAATGGCAGTCGCGCGACATCGCGTCGGCGCTCTTGAGGAACAATAAGCGCGTCACCTACTGCCACCTCGAGGCCGGTACGGGCCATGACTCGTTCCTGACGGACATTTCGGACCTTTCGCCCCTGCTGGGCGGATTCCTCAACGACCGCGTCCCAAAGGTGATGAAGTGGCAGAGGCGCCTCTACAGAAACATCGTAGGGATGGTCAGGCGCAATGCCCGGGTCATCGATATCGGGTGCGGCGACGGATCGCTGCTGAACGTGCTGAGGGAAGAGCGCAATGTGCAGGGCGACGGCGTCGATATCGACATCGACCGCTTCAGCGAGGCTGTCGCCGACGGACACGACTGCTTCTGGGAGGACGCCGACGAGGGCCTTTCGCTCATCCCCGACAGGCACTACGATGTCGCGGTATGCTCCGATACGCTGCAGGAGGTCAAGAACCCCCGCGGACTTCTGCATGAGGCCTTGAGGATCGCGGACGAGGCCATCGTCACGTTCCCGAACTTCGCCGCATATCGCATAAGGCTCACGCTCGGTTTCCTCGGAAGGCTCCCGGTCTCCAAGGCGCTGCCGTTCAAATGGTACGATACGCCCAACATCCACTGTGTCACCCTGAAGGATTTCCGAGAGCTGTGCAGGGCTGAAGGGTTCGTGATAAAAGAGGTTCGCGCCGAGTCGCGTCACATACTGGGCAGGATACTCCTTGCGCTCGGCCTCAAGAACCTGGGCGCGAGCCGCATAATCGCAAGAATCTCAAGAACGGACAAGAGCAATGTCTGACAAGAAGAAAGCCCTGGAGCCCCCAAGCCTGTTCGACAACCTTGAAATGTTCCAGCCGTCTGCGCCGAAGCCGCTGGCGAAGCCTGGGCTTACGGGTACGGGCCCCATGAGGGAGCTCTACGACTACAACTTCCGCCAATATTCGGCGTATGTGATATGCTCGCGTGCGATACCGGCCGTGGAGGACGGGCTTAAGCCGGTGCAGCGCCGCATCATGCATTCACTTTGGGAGAAGGACGACGGCCGGTACACCAAAGTCGCCAACATAGTCGGTCACGCGATGCAGTACCACCCCCATGGCGACGCTTCGATCGGCGATGCGATAGTGGTGCTCGCGAACAAGCTGTGGGGCGAAGGGAAGGGGTATCTGATCGACGGCCAGGGAAACTACGGCTCGCTGTACACGGGAATGCCCCATGCGGCGACGAGGTATATAGAGTGCCGTCTCACCGATCTCGCCCGTAAGGAGGTCTTCAACAGGAAGACGACCGTTTTCGTGCCCAACTACGATGGCCGCAAGGAAGAGCCCGTGTACCTTCCTGCGAAGATTCCGCTTCTGCTGATGATGGGCGCGGACGGAATCGCCGTCGGACTTTCGACGGCGATACTTCCGCACAACTTCATCGAGCTTCTCGAGGCCGAGATATGCCTGATGCAGAAGAAGCCTTTCGAGCTTTATCCCGACTTCCAGCTTGGCGGCATAATGGACGTCTCCGAATATCAGGACGGGCTCGGCAAGGTGAAGGTAAGGGCAAGGATCGAGCCGGAGGAGAAGTCGAAGCTCGTCATCACGGAGCTTCCGTGGGGAGAGACGACGGACAGCCTTTCGGCAAGCATCGAAGACGCGATCAAGAAGAAGAAGGTCCAGGTAAGGAAGATACACGACCTTACCAGCGAGACCGTCAGGATCGAGCTCGAGCTTCAGACCGGCGCAAGCCAGGAAAAGACCATTACGGCTCTCTATGCCTTCACGAACTGCGAGAAGTCCATAGCGTCGCGTCCGATCGTGCTGGACGAGGGAAGGCCTCGCCTGATGTCCGTCACGGACATACTGAAGAAGAACGTCGAGCGGCTCATGGCCCTCACGAAGAAAGAGCTCGAGATTCGCCTGGGCGAGCTGGACGACCTTTTCCACGCGCGCACCCTCGATCGCATATTCATCGAAGAGCGCATCTACAAGCGCATCGAGAAGGAGAAGACGTACGAGGGAGTGCAGAAGACGGTCATAGACGGCTTCAAGCCGTTCAGGAGCGAGCTGAGGCGCGATGTGACCGGGGAGGACGTGGAGAGGCTACTTAAGCTCCAGATAAGGCGCATCTCGCAGTTTGACATAGACAAGAACCGCCAGGAGATCGAGGCCGTAAAGAAGGAGGAGAAGGAGGTCCAGGACAATCTTGCCCACCTCAAGGCCTTCGTAGTGAAGTACCTCAAGGGTCTCATAAAGGCATATCAGAAGAAATATCCACGCTGCACGAAGATAGCCAAGGCCGCCTTCAAGCAAGTGGACGTGAAGGCCATAACGGCGTGCGAGCTGACGATAAGGTGGGACAAGGAGAATCACTATATCGGCTCGGGCATACGAGGCGGTGAAGAACTCTTCAAATGCTCTTCACTCGACGAGCTCATCCTGATATGGAAGGACGGCCGTTTCAGGAAGGTGCAGCCTGAGGATAAGATATTCGTCGACAAGGATCTTCTCATGATCCTCCGGTACGATCAGGAGAAGGAGCGCGACACGCGCGACTTCACTTGCGTCTATGAAGAGGGCAGCTATGGCTTCAGCTACATAAAGCGATTCTGCTTCGGCGGTCTGATCAGAAACAAGGACTATCGCCTTGCGCCCGAAAAGCCGAAATCAAAGATACTGTTCCTCCAGGAGGGGTGTCCAGATACGATCTACGTCAAGTTCAAGCCTGCAAAGGGGCAGCGCATCAACCAGCAGTACTATCTGCCGAAGGAGCAGGTGAAGCGCATAAGCACGGAGACCGGCAAACCCGAGGACCAGGACGTCGTCGCGATCCGCGGCGCGGGTGCGAAGGGGAAGCAGCTTACGACAAAGCCCATAGCGCGCATAGCCAGCACCAAGGGATCATGGTGGGACGAGTCCGAAACGCTCTCGAAAGGCGTCCTGGACTGATTCTGCAGAAACAAAGACTTAAACGGAACGGAAGGGGAGATACAATGGCGGGAGAATACCAGTTCAGCCTTATTGACGTAACGAAGCAGGTCGGCACCAAGACGATTCTCAAGGATGTCAACCTGTCGTTCTTCTATGGCGCGCACATCGGAGTGATCGGCGGCAACGGCGCCGGCAAGTCATCGCTTCTCAAGATTCTTGCAGGGCTCGACACCGATCTCATGGGGACGGTGCAGGTCGCGAAGGGGACCAAGGTAGGGTATCTCCCGCAGGAGCCCCAGCTCGACGACTCCAAGACGGTCGGCGAGGTCGTGGCCGAGGCCGTGCAGCCGATAAAGGACAAGCTCGACCGCTACGAGGAGCTTTGCTGCAATCTCGACGATCCGAAGGCCGAGGCAGAAATAGCGCGGCTTCAGGATGAGATCGACGCCCACGACTACTGGAATGTCGACTCTCTCGTCGAGCGCGCGATGGCGGCCATGCACTGTCCTCCGTCCGACCAGTCCGTCGCGGTCCTCTCCGGCGGCGAACGTCGTCGCGTCGCCATATGCAGGCTTCTTCTTACGGAGCCCGACGTTCTTCTTCTCGACGAGCCGACGAACCACCTTGACGCCGAGACAGTCCAATGGCTCGAAGAGTACCTCAAGCCTTTCAAGGGTACGCTTATCGTCGTGACCCACGACCGCTACTTCCTGAGCGATGTGACGGACTGGATCCTCGAGCTTGATCACGGCATCTGCTATCCGTACAAGGGCAACTACGAGGAATGGCTGAAGCAGAAGGGGGCCATGCTCGAGCGCGAGGCGAAGGCCGAGAAGTCCCGCCAGAAGCTCATCGCGAACGAGCTCAAGTGGATCCAGACGAATCCCTCCGGCCGCCACTCCAAGAGCCAGGCCCGCGTAAAGAGATACGAGGAGCTCCAGAAGCAGGAGGTGTCGACCCGCGAAGACGATCTCGTGATCAGGATCCCGCCCGGGCCGCGCCTTGGCGATCTTGTCGTCCGTGCGGAGCATGTGAAGATGGCCTTCGGCGACAAGGTCCTTTATGAGGATCTCAATTTCGATCTCCCTCGCGGCGGAATCGTCGGCGTCATCGGTGCGAACGGTGCCGGAAAGACGACGCTCTTCAAGCTTATTACCGGTCAGCTCCAGCCAGTAGCAGGCAAGTTCTCCGTCGGCGAGACCGTAAAGCTCAGCTACGTCGATCAGACGCGCAGCGAGCTCAAGGCCGACGAGACCGTCTATGAGGCGATTACCGGCGGCGGCGAGTTCGTGCGCCTCGCCGGGACTGTTATGATGAACGGCCGGGCCTATTGCTCGCGCTTCAACTTCCGCGGAGCCGAGCAGCAGAAGAAGGTCGGCGTGCTTTCTGGCGGCGAACGCAATCGCGTCCACCTTGCTAAGCTTCTCACCTCCGGCGGCAACCTGCTTCTCCTGGACGAACCTACGAACGATCTCGACGTCGCGACGCTGCGTTCGCTAGAGGAAGGTCTGCAGGATTTCGGCGGATGCGTCATGGTCGTATCTCACGACCGCTGGTTCCTCGACAGGATTGCAACGCACATTCTGGCGTTTGAGCCGGGCGGAAAGACGACTTGGTTCGAGGGAAGTTTCTCCGAATATCACGATATGGTGGCCAAGAGGCGATAATCGCATAAGGTGCGTTATGTAAACTAGGGCTATTGTTCCCTAAGGCGCCCTATTCACAGTAGACGTACCAGTTCCTGAGCGAAGCCGGGAGGTTCCGCTTGAGCTCATAGATGCGCTCGAGTTTCATGCCGGGCGATGTGTACACGAAGCACGTATCTGTCTTGACTGTTTTTGCTTCGTCAAAGGTGACGCTTCTGGGTGTAAGCTTCGGGTCGAGACCTTCAACATTCCAGTCCTCGTCGATTACGGTGAACGTTGCGGAGGAATCAGTCAGTCGCACCTCAAGGGGCTGAGTAAGACGTTCGCTCCTGTCGCGCCATTTCTCGAGCGGAATGAACGCCCTGTAGAAGAGTTCGCCAGGCTCGAAACCGTTGATGCGCACTGCGCGGGAATCGAGCATCGCAAGGGCGTTGGCGGCCGTCGTCGCCTCTGCGACGGTGAGTTCCGGAGAGAACGAGGGTGCTACATCCAGCCCGAACTCGTTAGCCGCTCCGTGCATGGCCTCAAGGCTTTCCTTGAGTGTCCCTGGCCTCAGATCCAAACGGTATGGCTTCGTGCCGGATGCTCCGTCCCAGGATACCGTAAACTCGACTTTGGTCCCCTTTTCAATCTCGCGTTTCGGGACAAACCGTCCGTATACCACGGACTGATCGAGGGCGTCGTCAAGAAGAATAAGCGACTGCCCGAGTCCGTAGAGAGCGAATATCGCCTCCGGCATGTTGGTCGCGGCGACAACCGATCCCGCGGAATCACGTTCACCCCCCGTAAACACGGCCGGGAGCCGGTTCGAATCAAGTTCCTTGTCGACGACAAGCTCCCAGGGGTCGGGAGATATCGTAACGCGGCATCCTGCAGGCCAAAAGCGGCATGCACGGTCGTTGACGGGTCTCCCAAGAGGGAAACCGGCTGTTTCGAAGGCCTTGGCGATCTCGGCAGCGCCCTTCTCGGCAATGAAGACGGATTCATAGTCTCTGTCCGAGTCTGGAGCGACAAGAAGGAACTCTACTGGAGCGCTTGGGATGATTCCCGTCGCGACAGCGGGAATCTTTACCGTACAGGCAGCGAGCAGCGCAGAGGCGAAAGTGGCGGCTATCATTTCCTGAACGTCTCCATTGCACGTTTGAACCCGTCGGCGGAACGGGCTATGATGCTCTCATCAACACTGCAGCTGAGCCTGACGTATCCGGCAAATCCGAACCCCTTCCCGGGGACCACGAGAATGCGCTCCTTGAGGAGAGCGTCCACGAATACAGTGTCGTCCGGGACAGGGCTCTTGGCGAAGAAGTAGAAAGCCCCCTTCGGCATCTCGAACTCTATGCCTGCCTCGGAAAGAACCTTGGCCATAAGCTTGCGGCGGCGATCGTATATGTCAAGATCGACCGTCTCGTCGACAAGTTCGGCGGCGAGCCGCTGTCCGATCACGGGTGCGTTGACGAAACCCAGGGTGCGGTTTGTGAGCGTCACTGCGGCAATGAGAGACGACTGATCGGGCATTTCCGGATTGGCGACGAAATATCCGATACGCTCGCCGGCCAGGGAAAGGGTCTTCGAGAAGCTGCCGAGCACGCACGAGAACCTGGTAAGTGGCAACACGGCCGGAACGACGGCGCCGTCGTAGGCGAAGGCGCGATAAGGCTCGTCCGAGAGAAGGAAGAGCGGTCTCTCTCTCTCTTCGTTTACCTTGTCGACTACTTCCGCCAGACGCTTCAGGTCTTCAAGCGAATAGATGCATCCTGTCGGATTGTTGGGCGAGTTTACGATTATCGCACGTGTTCTGGGCGTTATTGCGGCGGCAATCGCCTCTATGTCGGGACGGAATGACGGCGGTATGGACGGCACCGGCTTTAGCACGCCGCCAAAGTGGCCGCAATAGGCACCGTATTCGACAAAGTACGGTGCAGGGGTTATCACCTCGTCGCCTGGCTCGATAACGGCACGGAAGAACGCGACAAGCGCGCCAGCTGCGCCGACGGTCATCACGACATCCTTGCCGGCCACGGTCATCTCCTGCTGGCGCGAAAGCGCCCTGGCGATCGTTTCGCGAACTGCCGGGATCCCGGCGTTCGGGCAGTAGCCGAGGCCCAACGGCTTCACGGCATCCGATGCGATGCGCTCAAGTGCTTCCTTCGTGCGTGAAGGCGGGGGGACGTCGGGGTTCCCGAGGGAGAAGTCGCATACGGAATCGGGACCGAACTGCTTCTTGAGCTCCATCCCCTTCTCGAACATTCTGCGGATCCAGCTCGATGACGCCATCGAGGTCTTGATTTGGTCGGTTACTGTCTGCATGGGAATATTATATCAAATACGGAATGCATTGCGGTTGAAGCCGGTCGTCGTCATGTTGCGACGTGCCGGAATGGCAGTCATCAGGTTGGACACCAGATATGACCTGAGGGATGAAACCTTGGCGTCCGCATCAGTTATGTCAAAAATCTCACCGTCGTCGCGGGTCACGATCATGCATCCGTCGCTGAAATCGACAGACACTTCCACATTGATCCGGCGCTTCCCGTTCCGGTCCTTGATCGCCATCAGGACCTCTTCCAGAAGAAGCGCCGAAAGACCGGCTGAACGCTTGTTGATTCCGCGTCGTGTGACGAGGAACTTTTCGACTATCGAGGAAAGCTCGCAGGCGGATCTGTCGCTCAGAACAAGGTCGTATACCCGTATCTTTCGGGCGCGCTTCCTGTCTATGAACAGCGGGAACGCCCCCCTTCCCCACTTCGCCAGGATGAGCCACGACGTGAGCGCCAGCGCGACATACGGCGAGATCGCCATGGCCGCCCACACGCCTGTCTCTCCGAAGAGGAACCCAAGAACGGGAAAGAGGACTATCGGCGCTCCGAAGCTGGAAAGGACGGTGAGCGCCGTCGCGAGCGGGATGCGTCCTATGAACGTGTAGTAGGAGTTGAACAGCATCGCCATCGCCGTGCCGACAAGTCCGACGGCGACGATGCGAACCGCAAGGATCGCCTCGGGGTGGATCGCCGGGTCGTCAATGCCGACAAGGCTCACCGCCAGCTGAGGGAAGAGCACAAGCACCAGGCTCATAAGCACGCCCTCGACCACGCTCACGGAAATGGCGTAGTTCATGATGCGCATGATCAGCCTGTCGTTTCGCTCGCCTATGTATACGCCGACGAGCGGTTGGGCCGCGTTCGCGACGCCGTCAAACGCCTCGCTCAAGCCCATCACGACTATGACGACCGCGAGCACAGGAAGCTTTTCGGGCCCGAAGCGCATTACGACGAACATGTTCAGGGCATAGAAGAGAATCGCGTAGCAAAGCCTTATGCTGGCGTCCCCTACGGAGCAGCAGCATATCTTTGCCGTATCCATCAGGTTGAAGTGACGTACGAACTGGAGGGAATTCGTCTTCTTGCCGAAATGGAACGCAAGTATGCATATGGCCGCCACATTGCCTACGGATGTTCCGATCGCGCAGCCACCAAGCCCGAAGCGCATTGTCAGCGGAATCGATATGAGGCAGTTCCCTATGAGCTGCCCGACATATGAGATCATGCATATCTTTCCGTCGCCGTCGGCATAGCACATGGACGACAGAAGGAAGGCGATCGGCTCAAGCACGGCGCACGGGGCGAAACAGAGCCAATATGCATTCAATCCGTCAAGTACGGCTCCCTGTACGCCGAATGAGGCCGTTATCGGCTTTTGGAGCATGAGCATCCCTGCAAGGAGCAGCGATCCTAGGGCAAGCGCGCTCCAAAGGCCCTGTGTAAAGAGTTCGCTTGCGCGGCGCTTGGCGAAGCTCCCCATCTCCTTTGTGTACAGCACGCTCGTTCCGAAGCCGACCATCAGCGCAAAGAACGACACGAGATTCATCACCGGCTGCATCAGGTTGACCGCGGCAAGTCCGTCTTCACCGACAATGTGACCGGCGATGACGGAATCGGAAAGACCCATCAGGAACTCGACGACCATCGCAAATGTCGCCGCCGGCAGGAAACTCCTGAATTTAGAGGCGGCAAACGTCATTTATCGACCTTTCCGTTGTAGCGGACGACCAGCTGCGTGCAGTCGTCAGCCTGCTCAACGCCGTCCGCATGCGCCATGACCGCGTCCACCACCGTCTTGGGCAGCGTCTCGAGCGGCGAGTCGCCGAACTTCTCGAGCATGGCGAGGAGCCCGTCTTCGCCGAACATCTTCTCTGATTTGTCGGGCTGCTCGGTAATGCCGTCCGTGTAGAGGTATATCTCGTCGCCGGGCTCGAGCTTCAGTTCGACCGACCTGTACTTGATGCCCGACATCGCCCCGAGCGCCATCCCCGCGCGGACGCGCAGGTACTCGTACTTTCCGCCGCGCCTGACGACGGGCGGGTTGTGGCCGGCGTTTACGCACTTCATGACTCCCGTGTCGAGGTCAATCTCGCAGAGGAACGCCGTCACGAACATGCAGGCTCCGTTTCCGTCGCAGAGCTGCTCGTTAGCGTCGTTTACGACCTCGGCGAGGTCCCTGCCGGTCTGCGCGGCGCTTTTTACCGCAGTCTTCGCCCTCATCATGAAGAGAGCTGCCGGCACGCCCTTGCCGCTGACGTCGGCAACGAGGAACGTGATCTTCCTCGGGCCGGTGAAGTAGAAGTCGTAGAAGTCGCCGCCGACCTCCTTGGCGGTCTTCATGTCACCCCATATGTCCAGCTCGTGGACGTCCGGGAAAGGCGGGAAGACGCGCGGAATCGCGCTCTCCTGGATGTCGGACGCCATCTGCAGCTCCTTGGCCCTCTGGCGGCGCAACTGCGTGCGGACGTATCCGGC
>Ga0265298_10007468_pt1 | contig 13278 bp, 6 predicted proteins | sample AusTroGonzalo_MG_3_FD_193486 | JGI IMG/M metagenome (GOLD analysis project Ga0265298, IMG submission 193486) | Bovine rumen microbial communities from tropical cattle in Woodstock, Queensland, Australia - Gonzalo_01 | ecosystem: Host-associated > Mammals > Digestive system > Stomach > Rumen ... | reverse complement strand
CAGCGAAATTCAAATGGCCGAGCTTCCCGTCATCATCGGTAATCGTCGTCGTCCATGTGCCGGCATACGGCGGAATGCGCGCGGCAACACAACGCGCACCCTTCACGTCCGCGTCGCCGCCGAAAACGCCCTGCATACCGTCACATCCCAGCGTCACCGCCAATGCTGGCGCCTTCGCCGTCTTCTTCGCCCAGTTGGAAATCATATCTCCGGTCGTCGTCGTCGCTCCAGTGTAAGAATATGTGCTCGTCGCCGTCTTGACCACAGCTGAAACGGTACTGGTCATCTTGCCTTTTTTCTTCTCGCCTTGGGTCGTTTTCACGCGAATCGTCCCCACAAGGACGCCTTCTCGGAAAATCATGCCGTCATACGTGCGGGCGGCAGACATCGAGAACCCGTCCAACCCCTCGGGCCACGGATCGTCTGCGATCACTATGGAAGGCGAATCGTCCATGAGCGAAAGTCTGTTGACGACCTTTAGATTCATTACCGGGACGACGCCGTCCGACTCATTCAATGTCACTTTCCATGTCCATTCGCTGGCCGCATCTGAAATCGCGTCTCCAAACACCTGCACGGCCACGACCAGTGTGTCACCGACCGAGACCACACGGCGTTGCTTCAGTTCTGGCCCCAGAGAGGCAAGTTGTAAACCGTAGCCGTCATAAAGGTTAATGGCGTAAATCCAGCTCGGGATTTCCGCACAGTCAAACACCCAGTTGCCCGGCCTCGTGTTCAAGACCTCAGACGAGAACCCCCTTCTTTCCGACATCCTGATCTCTCCATCAAGGGAGATTTCCACATTCAATGCCGCCGATGCCGACAGCATTACGCCCGTTAGCGCCCCTCCCCCGGGAGCAGGTGCAACCCAGGTGTCGGCGGCATTGAGAATCAGAGGAGCCTCCCTGCCACTTGCCGATTGCCACACCTTGAACTGGACAATGGTCCCCTCATTGAGATATAAAACCATCGAGAATCGGCCATCACCGCCAGACACCCTGGCAAGGCCACACAGCCGCCCATCATCCATGCGATAGGCGGCAACGCAATCTCCGTCCGCTGCAACTTCGCCGTTTACGACGAACTGTGCGTTCTGGATGAGCGTAGGCGCGACAGCGTCGCCACCCGTGACATCGCTCTCCTGCCCAAACGGACCGTATGTCTCCGGCTGTACGCGTTCGGGCGTCTGTTCGTGCGAGGAGACGGAGTATGAGACCGGGTCGTAGGTGATTGTACCAGCTCGAACGGCATACACCCAATAGCCGTTGCCGGGGTACATGGTTGTCAGTGTACCGGGGTAGATGCCACTACCGTAGCAGACGTAGGCGATAATTCCGGAAGAGAGGGCGGTCGCCAGCGCCTTCGCCACCGGTGCCGAGGAAACGGGCGTGTAGCCAATCAGGTTCCACCCAGACTTAAGCGCGATAGGCACCGTCGGATCGGGCGTGCCAGACACGGAAAGGGTAACGTTCGGCTCCGTCGTCTGAACCCAGTACCCTGCACCCACGGCAATTGACGAGAGATTTCCGCCATAAACTGGACTCCAGTATCTGCTACCACTCGTCACATACCCGATTTTGTCGGTCACGTCAGCAAAAACAGCCGCCGGCGACGGATCCGAAGGCAGGACGTTGAATGACACCTGGTGCCACTTCGCAGCCTGAAGCACCACGTCGAGCTGCGTACTTGAAGCAAACGAGAGCGTCCGTCCGGTAAGAAACGTGCCGGGTGACGGCATCGTCATGTCGCTTGCTGCATCGCAGTCGAGTATCTCCGGCTGCTCAAGTCCGCTCACGCTCGTCCATATCTTGAAATGCACCTTTACGCCTGCATTGATGTTCATTACCATTGACATTCGCCCGTCATCGCCCAACACCTTGCCGAGTCCGCACAGTTCACCGGTATCAGCGCGGTATGCGGCCACGCAATCATTGCGTGCGGCCGGCTCGCCGCGTACTGTGATGGCGGCATTCACGAGCATCGTAGGGGCTACCGCATCGCTCACAACGTCGTCATCCGTGCCGAAAGGACCGTAGCCAGCACCCCCGCTTTCCCGAGGAAGAAATGTTACCGTAACCGGAGCCGAGACATTGTTTCCCGTATCGGATTCCTCCTCGTCCGTCGTTGCATGGGCCTGAAGCGTCACTGAACCTGTAAACGTTCCGACAGGTATTGAAATGGACGCAATCTCGCGCGTCTCGCCAACCCGGAGCGTCCCGATGTTTACGGCCCACGTCGTATCGGACGAATCCGCATAGGTTCCGCTCAGAACCGCGCTTACATTCTGCGCATCCGCAGAGCCAGCGTTCCTTACAGAGAACACGACGGAAAGGTCTTCGCCATACGGAATGGTCGTTTTGGGGATTGACAATCTGGAAACCACGATGTCCGCAAGCGGGCGCGACGTCCAGTGCGCATAAAGCGTGTCCACGTCTGCGGCCACGGTCGAATTCTCCGTCACGCGCACGCCGCCAACAGAGGCCGTGTACCATCCCGCGAAGACATGACCAGACCAGTCCGCCGAGGGCAACGTGCCGTACACGCTCCCGACTATGTAGTCTTCTGAGGTGGAGGACGGTGCCCCACCGTTGCCGTCGAATGAAACGGTCACGATTTCCGTTCCAACGATTTCAAAGCAATATTCCTCCTCGTTGTTCGTTTCGTCCTCTTCATCCACCGCATTATCCGGGTCAAGCGTGCAGCGCAGAAGGTAGATGCCGGCGGGAAGTTGATTCAGAGCTTCCCACGTCGCCCCTGACCAGCACAACTGTGCACCGGCCTCCATCCCGCCTGAATGGTCATAACGCCAGTTGGCAACAACATTCTCGTCCTCATCGAGTATCTCATAAAGCACCGCGAGAGACGCGGCTGCAGAGGTGCCAATGTTTCCGAAGCACGAGTTGAGGTAAATCGGCTCACCGGGGGAGAACTCGTCACATTCATCAAGGCTGTCAGCCGAATCGGACAGGAACAGGCCGGTTGGCCAGCCATCCGCAGGCTCAACCGTCAAGTCCGGTTTCTCATCCGGTTCCTCTTCATCAGATCCTGGTTGCGTAACTACAAGCGTATGCAGAATTACGCCCGCCTGCGACCGTATGTTCCATGTCCAAGTTCGTTCCGTCCCCGTGTTCTCGTCCACCGTCACGGTGTAGGTGGCCATACCCGTCATTCCGATCGTCGTACTTCCAAACGAATTACCGCCGCTTAGGTTCATGGAGGATGTACCGCAGTTCAGCACGACGGACTTTATCCACGACGGGATGTCGCGCCTGGAGTACACCGTAACCTCCGACAGCGTAATGGCACTCGAAGTTACCGTGCCACCGCCTTGCGGCACCGTCACGCGCGCGCTGTCGTCATCACCGGCAGTCGCCGTCCAGGTCACGCGATCCACCCAACCGCAATCCTTCCCCTCCTGGGCAGAATAGTCCTTGACGTATGACCAGCGGATCGTGTGCGAGCCCAGCGTCAAGTTAGTCGACACCGTCAACCAGCCTGTCTCACCGGAAATCGCCGCCACGTTCACACCATCAACCACCAACCGCAACACGTCACATTCTTCTTCTGACGAGACCTTCCACTTGAATGACAACTCGCCTGGCCCCATCACCGTTGTCTGAAGCCACGAAGACTTGCTGCCGGCGATCACGCCGGACTGCGCGGCGGAGATACCGTCCGAAGATGTCTCCGACTGACCGAACCACGCCGCATCGCCACCGGTCGTGAACGTCAGACTGCTATTGTCGAGAGCCGTCTCAAGCGGAATCGTCGAACCGATGCTTGTCGAGGCATGAAACGTCATCGAAGCGCCGGATGCCGAGATCGACGACAGGGAGATGCCGAGCGCGCCGCCCGTATAGCTTGCTGTGTTCGGGGTCGAGGACGCAGAGAACGAGGATTTGGTCGTGGAACGCCAGTAGTCGGCGTCATCACCATCGACTGATTTGGACAGCTGAAGGTGCTGTGTGCCGCTTGCCTCCTCCAAATCCGCCCAATAGTGGTTTTCGTCCTTGTTGTTCGACTTTGCGTCGTCAATGTGCCAGATCAGAATGCCGCGGGCCGATCCTGGCAGGTCGGCATCAAACCCATGGCCCTGCCTGTTCTCGACAAGAAAATACTCCTTCTCAGACGTAAAGTTTCCATGCAACTTGTAGATGGTCTTGTTGTCTTCCACACGCGGCAACGTGTAGTCGCCTGTCTCCGTAATCTCGGTAGGAATCACCCACCCAAGTTTCACCTTACACCATGCGCTCATGTGAGCCGGACGCATGCCGTCGCCATTCCAGCTACCGCCGGACATGAGACAGAAACTTCCGCATCCAGAACTGGAATAATCCGTATCGTAGAGGTCGGGAAGCCCCAAAAAGTGCCCCGTCTCGTGGCAGATGACGCCGATGGGCGTGATCTTGCTGTTGGAAGGGTTCGACTCCCAGCCATGGATTTCTGACTCCGTATGGTAGTTGAAGATACGTACGCCGTCGTAATAGACAGCAGAACGAAGCTGCCACTGGTGCGACCAGATGTAATTCTGGCTGTTGCCACTGTATTCGGCACCGTAACCGGCGTGGATGATGTCGATGCCATCAATCTCGCCGTCCCCGTCGACATCGCACTGGGAAAAGTCGAATCCCTGCCTATCGAGAAGCGCGAGAGCTTCTGCCACCATGTCTTTCACAGCCTCGGAGTCCGTCGCGTTCTCCCCATAATTGGCATAGTTCTTGGACACGGTGACTGGTCCGGCGACAACCGACTCCAGGTTCAACTGCCCGTATGACACCTCATTGTAGTAATCCTTGACGGAGCCATGCGCGCCGCTCGTCGAATATCCAGTCTCGTTGTAGAGGCGCTGAAAGTCGGAGACCCCATACTTGAACTTGAGGTTGGGGAACTGAACCAATACGACAAGGTTGCGCAACGTCCCCTTCGTCGCCGTATTCTTCCGGCCGTTTTCCTGCTGGCGCATCGAGGACTTTATCTTGTTTGCGCGGCTCATCTGCGCACTCGACCTCAAACCCTTCTCTAGCGACCGAGACGGGTCGTCACGACCGACTCGCAGCACCGTCGGAGCTAATTCGCCGTTCGCATCGAGACTTGCATAGACCCATTCGCTGGATCTCGGTTCGCGAATGACCGTGTACCCCGCTTCATCTTCATTCCAATGGCACCATTCATCACCAACCGAGCGAATCTTCACCTCTGTTCCGTCTGGCTGACGCACCTTGCCAAATCCCGGGTGCGCAGGAACGCCAGCCGATGAAAGAATGTAAAAGGAAACCGAAAACAACAGTAAGTAGCGAAACGCACACTTTGCCGCCTCTGCCAGGGCCGCGCAATGCGCGACAATAAACGTCAGCGCGAGGCTAAAGAGACGGCACCTGAAGACAAGTGGGCAAGAATACCCCCCCCCCCAGAAAACATTGCGAAATGACTTCATGGCTGTATAATACCAAATCTAAGACTACTAGTCAACCCACCATAACAAATTTGCGATCCAAAAGTTGCTGTTCAGCCGGCGGGGACGGTTGGCGGGTTGACCGACTCGGTGTACGAGCCGGACGAGTCCAGGGTCACCACGTAGGTAACCTGCATTCCGAGGCTGAAAGAGTAGATTCTGAGATAGGCCGTCGTCTCATTCACTGGCTCGTACCAGACCACCGCCGATTCGCTGACCGACTTGCCGTTGATGGTGCCGGCCAGCGTCGCAACGCCATTGCAACTAGGATCGAGAGTGACTGTCACGCTCCCATTGGCGGGCAGGACTTCGGAAACCCCGTGGCTTGATGTAGCCTGATTCAACGCATCCTGCGCGAGGTCCGCGCCCTCGAAGAGCAGATTGTTGTAATCGTCATACCCGAACACGTTCTTGCGCCCGACGATGTCGTACTGCGCGACAAGATCCTCTGTAATGCTGCCGCTGGTCTTCTTCGTGGTGTATTCGAAGTAACCGCCTATCAGCGAGTCCTCGGAGAAGTCCGCAGCCGGATCGATCTTGAGGGCTAGGGAGCGGGTATAGGTCACGTTCTTCTTATTGGTCTTGCTGGTCGATTTCATGCTGGCCATGAACTTGTTGCCGGCAGAGTTGTACGTGAGCCCGCTGCAGGAGAAACTGAGGCCGCCGACCTTCGCCGTCACCTTGCCGGCAGACGTAACCGACACGGTAACTTTGCGCGACGACGCATTGAAGAAAGTGTCGAGTTCGTCAGGCGCGGCGTAGCCGTGGAACGCGCCCACGGCTTTCGCCGGCAGTGCCATCACCTTGAACGTCGCCGTTTCGGTGTATGCCGTCTTGCCCTTCGCGACGGTGAACGTGAAGGTGTACGTGCCTGTCTTCGTGGCGTACCCCTTCAGCCTCTGGTTCTTCGCGTCCCACGTAATGCCGGCGGGCAGCCCGCCGATCTTCGTGACCTTCCATCCGCTCTCGGCGGACACGCCCAGGCTCGCAAGCGCGTACTTTACGCCGACATGGATTTCGTTCGGCGCCTTCACGGAATCCGAGAAGCCGGGCACGACGCTCAGCGCGCCGTTGGCGATCGCCTGCGTCCTGTTCTTGCCCCACACGACGATGCTCTTCGTCGCCGTCCTGCCGGAGCGGTTCTTCGCCGTGATCTTGATGACGTTCCTCCCGGCCGGGACCTTGTCGGCATCTACGACCTCAAGCCTGTACTTGGAATCGTAAACGACCCCGAGTCCAGGCGAAGTCGGTGGCGGCACGAGCGAGAACTTTACGCCGGCCGGGAGCTTCGTGGTCGTGACCTTGGGATAGGAATAGGAATCGGCTTCGAGTTCCACGGAACCGCCGGCCCCGTCCTCCGCATAGAGCGTCGTCGATCCGGCGGTGACCTGGATTGCCATCGTGTCCGCCGACTTCTTCACGAAAATCGCAGTGTAGGATAGTGGCGAATCCTTCGGCACGGTGACCGTTGGGGTCGCGTTCTTGCGGCGTTGCGTGTTGAACTTCGGGAACGCATTGCAAGACGCATCGTAATAAGCCCCGGACATATCGGAATTCCACGACATGAACACGTAGCCCGGCTTCGGCGTAGCCGAGAGCTTCACCTTCTTGCCCCAGACGTAGGAGCCGGAACCCTTCACCGACTTTGCGCCCTCCCCCTTCGTGACGGCAACCTTGAGCTTCTTCTTCGCCCAATGCGCGTAGAGCTTCGTCGCCTTGGTGAACTTCGTCGAAGTCGTCACCTTCGTGCCGCCGGACTTCTTCGTGTACCAGCCGGCCAGAGTGTAGTACTCCTTCGACGCAGTGGGCAGCGTGGTGACCGCGGCGTTCTTCGGGACGGGGACCACGTCCCCGCCGTAGATTCCCATGTCCATCGCTCCGCCGCACGGATCGAACGTGACCGTCACCGGCGTGCCCATGCGCCACTTGAGAGTGTAGGAGCCGAGGTACTTAGGGCCGGCCCCGCCCACGTAGATGCGGTACTTCGTCCCCACCGCCGCGACGAAAGAGACCTGGCTCACGCCGCCCGAAAAGCCGCAGTTGTGGACGATGTCCGCCGGCGTGTCATCGCTGGTGCAGACTCCGAGGAACGTGTCAAAGGCGGCTCCATGCGTCCAGAACCACACCGTCCCCGACTTCGGCGCGGTCCATTCATACCACTTCGTGGCCATTTGCGGGGAGGGAGCTACCTTTGTGATCGGCTCGCCGGGAACGTATGAGTACAATATCATTTTCTTGTGCCGCTTGACAACTTTCTTTTCAAGAACGCGGCGATCTTGCGCGGCCAGTGCTGGGACTCGAGATGCAGAACCGGCATCTCGACGAACTTCACCTTCCTAGCCTGGACATAGACATCTAGCAACCGCTCCGCAACGAATCCGAAGACGCGCCTGTCGTATTCGGAATAGGACGACACGTCGAGACGGCGCTCCAGCTCGGAGAGGACGTCGAACAGCCAGGCGCAGTAGTCGTCGAACAGCGGGCGCCTCATGACCATCATGTTGAAGCGGTGTCCGCTTGTCGAATTCATGACGGCGTCAAACGCCGCAACGCAGTCGGGGTGGCGCTCCTCCAGTATGCGGCGCGTCTCGTCGAGATCGACGGCATGGTGGGCATGGACGTACTGGGAGTACGTCGTCTCGATGAAGTAGTTCCTCTTCTTCGGCAAAACGGCGTCGGCAGAGGCGAGCGCGGCGCACAGTTCCGCGCCGCTCGCGATTCCGCCGCGCCCCTTGAAGTGCCGGCGGTAGTGGACAAGCCCCACTGCGTCGGCCTTGAGGTTCTTCCACGCCCAGTATAGCGCCGTAAGTTCGCACCAGCCCCTGTTCTTCGCGCTGATGTTATCTCCCTCGTCATCCCTGGCAAATCCTGTGGGGACACTCCCCGCAGACTTCAATGCTGAGCCGACGAAAACCGGGAGGTATGCGGAATCTGCCGGCATTTTATATGGTTTATGCGCGGCAACAAGGATGCGGAGCGTTGTCGGAATGTTTGTTTGATCTGAACAGGACATTGTTGGAGCACCATTGGTTGCCGTGTCAATTCTTGTTTGCGAGCGACAGCTTTCCGTCAAGGAAGGCCTGGTATCGATCGCATATTTCGTCAACGTTGTCTGTGAAATCGATTTGGCGGCCCTTGTGCAGCCAGAGTATCTTGTTGCAGAGCGAACGGATTTGCGAGAGAGAATGGGATACAAGGACAGTAGTCGCGCCAGACCCAATGATCTCCCGCATTTTCGCCTCGCTTTTCTTTCTGAACGCACCATCGCCCACGGAAAGGACTTCGTCAAGGATCAGTACATTCGGATTTACACGCGAGGCAATGGAGAATGCAAGGCGGCTCCTCATGCCGGAGGAGAGCTGTCTAAAGGGAAGGTCCTCGAACTTCTTCAGTTCCGCAAAAGAGATTATGTCCTCGTACGATTCGTCCATATAGGCACGGGTATAGCCAAGCATTGCCCCTCGGAGATATGCGTTCTCCTTGACGGTCAGCTCACCGTCGAATCCGCTTGCCAGTTCAAGCAGTGCGGCAATCTTGCCGCATATCCGCACATCTCCCTTTGTCGGCTTCATGATGCCGGCAACGGCCTTGAGCAACGTGGACTTTCCGGCTCCGTTCGTACCGATTATCCCCAGCATGTCGCCCTTGTTCAGCGCAAAAGACACGTCGTAGTCCGCCCAGAAGTCCACTACCTTGTATTTCCCGGTTAGGCGCTTGATAATGTATTCCTTCAGGCCGATCTGCTTTATGTCGCCGCGTTTGTAGCGGATGCAGACGTCCTCTGCGACCAGGACGCGATCTTTGCACTCAGACATAGTACAGAAACTCCGTGTTGTAGTGTTTGTACATCCACCCGCCCACAAAGACCGCCGCGAACGCGAAGCTCGCCAGGAGGAGGAAGTCTCCGCATGACGGGATGGATCCGTTGATGACTACCTGGCGGATAAACGCTATGTGGTCATAGACGGGGTTGCATTTGAAGGCGACTTGCAGGTAGCCCGGGAACTTGTCCGTTGTGTAGAATACTGCGGAGCCGTACAGCAGGAATCTCAGTATGATGTTCCACAGATACTGCATGTCGCGGAAGAATACGTATAGTGCGGAGAGCAGTAGCCCCAGCCCGAGGTTGAACATGGTGAGCGTCAGCATGGGGTAGGCAATTGCCAGCATGCGCCAGGAGAACGTTATGCGATCCATGATGCAGAATCCGAAGAACACGACAAGCGTGAGCATGAAGTTGATCATGGTCTGTACGTTCTTGGAAATCAGGAAAAGGTATTTCGGTATGTTGACCTTTGTGAATATCGCCGCATTGCCCGTGAGGGCCGTTATCCCTCCCTTTGTGGATTCCGAGAAGAAGTCCACGACGAGTATGCCGACGAAGAGGTACGTGGTGTAGTGGGGCTGGGTTCGTCCGAAGAAGTTCGTGAAGATGATCTTCATCATCAGCAGCGTCAAGAGCGGCGACATAAGGCTCCAGCCCATCCCGAGGACTGTTCGCTTGTACTTTTTCTTGAAATCCCTCTTCACCAGTTCCTCCAGCAGGAACTGGTGCTTTGCTAGCGTCTGGTACAGTTTCATGTCAGGACGGCTCCTTCCTGTGCGGGACGATTAGCGGTTCGAACATGGTATGGCGTTCGCGCCAGCCATCCGCCGGGGGGGTCATGAAGTCTTTCCCGTACAGTCGTGCGAGGTAGCCTTCGCAGTCCCTTGCGCACCTGCACTCCACGCCTTCGAACATGATGGGCCTTGTCTCGCAGAGGTCCTCCCGTCTCGCGATCTCGCCGAAATAGTGCCTGCGTCCCACGGGGATGCCGACCATCTTCGTGGGGCGGTTCTTGAGCAGCGAATTCCACCAGTCCCAGAGAAGCACCCATGTCCGCATCGGAAGGAAGGCTGCGAGGAACCCGATCGCTGACTTGACCCTGAACACGCGCGGGATGCCGCCGGCCGTGCGCCACTTGCGGAGGATTTTTCGCTCCCGGTAGAACTTCCGGCACGAATACGCAAAACCTATGGCCATGCTTACGAAACCGTGCAGCATGCGCAGCAGGCGGCTGTCCGGCACATTCTCTATCGCGAAGGCGTCGATAAACACGCCGTCGCGGGGGTTGGAGGCGACGATGTCCTCCCGTGTCAGGCAACGGGTCCCCTTTAGCCTGATCCTTGCGAGGCCAAGACCCAGCGTCGGCTTGTCGGATGGTGCGATCACGTCGTATCTGTCTCCACATTCTTCCCTGAAGAGCTCCAGGAACCTGTCGAAGTCCCTTCGCGGGAGAGCGACGTCGGCGTCGTCGTCCCATGGGATGAACCCCCCCGAGCGGACTGCGCCAAGGGCGGTGCCGCCGCCGAGCATGCATGTGATGGAATGCCTGTTGCAGAACCCGAACACATCCCCGAGTATGCCGGCGAGGCAGGCCTGCAGGTCGCGCAGACGGTCGTCGTCGATGACTGCTGCGCCATCGGCGTTGGAGATCTTGAATGTGTCGAATGTGGAGAGCCCCGCCATGTATGCGACCTACTTCGGGCGATTGGCCCAGAACTTCGGCTCTTTTTCCCCCGAAAGCCACTTGCGCAGCTCCTCGAGCATCATCGCGGGGCTGTCCGAATACGCGTTCACCGTGTCGCCGCCGCGGTGGTTCGTGAGAGTCACGTTATCGAGCCTGAGGAACGGGTACGACGGCCCGAGCGGCTCCATCTCGAACACGTCTATCGCCGCACCTGCGATCTGCTCCTCTGCGAGCGCCGTGTAGAGCGCGTCGTAATCCACCATGTGCGAACGGGCCGTGTTGATGAAGTATGCGGTGGGCTTCATCATCTCGAACGAACGCCGGCCTATGAGCATCTGTCCCTTCGGAGCGCGTGCGTGCAGGCTTATGATGTCTGACTTCGTGACGAGCTCCTCCAAGGACACGAATTCCAGCCGATCCCAGGCTATCCGCGGGTTGTCCCGCGGCTTGTGGTGCGGTGTGTACACGAGTATCCTGCATCCGAAGCCGTTCAGCTTCTCGCACACCAGCTCGCCGACGTTGCCGAAGCCGATTATCCCGACGACGAGATCCTTGAGTTCTATGATCCTGCCGCTGTTCGGGTACTTCTCGCGCCATTCGCCCGATTTCAGCCCGACATGCGACCTCGTGATATTGCGGATCTCGCTGAATATGAGCCCGATAGTCAGTTCCGCGACGGCGTTTGCGTTGTGCGCGGGGTTCAGCAGGACCTTTATCCCGAGCCGTGTGGCCTCCTCCATGTCGATGTTCTCGCACCCGCCACGGTTGCACAGAATGTACTTCAGCTTCGGGGACTTCGCGAGGAGGGCCTTGGTGACGGGGCATAGATGTACCATCAGCATCTCCGCATCCGTCATGGCGTCCTCCATCCCATGCGGAAGGTCGAGCTCATCGCGCCCGCCGCGTTCGATTACCTTCACGGTGTTGCGCATGACCTTGCGGTTGGGCCTTCCAAAGAAAAAGTACTGTACGGATTCGGCAATGCTGGGATGGCGCTCCATGGCGTCCTTCATCATGTCCGGCGTAATGAAAACGTCACCTGCGCATACACACTTCATCCTGGTGTTCCTTTCTTTGGAGTTCGTCGGTCAGTTGTCTTCGAACAGTTCGCCCCTGATGTCCATTTCCCTGACGGCGTCGCCCCCTGAGGGGAATATGCGCGCACCGAGGTCCACGCGGGCGAGATGGTGCCCGGATATGCGTTGGCACGGCGGCAGAAGCTCCATGTAACGTGGGCCGTAGAAGTGGCGTAGATACCCGTCGTACCCGGTTGGCACCGGGGCCTTGATGCCGTCAAAGTCGCGGTATTCCGTGTCCTCGAGCCATTCGCGCGGGAATCGCCCCTTGCGGATGTTCTGCCCAAGTCCGTCGATCAGGTACTTCGCCTTCTTGAAGTGCGAATACCACTTGACTACGACCTCGAACATCCAGTGGAAGAACGAGAGCGGCAGAATGCGCATGAACGGCAGCAGAAGCTTGGTCTTGGCCTCGTGCCGGCCCGGGCGGCTTCCATTGCGCCACCTGACGTTCAGGGCGAAGGTCAGAAGTCTTATTGCGTAGATGTGCAGCGCCGTCATTGTCTTCGAGTTGGAGGTCCGGTCGTACACGATTATGTCGAGGAATATCCCGTCCTCTATCGTGAACAAGTTGGAATACTTGGTCGAGAAGTATGAGTTTCTGAGCCGTATCTTGTCGAAATGGTAGTGGCTTCCGTTTCTGCCCTTGCCGTCCTGCGGCGACTCGTACGAGTGCGTGGCGGGGACGAGCCCGGGGCACACCCGTCTAAACTTCTCGAAGTCTTCGCGCAGCATTCCGATGTCCAGGTCGTCGTCCCAGGGTATCATGCCACCGTGGCGGATTGCGCCCAGGAGGCTTCCGCCGGCGAGGAAGTAGCGGATTCCGTTTTCGCGGCATATCCTGTCGATTATTTTCAACGTCTCTATTTCCTGCGCCCGGATTATGCCAAGCTTCCCCGAATACACCGTCAGGTCGCGCATCGTGTCGTACGGGCGGTCGAGTGCGTTCAACGCAAGTCTGTAGCATATCTCGGACGCAGGCATCCTGTCGACAAAGTTTGGCGCGTCGGCTTCCGATGGATACAGCGCCATTGCCTTTAGGTCGTCCAGGCCGTGCCATTCCCGTTTCGGCGATGCGGGGATGTCGGCGGAGATCGAAAAGGGCACGGGGGCGTCGCGCTGCAGCGCGAACTTGATGTCCGCCACGGAAACGGAAGGAGCCCCGCCAATGTTGTATGTATGCCCTCGCTTGCCGCGCAGCCCGATGACGAGCGCGGTAGCGAACGCATCGTGCGCCGCG
>Ga0265298_10007466_pt1 | contig 13280 bp, 10 predicted proteins | sample AusTroGonzalo_MG_3_FD_193486 | JGI IMG/M metagenome (GOLD analysis project Ga0265298, IMG submission 193486) | Bovine rumen microbial communities from tropical cattle in Woodstock, Queensland, Australia - Gonzalo_01 | ecosystem: Host-associated > Mammals > Digestive system > Stomach > Rumen ... | reverse complement strand
AGAATTAAAAAAAGAAAAACATCCGTTAATCATTTTCGGGGCAAGTGTAGTCGGAGAGGCATTACTTCATTGGTGCAACCGCGAGCAGATTCCTGTAATGGGGTTTTGTGATAATAATTCCAAAAAATCAGGAAAATTATTGAACGGCAAGACTGTTTTTCATACACCGGATGCGTTTACGGCATTTCCTGAAGCGGCCGTTTTGATTGCAGTTATTGACATCGGCGACATTGTTGCCCAATTAGAAAAATTTGGTATCAAAACAGCTTATGCCGCTTCGGAAATCCTCCGCGATCTGTCGGTTTATGACTTTACATACAGCAAGAGCGCAGATTTTGTCAACTATGTGGCAGGGAACTGCATTTCAAGCCACGACAGTTACCTCTTCCCAGATAAGCTTTTCCTCCGTAGTGTCGATATAGTTATCACTCAGCGGTGCTCCTTGCGTTGTCGCGATTGTTCCAATTTGATGCAGTTTTACAGTCATCCGCACGACTTTGATACCCAGTCTGTAGTTTCGGCAACTGAGACGTTGTGCAGGGCTGCAGACAAGGTGAATGAATTACGGATTATTGGCGGAGAACCTTTTATGAACCGGAATTGCCGGGCCATTACAGAAAAACTCTTACAGATCCCCAATGTCGGTAAACTGGTGTTTTTCACCAATGCCACAATAACACCGGACTGGACCGGATTCCCGTCGGAGATGAAATCGAAAATGCTGTTTATAATTACTGACTACGGAAAACTTTCCCGTAATCTAGATTCCATGACCGCGATGCTGTCCCGTGAAAAAATAGCTTTTCTGGTGACAAAAGCGTCCAATTGGACCAGTTGTTCCTCCATTGCCCGATATGAACGCACTGAAAAGGAAATTCGAGATAATTTTGACAACTGCTGTGCCAAAAATCTTTTTACGCTGATGGATAATGCGCTCTACCGTTGCCCATACGCTGGAAACTGTTATTCCCTGGGGTTGCCAGAGACCTCGTCTGAAGATTGTATCATCATTGATGAACGGTCAACTCTCAAAAACGAGTTGCGTGAATTCATTCACCGCATTCAGGCACCCCCTGTATGTGCATGGTGTCCCGGCCGGCGCTTTGATGATCCCGAGATTGAACCGGCAGTTCAGCTTCGCCAGCCGCTGACACCTCCTTGGCTGGCATAATAACAGCTGATGCCTTTTCATCGAATTGTGTTGAATTATAACGCACCAAAGGATTTGTCCATACCGCCGTCAAATAAACGCTTCATATTTCCGGTGGACTTTCAGCAGATTCTCCGGAACTGCGCTGAACCAGGCATATTCTCCCTGTTTCGGATTCCGTAAATCCTTACAATGAAGCTCATCCGGAACAGTCCCTTTCAGCCGGCAGCGGTAGAGCAGCGAAATGAAATGATTGCGATATGCCTGATTCGGCAGGATGAATTCCGTCACTTTCAACGGCTCCGGGTCAAAATCCACATCCGAATGCAGTTCTTTTTCCGCCACCGCGTGGATCCGGTGTCCGATCGGTTCCTGAAAACGGATGATTCCGCCCGGGATATGCCAGCCGGGCGAACATAACGAATCTTCCCGCCAGGTCAGAAGTGTCTCCCCGGCTTCGTTTCTGATCAGCAGATCGACATTGATCATCGGAGTCAGTTTGGTGATCAGACGGAACACTTCATCCGGCAGGCCGTTTTCCGGATGGGCCGCCGCCCGTTCGATTTCCCGCACCGCCTCTTCAAGCGTCAGCATGGCAGTTCCTCGACATGGTCTTCCCGCAAGATCCCGATATGGATCGCGGGATCATACTGTTCGCGAAGAATGCGAGCAACTTCATCGGAAAAACCCGCACACATCACCAGCACAGCATCCGGCAAATCGTTTTTCAAGATGTCGGGCGGCACGATCGGCAGATGCGTCGCATGCGTGAATTTCCCCTGCTTGAACGGTGCGGAATCCACTACATAACAGATTTTTTTATCCAGTTCCGCCATCGCCATGACCGCAAGCGCCTGATGTCCCGCCCCCCAGACCGCGGTTTTGCCGTATCGGCCGGCAAACGCCTTGATCTCCCGGACCAGCGTTTGCTGTTTCCGGCTGAACAGGGAAGTATCCAGCGGCTGTTTTCTGCGGACGTTCGCCGACAAAATGTAATCATGCCAGACCGGGCGGCAGGAAAGGACCTGGAACCCGCAGCTTTCGAGCGTGACGCGGAAGGTTTCTTCCGTGAAATAATAAAGATGATCGGCGGTGAATTCGGCGGAAAGTCCTTTTTTCAGCATCATATTGAAATTCGGGACTTCGACCAGACCCGCCGCATCGGGCGTCAGATTATTGCGGATCCCCTGCAGGAAAGTGTGGAGATCGGGAATATGTTCCAGCCAGTTCAGGATGAAAAAACCACCGAACGGGCCGTTTTTCAGTTTTTCATCGCCGTGCTCGAAATAAATTTGTTCAACGTTCAGTCCGTGTTCCCGGCAGACTTTGACCGATTCATCCAGATGTTCGGTGCCGAAAACCTTGCCGCCGACATCGCGCATGATTTCCAGATATTCGCCTTTGCCGCAGCCGACTTCAAGGATTTTTGCATTTTGCAGCTGAAACTCTTTGATCCATTCGGAAAACTGTTTCAAGCGGAATTCGCGCATTTCCGGCGAACATCCCGCCGCCCGGATCACATCGCGGAAATACGGCACCGGCGGATTGGTCAGCTGGACCACGCCGCAGCAGGAACATTGCCTCAATTCGAGATCGATGCCGCGATCGTCAGCCAAAGTCTCCGCGGTCGGGAAATTCTGTGCCGCCGCGGGCATGTTTTTCAATTCCAGCAGAATTTCGGGAAAGAGCTCCCGTCCGCAGATCCGGCAATTTTCTTTTTTCATGCTCACACCTTCAAAACTTCCGCCAGTTCTTCCGGGGGAAGGAACGGGGCGAGGTCTTCCATGGGTTTGGAAACCATTCGGCCGTCCGGCAAGGCCTGTGAGGCCAGACGCGGAGCACTCGGGATCGTCGGATCCAGCATCACTTCACAGATCACGCTGCCCGGCATCGCCAGAATCTTTTCCACCTGTTTTTTCAAATCGCGCGGATGTTCGATTCTGACATACGGCAGACGGTAGGCATCGGCGATCCGGCTCAATTCCGGCAGGGTCAGTCCGCTTTCCGGATGACACGCCACGAAATGGCCGGCGAAACGCCCTTTCTGCATGTTGTAGATCGAACCGTAACCGTTGTTGTTCAGCACGAAAAGTTTGATGTTCAGGTTCAGCCGATGGAGCGTTTCCAGTTCCTGGATGTTGTGCTGCAGACCGCCGTCGCCGATCACGCAGACCGTGCGTTTGCCGGAAGCGACGGCACCGCCGATACAGGCGGGCAGACCGAAGCCCATCGACCCCAGCCCCGGCGTATTATGAATGCGGACACCCTTGCGGACCGGGATCGCCTGCATGGTGACTTCCGCACAGGCTCCTGAACTGCCGGGGATCAGCAGATCGTTTTCACCCAGCAGATCGCCGAAAACCTTGGTGAGATGATAGAGATTCACCAGCGGCTTGCTCTCGTCCAGATATTCCGGCAGGATCACCGGATAGCGTTTCTGCCATCCTTTGGCTTTTTCCAGGAATGCGCGGCAATTCAGCGGGACGGGATTTTCCGCCAGCATGGTGCGGATCAGTTTTCCGGCATCCGCCGGATATTTCCCGGCGAATTCGATGCCGAATTTGTCGATTTCATGAATGTCGATATCCGCCATTAGGCGTTTGGCCCGCGGGGCAAAATGCGGTGCGTTGAACCCGGTCTGGCACAGATCCAGCCTCGTTCCGAGGATCAGGATGCAGTCGCAGGTCTGCTGCACGAAATTGGCGCCGCGCTGGGCGATGATACCGGGCCGTCCGACAAACAGCGGATGGTCTTCCGGCAGGAAATCCGCCGCTTTCCAGCTGGTCATCACCGGGATCTGAAGTTTTTCGATGAGTTCGATAAATTCAGAGACGGCGCCCGCTGCCCGGATGCCGTTTCCGGCGTAAATGCAGGGACGTTCGGCCTGACGCAGGAAAGTCAGGATTTCCTTTGCCGCAGCCGTATAATCATATTCCGGTTCCGCTTCCGGCTGAAAATGGGGCAGCTGATCGGGATCGATCGTCGCGCCCTGGACATCCAGCGGCAGATCGAGCCAGACCGGCCCGCGGCGGCCGTGCAAGGCAGTCCAGACCGCTTTTTCGAGTTCGAACGGAATGGTCTTGGCGTCTTTCACGCATTTGGCATATTTGGTGATCGGACGCACAAGCGATTCGGTGTCGACTTCCTGAATGCCCATCTGCCGGATGCCTTTTCCGGTCATCATGTCTTCAACTTTGGCCTGTCCGGAAAGCACCAGCAGCGGGGTGGAATCAATCCACGCTCCGGCGACTCCGGTAATGGCATTGGTGCTGCCGGGTCCGGCCGTGACCAGCGCCACACCCAGCGCATTGCGGTCCTGCGCATAACTCTCCGCCGCAATGACCGAAGCCTGTTCGTGCAGATTGCAGACATAACGCAGTCCGGGCGTTTTGCCGAGCGAATCCACCAGGTGCATGCAGCCGCCGCCGGGCAGCATGAAAACGGTATCGACGCCCGTATTTTTGACCAGATAATTGAAAATGTAATCGGAAACTTTGATCTGCATGGCAATCAGTCCTTTATTTTAATTTCAGCAGTTCATTCAGAAAATCTTCGACCGGCATATTGCGGTTCTCATTCCAGGGTGCGGGAAAGAGCATGGTGCGGCAGCCGTATTTCTCCGCGTCAGCGGTATTCAGCGGAGAATCATCGATCAGCACCGCATTGGCTCCCAGGCTCAGAAGTGCTTCTCCTTTCGACTGAAAACGCTGCGATCGAACAACTACTCCGGCACGCTGTGACGGAATAAAGATGCAGCTTTGGATCCAGAGTCCGAAATACCGCAGGAGCCATTCGGCGGAGTATGGCGCGAAACGCACCGGCGCGGCACTCAAAGCAACATGATGAAAATCCGCACCGTGCCGTTCAAAAAAACGCAGAAGCTCAGGTTTCGGTCCCTCCTTATATAAATCCGGACGGCAGGAATCCAGCGTGGCAAGATACTGTTCCTTGCTGATCCCCAGCAATCCGTATGGAGGCATGACCGACAGATCCTCGTATTTCAGATGCTTATCCGTCGGAAAACGGCGGAGACAGTGAAACATGAACCGGTTCAGAACATCGTCGATGTCCCAGACCAGCAGTGTTTTCGGTTTTTCGGTCATACGCCTTTGGTGATCCAGTCATTGTAGAAGGTCATGTAAGTTTTGCGCTGTTCGGCCGGGGCAATGTTGGGATCGTCATAGATCGAATCGTTCTTGACATGCTGCGTGGAGATCTCCTCGAAAATACCGCCGTTGACGGAACTGAAATCATGCGGCACGCCGCGTTCCACCACGGCCAGGTCGCCGGCCTTGAAATGTTTCGGCACGCCGTTCAAGGTCAAAGTCACATCTCCGTAAAGCACATGGAACGTTTCTTCTTTCTTGTAATGGGTATGGGTCGGATTGCGCTGACCGGGGAGCACCAGCAGGATCTTTTTGCAGTATTCGCGGTTGACACAGGTAATGATGGCGCAGCCCGTTTCATGGAATTTGTCGATGCCGTAATGATGAGACAGTTCGAAATCCAGCTTGTCGCCCACGGGGATGCCGGATTTCCGGAGCAGATCGCAGTATTCGCGGACGAATCCGCGGACATTTTCGGTCACGTTGCGGGTATCCACACAGTCCGTCATCAGCGGGGCATTCTCCGCCAGATCGGTTTTCGCGGTCATCATCAGATATTTGGACATATCATTGGCGCGCAGCTGGCCTTTCTGGCACGGAATGGCGAAAAAGAGATCCGCGGGGTGGATCATCGTGCCGGCCTTGACCGGATGACGCAGGAAAGCGCCGCGCTGCAGTCCCTGCAGATCGGAGGCTTCCTTTTCGGAAATGTTCCGGCGGACGCCCTGAACGCCGCAGATCGCCCGGGCTTCGCGCGCCGCCAGCAGCCACGCCCGGACCTGTTCCGGCGTGGAAGAGTAACCGTTGATCGAATATTTTTCCGTCGGCAGGCCGATGTGCCTTTCCAGGATCACCGCGCCTTTCGCCGTTGCCAGCATCGCGGGTATCACATTGTCCGGACGTTCATGCGTCGAAAAACCGACTTCGATCCCGGGATAACGCTGCCGGAAGAAATCGATCTGGTTCAATTCCAGCTCATGATCCGGAGTCGGATAGGAACCGACACAGTGCATCAGGCAGAACCGGATGCCGCGGTGTTCCAGGAAAGTCACCACGCGGTCGATCGAATCGAGCGTGGCTCCGGCGGTCGAAATGATGATCGGCAGATTCGCTTTCGCGGCCTTCTCCAGCAGCGGCCAGTCGTCAAACGAACAGCTCGCGATTTTCAGAAAATCATATTTCTGCTGCACGATCAGGTCCACCGACGGTTCGTCGAATGGTGTGCACATGGTCAGGAAGCCCAGTTCCTGCACCTTCGCTTTCAGCTCGGCGAACTGTTCCGGCGCCAGCCTCGTTTCGGTAAAGCGCTTGATGTATTTGATGTCCATCCGGCCCTGATAGTCCGGATGGATAAAAGTATCCAGCTGACGGTATTGGAATTTGAATGCGAAGCGGAATTCCGGGAAATCTTTGGCGACCGCGCCGAATGCTTCGATCAGTTTCTTGCCGTGCGCCACATCTCCCATATGATTGTTGGCAACCTCGAAAATAATCAGATTTTCAAACGGGGAACTCATTTTTTGACTCCTTCCTTTATTTTTTCAATCATATAATCCAGTTTTGCTGTGCTCATGCCGGGGAACACGCCGATCCAGAACGAATCGTTCATGATTTTGTCCGTATTGCGCAGTTCACCCGCGACCCGGTAATCCTTCCCCGCGGTCAGCCCCTCGAAACAGGGATGTTTCAGCAGATTGCCGCTGAACAGATTCCGCGTCTGGATCTTATTCGCTTCCAGATGTTTTGTCAGATCGTTCCGGGTGAAATGTGCGCCGTCTTTCACCGTCATCAGGAACCCGAACCACGCAGGTTCGCTTTCCGGATATCTTTCGAACAGCTGGAAACAGTCCAGGTCTTTCAGTCCGTCATGCAGATACGCGAAATTCTCCCGGCGGCGGCGCGTGAATTCCGGCAGTTTGTCCAGCTGCGCACATCCGATCGCAGCCTGCATGTCCGTCACTTTCAGATTGAAGCCGAAATGGCTGTAGACGTATTTATGGTCGTAACCAAGCGGCAGTTTGCCGAACTGTCTCGTGAACCGGCAGCCGCAGGTGTTGTCCACGCCCGATTCACACCAGCAGTCCCTGCCCCAGTCCCGCATCGAAAGCAGGATCTTTTTCAGCAGCGGATCATTGGTGTAGACCGCGCCGCCCTCCCCCATGGTCAGATGATGCGGCGGATAGAAACTCGAAGTGCCGATATCACCCCAGGTGCCAGTGAATTTTCCGTCATACAAGGAACCCAGCGCATCGCAGTTGTCCTCGATCAGCCACAGCTGGTGCTTTTCGCAGAAGGCCTTGACGGCATGGAGGTTGAACGGATTGCCCAGCGTATGCGCGATCATCACAGCTTTCGTGCGGGAAGAATAGGCGGATTCCAGCTGCGAAACATCGATATTGGCCGTTTTGAGCTCGACATCGACAAAAACCGGAACGGCTCCGTATTGTATGATCGGAGCGACGGTAGTCGGGAATCCGGCGGCGACCGTGATGACTTCATCGCCGCGCTCGATCCGGCGATCTTTCAGCAGCGGGGACGTCAAGGAGAAAAAGGCCAGCAGATTGGCCGAGGAACCGGAATTCACCAGCAGCGCATATTTCACTTTCAGGATATCGGCAAGTTTCCGCTCGAACTGGCGAGAATAACGGCCGTAGGTCAGCCAGAAATCGAGCGAGGAATCCACCAAATTACAAAGTTCTTTTTCATCGAAGACCCGTCCTCCGTAAGGGACGCGGCTTTCGCCAGGCACGAACGGAGTTTCCTCCCCCCACTGGGCGCGGTAATATTCCGCGGTCAGACGCAGGATCTCTTGTCTCAGTTCATCTTTGTTCATTGAGCCCACTCCAGACCCGCTTTCCGCGCATCGGCGCAATAGAATTCGAGATCGGAAAGCGTGATGAGATTGCCGTTTTCATAAAATTCGCGATACCAGCGGACGGTCCGGCGGACCGCGCTTTCGGTATTCCATACCGGCTGCCAGCGCAGCAGTTTCTGCGCCTTCCGGCAATCCAGCAGGAGCCGCGCCGCTTCATGCACCTGATCGGTGTTTTCATCGGCACGGCAGCTGATCTTGTTCCATTCGGACCTGGCGATTTCGATAATGTCGCCGACAGTGAACGCTTCGGCCTCAAGGGGACCGAAATTCCAGGCGGAAGCGAAGGCTTGTCCCCCGGACAGAAGTGCGGCACCGAGCGTGAGATATCCGCTCAGCGCTTCCAGCACATGCTGCCAGGGACGGACCGCATTCGGGGAACGGATTTCCGCCGCCTTGTCGGCAGCCGCGGCGCGGATGAGATCGGGGATCAGCCGGTCCAGCGCCCAGTCGCCGCCGCCGATCACATTGCCGGCACGGGCAGTGGCAACTGCGGGCGAATCAGCGGAACTGAAAAAAGCGGAACGGTATGAGGCCGCGGCGATTTCGGCCGCCCCTTTCGAGGCACTGTAAGGATCATACCCGCCCAGCGGATCATCTTCGGCAAACGGTTTGCCGTTCTCCGGATTGGCATAACATTTGTCGGTGGTCACCACCACGACGGCGCGGACCGAAGGAACGAAGCGGCAGGCATCCAGCAGGTTCACCGTGCCCATGACATTGATTTCGAAAGTATCGCGGGGGTCCCGGTAGGATGCACGCACCAGCGGCTGCGCCGCCAAATGGAACACGATCTCCGGCTGAAAATCCTTCAGAATGCGTTTCACATCTTCCGGATTGCGGATATCGCAGATCGCACTTTGCAGCGGGGTTTTGAGCAGGGAAAAATGGTCGGGCGTCTGGTCCGGAGCCAAAGCCAGCCCGCCGACTTCCGCACCGAGGCTGTTCAGCCAGGCGCACAGCCAGGAGCCTTTGAATCCGGTATGTCCGGTAACCAATACCCGCCGGTTTCGAAAAATGTCATGAAACACGGTTCATTTCTCCCAATATTTGGTCCAGGGCGCTTTCTTTTTGGACCAGAATTCGTTGAGCAAAGTAAATTCGCGCGGGGTATCCATGCACTGCCAGAACCCCTCATGACGGAACGCATTGGTCTGACGGTCCTCCACGCAGCGGAGAATCGGTGCCTGTTCCAGGAATTCATCGCGTTCGAGGGAAAGATATCTGGACAGGAAATCGCGTTTCATCACCATGAATCCGCCATTGATATAGCCGTTGCCCCTGGAAACCTTTTCGTCAAATTCCGTCACGGTATCGCCGTCCAGAATCATCTCCCCGAACCGGGCGGGCGGATGGACGGCCGAAACGGTCAGCAGTTTTCCGCTCTTCTTATGCGCCTGATACAGTTCCGCCAGATCGATATCGGACACGCCGTCGCCATAAGTCAGGAAAAAATCCCGATCAGAGTCTTTAAGATATCTGGCGGCACGCGCCACGCGCAGACCCGTCTTGGTTTCGATCCCGGTCTGCGCCAGCGTCACCTGCCAGTCCGACTCCTCCACTTCCTGATGAAAATGGATTTCCGGATCATGGCCCAGCGTAATGGTGGCATCCGAGATCCGCAAGTGGAAATTCATGAAGAAATCAATGAATGCCTCCGACTTGTAGCCCAGGCAGAGGATAAAGCGTTTCACCCCAAACACGGCATAGCTTTTCATGATATGCCACAGGATCGGCTGCGTCCCGATCGGCACCATCGGCTTGGGCAGGACTTCGGTCACATCACGCAGACGGGTTCCTTTTCCGCCGCAGAGGATCATCACCGGAATATCCGGCAGTTTCTTCTTTTTCTGATTCATTTTCCGCCTTTCCTTCTTTTTTTATATCTTTTGCTGTAAGATAGCATAAAAAGAACGAAATTACAAGCAAAATGTCCCCTTTACGCGTGAATATTTATTATTTCCATGACTTGAAAAAAAAGATTTCGGCTGTAAACTATTCCAAAATCGATTTCACAGAAAAGGATAAACCATGATCGCGACCCTGACAGCCAACCCATGTATCGATAAAACTTTGACCGTGGAGAAATTCGACCTCTACAAGATGAACCGCGTCCGCGTACTCCGCACCGATTTCGGCGGCAAGGGGATCAACGTATCCATGGCTCTGAACAATCTCCATACTGCGACCATTGCTTTGGGATTCAACTTCCCGGACGGGCGTGAGATATTGGAAAACCAGCTTGATTCTGCCGGGATCGAACATCATTTTCTCGAACTGCCCGGCAAACTTCGCGTCTGTACCAAAATTTTCGACCGGAGCCTGAAACATACCATCGAGATCAATGAATACGGGACCGAGGTGACTTCGCAAGACGGGGAAAAACTGATCGGACTGGCCGCCGAAACGGCGAAAAGATGTTCGTTCATCACCCTTTCCGGCAGTCTGCCGGCGGGGCTGGGCGAGGATTTCTATCTGGAATGCGCCAAAGCGATCCGCCGCGCCGCCCCGGATTGCCGGATCGTGGTCGATGCGGAAAAGAAACTCCTGCTCCGCGCCCTCGAATGTGCTCCCTGTTTCATCAAGCCCAATATCCATGAATTTCAGGACTCTTTCGGCTGCCGGGTCAATTTCCCGGAGGAACTGGATGCGGAAGTCCGGAAAGTCCTCGACCGGTTCGGGCTGGAACTGATCTGCGTATCGCTGGGCGCCGACGGAGCATACATCGGGAACCGGGAACAGGCATTCTGCTGCCGGAGCGCGCAGGTGGAAGTCCGCTCCATCCAGGGCGCGGGCGATTCCGTGGTGGCCGGCATGTGCATGGCACTGGAACAGGGGCTGCCGCTGGATGAAGTGCTGCATTACGGCATGGCCGCCGCCGGCGATTCGGTTTCACACGAAGGCACACAGCTCTGCACCCTCGAAGGATTCCGCGAAGTCCTCAGACAAGACCTTGGTTTCAAGCGGATCAGGTAAAAGATATCCTCTGTTCAGGAGAGACAAAAAAACATTCGGCGGACAGGGTCAAATGACGGTCCGCCGAATGTTTTTTTATCCAGGGATCTGCATCTTATTTGCAGACGCGGGCGATCTCATCTTCCAGCCGGTTGGCGGCCGTGTAGATGATCCGCGCGGCCAGTTCGACCGACACGATCGCCTTGCGGTATTCGGCCGGAATCCGGTTCAGCCGGCCTTTGTACTGCTTGCGGAAAATCTCCGGCAGATGCGCCAGAATGATCTCGTCGGAGATCAGTTCCGGATGCTTGTCCAGATATTCCCCGATCTGGATGTTCTTGGCATTGATCGAACGGGAAAGTTCCTCGGTCAGTTCGGTCATCATGCGGCCGGTGGTATGCCGCATGGAGAACAGCCATTCCGCCTCGCGGGAAGCGGTCTGTTCGAGTTTCTTCATCACCTGCGGCACCAGCACGGGCTTGGCCTTGATGAATTCCGGCACCTTCAGCATCAGACCGCTGAGGATCTCGTAGGAGGAGGTGATCACGCCGCACTTGTTGGCGGAAGCGTCCTTGACGATCAGCATGCCGTTCTTCTGGAGCTGGATCCGGGCGTCCGGCGTCAGGAAGGAATTGGCGCCTTCCACGATCGCGAGCGAGCCCCTGCCCTCGCGTTTGACATAACGGTCCCAGTTGGAACTGTTGATGGTGGAAGGACGTCCGCCGCAGGGAATGAAGAAGTCCGCGTAGGTTTCCAGATTGCTCTGGAACCGGCGCATGAATTCATCGCGGCTGAGCGTGATCTCGACCTTTTTGCCTTTCCGGACCTCGACCGCGCGGTGATGTTCATCGCCGTTCCTGTCGGTGAGGATCTCCGAGAAGAGCATCACGGCGCCCTCGCCCTTGAGCTGTTTGGGATCAAACGCATCCAGATTCTGCTTCAGCACCAGCCGTCCCAGTTCGGCCCGGTCGATCCCGGCGGGATCGTAAATCGCCGCAGGACCGTCGGTGATGGCGGTGATGCGCATTTTCGGATACACCGGCTTGCCTTTTTCGGTGCGGAGCAGGAGCTTCATCATGTTGCCGGCGACGTCGCCGAAGGGTCCGCCGGAGATTTTGACCGTGAACTCGTCCTTGCGCGGATCGATGCCGAATTCCTTGAGCGTGCGCATCAGGTAGGTATGGACGCCGAAACTGGTCACGCCGTATTCCTTGTGGTTGATGCCGCTTTCGGGCTTGCCGGAGATGATGCCGCTGCCGAGCACGTAGCCGCGTTTTTCCGCATAATCGCCCATGTAGGAGATCATGGTGTCGAACATGTTTTCATCGGGTCCGATCTCGATGATCTCACGTTTGCCGAGCGCATCGACGATGTTCTTTTCGCGGAGCACGCCTTTGGCATCGCAGTTGATGATGGACAGGAAGGCGTCGAACACGGCGGCCTGCGCCTCCCAGAGGGTCGGTTTGACTTTTTCGCGGGGCAGATCGGTGTCCAGCAGCATGATCATCTTGGATCCGCCCTCGTAGATGTCCTTGTTTTTCATGTGCTGCGTATGGGCAAGCACATAGCCTTCACGGAAGAGCTCATCGTGGGCGACATTGTACAGGTCGCGGCTTTCGAGGAGGCCGGGGATCCGGCGAGGGATCACGGTACGCCAGCCGCCCCGGGCGATATCCGAGAACCGGATCTGGAAGCCCGCCGCATTCGAGCGGAAGAAGAAAAACACGCCGAACGGACGGTCCGCCGGGAACGCATTGACATAATTGGAAGAGATCGAACCGAAGAAATCCATGAACGCGGGCGAAAGCCGGAACGCGAGCGCACCCTTGTCCGCCACGAAGAAATTGCATTTCAGGATGCATTCGACCCAGGTCAGCATCGCACGGAAAATGTTTTTGGCCCAGGTGTCGCGCTCGGCCAGACCGCTGTTGATGCCGGCGATCTCCGCCTCGATCGCGTCTTTTTCCGCTTTCAAAGTCTTGGCGGGGGGACGTTTCCGCGCCGGATCGAATTTGTCGCGGAACAGTTCGAAGATCCGGAAAGAAAGTTCCGGATAGATCGTGATGATCCGCTTGATATTGTTCTCCATGTAGGCGGAGTGGTTGACGAACGCGAACTGGCTGTGGAGAAATTCGGCCGCGGCCCGGAAGAACGGTGCATCGGCAGGATTCAGCCCGCGTTTCAGGCAGAATTCCTG
>Ga0265298_10007465_pt1 | contig 13280 bp, 8 predicted proteins | sample AusTroGonzalo_MG_3_FD_193486 | JGI IMG/M metagenome (GOLD analysis project Ga0265298, IMG submission 193486) | Bovine rumen microbial communities from tropical cattle in Woodstock, Queensland, Australia - Gonzalo_01 | ecosystem: Host-associated > Mammals > Digestive system > Stomach > Rumen ... | reverse complement strand
CGAGTGCAAAAGTACAATATTCGGGAAGGGCGCTGTCCGATGCTGTCCGACTATGGCACATCTATGCAGAACTTGTCCGACAGAAACTTGACGATGTGCGGTGGCAACAAGATCATCTTAGGTTGCCAGCCCATACGCAGCAGTTCTTCACGATACGGCTCACACCAGCGGCTGAGCGTTCTTATACTAACACCGGCACTATTGGCCAGTTCTTGTTTTGTCATTGATTTCATCTTAAATCTTGGATTTAATCTAACTTCTTACATCATACATCTAACTTCATGCATCTTGCAACATCTTCTCACGTGTACGTACAGGAAGAATTCTTCAGCGAGAAATTTTCACGTACGTACACGTGAGGAAATTGTCAGGTTTTCTGTTTCTGTACGGCATCGAGTGCCATGAGACGGCTCAGCGACTTTATCTCTTCGGGCTTGCGGTGTACGGCCAGATAGCCCGTGATGCCGTCGACGGTAGTTTCCTCATACCCCAGGGCTGCAAAGGCGGCATCCACGCGTTCGGGTATGATCTTGGCCAGCAGCTGTTTGTAGTAGTCGTTGCCGAAGAGGAAGGCTTTCTTGTATTCTTGTTTCGTATGTTTTGTTTTTTGCTGTTTATTCACGCCGCAAAGGTATGAAGAACGTCAGAAACCATTGTGCCAACATATTGGTACAATTGTTAACAACATTAACGTTTTTAACATTTCAATTAAAGCGCATAATAATTTAATAAGACAACAAGATTGCCTTATTCAGAAAAGTCACACGACAATGGTGCAAGTTCCTGTCAAACGCAGAACTGACAATTATGAGTTGGGAGAATTCTCAAGTCGCTCCCCCATTTCGAGGAAGGCGGCCCAAGGGAGGGGCAAATGCGTTGCCTCGGCTCTTGAATTGTGCGATATTATTTAGTATAACAAAACTGAAAAGAAATTTGGTGGGTTCGGAAATTTGTCGTACCTTCGCAGCGTAAATCATTAAAAATAAGAGACGAAAGAATGAAAAAGACTGTATTCCTATTGCTCATGCTGATGACGGCAACGCTGACGGCATGGGCTCAGCATTATGAGAATCGTGGCTTCAAGGCCCTGATAAACGGCAAGATACCCGTGGAGGTGATGTTCCAGACGACGCAAAATCAGGACGACCAATGGATGACGGCCGGCTACCTGTACTATCCGAAAGCCAAGAACCCCGCCCCTATCCTGATTGTCGAGGGCTGGTTCCCCGAGAAGCCCATCCAGTCGAAGGACGAGGACGAGACCATCAGTCGCTTCACCGAATATCAGCCCGACGGCGAAGTGACGGGCATACTCTACGTGACATACGTCGAGGTGGAAGGCGACTTCCAGATGCGTAGGGCAACATGGAAGAATCCCACGACGGGCAAAGTGTTCCAACTGTCGCAATTCGAAGAGATGCGCGAACTGCCCAGCTGGTATCCTGCCCCACCCGCCGTACTCTCGGCACCCGGTCGCATTGAGTGGCAGACCAAGGAGCGCGTGTATAGCTCGGAAGGACCTAACAGTGAGTGGCTGGACAAGATAGAGGTGAATTTCCTGGCCAGGGGTCAGAAGGTGTTCACGGTGAAGGAAGACCTGAGCGGTGCCATCAGCAAAGACCTGTTGACGAAGGACTGGGGATGGGTGACCAACGAGGACATCAACTTCGACGGCGTGCCCGACGTGCTGATATATGTCGGCATGCAGCCCAACGGCAACAGCCTGCACAAGGCTTACGTATGGAATTCATACACCCGCCAGTTCTACCCCGTGCCCGAGTTCGACGGGATTCAGGAGCCGGAGTTCGACAGGAAGTCGAAGAGCATCGTCAGCCATGCCCGCGACTACCAGAACGCGTATATCGACACGTGGAAATGGAAGAACGGCAAGCTGAAGCACGTGTCGAGCAAGACATTGCCGCTGCACTGACAATAAAATCCCCGGGGCGAACTGACCCGGGGATTTATTGTTTACATCTTATAGCTTACTGCCGACATCATACATCTTACTTCTTTATCGGATAGACGTACAGCAGGCCCAGCATGAGGCAGGCAATGATGGCGGGGAAGATGGAGAACAGCAGCCATATCATGCGGTTCACCGAATCGGCATCGGTAATGGTGATGACGGTCTGACCGGTAGCATCGGTACCGGAGATGAAGCCTGCGAAGCCCAGCAGCAGGGCAACAAGCGAACCGGAGATGGCGGTGCCGAACTTCATGGCCATCGTACCCGACGAGAAAATCAGGCCCGTCGACGAGGTGCCGTTCTTCTCAGTGGCATAGTCAGAGACGTCAGCATACATCGACCACAGCAGGGGCGAATAGATGCCGATGCCGACAGACGTCAGGATGACTACGGCCACCATGACCCAGATGTAGGCGGGATCCATCGGTACGAAGAAGAAGCCTACGGACGTGACGGCACAGATAACGGCAGCCCACATGAAGGCACCACGCTTGGAACCCACCAAACGTGTGAATATGGGCGACACGCCACCGAACACCATACACGTCAGCTCACCAAAGGTCATGAAGACGGTGTAGTTGATGATGAGTCCGCTGACGGTGACGTCACCGTGCATGCAATACTCGAACATATAGCCGGCTACAGCATAGCGGAAGCCGTTGAAGAAGTTGGTGCAGATGCCGACTAACGTCAGGATAATCCACGGACGGTTGCGGAACAGGTCGCCGAAGGGCTTGAACGAGAACTTCTCGGCACGAATGGGCTTCAGGCGCTCCTTGGTCAGCAGTCCGCAGGCCAGCGTACCGGCAGCGGCTAACACACCGAAGAAGGCTCCCAGCACGGCGTACTGGTGCTGATCACTGCCCCCCACCAGCTTCTGCAGGTAAGGGAATGACAGGAGCGTAATGAAGCCCATGGCGTAGGCACCTACCATACGGAACGAGGAGAACTGGTTTTTCTCGTCGTCGTTGTCGGTCATCACACCCAACAGCGAACCGTATGGCACGTTGACGGCAGTATAGACCACCATCATGAGCAGATAGAGCGAGTAAGCCCAGATGCGCTTACCCATAGGACCGAACTCGGGGGTATAGAGCAACATGGCGAAGATGAGACCGAAGGGCACGGCCCCGAGAATGAGCCAGGGACGGTAAGTGCCCCAACGGCTCTGCGTGCGGTCGGCCAATGCACCCATCATCGGGTCGGTAACCACGTCGAACATGCGGGCTATCAGCATCAGCGTCGCCGTATCGGCCACGGTGAGCCCGAACACATTGGTAAAGAACAGCGGAAAGGCAATGGACATGACCTTCCATGTGATACCACCGGCAGCGGCATCGCCCAGCGCATAACCTATTTTTTCTTTTAAAGTAGCCATAATCGAAAGATGAATTCACTTTTCACTATTCACTATTCACTTTTACATCGTTACTTCAACAACGTGGTGTCCAGGGGTAGCGGTGATGACGGTGCCCTCAATGGTTGAACCGTCGAGCACAATGGAACGCACGCCACTCTGGCGACCGTCGGGGTTCTTGACGGTGATATCGAACGTAGCATCGCGCAGTTCACGGTGAACGGTATATTCCTTCAGCGTCGACGGGATGCACGGGTCAATCTCCAGTCCGTCGTAGGTAGGCTTGATACCGAGGATATACTGCGTAATGGTAATCCAGTTCCAAGCAGCAGTACCCGTAAGCCACGAGTTCTTACCCTCACCGGGCTTGGCAGCATCCTTACCGGCCACCATCTGGCAATAGACGTAGGGCTCGACCTTATGCAGCTGCTGGTCCTTGATCCAAGCAGGACAAATCTTGGTGTAGTGGTCCCAGGCATCGTTACCACGGCGGGCTACGGTCTCACCGATGATGACCCAAGGGTTGTTGTGGCAGAAGATGCCGGCATTCTCCTTGTAACCAGCGGGATAGCTGGAAATCTCGCCCATCTCGACATGGTAGCGGGTAAAGGCGGGATTGTTAAGCACCATGCCGTGTTCACAGTCGAGGTACTTCTTGCACGAGTCAAGCGCCTTGTCGACCATGCCGTCCTCGAGTCCGATTCCGGCCATGGTGCAGAAGCCCTGACTCTCGATGAAGATTTTACCCTCTTCACAATCCTTACTACCAATCTTATTACCATAGAAATCGTATGCACGCAGATACCATTCGCCGTCCCAGCCATGCTTCTTCACGGCCTCGACCATAGCGTCGATGCACTTCTGTGCGCGTTCGTCCTCACTGTGCTTTGCGATTTTGTCGCAAAGCTCCACATATTGCTTACCCGTCAACACAAAGAGACCAGCAATCATCAGGCTTTCGGCCTTCGAGCCCACGCTGTTGTTCTCGGTGGTCTGGAACGACTCGTTGGGATCCCACGAGAAGCAGTTCAGGTTCAGACAGTCGTTCCAGTCGGCACGACCGATGAGCGGCAGCATGTGGGGACCGAGGTTCTCGACAACGTGGTTGAACGAGATGCGCAGGTGTTCGAACAAAGGCACCTCGGTACCCGGCTCGTTGTCCCAGGGCACCATCTCGTCGAGAATAGAGAAGTCGCCAGTCTCCTTGATATATGCCACGGTACCGAAGATGAGCCAGCAGGGGTCGTCGTTGAAACCACCACCGATGTCGTTGTTGCCGCGCTTGGTGAGGGGCTGGTACTGGTGGTAACAGCCACCATCGGGGAACTGCGTCGAGGCAATGTCAATGATGCGCTGGCGGGCACGACTGGGCACCTGATGAACGAAGCCCACAAGGTCCTGGTTGGAGTCGCGGAAGCCCATACCGCGGCCTACCCCACTCTCGAAGAACGAAGCCGAGCGCGAGAAGCAGAACGTTATCATGCACTGGTACTGGTTCCAGATGTTCACCATGCGGTTCATGCGCTCGTCGGCACTCGTAACGGTGTACTTGCTGAGCAGACCGTCCCACATCTGGCGCAGTTCGGCAAAGGCGGCATCGACAGCCTCAACAGTAGCGAAGCGCTCGATAACAGCATGAGCCTTCTTCTTATTGACTAGCGTCACATCAGAATCCTGTGATGAGATGAGCTCTCCACGCTGCTTGCAGGCAATATCTTCCTGGCTAAACTTTTCTTCCTGCTCGTTCTCCACATAGCCCAGCACGAAGATAAAGTCTTTCTGCTCGCCAGGCTGCAGCGTTACCTCTACATAGTGAGAGGCAATGGGGCTCCAGCCGTGAGCCAGTGACTTGGCAGGTTTGCCAGCCATCACGCACTGAGGATTAGAGAAGTCGTTATACAGCCCGATAAACGACTCACGGTCAGTATCGTAACCATCAGCCTCGGCATTGGTCAATGCATAGTAGGCATAATGATTGCGGCGTTCCTTATATTCTGTCTTATGATAGATAGTTGCGCCACCATTCTCTATCTCAACCTCACCTGTCGACCAGTTGCGCTGGAAGTTCTCCATATCGGTGGCGGCATTCCACAGACACCACTCTGTAAAGGAGAAGAGCTTCAGCGTCTTCACAGCGTTGGTGGTATTCTTCAGCGTCAGCTTCTGCACCTCGGCCCACGTCTTCAAAGGTACGAAGAAGAGGACAGAAGCCTCTACCCCATTCTTGGCACCGGTGATGCGGGTGTAGTTCATGCCGTGACGGCACTCATAGCTGTCGAGAGCAGTCTTACAGGGCTTCCAACCGGGACTCCATACGGTTTCGCCGTCCTTGATATAGAAGTAGCGGCCACCGGCATCCATAGGCACGCCATTGTAACGGTAGCGCGTGATGCGGCGGAATTTGGCATCCTTATAGAAGTCATAACCACCCGCGGTATTGGAAATCAATCCAAAGAAGTCCTCGTTGCCCAGATAGTTGATCCAAGGAAACGGTGTTGCGGGGTCAGTAATGACGTACTCGCGGTTTTGATCATCAAAATGTCCGAATGTCTTCATAATTTATTATACTTCGATGTTTCGATGCTTCTATATTTGGGTGTTTCGTTATTTCGCTGTTAACAGGTCAACAAGGCCCTTGTCCTTGAACGCATGTTTCTGCTGATCCCAGAAACCGAAGTCGGCATCATAGCACCAGGTGGTCCAAGCGATATTGTTCTCCTTGAACACGGTCAGCATGTCCTTCGTCCACTTGTAGGCCAATTCACGGTCAACGGGCTCGTAGACACCCCACTCGCCACAGAACAGCTGCAGGTTGTACTTCTTGGCAGCTTCGATGGCATCCTTGAAGTCGGCACGAATCTTGTCAATGTTCCACTCCTCTGTGGTGAATTTGTTCTCGTCAATAACCTTCTTCACTGTGTCATTGGCAGCCTCATAGTCTTCCTTTGACACCAGGACACCAGGATAGTTCACCTTACCCGTATACTTGCCAATAGGTGTCCACCATGCACCGTAGTGGGTCAGAATCATAGGATTGTAATAGTGGAACGAAAGGATGATGTTCTTGTCGTTCTCGGGAACCTTCAGATACTTGATGGTCTCGTAGCTCTGCCACATGTTTGAACCAATGACAAGCGTACGCTGGGGCTCACGCTCACGGAGTGCCTTGTGCACCTTGGCAATCAGCTGGTTCCACTGCTCGTGGTCTTCAGCCACGGGCTCGTTCATGAACTCGTAAGCCACGGAGTCGTTGCTATAGCCCTTCAACACGTCAGACAGCTGGTACCACATATCGATCAGGTCCTGCTGAGCCTTCTCAGAGGTGAACAGCGTGTTGGCATCGGCATTGCCCTCGTTCACGGCATTGAAATAGTGTGAGCGAATGATATGCAGGTCAACAATAGTGCGCAGGTGATGCTTCTCTGCCCAGTTGATGGCGTTGACCATCAACTCCCAAGCCTCAGGCAGCTTATTGCCCTGTTCATCCCAAAACTGCACCTCGTCAATCGGCAGACGTACAAAGTCGAAGCCCAGCGAGTCAAGACGGGCAAAGTCGTCTTCCTGGATATGCAGCTGACGAGCCTCGCCACGTTCCTCCGACTGCGACAGCCAGTGACTGACATTAGTACCACGCTGAATGCGGAAATTGTTCACTTCATCGTTTTTTTTCTCTGAACATGCTGAGAACATCAGCACGGTAGCGGCAACGAATGCCAAATTCATTAGGACTTTTTTCATTGTTATTGAATATTTAAAAACTTAATTTTTTGCTCCCTCCATGATACCTTGCAGTACCCAGGTATTCTTTACCTTCATGCTGGCATTACGATCGAAGATGCCAAACTTCTCCGGTCCGCTGCCAAACGCGTTGTTATCCCATACGAACGTAGCTATGCCATGCTTCTTGGCCTCGCTGACAAGGAAACGGCAGTAGTAGGTCATATTCTCATGGATGACATCGGTCTGACCAGACTTCTGACGGTCGGTAACGCCCCACTCGCCCATGACGAGGCCAAGGCCCTTATCGCCCCAGGTGCTGACGACACGGTTGAAGAAGTCAGACATGGTCTTCTCGTCGCTGGGCGATGCCTCACCTTTCTGCTTGTAGGGTTCACCCCAATAGTTGAACTTACACTCACCGGCATAGTCCCAAGGCGTATAGTAGTGAAACTCAACACTCATATAATTGTTGCCATTGCCTTCGGCATCGGTAGGAACGATGAAGTCGCCATTATACAGGCCGAAATCGGGATTGCACACGTAGGTTTGTACGATAAGATGACGTTTGGCATTGTTGCCACCCGTAGCACGTACCACATCAATAAATGTCTGGTTGTAAGAGTTCTGGACAGCCAGATTCTCGGCCTCGGGCTTTCCCCAGTTGTCCCTGACATGGACCTCATTGGTACCGGCAAAGGCCACACGGTAGTCATAGTTGGCAAACTCACTGGCAATGTTAAGCCACAGCAAGGCCAGCTTCTGGTTGTTCTCCTCCTTGTATTGATTAGTGGGGCGACCTTCAAGCCACTTGTCGTGGTGGGTATTGATAATGACTTTCAGATCATTGCTAAGACACCAGCCTACCACTTCCTTGATACGTGCCAGCCATGCCTTGTCGATGCTCATGGCCGCGGAATTGGTAATATGACACTGCCAACGGATAGGAATACGGACGGCATTGAAGCCTGCCTCCTTAACGGCCTTGATCATCTTCTTGGTGACAACAGGGTTACCCCATGCCGTTTCGGCCTTGATACTATTGTCGGGCATTCCAATCTGCATCGATTCACCATCCTGACCAGGTGCTGAGCACTCGAACTGGTTTCCTAGATTCCAACCTACCACGCCCTTATTCCACTCTTTAGCAGTGGGCTGAGCAAGACTTGTAGTTGCTGCCATCATGGCAAAAACGGATAATAAAGTTTTCAGTTTCATCGTTTCAATGTTTTTTCAGTGTGCAAAGATAACATACCCTGACAATATCATGGGTCTAAAAGCATACAAAAAAGGTTTTATATCTATAAAATGTTAGATTTGAAACCTTTTTTGATAGTTTTTATACCATTATCAATGATACTTTGAGGGCGACACGCCAAAATATTTTTTAAACACGGTGCTGAAATATTTAGGATTATCGAAACCAGTCAGGGCTGCGACATCGGTCACATTCCGTCCGTTGCGCAACATGGCGGAAGCACGTTCCAAGCGGATGATACGGATAAAGTCCTGAGGCGACTTGCCCGTATACGACTTCAGCTTGACATAGAACAGTGTACGGCTCATGGCCATTCCCCGACAGAGACTGTCGATATTATACTCGGAATCACTCAGGTGTTCCACAATAAGATTGGTGGCCTTGTCGACAAAATCCTGAACAGCCTCCTTGGACTCCAAGGTCTCTTCAACTTCAGACTGGGATTGGTCAGGGTCTGAGATGGGTGCCGGGGTGTCAGCAGACAGTCGTCCGATGGTCAGGCGCATATATTTCTCATGTAACTGATACACATGCCAGGCAGCATAGAAAGCCAACAGTATCAAGGTCACATAGACACACCACATCCACCATGAGTTCCACCAAGGCTGGGCGATGGTAATGGACAACGTCTGCTCATCAATGACAACTCCACTGGTGCGACTGACACATTGCAGCAGGAGCCGATGTTTGCCGGGTTCCAGACTGGCAAAACGGATGTGCTGCTGATCGGTAGGCAGGCTCATTTCACCCTCGTCAATGCTATAGCGATAGGCAATATCGAAATGATTGCGCATATTGACACTCTCATACAAAAGGTCAAAGGTACGCTGGTCGTATGACAGATGCAGCTCCCCGCGTTGGAGGCGGTTGAAGACCTGCTCATCTTGCAATTCTTCCTGATTGACAGCACAAGTAACGCCAAGCAACTTGAGGCGGGCCGTATAGTTGATGGACTGTACATTCTCAGGATGTATGACGATAGCGCCAGCCGTCGTACCGAAGATGATATCTCCATCGGGCAAGTTTTCCGCTGCACCTCGTGAATAATCCTGATCAAGACCATAGCAATAATTGACGTTGACAACCTTGTCAGGCTTATCAGGCGACACAAACGAAAGACCATCGTCGGTAGCTATCCAGATACGACCGTCGCGTCCCTTCACAAGGCTACGTACATAATTTGAAGGCAGTCCATGGGCCGTAGTCATCTGACGGCTTTCGTGTTTGGCCTGATGATAGACATATACGCCACCACCGTCCGTAGCTATCCAAAGTTCCAAACCAGAAGCCAACAGATGGGTCACAAAGGGATTAATATCGGTAACACCCGACGGGGCATAGTTCAATTCCTTGACAACATCATTGCCAGGCGTAATCAGCTTCAGGCCGAACGCTGTGCCGACGGCTATCTGACCAGAAGCAAGCTGCGTGATAGCCTGGACGTCATGAACAGGATAATACCGTATACCAGCAGGCGACCTATACAGCAGATCACCATTCAGTGAACCTACCCACAAGCCCCCATCCTTGTCGTTAAGTGTCGCATAGACGTGATCGTCTTTCAGCGCACTATTGCCTGTGGTATAGATATGACGGACATTGGCATGGCTGTCAATCTCGTAAACACCCTTGCCGTATGTCGATACCAGCACACTACCGTCGGGATTACGTGTCGCACCCAAGACCACAACGCCCTGGCAGCTGTGTTGCCATTGGCCTGTCTTGATATTCAGAATACTGATGCCATTGTCGGTACCCATCACCAAAAGGTCGTCGGATAGCGGCATCACCATGTTTACATGATTGTTGAGCAGACTTTGCTGATTATTGGGAACGTGGTGATAGATGGCTGTCGTACTGCCTATCGGGCGTGCAATATCGATGCCACCGGAATAAGTGCCTACAACGATATTCTTCCACGAATCGACAGCAATGCTATAGACACCATTGCCGTGCAGTACGCCACCTGACGAACTGTTGGCATTAAACAATATCGAACACGGCCCGCGACCATCACGACGCATCTGGTAGACGCCCTCACCGTCAACACCAATCAACATGGTTTCGTCATCGTAAGGACAAATGCTGCGAATGGGATTCTGCGGTTTGGTATCGCCTGTCAGTCGTACAAATTCGTCAGCCGAGACATGGCCATCCTGACCAATGGCAACAAGGTGAAGGCCGTTTTCATATCCACCCACCCATAAGCGCCGAGACAACTCGTCATAGTAGCCACTCTCAGTATTATAGGGAAGCAGGCGTTGGCCACGCTCGTCAAAAACACCTTCTCGGGCACAAAACAGCAGTCGGTCATTTATGGGCACGATGCTGTTGACGTAGGGCCCCTTCACCACCTGTTTCAAGACATCGTCATGAAGTACATAGACACCATCGTGCATGGCTAAATATAGCTTCCTGCCAACAATATGGATATCGTTCAGTGCCACATCATGCCCTATCTTCTCAGGGATTCTGGCGACGATGTCAAAACGGCCTGCCAATGGACTGAAACGATAGATGCTGCCACGATTGTCAAAGGCGTAGATAGCAGTAGAATCAGTCGATAAATGAATGACGCGACCGCCCATGTGCGAAAAGGGCGTTTGAGCATCCAGAGGATAATTCTTGACTTTTGAACCGTTATAGCGTCCTACTCCTGTCATCGACGACCACCAAATAGCACCTGATGACGTCTGACAAATGGAGAAGATACGCTGATTATCCAGGCCATTGGCCTTGCCGATATGAAAGAATGAAAAATCATCTACCTGTAATGCCTTGACAGGCAATACAGATAATAGTATTGTAATGACAAATGTTACTAACAGCCGCATCACAAAGCCTGAGCAAACTGACGACCATACTCAGTACACTCTGACAACACAGACTGATCGGGCACCCAGAGTTTCTGCAAACCGTCGTTCACGAGGGCAAAGCCTGCCTCTTCCAGTTTGGCCGTAATCTGCTTGACAGCACCACCACCCCATCCGTATGAGCCAAAGGCAGCTGCCTTCTTATTCTTAAACTTCAGGCCACTGGCCATCTCAAGCAGTCCGGCAATGGCAAACGAGTGTCCGTTATTGATAGTGGGTGAACCAACGAGCACGGCCTTCGAGCGCCACATCTCCGTAAGTGCGTCGTTCTTGTCGTCTCGGTTGATATTCATAATCTTCACGGTCGTCTGGGGTGACACTTCGCGGATACCATCGGCAATAGCCTCAGCCATCTTGCGGGTCGACTGCCACATCGTGTCATAGACTATCGTTATCTGATCCTCCTGATAGGCATCGCACCATTGCTTATATTTCTCGATAATCTGAGCGGGATTATCTTTCCAGATGACACCATGACTCGGACATATCAGATTCATGGGCAGATTCATGGCTTCAATCTGCGGAATCTTCTTGGCCACCATGGCACTGAACGGATTGAGGATGTTAGCATAATACTTCTCAGCCTCATACATCAGTTCAGCAGCGCAAACACGGTCGTTGTAGAGTGACTCCGTCGCAAAATGCTGGCCGAAGGCATCGTTTGAAAACACCACACCGCCATCTCCATCATAGTAGGTCAGCATCGAGTCAGGCCAGTGCATCATCGTCATCTCGACAAACGTCAAAGTGTTTTCACCCAGCGATAGGGTATCTCCCGTCTTGACATTGACAAAGTTCCAATCCTGATGATAGTGGCCACGGATAATAGCCTCGCCCTTCTTTGTACAGTAGATAGGTACATTGGGGATTTCGCGCATCAGTTCAGGCAGTGCGCCACTATGGTCTATCTCATTGTGATTCATCACGATATAGTCAATCTTCTGTAGGTCGATTTCCTGCTTCAGGCGACTGACGAACTCTTTGTCGTAAGGCTGCCAGACGGTGTCGATAAGTGCCACTTTCTGATCGCGTACGAGATAGGAATTATAACTGGAACCACGAAACGTCGAGAGTTCATCACCATGGAAATGTGTCAGTTCCCAGTCGACCTTGCCGACCCAACTGACTTTAGGAGTAAGTTGTTTTGCCATTGTTTTAGTTATTAATGAGTGGAGCTGGAGGGAATCGTCATCGACGAAGTCGCTTTGACCTTCAGGTCTAAGAGCCCTCACGAGGGTGAGATTACCTATCAGCACAACATTAGTGGAGCTGGAGGGAATCGAACCCTCGTCCAAACAAGGAAACCATACGCTTTCTACATGCTTATTCCAGACTTCATTTTCGTGCCATGACAAGACCTGGACCACCAATCATGACCTTATCTCCTAAAATTTCATCTGACAGTCGGAGCACCCGGCAGACTATTTCCGATTTCCCTGCACCGCTGAACCCTCAGATTCGGAACAACATCCTTGGAGCGATGTCTCGTTCTCTCACCTTGTAAGAGAATAAAGCCAGTAATCTACTGTACTTCGATTAGGCAGCGAGAGCGTAGTTGTTTTCGCCAATTAATTTTCTGACCGACGTGATTTAGGAGTCCACAGTCGTCACTCCGCATGCTTACGTACCATCTCATCTTGCTGTCAAATCCAGTCAACCCCAAGCATGATTTTGCACTTAGCGAATGCAAAGATACACTTTTTTTTTAATAACACCATGTTTTTACGAAAAAAAGTTGTACTTTTGCACAATATTTTGCGCTTAGGCGTGTTTTACTTATTAAATAACATGTACGCGTACTTATGAAAAAATTATCTACTATCATAGCCTGTTGGGCCTTTGCTGCCACGATAGGCTTGGCACAGTCGGGAATGACCGACAATCAGGTTATGGACTATGTGATTGAGCAGAACGCCAAAGGCGTCTCTCGCCAGCAGATAGTCACACAGCTGATGCAGCGTGGCGTCACCATCGACCAGCTGAGACGCATCCAGAAGAAATACCAGAAACAGACACAGAATGGTGCCTTGGGCGCTGAGGACATTACTGCCGGTTCGCAGACGACAAAGAACCGCCTGCGTGAAGCCAATGGCGAGCTGAGAGAGG
>Ga0265298_10007464_pt1 | contig 13281 bp, 7 predicted proteins | sample AusTroGonzalo_MG_3_FD_193486 | JGI IMG/M metagenome (GOLD analysis project Ga0265298, IMG submission 193486) | Bovine rumen microbial communities from tropical cattle in Woodstock, Queensland, Australia - Gonzalo_01 | ecosystem: Host-associated > Mammals > Digestive system > Stomach > Rumen ... | reverse complement strand
CGCCACTCCCTCCCCGACGGGCTCAAGCGCGCCCTCGACGTGCTGCTCTCCGGCAAGCAGATCGTGGTCTGCGGATATGGCGACGTCGGCAAAGGCTGCGCCGAGGCCATGAAAAATGAACGCGCCCGCGTCATCGTGACCGAAGTCGACCCGATCTGCGCGCTCCAGGCGTGCATGGCGGGATTCCAGGTCGCCCGCATCGAAGACGCCCTGAAGACCGCGGACATCTACGTGACCTGCACCGGCAACTGCCGCATCATCACCGCAAAGCACATGGCGGCAATGAAGGATCAGGCGATCGTCTGCAACATCGGGCATTTCGACGACGAGATCGACGTGGCCGGGCTGAAGGCGGTCAAGGGCATCAAGGTCACCGAGATCAAGGGCCACGAGTGCCCCGTCCACAAGTACACCTTCCCCGACGGGCACAGCATCTACCTGCTCGCCGAAGGCCGTCTGGTCAACCTCGGCTGCGCCACGGGGCATCCGAACTTCGTCATGAGCTGCTCCTTCTCGAACCAGGTCCTCGCGCAGATCGAGATCGCCGGGAAGAAGCTCGAAAAGAAGGTCTACCTGATCCCGAAGAAGCTCGACGAGGAAGTCGCGCGCCTCCACCTCGCAAAGTGCGGCGCGAAACTCTCGAAACTCACGCAGGAACAGGCCGACTATATCGGCGTGAAAGTCTCCGGCCCGTTCAAGCCGGACAATTACCGCTACTGAAAACGGCTCCTAATAAAACGCCGCCCGAGCTGTTCCGGCATGGGCGGCTGCCGGCCGAGGCCGGACATCATCGCGCGGGGCATTCCGCACCCCGCGCTTTTTTTATTTTCCACTTCGCTTTTCCGCTTTTCCGGCGGACTTTTTCGCGTCGGGAAGCAGGAGCCCGAAGGCGGCCATGGTCTCGGCCTGGCTCAGCACGGTGCCTTCATCCATCCCGATGGCAAAGATGGAGTCGATGAAGCAGTACAGCGGCGGAGTGTCGCCTCGTTTCGGATAAAGCGTCGTGGAATAGTTGTATTCGCGGCCCTTGTTGTCGGGCCCCTGCACCTGCATCCCCCGGACGGAGAAGCCGGTCGGATTGAAGCGGCTGTTGTGGAGCGGGGCATGGACGCTGTTCGACCCGAGTCCGACGATCCAGCTGAGGTTCATCGGATTGCATCCGAGCGTATTGTCGGCGGTCTTGACCATGGCGTCATAATAGGTGTCGACCTTGAGCTTGTTGTCCGTGAACGCCCAGGCATGCCAGACGACGGTAAGGAAATGCGTGTAGGAGCCAGTTCCCCAGTTGATCGGGGCGTAGGGGTGCCGGATGAACTTGTAAGGCGCCCTGTTCGACCCCTTGAGGTACATGTCCGCCTCCTCGCAGATGGCGCGAACGACATTGGAATGGAGCGTGGCGTCGGCTTTGAGGAACGGGATGGCGGCATAGGCATAGGCTGCCAGGGAGAGGTCGTAGCTGTTGTCGTCCGCGATCATCTTCGCCTTCGGCTCCTTTTTCCACGGCGTGTTGTCGGAAAACGCCAGATGGTAGGCTTCTTCGTCCGTGGTATGGAAAAGCTGGGCGGCAGCATAGGCGAGCGGAACCGTGTAGTAGGTCCCGAACAGCTTCGTGTCATTTGTTTTCGGCTTGTTTTTCACGCCCCAGTCGTATGCGCGGCGTGCCCGCTTCAGGTAATCGGCGGCCATTTCCTTCTTCCCGACGGACTGCAGGAGACGGGAGGCCTGCGCCATGGCGCCGGCGAAAAGGAAGGAACCGCGGCTGTCCTTGGCAAAGGCGAAATCGCCCCTCGGATCGAGATCGACCGTCTGGAAGAAGTTCGGATCGCCTTCGGATTCGGTGCCGTTGCAGACGCCGCCGTCCTCGTCCTGAAGCCCGATCCAGAGTTTGAGCGCCCACAGCGCCTCGTCGAGGATGTCCGGGATGCCGTTGTCCTTTTCCGGGATATTGAGCTGGCCGTCGTAGAACTTCTTCGGCGCGACCTCGTATGCGTCCATCAGGACCTGGGCGACGTCGATGTGGGAACGCGGATTGTAGTCGCCGGCGTCGTGGTGCCCGCCAGACGCCTGGATGCGCTTCGGCACGACGGCTTCGACACGCTCGGACAGTTTGGCGATCTCATCCCCGGAGAGGACGCGGTTGTAGATGCGGAGTTCATCGAAATAGCACCCCTCGGCGCCTGTATTGGTAATGACGCCGAAAACGAAATCGTCTCCCGGCGTGAATTTATTGGACGAAGTCCCGAAGCGGACGTATTTCCCGTCGAGATACAGGCGGCAGGTCCAGACCCCGGAACCGGGATCCGGCTCAAGCGTGATCGTGTAGCAATGCCAGATGTCATCGCCGAACCGGCTTCCGGCATAGAACCTGGTGCCGTCGAAGTGGAAATTCGGGACGCCCCAGATGCAGTTGAAACGGAAGGAATTGGTGCGGCCGGACCGGAGCGTCAGGACATCCCCGTCGAACTGCGATCCCTTGATGGCATTGGTGCGCCTCAGCCAGAAATTGAACGACAGCCCTTTCGACTTGTCGCAGTCCAGCTTCCCCGACCACCCGTTGTCGCGGCCGGACTTCGTCTCGAATGCCCGGTTGGATTCGCCGTCCCAGATAAGGTTCGGCATGACTTTGAACGACTGCTCCGTCCCGTTCGTCGGGGAAAGCGTCATGCCGCCCGGCACGGAATTCGCCGCCGAACCGTTGAACGGGAAATAAGCGACAAGCCCGGGCCCGGAACAGACGGGCGGCCGCACCGACACCTCCGAAGAGGTGTTTTTCTCCGAAATAGCCTTTTTCACATCAATGAACTCGCCGCCGTCGATCTTCTGCTGTGTAGTCAGCTGGATCCCGTGGTCGTGGCAGGCGATGCGCTGCCAGTCCGAATACGGCTCTTCCAGCGCGATGCCGCACCGCTGTGCAAAAAGGCCGTATGCGGCAGTCTGGAACGCTTCGTCGTAGACGTCGGACGCAATGGAGAACGCGAAACTGCGGCCCGTGCCGGGAACCGCGACATAGTATTGGCCGGGCGTCTTGAACGAGCTGAAATCGATCTCGTACACATTTTCGCCGGAATACTGCGCCCGGCCCTCCGAACGGTTCCCCGGATTGGAAAGCACGCTCTGCCCGGAGAAAACGACCTTATCCGTACGCACGTCGCGGATCTCGAAGGACGGAGGCGCCTCGTATTTGAGCGAGGATTTGGCAAACTCGTGCTCCGCGACGGACGCCGTTCCGGAATTGACCGACTCGATTTTCTTCGACTTCGACCCCGATGCGGTTTTGCCGGGAGCTTCGTCGTCTTTCTCCCCGGACTCCTTGCCGTCCTTGCTCTCCGTCGCGCCTTTGGACGACCCGAAGAAAAGGTCATCCGCCGAAATGTCGCGGAAACGCTCGGATTCGCCCGAAGCCTCAAGGATCGCGCTTTCGTCCGGGAAGGAGCCGAGCCAGCGCCCGATCTCCGCCGTCTTGGAGCCGGACGCGATGTAGCCGACCTGGTTGACCTTTATCGCACTGGAGAAGGACAGTTTGGTCGAGAACACCATTTCGGCGGCGTTCGCGCCGGAAACAACGGACGGATCCACCTCCACGCGGAGCCGGTCGCCTTCGGCAAGCACGCGGTCCAGCTGCAAAAAGACCTCGTGCTGCATGATGACGGAATACGGCCAGCCGACAGGACGGTAAAGGTCGATCTGGCTGCGGCGCCCCATGGCTTTGACGTTCACGGGTGCGCCGTTGACCGTGACATGATAATTCCTGATCTGATACCCCGTCTGATGGAAGAACGTCGGACCGAATTCCAGGCGGATGATGCCGTTTCCCACGCTGTCCAGTCCGCGGAGCCCAAGCGCGGTCAGGGTCCTGGAATCGGGCTTGTGCCGTACATCCGGGATGTTCGAAAGATCCGCCGGATCGTAACGGAAGCTGTATGCGGCACGGCCGGCGGAGACCACGTCCGTGCCGTGTCCGAATGTGATGACGGCATAGGATTTGCCGGGCTGCATGGGTGCGTGCAGCTTGAGATCGACCGTTTCGCGTTTGAATTCGCTGACGTTGGCGGGATTCGATTCCGCCTTGAATCCCTCGGGGACGGCTGCCTCCAGGACGCTGTGGCCGTCCGGGAACGACACAACGGCGGGCTGGATGAAATTCTCATAGGCATATTCCGGATCGTCTTCGCTGACGATGCGGTAGGCATCAAGCTCGTAGAGCGGGCCGGCGTTGGATGCGGCGCCGATTTCGACGCGGATGGTGTCGGCTGCGATCGGAAACGCTTTCCTGACGCCCATCACAGTCATCACGAACGGTTTCTTGTCAGGAGCGGCAAGCAGGGCGGGATCGGCATCCAACGCATGTGCGCCGGGGATTCCGGCGGCCAGAAGATCAAAAAGGAAAAGGCCGGAAAAAACAAAAACGGGATGAAATCTTCCAGTCATGGCGCAAACACTCCTGAAATCGGTAGATGGAATGAGGACCCGCCGTACCGGAAAAAAACGCGGCGGTCCGCAGTTTTCTATTTTTCTATATTATATACCGCAAATCCCGCTTTGTCAAATCGAAAACAAAACAGAATCAGGATAAAACGGCACCGTCACGCAGAGGCGCCGCGTTCATTGCGGTGTTTGTAATAGAGGCAGAGCGCCGTATCCGTCCCGACCATCAGCATATCGAAGATGTACAGGAAAAAGACGCCGTCCGCTCCGTTCCGCATAAACCTGGCGGAGCATCCCGCGACGTACCCGATGATGACCAGTGCGGCAAAAAGATAGCTCTTGCCCGCGGGATTCTTCACGCGGACGGTCTTCATGATGGCGAACGGCCAGCTGGCGCCGAAGCAAACCAGCATCGCGGCTTCGAAAAAGTGATGCATAACATGTCCTTTCGGGATGAAAAAACGATCTCCGGCCTCGCCCCGAGGTGCGGGACTGGCCGGAGAAAAACGGAACGGTTCCGGACGGACCGTTATTTTTTGTGCTTGCCTTCCTTCGGATCGCGGGCGGTCGCATCCTTGGACGTGCCGTTTGCGGCATCCGCCGCGGCATCCTTGGCCTTTTCCCCGGGGCGGAACGTCGGGATCTTCTTGATGGTGTTGATGACCTGTTCCGCGGAAATAAGGCGCGTGCACTCGAAATGGCGGTCCGTCCCCTTGTGGCGTGGGCACCAGAGGAAGTCATAGTGGTCGAAATTCTCGCGCATGTCGTTCCAGCAGGAATGGCAGGTGTGGTAGTTGATGATGCGGTACGGCGTGGCGAACTCGTTGGTCGGATGCGTGAAGCCGGAGATCATCACCACAGGCACTTTGCAGGTCCAGGCGAGCCAGGAGAGGCCGCTGGAGAGGCCGACGAAGAAATCCGCATCCTTGATGAGGTTGATGCGCTCCTGGAGCGGGAGGTCACCGGTGAAGTCCTCGGTCCCGTAGGGGATGTAGTTCCAGTTGAGGCCGATGCCGTGCACCTTCTCCTTGTCGATGCAGAGCACACGGTAGCCGTTGTCCTTCAGGAACTGCACGAGCGTGATCCAGCCGAACGGGTTGTTCCAGTACTTTGCCTGGGAGCTGGACTGCGCCGCGACGCAAACGTATTTTTCCTTGATCTTGCGCGGAGCGGAAAGGTCCACGCGCGGCGGGATGTCGGAGGTATCCTCCAGGCCGAGGATGTAGCCGGCGGTCCGGTGCAGGCCGATGTAGCGGAAGTCGATCGGCTGGTTGTCCACGTCGCCGCGGAAGAACAACCCCATGTAGTAGGAAGCATACGGACGGTGCGTCTTGGTCTCCTCGGTCGTGATGAACGTGATGTTCGGGTACTGTTTCCTGAAGATGTCCGCGATCCACGGGGTCATCACGCAGACGAGGCGGCATTTGTGCTTCAGCTGGAAGCGCTCCACATAGCTGAACCAGCCGATGCTGTCGCCGATGGTGCCGACCGGAAGCTGGATCATGACCTCCTTGTCCGTGGCGTCATAGTCGTGCGTGAAGATCGGCTTGTCGTTGCCCTTGTCATGGATGATCAGACGGAACCGGATGAAGAACTTCTTGACGCTGGTGACGAATGCGCCCGGCACAGTGTCCGCACTGTACAGGATGATGCCGGTGTCGATGTCCGTGAACGTCACATGGTAGTTCTTGCCGTTCTGAGGGAAGAGGATACGGATGCCGTGGTTGAAGTCGAACTTGATGCCTTCGACCGCATCGAGCACCGGGATCTGCGGGATCTCGCCGTAAATCGACGGCTGTTTCTTCGGATCGGGCTTCTCGCCGGGCGCCAGATCGGGCGCACCCGTAGCCTGCGAAATCGGCTGCGGATCCGGTCCCTTCTGCGTGATATTCGGTGCATTCTGCGGGTTTGCAACGGGGGCGACGGAAATGTCCTTCGCAAAATCCCGGGCCTGGGGCGTTACAACGATTGAACTGGAATCCACGGATCAACTCCTTATTCTGAGTGGGGTACAGGTGATGAACAAATCGGAGAAACAATAGCATAGCAACAGAAAAAAGTCAAGGAATGTTCTGTTTTTTCTTTCCCTTTTCCATAATCTTTTATAAATGTTTTCCGGCGGGCTTGATTTTTTCAAAACATGTGCTAACTTATAATTCGCATATCGAATTAAAAATAAAACCAAAACATTTGGAGAACATAAAATGGGAAAAAAGATTGTTTTACTGGCCCTTATCGCGGGTTTCGCCGCGATCGCCGTTTTTGCCTGGCAACGGTACCAGGAATCCCTCAAGGAAGAGGAAAGAAAGGCGCAGAAAAAGCCGGAGGATGCCGTCGTGGTGAACGTAGTCAAACCCGAACGCATCACCATGCTGGACGAACGCGTGTACTCCGGCACGACACAGGCATGGAGCTCCTTTGACATCGACCCGGAAATCTCCGCCAAGCTTGTTTCCCTGAAGTTCGACATCGGCGACATCATCAGGAAAGGCGACCTCATCGCCCAGCTCGACGACTCCAACTACGACCAGTCCGTGCGCCAGGCGGAGGCCGAACTCGCGGTCGCCAAGGCCAAGGACGTGGAAGTGAAGGCTCTGCTCAAACTCCGCACATCCCAGTACGACCGGCTGAAACTGCTTCACGACCGCAACGCCACCAGCGATTCCGAGTTCGAAAACGCCGAAAGCGCCATGAAAGTGCAGGAAGCCGCCCTCGTGCAGAGCGAAGCCAACATCCAGAACTGCGAGGCCAGGCTCGCCGCCGCAAAAGTCAAACTCGACGACACCAAGATCTTCGCCGAATGGAACACCGGCTCCGACGTCCGCCACGTCGGCGACCGCTACGTCGATGAAGGCACGCTCGTCTCCCCCGGCAAGCCCATCCTGAAAATCATCGAGATCGACCGAATCAAAGCCAGGATCCCGATCATCGAGCGCGACTTCCGATTCCTCCAGGTCGGACAGAAAGCCGAAGTCACCACGGACGCCTACCCCGGCGCCGTCTTCGAAGGGACCGTGGAAATGATCTCCAACGAACTCGCGGAAAGCACCCGCACCGTGGTCGCCATCCTCTCCATCCCGAACAAGGATTTCCGCCTCCGCCCCGGCATGTTCGTGCGCGTGCGAATCGTTCTCTCCGAGCATAAGGACACGCAGGCCATCCCGCCGAACGCCATCCTCTCCAGAAACGAAAAGCGCGGCGTCTTCACGATCAACCCCTCCGACCAGACCGCCCTTTTCGTGCCGGTCGAGACCGGACTTGAGACGCGCTCCCGCGTGGAAATCCTCTCTCCTGAACTCAAAGGCCCGGTCGTGACCGTCGGCAACCACATGCTCGAAAACGGCAAGAAGGTCGAAATCTCCCAGCTCAGCCGCCTGCACATGGCGGAAACCCTGGCCGCCGAAGCCGTGAAAAAAGAAAAGTCACAGGCTGCCGCGGAACAGGACAGCAAGCCTGAACAGCAACCCGCTGCCGACCAGCCGCAGGCGGTCCCGGCTGAATCCGGAGACAAAGCCCAATGAAATTAGCCGACTTTTCCGTTTCCCGACCGATTTTCATCTCGATGTTCGCCTGCATCATCCTGGTGCTGGGCGGCATCTCGCTGAAATACCTTCCCGTGGACCTCTTTCCGGAAATCGACTTCCCCGCATGCTCCATCACCACGTTCTACGATGATGCGTCGCCGCAGGAAGTCGAAGAACTCATCACGCGCCCGATCGAACGCCAGATCAGCGCCGTCACCGGCATTGAGGAGATCACCTCCATCAGCTCCGAGGAAACCAGCTCCGTCATCGTGCGTTTCACCTGGGGCACCAACCTCGACAACGCCATCTCCGACATCCGCGACCGTATCGACCGCGCGCTGAAGATGCTGCCGGACGACGTGGACCGCCCGATGCTGATCCGGTTCAACTCCGCCTCCATGCCGATCATGCGCCTGGGCGTAAGCACGGACATGGACCTGACGAAAGCGAAAAAATATCTTGAAGACAGCGTCCTGTACCGGTTCGAGCGCGTCGAGGGCGTCGCCAGCGCCAACATCAGCGGCGGCTACGACCGCGAAATCCACGTCCTGCTCGACGTCGACAAGGCAAAGCTCCTCAACATCCCGCTGACCGACATCCTCAACAAGCTCCGCAGCGCGAACGTCACCACGCCCGCCGGCAACCAGAAATCCGGCACGCTCGACGTCCGCCTCCGCACCATGGGCACGTTCAACAACCTCGACGAGATCCGCAACCTCTTCCTCACCGTCGGACCCGACGGTTCCGCCGTCTGCATCCGCGACATCGCCGAAGTGGTCGACACCCACGAGGAGGCAACGCGCTTCGTCCGCATCAACGGCAAGCCCGGCATCTACATCGAGGTCTACAAGCAGTCCGGATCCAACACCGTCGGCGTGGCAAAGGAAGTCCGCAAAGAGCTCGAGAAGATCAACGACGAACTCGCAGGCAGCTTCAACATCGTCCCGGTCACGGACGAGTCCGAATACATCCAGCGCTCCATCAACAACGTGTCGAACACCGCCGTCTCCGGCGGCCTCCTCGCCATCCTGATCCTCTTCATCTTCCTCTGCAACATCCGAAGCACGCTCATCATCGCCATCAGCATCCCGCTTTCGATCGTCGCCACCTTCGCGCTCATCTATTTCTGCGGGTTCACCCTGAACATCATGACGCTCGGCGGTCTCGCACTCGGCGTCGGCATGCTCGTGGACAACTCCATCGTGGTGCTGGAAAACACCGTGCGACTGCATGACAGCGGCATGCCGCGCGGCGAGGCGGCCAGGCAGGGCGCCAACGAAGTGACCAGCGCCCTCATCTCCAGTACGCTCACCACCGTCGCCGTCTTCCTGCCCATGGTCTTCATGAAGGGCATGGCAGGCGTCATGTTCAAGCAGCTCGCATACGTGATCGCGTTCGCACTGCTCTGCTCCCTGGTCTCGGCCCTCACCATCGTGCCGATGCTCTGCGGGCAGATGCTCACCGAAAGCGAATCGCAGAAGACCGGCTTCATCGCCTGGTTCGCCAGAATCTCGAAGAAGGGGTTCGACGCCCTCAGCGACTACTATGCCGACGCGCTTGACTCCGTCCTGCGGCACAAGCTCATCACGATCATCTTCAGCATCGGCCTCCTGTCCTTCTGCTTCGTGATCGCCCCGCTCATCGGCACCGAGCTCATGCCGAAGACCGATGAAGGCCAACTCCGCATCAACATGGAGGACGCCGTCGGCACAGGCCCCGAGTTCGTGAACGAGACCGTCATCGCCACCGAACAGATCATCCGCACGAAAGTCCCCGAACTCAGGCACTGGACCTCCTCCGCGGGCGCGTCCACCTGGAACTCCTCCGGCGGACACAAGGCCAGCTACAACCTGAAGCTCGCGCCGAGGACCCAGCGCAGCGAAGGCATCGAATCCATCGCCGCTCGCCTCGGCAAAGAACTCAACAAGCTCCCGGGCACCATTTTCCGCGTGCGCGCGGCGCAGTCCTTCATGGGCGGACGCGGCGCGGGCGGCGACGCCATCCAGATCGACATCCGCGGATACGACTTCGAGACCGCCGAGGACCTCGCCCGCCGCGTGCAGGCGCTCTGCCTCACGGTCGAGGGCGTGACCGACGCGAAGCTCTCCCGCGACATCGGCATGCCGGAAAACCGCGTGATCATCGACCGTGAAAAAGCCGGCAAGATGAAGGTGGACGTGAACACCATCGCGAACTGCCTCCGCCTCGGCCTCGCCGGGACCCAGGCAAACTATTTCCGCGAAAACGGCTACGAGTACAAGATCCTCGTGAAGGTCAAGGACGCCAAGTACATGACCACAGATTCCCTGCTCGACCTGACCGTCCGCAACGGCGACGGCGAAAACGTCGCCCTCCGCAACTTCCTCACCACGGAAAAAGTCCTTGGCCCGGTCACCATCGAACGCAAGAACCAGCAGCGTAACCTGACCGTCTCCGCCAACCTCTACGACCGCGACCTCGGTTCCGCCGTCGAGGAAATGCAGGAGAAGATCAAGAGCCTCTATCCGCTCCCCGCCGACTTCACCATCTCGTTCTCCGGCGACTACGAAGACCAGCAGGAAACTTTCCGCGAACTCGGCATGGCATTCGCCCTCGCGCTCGTCCTGGTCTACATGGTCATGGCCTGCCAGTTCGAATCCCTGATCGACCCGCTCATCGTCATGTTCTCCGTGCCCCTCGCAGCCATCGGCGTCATCCTGATGCTCTTCCTCACCTACACCACCTTCAACATCCAGTCCTTCATCGGATGCGTCATGCTCGCAGGCATCGTGGTGAACAACGCCATCCTGCTCGTCGACACGGCAAACCTCCTGCGCCGCCGCGACAAGCTCCCGCTGGCGACCGCAGTCCGCGAAACCGGACGCCGCCGTCTGCGCCCGATCCTGATGACCACGCTCACCACCGTGCTCGGCCTCGTGCCGCTCGCGCTGGGACTCGGCGAAGGCGGCGAATCCCAGGCGCCCCTCGCGCGCGCCGTGATCGGCGGCCTCACCAGTTCCACGCTCATCACCCTCTTCTTCATCCCCGCGTTCTACGCCGGATGGGAAGGCTGGCGCGAAAACATCCGCGAGAAGAAAAAGTTCAAAAAGCAGCAGAAAGACGCGGCATCCGATGCCGCGCCGGAAGGTGCACAGCCCGCATAAAACCAACCGGACCCGCAGTCCTTCCGACTTGAAGACAGATAAAAACAGAGGCGCCGCACAATCCGGCGCCTCTGCTTTTTTCGTTCGAACCGTTTGCGGGATGCCTCAATCCCCGCGATTCCACCCGGCGGTCACTCGAAGAACCGGTCTCCGGGGATACGGTAGCGGTCCAGGATGCGCGGGGTCGCTTCCCGCAGTTTCCTGATGTTCAGCGTAACCGGGACATCCCCCTCGAATTCGAAGGTGATGTATTCGTCCTTGCACTGTTCCACCATTTCCACCACCCCGCGGAGATTGCGGACCTTTTGCCCGTTGATCTTGTCGAGCACCAGGGAATCCAGCATCTGATATCCGACGTTCACCTCGTCTCCCAGGATCTGGACCAGGACCACCACGTTTTCATCCGGCGAGGACTTCGTTTCCGTAAACTTCTCCACGATCTCCATCGGAGGGCTGCTGTTGCCGAAGGTCAGGAGGTAGCTGGCCGTCAGGCGCGTGAACACCAGTCCGCCGATGATGAAATACTCCGGATGACGGTCGTAAAGATACGGCTCGACTTTCTCGTCCACTTTCCGCACGGGCATATCCATGGACAAGACATTGCCGTCGCGGAGCACTTCCAGCTTGACGCTCTCACCGATCTGCTTCGAGGAAATGACGGTGCTGAAGTGCCGCGGCTGGCCGTCCGGGAGACGGATGTTGCCGTTGTTTGCGATCGCCTTCCCGTCGATGGAAAGGATCACATCCCCGGCTTTCACCGCGGAACCGGCCTCCTGGAAGACCTTGCAGACGAGAATGCCGGTTTGTCCGGCTTTCATCTTCAGGAACGCACGGGTGTCCGGGTTGTCCAGCAGCATGTACGAGAAGTTGTTCGTGCCGAAGCCGTCCACCTTGCCGTCCCTGATGTCGTCGAAGAAGTGACTGATGATCTCATACGGGATCATATATCCCAGGCTTTCGCCCCGGGTGCTCCCCTGGAAAGCGATCCCCACGACCTTTCCGCCATAAAAAACGGGGCCGCCGCTGTTGCCGGGATTGATGGATGCATCGATCTGCGCCGTGAGCAGCCCCTGGCCGGAATGGGTGTAGCTGCGGACCTCGATCCGCGAAATGATGCCCCGCGTAAGCGAGAGGCCGTCGCCGCCGATCGGGAACCCCGCCGCAACGACTTCGGATTGAGGCGGAGGAGTCTCTGCCAGCTTCATCGGCGTGATGTCGGAGAAGAATTCGGGATCCTCCACGGTCAGGAGCGCGAGGTCGCAATCGTGATCGACATATTTCACTTTCGCGACAAACAGGGTGTCTTCGTTCTGTTTGCGGACCGTGATCATCGTGCTGTCGGAAACATTGTGCGCGTTGGTGAGGATCTGTTTTCCCTCGACGACCACTCCGGAACCGGAACCGGACTGGGGCGTCCTGTTCTGCCACGGCAGCAGGAAATTCGGGACCGTGCTGATCGCGTCGATGCGGACGACGGCGTTCAGCGGATCGTTCGGAGGCGCACCCGCATGATTACTTTCGATGGACGCGGCATGCAGCATGAATCCGGTCAGGGAAAAGCATGCGGCCGCAACCAGAAGACTGTGTCTTTTCATAAGGATTCCTTTCTTGTTTTGGCTTTCGATCTTTTTGTTGATATTTGATTGGAAACTGTGCCCTGCCCCGTGGGGCCGGACTGTTTATGCAGACAAGACAGAGGGTATCCATTTACGGATACTATAGCAGGCTTAGACCGGATGTCAAGCAAAAGTGTTCCAAACTTTTCCGCGATGCATTCCCCGCCGGTTGCGGCATGCGACGAACGAGTCGGGACGGTCTCCGTTAAACAAACTACCCCGCCGATTCGTTTTCTGACACGGGATATCAGTTTTTCTCGGATTTTTCCGCGGGGTCGGACGGCACAGTCGGCCCGACAGGGACATACCCCGTCTCCTCCACCAGCCTCTGCCCCTCCGGCGAAAGCATGAAATCCACGATCTTCCGCGTATTCCCCGAACGCGGGCGGGCCGTGACCATGTACGCCGTCGCGACCAGCGGATAGGAGCCGTTGCGGATGTTCTCGACGGTCGGTGCGACGCCGTCGATGGAGAGCAGCCTGATCTGGTTGTTGCGGAGCATCTCCGTGGAATAATAGCGGAAGGAAAAGCCGAGGGCGGCCTTGTAGTTCCGGTATTATTCCACGGAGATGC
>Ga0265298_10007463_pt1 | contig 13281 bp, 15 predicted proteins | sample AusTroGonzalo_MG_3_FD_193486 | JGI IMG/M metagenome (GOLD analysis project Ga0265298, IMG submission 193486) | Bovine rumen microbial communities from tropical cattle in Woodstock, Queensland, Australia - Gonzalo_01 | ecosystem: Host-associated > Mammals > Digestive system > Stomach > Rumen ... | reverse complement strand
AGTTCTTGCACGTTTATAGGGGTTTCGTTGATGTAGCGGCGCTTCTCGAAGTTCACGAAGGTTATGTTGGACCATTGCTTGGCGCCGATATTCGGGCTATCCATGTCCCGGATGTATGTGATTTCTGAATCTTTCATAATTAATCCTCTTTCTGAAAATAGCATCCGCATGCGACAATGATTGTCGCACCGCAGATGTATATTGTGATAAAGTGAGGTGTATATGAAAAAACAAGTGAAACAAATTTTGGAGCCGGATTGGCTTGCCGCCCTGAATAGTCGTGCTGATATTGGCCCCATTCCCTTGGACGATGAAAAGACGCTGGACCTATTCAAAAAAGGGAAAACGGAAGGGGTGTTCGGATTTGGTTCGCCGGACATGCAGAAAATTTTGAAACGGCTGAAACCGGACTGCTTTGACGACCTTATGGTGTTATGCGCCCTATATAGGCCAGAAACTCCATCTAGGCCTGAAATTTTTGAACTGCTTCCGGAATACATCGCAAAAAAGAGGGGCAAACAAGAAGTAGACTACATCCACATGGATTTAGAAGAGATCCTTTCGCCCACGTGTGGGATGCTTGTCTATCAGGAACAGGTGACGGAAATTCTTTGTAAAATGGCGGGATACACGCCCGAAGGTGCTGAAGCAGTGCGTCGCATATTTGGGAAAAGGAACCCTTCAAAGGTGGTGATGCTGGAACCGGAATTCTTTTGCAAGTGCACGGAAAGGGGATACCCCAAGTATGTTGTTAGAAAGGTATGGGATTTGCTACTCCCGAATGCGGGTCAGGCTGCACTTAAAACCTATGTGTCCGTTTTTACCTTTGCGGCCTACCGGTCCGCGTTCCTGAAGGCTCATTTTAAAGTGGATTTTGTGAATCCATAACAATATTTGAAAATAGGCGAAAATGTCGCGTATAATATGTATATTTCAACAAGCAGCGTCCTACGGGGGTATAGAAGTAAAGGCGTTTTTATGAGTAACCATAGTACTGAAACTGATGTGATTCTTGGTCCTAAGGCCGATATGGAAAAAATGTATAGCCTTTTGAAGGCTATCCCAGACAGTTTTGACTATGCGGGAACCATGATGAAAGCTTTTTCGGGCGACCCCAATTATGCAGCGGTGGCAAAATATACTCTGGCGGAAAACGGCACAAAAGTCTATGCCAACGATGGATACTTTGACATAGAACAGGACGTCCGTTTATGTAATGCCGAATTATGTGACAGTAATTTGGTGGGATTGTTTCTCTTATCTGTTTCTAGCCTTAATTTTGGTGGCAATGGATGGGACCCAATCCTGTTTATGAATGCTAACAAGATTGATTATCTTAAATTGGTTGAACTCGGCCAAAGTGAATATGACCCCAGCGCTCAATACTGGTTTGTTCGCGATAATGTTGCAAATAAAGAAGAATCGACGACCCTTTACGATTTGGAGATGATGACCTATTTGGGCGGAAAACCACCTGCTCCAGATGATCCTCGTGTAACAAAAAAGCCCGGTGATTTTATTCAAGCCGGGATTGATTTGTTTAAATTGTTGCGTTGAACGCTATTGGAATCTTTTTAACTATAGGTCTCTTTCAAGTAATCGGCGAATTCGCTTAGCTTTTTCTTCAGTGCAACCGGCTTTATAACGCGGGCGGCACCGGCAAAGGAAATGACCCAGTTGAAAAGCAACCGGTTGTTTTCGGCCTTGAGAGTGACCACCGTTTTCCCTTCCTTGTTCTTGCTAATATGCATGGAGCGGTTGAAGGGGTTTTCTTCCAGGAATAGCCGGGCGTGGTTTTCGAATTCGATTTCAATGTCTTCCAGCTTGGGCTCCTGACCGCTCAGGAAGGCCGCTCCGGACGTGATTTGCCTCCGGAGTTTTTCCACAACCTTTGGGTCCTCGGTAAAGGTTTCCTTGGAAAGTTTCGCACTCTTTATGCGACGGAACTTGAGGGTGTATGTGTCTCCGGCGTGTTTTTCGGATTCACAACCTACGTAAAGGTCGTTCTGGTACACAATGACCATGAGCGGTATGCGCAGGGATCGCTTGCAGGAATCTTCGGTCAGGTACTCAATCTCGATTTTGCGGCGGTCGTGTATGGCCTGCAAAATTACCCTAATTTTTTCGCTGGCGTCTTCTTCAAAATCGGGCGGAGTCCCCATGAAAAGGATCCTGCTGTTCAGCTCACTACCTAACTGCTGGATGGACTTTTTTTCGCGGGAGGGTAGGCTGTTTTCGATGCGTTCCAGCAGCTGCGTGATGATTTCGCTGGTGGCGGGGTAGATATTGGCGATACGTCGCAAAAAGACGAAGTGCAGCATGGTGTTCTCGAAATTCGGGAACAGGAGCCTGTCGGCATTTTGCAGGGCGGAACGGTAGTAGAGGGTGCGGCCGGCGCTTTCGGCCTGGATGTACTTGCCGCCGTTCATTTCCACAAGGAACCGCATGTCCCGCTGGACATTCCGCTTTTCGCTTTCGGGAATGTCCATGGATTCCATTAGGTCGGAAATGGTGTACTTTTTAGCCGGGTGGGAAATCACCAGGGCAAAAAGTTGCACCGTCCGTTCGCCACGAGTCATATCTGCCATATTAAACCTCTATGTAGAATATACAATATTCTATAATAGCGCGATTTGGTCTGGATTCTTCGCTTCGTGGCTTTGCCTCTTCGCTCAGAATGACGCATTGGGAGAGGTCTACAATCCCATCACGCGGCCCTGACGGCTATCTTTGTAGGCCAGTTCCGTTTTCAGCGCATCCAGGATGACCTCGGCGGTGATTTCGCCTTCGCTGTAGAAACGCAGGCTCCCGTAGGCGGCGTTGAAGTCACCGGGGGTGAGCATCCGCAGGTACTTTGCCGATTCGGGGCATTCTACTGCAGGGAAGAAGGCCTTCCACATTTTTTCGACACCTTCGGGCGTGAGGTAGTTGAACTTGACCTTCAGCGCGAAACGCCTGCGGGAGGCGGTGTCCAGCTCGCCGTCAAAGTTGGTGGCCGCAATAAAGATGCCCTTGAAGTTCTCCATTTGCGTGAGCATCTCGTTCACCTGGGTCACCTCCCAGCTGTGGGCGGCACCGTTACGATTGCGGATCATGCTGTCGGCTTCGTCCAGGAACAAGATGGCCTTTGCGGCTTCGGCATCCTTGAACATCTTGCGGATTTGCTTTTCGGTTTCGCCTACGAAACAGTTCAGCAGGTCGCTAGCCTTCTTGATGATGAGCTTGCGGCCCAGGGTGCGGGCCAGATGCTTTGCGAATTCCGTCTTTCCCGTGCCCGGGGGACCGTATAGCAGCATGTTTAGGGAGTCGGGACGATCGGACTCCTGCATGTTCTGCCACTTGGCATCGAAGGACCTTGCCACCTTCAGGACCTTGCCCATGTCGGTATCAATGTTCAGGGCTTCCAGAAGGTAGTTGGGGGAACGACTTTCCTTGTCACGGTTGGCGTATTCCAGGTTCAGCTTCAAGAGGGTCGCCTGTGCCTCTGCGATGGTGCGGACCGTCTTGACGGGGTCTATTTTGCAACCCGATTCCAGCAGCTTTTTCGTTCCCACGATGGCCTGGGTGATTCCCCCTGCGGTAATGGGCATTTCTTCGGAGAGTTTCTTTACGGCGTCTTCGGGCAGGAGCGTCTTTGCGTCATTTTCTTTGATGACCGATTCCCAGACATCGAGACGCTTTTCTGCGTCGGGGCGCTCAAACGAGATGGAGTAATCAAAGCGGCGCAGGGTGCTGTTTTCAATCCAGGAGGTGGTATTGGAAATCCAGATGACAGGAACGTTAATCTGCTCCAAAAAGAAGTTCAACGTTCCCTTTTCGCAGTAGTTCAAGATGACGTCGGCCTCGTCCACCAGCAGGATGGCCTTCTTTTTCTGGTATTTTTTTGCGGCATAGAGGATGCTCCCCATGCGGCTACGGACCAGGGAGTCGTCCTTGCTTTCGCGGTGGACCCCTACGGTGCTGATGTTGGTGAGGACTAGGGAACGCTTGAGTTCTTTGGCGATGGCTTTGGCCAGTTCGGTTTTACCTGTGCCTTCTACCCCGTAGAAGAAGATATTCAGGCCTTCGCCAATTTTTGCGTGCTTCAACATATTAAAAGCTAATTCCACCTTGGGGTTCTTGCGGCAGAGCTTTTTGAAGGGAACGCAGTCGCCTTCGTAGGTCCTGAAAAAGAGGCTGTCCAGATCGTTGCCGGAATGCCCATCCAGGAACATGCCGATACGCTTGGAAAGGTCCATGTCGTTGTCCATGATGCCCATCCGCTTGAGGGTCCCCTTGTTGGTGACCGCAGAATCAAAATCCAGTTCGGGGTAGAGCTTGGTAAAAACGTCGGGGAGGGACGTGGAGCGGAACCTGCGGGAGACAAGTCCGTCAGACAAGGAACTGCACTGTTCCTTGTTGAAGAAAATCCAGGCGAACATCAAAATTTCCATTTCAGTTGCATTGAGGCCAAAGGTCTGCTGAACGATGTTCAACCGCCTAAAGTAACCGTCGTTGACGTTCGTGTTTTCTTCCAGTGCCTTAATGAGTTCGCGGCAGATGCTTCCGTAGAACACCTTTTTGGAAGGGGCGTCAAAAATGCCCTCCCCATTCAGGTAGTTCCGCACAAAGTCGCTGATTTCCTGAATGGAGCAAGAACGGGAAATAACATCGTTAAAGCGAACAATGGCTTTTTGGCGCCTTTGATAGGCGATAGACTTGCCATTGTCCTCGCAACCAATCCGCTTACCAGCGTAGTTATCGTCCATTTCCTGGACGAAGGTTTGCTTTTCGTCTTCAGGAATGTGGTCTTCCGCTTCGTTCAGCTTTTCAAAGTGGGTGGAGAGGTCCTTGAGAATCCTGGAAGCCTTTTCCCTGGAGAAAATGGCAATACTGTCGTCTGCATCGGGGTAGCTCCGGGAAACCTTAAGCATGCGAATCCAGTATTCGTAGCTTTTGAGGGTGACAAAGTCCAGGTTGTCGTTTTTGGGGCTGAAATCTGCTTTCAGCGTTTTTGCGACGCCTTTGAAATAACTCTTTTTCATTCAACCTCCGATCTGTTGGCGGATATCTTTTCTTTATTAAATTTAGGATCCAATTGCGACAAATAATGTCGTAAACAAAAATGATCCAACCCGCCTACTTGCCTACCTATATATCTCTTCGAATTGGAAAAATGTAAAAGGAATAATGTTTTTTTTCAAAAAAATGGCTATCTTTCCTTGAAAAAAGGGAGCTTTTATGCCGATGAGCTATGTCGAGTGGGTTTGCCCCGAATGTAAGACCAAGAATCGCGAGGCTTGCAACAGCTGGGTGTATGGCAGCCCCATTCGGGAGTGCAAGGCCTGCCGCTGTGAATACCTGGACCGCCGTTTCCGCGAAGTGGCAATAGACGGTTTCGATCCCCGGAGCAATAACGCAAAACTCTATGTGAAGGGCGCTTTGTTCCTCTTGGCGATTGCGGCAATTTGCGCCGCCTTGACCTATTTCCAGTATACCAGGGGCTACTATTCCATAAAGGTGGTAGCGACCGGTTCCTTGTGCCTCTTGGGTGCTATTGTCTGCGGCATCCTGGCTTTACGTATTAAACTCGGTTTCCAGAACAAGGCTAACGACAAGTATATGGAGGAATCCAAGGCACGCTTGCGTGACCCACAATACGTGAAAAAACTGGAAGGCTACGGTTACCATGTTGACGAAAGCCTAAAGAAGTAAACGGACTGCAGAAAAATGCATATTTTTGAAAAAATCAGTGAATTTGTAGGCAAGTGGATGGCGGTTGTGGTGCTGGTGATTGCGGCACTTTCGCTGTTTGTTCCGAAATCGACCCTCTGGATTGAACTCTCGTGGGTGAATTACCTCTTGATGGTGGTGATGTTCGGTATGGGTCTTACGCTCAAGCTGAACGACTTTAAGCTGGTATTTACGCGGCCGAAGGAAATTACCATCGGGTGTGCGGCACAGTTCATTATAATGCCCGCTCTTGCTTTTGTCCTGTCTAAGATTTTTGGGCTTGATGCTGCATTGATGGCAGGTGTAGTCCTTGTGGGTACTTGTCCGGGTGGCACTTCCAGCAACGTTATTACCTACCTTTCCAAGGGCGATGTGGCGCTTTCCGTGGGCATGACAAGCGTGAACACCTTGCTTGCTCCCATCTTGACGCCGGCCATTACTTATTTGCTGTTGCGCACCACCGTGAACGTGGATGTAATGGCCATGTTCCTTTCCATTGTGAAGGTGGTGATTGTCCCTATTACCTTGGGCTTTGTCATCAACAAGTTCTTGGGTAAGTTTACTGCCCGCGCTGTGAAGGTTTTGCCCCTGGTTTCCGTGATTGCCATCGCCATGATTGTGGCGGCGGTAGTTTCCCACAATGCCGCAAAGATCCTTTCTACGGGAGCGGTCGTGTTTGCTGTGGTTATCCTTCACAACCTGCTGGGCTATGGTTGTGGTTTTGGTCTTGGCAAGTTGCTGCGATTCTCTACGCCCAAGACCAAGGCCCTCTCCATCGAAATCGGCATGCAGAATTCCGGCCTGGCCACAAGCCTTGCCAGCACGGCGTTTGCGTCCCTTGCCATGGCCACCGTTCCCGGCGCCATATTCTCCGTATGGCACAACATTTCCGGCGCCATACTGGCAAACATTTACAGGCGTTGGGATTCCGCGTCACGCTTGGAGTAGACGCAACCGCAATAGTTCTGACGGTATAGATTGTATTCGGCGGATAGCTGTATGGAACGCTTGTAGCCGCCCTTCTTTTTAAAGTCGCTAGGCAGGCGCTTGATTCCGTAGATGTCGCACTGTTCTTGGGCCACCTCGTTTAGCACCTGGGCATCCTTCATGGGGCTGATGGTAAGGGTGGTGGTAAAGTAGTCGGCATTCAGTTCCTTTGCCAGCTTTGCCGCTTCAGCCAGACGCAATTCAAAACACTTGCGGCAGCGCTTGCCGCCTTCGGGTTCGTTTTCTAGCCCACGGACGGCATCGTAAAACTTTTTGGGGTCATATTCGCCCTCGATTAACGTGACCGGATGTTTGGTCTTGAATTCCGCTACGAACCGCTTGATTTCTGCCACCCGGTGGCGGTATTCCTCGTCGGGGGCAATATTGGGGTTGTAGTAGAATAGGGTAATGTTGAAGTATTGCGACAGGTACTCGATGGTGTAGCTGCTACAGGGGGCGCAACAGGCGTGCAAAAGCAGGTGGGGCACTTCTCCCGTGCGTTCCAGGCGGCGGATAATGTAGTCCAAATCCCGCTGGTAGTTGTGCTTGGGTACGGCACCTGTTTCTAAAGTCTTTTCCTGCATGATCGCAATCCTACGGGCGGATCAAGGTTCCGCTCCAGTGCTGGTCAAAGAATTCCTTGAAAAGGGGGTCACCGCTAGCGACCAACTCGTCAATCACTTCTTGAATAGGGCGCCCGCTGCGGTACAGGGCGCGGAAGGCCTTGTCAAGGCTGGCGATGCGTTCTTCGGAAAATTCTTCGCTGTGGAGTTTCAATGCGTGTAGGTTCAGGCCACCCCATTTTAGCGGGGTGCCAAAGGCCTTGCTTGCAGGGGGAACATCTTTCTCCACTTTCAGGGTGGCCCCTACGAAGGCGAAGGCTCCCACTTGGTTGCGCTGCGGCATTCCCACGTTCCCGCCCAAAGTGGCGTAGCGGCCGATTCGGGCGTGGCCCCCCAGCTGGCATCCGTTGGAAATCACCGCTCCTTCTTCGATAAGGCAGTCGTGCCCTACGTGGGAATAGGTCATCAATAATACTTTGTCTGCAAGGCGGGTAACACCGCCGCCCTGGACCGTTCCCCGATTCAGGGTGCAGTATTCCCGGATGGTGCAGTCTGCGCCGATTTCCAGCCGGGTGTCTTCGCCGGCGTATTTCAGGTCCTGGGGCGGCGCGCCCAGTATGGCCCCGTCATAAACATGGGTTCTCTTTCCTACGGAAGTTCCGCCGTACACCCGGACACGGGATTCCAGCACCACGCCCTCGGCCAGTTCTGCACCGGCATCCACAAGGCACCAGGGACCCACGGAAACGCTTTCGTGAACCTTTGCTGCGGGGTGGACGTATGCGGAAGGATGAATCATGACAGGGACCCCAAGGTTCCAAAGGCGACAATCCAGAAACAGACCGTGGCCGCCACGGCGAAACTCCCCATGACGGTACGTTCTTTGTAGCTGGTGCTAAAGAGCACGGTGGCGGCGTAGAAGGTCAAGTACAGGGCGAAAAAGAACGCCAAAATCCGGGTGATCATGTAGGGGATGATTTCGGGCAAGACCCGCCCCGCCAAGAGCAGCACGAAAAGGGCCACGAACTGCAGCAATATGGGCATCACGAATGCCTTGCGGACCTCGGGCGGAATCACTTTGTAGCGGGCGTTCATGGCGTAATAGCCCAAAGGAGCGCCGCAGGCCAGGGCGATATTCAATGCAATAGAGGGCAAAAACAGGACGGCCCCGATGATGGCTACGATAACCATAGTTCATGCGAAAAATAGAATTTCGGGGGTAAAAAAAGAGACGCCCTTGGGCAAAGGAGCAGCCTAAGGGCGTCAAGGGAGTGTTTGGGTACGTTAAAAATAGAATCTAGGGGCCGAAAAAGCAACAACTATTTTATAAAAATGTTTACTTGTGTATACTTGCCCCTTTTTTAGAACAAAATAGCGTTTTTTAGAACAAAATACGGATTTCGGCGTATCCTCTGACGGGATTGAGGATGAATTTGTCTATATCTTTAAAAATGCAGACAAACGAAAATTCCAAAAAATCCTCAAAAAAACGGATTTCTGAACGAAAACGGGTATTTTTTGTTGGGTCCCCTTGGGGAAAAGTATAGGTGAATCCTATATGGCTCTGTTTACAGTCTGTGAAAAAACTGGAAATTTCTACATAGGGTGGGGGCAGGTGTTGTTCGGCATGGTAGCGGAACCTGGCAAAGGCCCCCAGGGTCACCATTTCCCAGGGGGTGGTGGTGAATCCTGTTTTCCAGTCGGACTCCCGGCAGTTTTCCTGGGCCTCCCTGCAGGTGGCGGAGAGGTTTGCCCGGAATAGGGGAGGTCCTGATTCCAGAGTTGCCTTGAGCCTTTCGGACAGGGAGTCGGATTCCAGGGGCAGAAGGAGCCTAGCGTTCCCCGTGATTTTGGTGTTGGCTAGTTCTGGGGCGGCAACAGTCAGACTTTGGGAACCCCAAAGCCGGCTTTTTTGGATGGTGTTGCTGAGCCGTGCCCACTGGGGAACTTTTTCCCCGTGGAGGTAGGCGGTGGTCCGCCAGGTAAAAAGCAGTGTTTCGTTGGTATTTTTCCGTTTTTCGCTATCGTGGAGCAGGATTTTTATTAAGGGGGAGCCCTGCCCGTGTTGCCACCATAGGGTCATTTGCCCGAAGGGGAACTTTGTTTGCAGTCCGGCGGAATGAATTTCGGCGCTCGCGGCGGAACTGTCGCGTGCCTCCCCGTGCCAGTAGAAAAGTTCCGCCGCGGCCATGCTCCGCCTGCTGTATCCCAGCCGGAGCTGTTCGGTGTGGGCGGTGTCCAGCAGACCTGCCACATGGAAGTTCCCCAGCGGGTAGAGCAGGGCCGTACCCCAGAGGGTGTCCAGCGGAATCTGGCTGTGGAGTTCCCTGGTGGAGACCTGCCCGAAGTGGGCTTCACTACCGGCATTCCTGTACGAGAGCAGCTCTTGGGAACCCAGGTGCAGGCGGTAGCGGTAGAATTGCACCTGTAGTTCCGTGCGGTAGGATTCCAGATGTCCGGTGGAATCGATGCGGCCTTTCCACAGGGCGTACCCGTGGGGCACAAGACTTGGGCGGTCCTTCCCCTTGCGTGCGGTACTCTTGGCTGGAACTTCGCGGTTGGCACTTTTGGCGGGTTTATCGCGGTCGATTTCCTTGGTGGGAGCCTCTCCACAAGTTTCCTGGGCATAGACCTGCGCCAACAGGCACGCCTCTTCCCGGTTGTCTTCTTCCAGCAGGTCCAGGATTTCGGTGGCCTCCTCGGCGGTAATAATGCCGTTGTCCCACCATTCGAATACCCGGGCTTCGTTCAGGTCTTGTCCGGCGGCTAGCGATAGCCCCAGAGCAAAAAGGATGTACTTGATTCGGTTCAAAAAAGGTCCTCCTATGGGTATAGACTCTTTTTTGTCCCGAAAATGGCCTAAGTTTTTTTATTTTTTCGTTATGGCAAGTTCAAACTGGTCCAAAAAGCCCTTTTCAGCCCGTCAACCTTCCCGGAATGCATCCGCCGCCGGGCGTGATTTTGTGCCGCACCTGAAGGCGCCCCGCACGGATTTTCCGCTTTTTAACGGAAAACGGGTGAAGCCTTCGCTTGAGGGCCTTGACAAGTTGATGCGTTATTATGGCGTGGAGCTCCAGCCTGAAACCCTGAAGCAGATTTGGGAATTTCACCAGCTGTTGCGTGCCAACAACGACGACCAGGACTTGACCCGCCTCAATGCTTTCGAGACCATGGTGGAACGGCACTATGCCGATTGCACTCTCATAAACGCCTACGTCCCCAAGTGGCCCACCCGCATGATTGACGTGGGCAGCGGTGCCGGCTTCCCGGGCATTCCCCTGAAACTGGTGAATCCCCAGATCCGTCTTACGCTGTGCGAACCCCGGCCCAACCGCATCAACTTTTTGAACATGGTCATCGAGAAGATGGGCCTCAAGGGCATAGACGTGTTTGGCCACAAGGTCACCAGCCGCAGCATGGACATCCCTGTGGACGGAGTCATCAGCCGTGCCTTTGAACTGATGGAAAAGACACTCCCACGAATAGCCAACTCCCTGAAGGTAGGGGGCCGCGTGTTCTTTATGAAGGGCCCTGCCGTCGCCGACGAACTCAAGACCTTCCATCCCGAAGATTTTGGCTACAAGTTCGTGGGCAAGCACTTCTACACCATCCCCAACAGCACCCAGGAACGGGCGCTGATTATCTTGGAACGGGTAGAATAGTTTTGCCCGCTACTCGGCCAGTTCCGGCGAGTATTCGTTTTTAACCAACATCGCCATTTCCAGTTCTTCGTTGAACTGTTCCAATTGGCTAAGGGCCGCGTCGTCCAGGTCAAAACTGACAAAGGCGGTAATTCCCTCTTCGCTCATGTTGGCAAGCAGGCTGAGGATGCGCTTGCGTTGCCACCGGGGCATGTCGGTGATGGGGTATTCGTGGAGCCTGTCCAGGGTGGAACCGGGGCAGTAGTCTATGACCTTTGACAGCTTCTTTTTGAGTTCCTTCCGGTACTTTTCCACTTCACCCTTTTTGCCGACCCTCGGGTTCTTTCGGACACCGGGTTCAATGCCCTTTAGGGCAAAATCGTCTTTGACGTAGTTCACCCGGTTAAAAGTGACCTCTCCCTTGTAGAGACCCAGTGTTTCGGATACGGTATTGCCTTCGGAATCCGTGTAGGTGACAATGCCGTTTTCAATCCGGCGCTCGTTGCCTACGACTTGGCCCATGTCGACCATCTTGCCGTCAATGCAAAACTCCACCTTGAAATCCTTGGCGGGAAAACATTTCAGAATGTAGTCCCGGATATAGTCCGGGAGCCACTGCCTCTTGAACAGGTTTAACATTTACGCCCCCTTTTTTGCTTGGTATTCCTCAAGTTCCAGGGTGTGGACCACATCTTCTATGGGGAGGTTTTCGTCTTCCATGCTGCCCAGACCTGCGTTGGAATTTTTGATAGATGCGAGCAAAGCCTTCCCAAAGTCAATGACCGTGGTTTGAACTTTTGATTTGTTGGCTCCAAATATATGGCCGCATGTAGCGCAGGTCATAGCAAGGTCCCTCATCCCCGACAAGGGACTCCCGCCGCCGCTGGTGAAGTATGCCGTTTCGTGACACTTGGGACATTCCGCTTGGAACAACGGGTTTTCCCACAGACGCAGCAAGCCCCCTAAGAAGGCGACCGGAATATTCCACTCTCCCGAGTAGGCGAGTCCGAACCGGATGCCGTCTATGTGGCAGCGGGTCATTTTGGCGTCCGCGAGGATCCGGTCCTTGTTCCGGATGAACAGGGGGACGCTTTCCCGAAGGATGCGCCGGTGGCGCTCCTTGCGGGCCTTGTAAATGTCTGCGATGGCACGCTCTTCCAGGTGAAGTGCCTGTTGGTCGTCGCTGACGGCAGGCATTTCCACGTCGTAGGGCATGCGCCTGTAGTAGTGTTCTTCCATATTGCGAATCCTTTTTTATACCTCGTCGTCGTGTAACATGTTGGAGGCCGCCCTTCTAAAAAGTTCCCTCATGAACTCGTCATAGCCGGGTTCGCCCTTCTTGGGGTGCCGCAAGGTGTTGCTGGTTGTGGGTTTGTTGTTCTGGTCGCGTTTTTCTTCCATAGAGGACTCCTTGGGTGAATTACGCCGCCGTGGCTACGAGGATGTTAAAGTCCAGGCCGTTGTCGGCCAACAGGCGGATCAATTTTTTCCGGTACAGTCCGGTGCAGGCTCGGGTGCGGCCCATGAACCTTGCTACCTCGGCATCGGAACAGTTGAGGCCATGGGAACAGGCCTTTTGGCAGGCGCTAAAGTAATCGGCCAACTTTTTATCCTTGCGGACAAGCTGCTCTATTTGCAGAATGGCATTCTTGCGGAAACAGTTTCCTTCCACATCCTGACCGAAGCTGTAAAAATCCGTGCGTTCCGTGCGGGGGGATTTTGCGGCCGGGTTTTCCTCGTCATCGCCTTGAGACGCGTCGTCGAGTTTTTCACGGTCGCGGTGCTTGGTTTCTTTGCGGTTTGCGGTGGCAAAATTCCAGTTTGACTCCTGGATGACATAGGCCAAAAGGGGTACCCCCAGGCTGGGGTCAAAGTTCATGACGGCCTTGCGGAAAAAGAGGAAGGTGTCCCCCAGTATTTTTTCCCGGGGTTTCTTGGAGATTTTAATCATGGAGTGCACAATGGTGTTCCCGATGATCCCCCAGAGTTCTTCCAGCGCCTCGGCGCGGTATTCCTCGTTTGTAGTGTCTTGTGCCTGCTTTACCAGCATGTTGACGATTTCCTGGGTGGAACGGCCGCCATTGTTTTGCTTCATGAATTTCTCCTTTTTTGTGAAACATGAGGTTCTCGCCTATTTATTATGTGATTCACCGCAAAACACGTTTTTTTGCGTAAAAACCCGTTTTTTAGCAATATGAGGGGAGATTACCTCATGTTTTTTTCACCGCGTCTAATAATTTCTTTGAGCTTGTCCATAGGCAAGTCCTCTTTTTCTTTGTCGGTACAGTAGATATATCCCAGTTTCTCATAACTGCGAATGATGCCGACTAAAGTTTCTTTGGAGGCCCCTTCAATTTGGTAGGGTTCGTCTTCCCACA
>Ga0265298_10007462_pt1 | contig 13281 bp, 10 predicted proteins | sample AusTroGonzalo_MG_3_FD_193486 | JGI IMG/M metagenome (GOLD analysis project Ga0265298, IMG submission 193486) | Bovine rumen microbial communities from tropical cattle in Woodstock, Queensland, Australia - Gonzalo_01 | ecosystem: Host-associated > Mammals > Digestive system > Stomach > Rumen ... | reverse complement strand
CTCAGCCATAAGACGGGCCGGGCCGGACGGGCCATCAGAAAGGAGGCGGCATAAATGACGACGCTTGCAGCAAAAGCACCAGCCAGGCACAGAGAGCCGCTAAGCAATGCCAACCTGCTGATGAGCATTTCCATCGGAATCTTCCTGGTCATGTATATTCTTGCGATCATTATTCTGGGGGGCGGTTTTTCCAAACCGCAGCAGATCTTTGATATCCTGAACAACAATGCCCATCTGATTATTATCGCCTGCGCCCTGACCATCGTTATGATTACCGGAGGCATTGATATCTCCGTAGCCGGCGTAATTGCCCTGGTTTCCATGGTTTGTGTCATGTTCCTAAAGGGGAAATTATGCCCGATAGACGGGATGAGCGACGGCGTGAAGGTTGCGATTGCAGCCTGTATTGCGCTGGGCATCGGCCTGGCATTCGGACTGGTGCAGGGCGCGCTGATTGCTTTCCTTGATATACAGCCCTTCATTATTACTCTGGCCGGAATGTTCTTTGCCCGGGGCATGATCACGATTGTCAGCGTTGAACCGATGCAGCTGACCGTGAGCGAGAATCCGGAAATTCTGGACATTGTGCAGCACCGGATTGAAATTCCATGGCTGGGCAGCCCTAATAAGAAAGGCGTGATGATTCCGGCGCGTATGGAGATCGGTGTCATTATAGCGTTGATTGTACTGGTGCTCATCGCGATCTTCCTGAAGAAGTCCAAGACGGGGCGGAATTTCTACGCAGTGGGAGGAAACCGCCAGAGTGCACTGATGCTTGGCGTGAACGTTCGTAAAACCCGTTTTATCGCCCATGTGATGAGCAGCCTGCTGGCAGGCCTTGCCGGATTCGTGTTCATGATGCACAATGTCAGCGGCAATGCCACCAATGCAACTGCAGGTGAAATGGACGCGATTGCTTCCTCGATTATTGGCGGGACGCTCCTTTCCGGCGGCGTCGGCAATGTGATTGGAACGTTCTTCGGGGTGATGATTTTGGCGACCATCAAGTTGATTGTGGTGGCCAGCGGCCTGACCAAGCCCTGGTGGCAGACAATCACCACCGGCGCCATGCTGGCATTGTTCATTCTGCTTCAGAGCGTGATTCTGAGCCGCAGAGGAAAGAAGTTCTCCGCCGTTTCCCGGCTGAAGCTGAAAAAGGAATAGCAGAAGACGAAAAAAACCGGATCTCAACAATCCGGTTTTTTCCTGCCTCTGTTCTGACATGATCTTTGCTGTGAATGGCTTGCAGTGGATTTTGATGGCAGCTGCCATCCTGAATAACGAAAATGGAGAAATCGGAATGCGAACGAAAAATAAGCCCAGCCTGATGCTGGTTCTGATGCTGGCTGTGATTCTTCTGGTTTTGAGCGGCTGCACGGCAAAGCAGGATCCTCCCGAAGAGAACGCTTCAATTGTGGTTGGTTTTTCACAGCTGGGGGCGGAAAGTTCCTGGCGGGTTGCAAACACGGCCAGCATGGAGCAAAGCGCCAAAGAATACGGCTTTGGGCTGATGATGGAGAATGCAAACCAGAAGCAGGAAAAACAGATTGATGCTATTCGCTCCTTTATTGCCTATCGGGTGGACGCCATTGTTTTTTCACCGATTGTCGAAACGGGATGGGACCTTGTGCTGCAGGAGGCAAAAAAGGCAGAAATCCCCGTTATTCTGATGGACCGGATGGTTGAGACGCAGGACGACAGCTTATATACGGCCTACGTCGGCGCGGATTTCTATGCCGAGGGCCGCCGGGCGGGGGAATACCTGATCCGAAAAGCAGAAACGCTGGATACCGAGCGGTTCCGGATTGTTGAGATCTGCGGAACCACGGATTCCACCCCGATGCGGGACCGCCAGCGGGGATTCATGGATGCAATCAGCCAGGATGCCCGGTTCAGCGTGATTGCCAGCGTGAACGGGGATTTTCTGCGGTCCAAAGGGGAGGAATGCATGCAGGCCCTGCTGCAGCAGTACGGGGCAGACGGGTTTGATGTGATCTATTCCCATAATGATTCGATGATGCTCGGGGCGCTGGACGTTCTGGAACGTGCGAATGATCCTGCTGTTCAGAGAATCATCAAGATCACTGTTGACGGGGAAAAGGAAATGGTTGAGGCGTTGAAGGCGGGACGAATCAACTGCGTGGTTCAGTGCACACCGCATCTGGGGCCGTATGTGATGAACCTGGTTCAGGATATTAAAGAGGGGAAAGAAGTCCAGAAGATTTCCCATCCGGACGAAGGGGTCTTTTCGGATCTGGACGATCTGACGGTTCCGGAGGTGGAAGGGTTTTAACGGTACACTCAAAGACAGGACTGGCAGTAAAAACGGAAAGTGTTTCCGGCAAAGACAGAATGCGGCAGGTAAACCGGAGGACATGAACAAGAAAAGGGAGCCAACGATGTCTGGCTCCCTTCTGGTTTTCGAATAATTTGTTTCTCGTGCTTTTGTGTCTCAGTTTTTTTGTGTATCAGTTCCGCGAGAGGCTGCCCGGTGACGGGGGATCAGGCTAAGGAGAGGCCCAGTTCCATCATATCCCGGAAGCTGATCTGGCGTTGTTCGGCAGACAGGGATTCTCCGGTGACCAGGCTGTCGGAGATCGTGCAGATGGCCAGGGCGTGTTTGCCGGTTACCGCGGCGTTGATATACAGGGCGGCAGCTTCCATTTCCACGGCCAGGGCGCCGAGTTTGGCGGCGACTGTGCCGGAATCCCCTTCAGAATAGAAGGCGTCGGAGGTGAACAGCGGGCCACAGTGGATCCGGAGATTCCTTTCCCGGCCGATGGACATCGCTTTCGAGGCAAGATCAAAATCAGCGCAGGGGGCGTTTTCTCCCGGAAAGCCAAAGGCCCGGAGATACGCGGAATTGGTATAAGCGCTGAGGCCGACTACCAGATCCCTCACCTTGACATTCGGGGACAGGGATCCGGCAGAGCCGATGCGGATGATGTTCTGTACATCGTAAAACTTGAAAAGCTCATAGGAATAGATGCCGATGGACGGGCAGCCCATGCCGCTGGCCATCACGGACACTTTTTTGCCGTGCCAGGTGCCGGTATAGCCCTGGACTCCCCGGACATTATTGACCAGAACGGCATTCTCCAGATAGTTTTCGGCGATGAATTTGGAACGAAGCGGATCGCCGGGCATCAGGACGGTGTCGGCAAAGGCGCCGGCGGGGGCGTTAATATGCGGGGTGGGGATATGGGAAACGTCACTCATTGATTTTTCCTCCTACTGAATTTTATCTTACCCAGGAATCCTCGGCGCCTTCGCCGTGGTATTCATCCAAAATCACAATCGGATCTTCGCCTTCGGCAACAGGGGTATCATCTGCTTTCATCCACATGTCGCTAAGCAGGTCGTTGACCATTTTCAGCTGATCCTCGGTCAGGAGCTGGCCTTCCGGCGCAGTGACCAGCACTTCCACAAAGAAACCGTTCCAGAGGGTAAAGATATCGATCTGGCTCAGGTCGGCGCTGTTTTCAAAGATCCGGATCAGCTTTGTGCCGTGGGCAGTTTCCAGGATTTCATGCTGGGGATGCAAGAACAGCTCTTCGCTTTCGGCAATCAGGAGCTGGATTTCCTCTTCCGTCAGGTCGTTCAGCTTTTTGTCATCAAACTCCTCACTGAAGCTGACGGCCAGCAGGATTTCAGGCTTGTTCGGATCTTCGGAAACCAGGGCGCCGGCAACGGCGCCGGAGCTGATTTTGGTCACCTGAAGGGTATACCCCTCCGGCAGCTTTGCCGTGATGCCGAATTCACCCTTAATGATGATCGTTTTGCCGACAGGGGCTTCATCCGCCAGGGCTGTGCCGAAGAGCAGCAGGGCGCAGAGCAGCAATGCAATGATTTTTTTCATCGGTTGAACCTCCTTTTGTTTTGTCCGGGGGGGCTTACTGGGGAATAACATAACTGTCATAGATGAAACCGACCTGGCCATTGCCATTCATGACCTGATACCAGTGCTCTCCTTTATAAAGGACCGTCAGCACCGAACCTTCGGCCATTTTGGCAATCAGGCGGGCGGACTTGGCCGGCGCCCAGCGCATCGCGCCGTAACCGGAGGGCTTCGCCAGGGATACCACCACGGTGCCCTTTTGCGGCTTCATATTCTTAAAGACGCCGTTCATCAGGTCCACATCCGTGGGATCCTTGTCGACATCGGGCTTTTTATCCGGTTTGGTTTTCTGCAGGTACTTGGTCATCACAAAACCGCTGATGCCGTTATAGGTGCAGGCAACCCAGGTTTCGTTCAGGGAGGAGGAGACTTCCACCGCTTCGCCGAAGGGGATCTTGGCCAGCACTTTGGCGGAGGGATTCGCGGTTTCGCGCAGGTTGAGCTCGCCGCCGTTTTTCGAATAGACATACATGGTCTCCACTAATCCGGCAGCCGGGACCAGTACGGCCAGCAGCAAAACGGCGGCCAGCAGCAGGGATACACCTTTTCTCTTCATGGTACAGCATCCTTTCTGTTTTTCTCGGAAATCCTTTCCTTATGATAACACGAATCAGGAGGAAAAAAAAGGGGTGGAAATCATTACAGAAGATGGACAATCCGGCAAAAATCCGATAATGATGTTGCATTGCCATCGAATGTCTGATATACTGACTTTATCGGAAAAGGAAAACAATATTCTGGCAACACAGGGGGCTGAATTTTCTCCGGACAAACATCGGTAACGTTTTCATTCCTCCGAGATGAAGCGCGGCCAGTTACGGAGAATGTTCTGCCCGGACGGAAAAACCAAGGAGGGGAGACAGGGCATGACCGCAATTAACCCGAAGAAGCCGGTGCCGTACTCCGTTTCCGGGTCACTGAGAAAGAAACTGTGGAACTCAAAGACCCTGATTCTGATGTGCGTTCCGGCGATCATCTATTTCATCGCCTTCAGCTACGCGCCTCTGCCGGGCATTTATGTGGCCTTTGTGAATTACAACTACCGCAAAGGCATTTTCGGCAGCCCGTTTGTGGGCTTGAAGAACTTTGACTTCGTGGCCAAATCCGGTAAGCTGTGGATGCTTACCAAGAACACCATTCTGTTCAACCTTGTATTCCTGCTGCTGGACAACGCGCTAGCGGTCATCGTCGCCATTCTGATGAAGGAAATCCAGTCCAAGTCCTTCCGGAAGGTCAGCCAGACGATGATGTTCCTGCCGTACTTCATTTCCCAGGTACTGGTGGGCCTGCTGGTGTTCAGCCTGCTGAACTCCGATACCGGTTTCCTCAACGTGATTCTGAAAGGACTCGGGGCGGAACCCCTGCGATTGTACAAAACCGGCGAACCATGGCCTTTCATCATTACGTTGGTACACTTGTGGCAGAAAACAGGATACAACTCGGTGGTGTACTTTGCCGCGATCATGGGCATTGACGCCGCTGTGATTGAAGCCTCCATGATCGACGGCGCCAACGGCTGGCAAAAGATCCGCTACATCATCCTGCCGAGCCTGCGCCCCACCATCGTAATCCTGCTCCTGTTCGCGCTGGGCGGCATCGTGAAGGGCGATTTCGGCCTGTTCTGGAACCTGGTCGGACGGAATCCCACCCTGTATCAGAAAGTGGATATTATCGAAATGTTCGTATACCGTGCCACGGTGTCCGACTTCAACTTCTCAACGGCATCCGCTGTCGGCCTGTACCAGTCGCTGATCGGCTTCATCCTGGTGCTGTCCGTCAATACCATTGTGAAGAAGATCGAGCCGGACTACTCCCTGTTCTGAGAAAGGAGGTGCGACCATGGCAAAGCATCGAGACGACGATATGCTGGACAGCGTGTCCAAAGTCAAACTGACCGCGTCGGATTATGTGATCCGAGGCATCGGATATGTATTCATCAGCCTGTTTGCGATTGCGTGTATCCTGCCGTTCCTGATCATCCTGGGCACTTCCTTCGAGACGGAGGACAACATCATCACCTACGGCGTTACGCTGTTTCCGCGGTCCTTCACAACAGCGGCCTATGAGCTGGTGATCAAGGGCGGAACGATCTGGTCTTCCTACCTGCTGACGATTATCCTGACCCTGATCGGCACGGGCATCGGCCTGTTTATCTGCGCGATGACCGGCTATGCGTTACAGCGCCGGGACTTCCCCTTCCGGAATGCCATCAGCTTCTTCATCTACTTCACGAGCCTGTTCCAGGCCGGCCTGGCGCCCTACTATCTGCTGATGACCCAGACCTACCACCTGAACAATTCGTACCTGGCGGTGCTGCTGCCGCTGATGATCAGTTCATGGCTGATCATCCTGATGAAGAACTTCGCCAAGTCCGTGCCCCACGAGCTGACCGAGTCCGGGAAGATCGACGGCGCGGGCGACTTCAAGATTTTCATGTCCATCGTGCTGCCGATGCTGAAGCCCGGCCTGGCGACGGTCGGCCTGTTCCTGGCCCTGGGGTACTGGAACGAATGGTACCAGTCCTCCCTGTTCCTGCAGAACATGGATGTGCTGCCCCTGCAGTACCGGCTGTACAAGATCGTGAACGAGGCGCAGAGCCTGAAGAACTCCGTGGCCGCCCAGTATGTGACGGTCAGCAACCTGCCCACCGAATCCCTGAAGATGGCCACCGCCATGATGACCACCGGGCCGATTATCTTCCTCTATCCCTTCGTGCAGCGCTACTTCATCGGCGGCATCACCGTTGGCGCGGTCAAGGGCTGAGAATTTTGCAAGGATTTATGCCTGGGAAACAGGCTGAATCATATTAAAAAGGAGGTATACCCCATGAAGAAACTTCTTTCCATCGTTCTGGCAATCGCCATGGTTCTGGGCCTGTGCGGCATCGCGTCCGCTGAAAGCCCTGTGGCGAAAGCCGCTGACACCTGGGCCGAGAAATGGGCCGATGTCGACACGTCCGAGCATGTAGTAATCAACTACATGACCACCGGCGATGCTCCCTCCGCTGCCAATGCAGGCGCGCAGGACGAGATGCTGGCGGAACTGAACAAGATCCTGACCGAAAAAGTCAACGCCGAGATCAACATCGTCTGGATTTCCTGGACGGACTATCTGGCGAACTACAATCTGCGGATTGCGGCCATGGACGGCGCGATTGACCTGATCGGTTCCTCCACGGACTGGCTGGATGCGTGGCCGAACGCCAAGCGCGGCGGCTTCCTCGAGCTGAGCACCGAAATGCTGGAGAAGTATGCTCCCGTGACCTACGCCAGCGTGCCGAAGGATCACTGGGACGTCTGCACCTATGAAGGCAACATCTACTTCATCCCCGAAGACAATTATTCCCAGTGGACCAACCACGGCTTCGCCTATCGTCTGGACTGGGCGAAGGAAGCCGGCCTCGCGAACGGCTGCCAGACCTGGGATGACCTGACTACCTATGTCAAGTATGTCAAGGCGACCTACGGCGACAAGCTGATCGCCCTGTGGGATACCGACGGAACGGCCTATCCGGCCAGCGGCTATATCACCTCCTTCGCCAAGTGGCGCAGCATCGACGGCCTGGCCAGCGGCGCGCTGTGGGGCGGCTATCTGGATGATCCCTACACCATCAACTGCCTGTACCTGGTGGAGACCGACAAGCTGGTGGAATACGCCAAGCTGATGAAGGAATGGGACGAGATCGGCGTATGGCCGACCGACGTGCTGTCCAACACCGGCGCGGACAACCGCGATGAGTTCCGGAAGGGCAAGGTTGCTCTGGAACAGCATCACACCAACACCTGGACAAGCCTGGTTTCCCCGAAGGCTGACAGCAACAACACCATGTATGTTGACAATCCCAACGCGGATGTCGGATTCTATTATTGGGGCAAGGAAGCGGGCTATGTGACCCGTGACCTGGTGACCCACGGCGTGGCCGCTGTTTCCGCCGCCTCCAAGAATCCGGAGCGCACCCTGATGGTGTACGACCTGCTGCGGAACGACAAGGCCTGCTACAACCTGTTCAACTACGGTATTGAAGGCCGCAGCTATGCCATCGATGAGAACGGCATGCGCTACACGCCCGACACCTACTCTGCCGACAAGGACGGCATCTCCACCAACTGGTGGTGGGGCCGGAACGACGATCTGGAGATCCCGAGCGCCGCGATGAACTGGGATGCCATCAATGCCCTGTATGAAGAGTATGACAAGATCGCCGTGATGTATCCCTACGAAGCGTTCGTGTTTGACAACACCAACGTCCAGAGCTACATCAACCAGTGCAACGAAATCTACAACACCTATATGAAGTACCTGTGCTTCGGCCAGTACAGCGAGACGCCCGAAGAGAAGGTCGCCGAATTCCAGGAAGCCCTGAAGGCTGCCGGCGTAGACGAAGTGACTGCTGAACTGCAGGCGCAGATCGACGCGACCTACAAGAAGTAAGACTATCTGAAATATCGGAGAACCCGAATATTTCCGGGGGATGCCCGCTTTCGTCAGCAATGACCCTGAGAGGGCATCCCCCTCTTTCTGTCCGCAAGCCGCGCAGGAGCGGCACGCGGGCGCTTTTTCAACCGGGAGGAGGAATGGCAATGGAAAGAACAAGGCGGATCGATACGGACTGGCGCTTTCACCTGGGGGATGCCCCGGAAGCCTTCTTTATGGGATATGACGACGCGGCCTGGCGGCGGGTGACGCTGCCGCACGACTGGGCGGTGGAGCATCCCTTCGACATCTGCTGGTCCAGCGGGACCGGTTATCTGCCCGGCGGCACCGGCTGGTACCGGAAACACTTCACCCTGACGGAGGCGGAAGCGGCGAAACGCGTCCGGATCACCTTCCAGGGAGTTTACAAACATGCCCGGGTCTGGATCAACAGCAACTATCTGGGGCAGCATGCCTACGGCTACACATCCTTCTCCTTCGATATCAGCGAGTTTGTGAAAGCCGGGGAGAACGTGGTGGCCGTGCGGGTGGAGCATGAGGACACGGCGGATTCCCGCTGGTATACCGGCAGCGGCATCGACCGGCATGTGGAGCTGACGCTGACAGAACCCATCTGCTTCATGGAACACGGGATTTTTGCCGTGACCCGGGCGGCGGGGAACCATCTGGCGCTGGTGCGGATCCGCTATGCGACGGAGGGAGCGGAGAGCGTCCGCTTCCGGCTGCTGGACGAGGAAGGGAAGGCGGCCGGCCGGATGACCGCCCGGAAAGAATCGGGCGAAATCGGCCTGGAGGTTCGGAATCCTATCCTGTGGAGCCCGGAAGATCCCTATCTGTATACGCTGCGGGGAGAAACCCTGAAGGACGGCAGGGTGACAGACCGGGTGGAATTCCCCTTTGGCATCCGGACGGCCCGCTTTGACCCGGACAAGGGTTTTTTCCTGAACGGGGAAAACATGAAGCTGAAGGGCGTATGCGTTCACCATGACGCGGGCTGCCTGGGGGCGGCCGTACCCAAGGATGTATGGCGGATCCGGCTGGAAAAACTGAAGGGCATGGGCTGCAATGCCATCCGTACCGCCCATAATCCTCCGGACCCGGATTTGCTGGACCTGTGCGACGAACTGGGCTTTCTGGTGATGGACGAAGCCTTCGACGAATGGGAAGGCATCAAAAACAAGTGGTGGCAGGGGCACAACGTATACCCGCCGAAGCACTTCGGATACGCGGAGGATTTTCCCCAGTGGCACGAGAAGGACCTGGAGAGCATGGTGCTGCGGGACCGGAACCATGCCTGCGTGATCCTGTGGAGCATCGGCAACGAGATCGACTATCCCAACGACCCCTATGTGACGCCGCTGTTCAAGGAAGTATTGGGGAACAATGACGCCAACAAGCCCCTGGCCGAGCGGCTGTATGATGCCCGGAAGCCGGACGCGGGGCGCCTGGCCCGGGTGGCGGAAAAACTGACGGAGCAGGTACACCACCTGGACGACAGCCGGCCCGTAACCAGCGCGCTGAGCTTTCCGGAGCTGAGCAACCATACCGGCTACGCGGCGGCGCTGGACATTGCCGGATACAACTACCGGGAAGCCTTCTACGAGGACGACCACCGGACCTGGCCGAAGCGCGTGATTCTGGGCAGCGAAAACAGCCACGACCCCGCCGCCTGGCGCGCGGTGGAGGACCACGACTTCATCGGCGGGCAGTTCCTGTGGACCGGCATCGATTTCCTGGGAGAATGTCCCGGATGGCCGATGCGGATCAGCCGGGCCGGGGCCCTGGACCTGCGGGGGCAGGAAAAGCCGCAGTATGCCCAGCGGGCGGCCCTGTGGACATCGGAACCCATGATCCGGATCGCCGTTGCCTCCGCGGGGGAGGAGGACCGCGGCGCCTGGGGCGAAACCTTCCGCTGGGAAGGCGTGCCGGGGAAGGAAAAACGGATCTCCTGCTATACGAACGGGAAAGAAGCGGAACTTTTCCTGAACGGAAAAAGCCTGGGGAAACAGGCGGTAACCCGGGAAGGCGGACAGCGAGCCACCTGGACCGCAGCCTATGAGGACGGCGTGCTGGAAGCCCGGACGGAGAATGCGTCCGACCGGCTGGCAACGCCCGGAGAGGCGAACTGCATCCTGCTGGCCGCGAACCGGCTCCACCTGAAGGCGAACGGAACGGATGTGATGCAGATGGAGATCCTTCTGCTGGATTCAAACGGGCATCCGGCCCGGGACGAAACGGTACACTGCCAGACCGTCGGGGACCTGGAGCTGCTGGGGCTGGAAAACGGCTGCCCGGACGACCTGACGCCATACAGCGAAGCAGCCCGGATGACCCGGGAAGGCACGCTGACGGCTTATTTCCGCGCCGGGGAGCACAAAGGAAAAGCCGCGGTCCATGTTTGGACCGCGGGCGGGCTGACAGCAGAGCAGAAGATCAGGATCGGATGATTCAGGGCTCAGCAGTAAAGGAAAAGATTCTTTCCTGATCCGCGGCCGGGGCGGAAGAGAGCATCAGGCGCCAGAGGGAACCGGGAAAGTTCCGGGCCATTCGGGAATCGGTGACCGGGATTTCCTCCAGGGCGGGCGCCAGGGCTTCCGGAAAGCGCAACGCCAGGGAACCGGACGCGGCAAGGCCCGGCGACAGGGCAGGCTTTTCCCGCAAGATGAAAACCCAGGTGACCGGCTTCGGCACTTTTGTCACAATCCGATCCGTCAGGACAAGCCCTTCCTCAGTGAGCTTCAGGATCCGGCGGCAGGACAGAAGCTCTGCTTCGGCGGGATAGGCGCCGGCGATTTCAAGGGACAGGCCGTCCGGGAGGCAGCGCACTTCCCGGGCGGCATAGTTTTGCCCGGGCGCCTGCTCCGTGCCGCCGACCAAGGGCAGGTTATGATACGCGGCCCGGACATTCCAGAGGGTATAGCGCCGGTCGGAAAAGGTCAGGGCGGTATAGATCATGTTTCCGGCATCGGCGATTAAGGGTTCGCCGTTCCGGTACAGCATGAAGGATCCCACATCATTGTGGTTATGGTTTTCCCCGTTATGGCCGCCCTTGGCGCAGAAGGACCAGGGCCCCCGGGAGAGCACGCGAAGCTGCAGATCCGGCAGCCAGGCATCCTTATCAGCCGGGAGATTCCCGGCTTTTTCACTGCCTGTTTCCGGATGGAAAAGCAGGGACAGCACCCGGGAGAGATGGGGGACATCGTTCAGCTGATCATCGACCGTGCCCATGTGCCGCCGGCCCAACGCCACCAGCGCCGGATCCCCGAGCATTTCCCCAGCGGTTACGATCCGCTCACCGCTCAGGAAGGGCCGGGCATCGCAGTCGGCAAAGTTCACGAACCAGCCGTTGCCGATTTCCGCCAGCAGGGGGAAGGTGAGGATGTTTCGGACTTTCCGGTCCTGGCGGAAGGAGAAGGCGCCGCCGGTGACGGTTTCCAGCAGCTGCAGGCCATCCAGCAGCGCGCCACCGGCCATGTTCCAGTAACCGGCGCCCTCGTCGCAGCCTCCGTCCTCCGGAACAACGGCCAGCCAGCGGTCCAGCATGATGCAGGCCCGGCTGAGGAAGGACGCCAGTTCGGTTTCCGGCATCGGGAAAAGGCAGGCAGTGATCATCAGATTGGAGAGGATCCAGGGCGTCCAGTTATTCAGATCCTTCCGCCGCACACCCATCCACCAGAAATCATCCGTGCTTCGGAAGGGATCGAGCACCCGCACTTTCAGCTCCCGGCGGACCCGGGCGGAGAGCATCGGGGTGACCGCGTCCAGCCGGTCCGACAGGATGGCCAGGGCATAAGACAGGATCATCGCCGTCTGGGCGCTGAACAGGTCAATATAGGGCTTATCCGGATCCGGCAGCGGAAACTCCCGCGGGGACGGCGCGCCGGGAACCGGGTTAACATTATGGGCGGAGATGACCCAGGAGGTTTCCTCACACAGGAGCCAAAGGCCATCAATGACATCCGTCAGCGGCGCGGCCGGATCCAGGGCCGCCAGGAGCACAGCGGAGCAGAATTTCCGCCGACGCAGGAAATACGGGGCTTCGTCCACCTGGCGGCTGCCGTTTTCTGTGAACGCCAGAAAAGCCGATGCGGTGCGCATCGGCCACGGGGCGCCGGCATAGCGGGCGGCAAGGTCCCGGATTGCCCGCTGCTTTTCCGGGGAAAGCCCTTCCCAGGCGATTCTGTCTGAGGCCGGGGGAGCCAGCCCCCGGTTCGGGATACCCGCGGAGACGCGGAGCAGCGGGGCCAGCGGCTGTTTTCGGAGCGCTTCTGCGAACATGGCGTGTCCTCCTTTGTTTCGGCGGGAACGGTTGGGTTACATCCACAGCATGGGGTCGCGGCCGGTCAGCTTCATCAGGGCTTCGACCAGAAAATAGTCTCCGTAGGTAATGTTGGTATGACGCCCGGCTCCGTCGTCATGATAGCTGGCGGTGCAGCGGGTCAGGAGGCCGCATTGGCCGTCCGACCAGTCGACGCAGAGGTCCAGCATGCCGTTCACCAGCTTCTCCGCGGCATCCCGCCAGGCGGCATTGCCGGTTGCCTTATCCAGTTCCAGGAGGCCGCAGGCCGCCACGGCGCCGGCAATATTATCCAGCCGCTCCTCTTCCGGGGGCTGGCAGAAGTCGCAGTCCGTCAGCCCGTCCGGGCGGATATGGGATACGAAATTCGCGGCGATGCGTTCGGCAGTTTCCAGATACCGGGGATCCTTCGTATTCAGATACGCCAGCGTGAACCCGTACAGGCCCCAGGCCTGGCCGCGGCTCCACTGGGTGCCGAGGGCGTACCCCTGGCCGGGATGCTCCCGAACCCGGGCGCCGGTTTCCGGGTCGAACTCGATGATATGCGAGACAGAACCGTCGGGGCGGAGGAACTCCCGCATCGCGGTATCCGCATGGATCCGGGCGGCGTGGGCGAAACGCGGATCCTCCGTCTGGCTGGAAGCCCAGAAGA
>Ga0265298_10007461_pt1 | contig 13281 bp, 12 predicted proteins | sample AusTroGonzalo_MG_3_FD_193486 | JGI IMG/M metagenome (GOLD analysis project Ga0265298, IMG submission 193486) | Bovine rumen microbial communities from tropical cattle in Woodstock, Queensland, Australia - Gonzalo_01 | ecosystem: Host-associated > Mammals > Digestive system > Stomach > Rumen ... | reverse complement strand
TCTTCCAACTGACGGAGAAGAATGCTGCTGACTGGTATTTCACACAGGGCAAGAGCATCTTTGTACGTACGAGTGACTCGCGTGCCATGATGTGGCACGTCAAGCAGTCGGCCCGCTATATGCGCTATTATCCTGCCGAGGCTGTCACCAACTTCATGCGCAACTTTGCGCACAGTCTCTCGCATATCGAAGAATAAAGAAAACGTAAACTATTAACTCTAAACTATACAAATATGGGACTATTTGATCTATTTAAACGAGACCTCAGTAACGACCCTGATCTCACACGTCTACGTGACCTAATTATTATCAGTGCCTCTGACAATAACTACTCAATGGATGAGAACACTGTCATCTTAGACATCTGCCGTCAGGAAGGTATCGACATCGACAAATTGCAGAAGTTATTCAAGATGGACCCAGAGAAAATCAAGGACAACTACCCTACCAGCCTGGTAGAGAAGAGCAAATACCTGCGTAGCCTCATCGAGGTGATGGCCAGCGACAAGGTGTGCTATCCTCAGGAGATTGAGGCGCTGAGGAGTATTGCCCACAATATGGGATTCTCTGACGAGCAGACCGAGAGCGAAATCAAGGACTACTGCAAGAGTATTGGCAAGAAAGGTGACGCAGTATTAGCGTCATACGAAGAAAACAAGAACAAATAATCAGTGGCGGAACCGTATCTCCCGAAGGCTATGGTTCCCCATAAAACGACTCTTATCGACATAGCCGCTGATACCGGCTATGCTACCTTTGCCCGTATATTGCCACATCGTAATCTCACGGTCGTCAGCAACAACGGGCTCTTCTTCTGTATACATGGCAATCATAATCTTGTAGTCGTCAATCTTGCCCTGCAGATGCTTGTTATAGAAGTTGCGGCCAGTATAGATGAGCGGTTTCTGCTGATAGGCCTCTTCCACTAAGTCGAGGAAGTAGAACAGCGAGTCGCAGAAGACATCGGTCGACAGACCACCCGTACTCTCTACGTCAATCATAGGTATCAGGTCTTGTTCCTCAGGAATACACTGTGACTGGAAGTTACGCAACTGTTTCAGCTGGTCAGACTTGGGACGATAGAAATGATAGCTGCCTACCTTCAACCCCTGCTGATGGGCCATCCAGATGTTACGCTCAAAGGTGGCATCGATGCGGTCGCCACCTTCGGTAGCCTTCAGGTAGACGTATGCCATGTGGGTATTGTCACCGATGGTCTCCCAGAAGACGTTGCCCTGATAGTGGCTCAGGTCAATGCCATGAATATGTGAACACGTATCCTCACACTGAACATAGAAGTCCTGTGCGTATAAGGTGGTTGACAGCAAAGAAAAGAAAATGGTTATATAGCGTGCTAAATATTTCATTAATTCCAGAATTTGACTGCAAAGATACAAAAAAAAGGAGAATTGAGAATGGAGAATTGAGAATTATTTATATCTTTGCAAGCAAAAAGTAAGAATATGAAACATCTTTTGACTATTATAAGCCTATTTCTTCTGTTTACATCCTGTTCCAAGGATGACGACAGCCCTTCAACACCTCCTGAACCTGCGCGCCGTACAGTCATCGTATATATGGCAGGAGAGAACAACCTGTCGTCTTACATGCAGTCAGACATCAACGAGATGCAGACAGGTCGCCAGCAAGTCGCCTCAAACGAGAACCTGGTCATCTTTGTCGACAAGGCCTCCAAGTCAGAAATGCCATATATTGCCAAGATTACCGCCAATGGCAAGTTGGAACGGTTGTACGAATACCAACAAGACTTCTACGTTTCTGACCCAGACAATATGGAAGAGGTGTTGCGACGCTGCATCAGCCTCTGCCCAGCCAGCGAAGACTATGGCCTCGTCTTGTGGGGACACGCCAATGGCTTCGTCATCGAGAACGACTCTGTCAGCAACAGCGCCTATGCGCCACGGAGAGCCTATGGCGTAGATAGTGGCACCAACGAAGAGACAGTAAAAGGCAAATGGGTGAATATCCCATCAATGCGCCAGATGTTTAACAGACTGGGCATCAAATGGAAATTCATCTTCAGCGACTGCTGCAACATGCAGAATATCGAGACAGCCTATGAACTGAGGAATGCCGCTGAATACCTGATAGGAGCACCATCAGAGATTACCGGAAAAGGGGCACCCTACAATACGGTGGTACCCGCACTATTCATCCATGATGACGTACAGATGTATAAAAGCATCTGCGACAACTATTATGAGCAGATAGACAATAGAGGAGGTCACCTACCTATCTCAGTCATCAAGACCAGTCAACTGGAGGCACTGGCTCAGGCCACCCGAACAGTACTGCCCACCGTTGCCGCCAATGTTCCCAAAGATGACTTCGGCCAAGGACACATCTATTACTTCGGCCTTATAAAAAATGATGGATGGGGCTATTATATCTATCTGCAAGACGAGAAGACACTCTACGACATGAACGACATCATTCGCTGGGGACTAGCAGATGATACAGCTGCTTACCAGTCATGGCGTGCAGTATTTGACCAGGCAGTGGTTTACAGCAAGATGAGCACGTTCTGGCATGCTAACTACATAGAAGAGAATTATGGTTCCAAAACGTTTAAGGATTTCACGGTAACACCTGAAGCCTTTGGCGGTGTCAGCATGTTCTTCCCACAGACGAAACACGACAACAGTCCCTACTACAAGCACAACGAGCTCATCAAGAAGATGAGCTGGTACTATGCGGTAGGCTGGTCGGAAGTCGGCTGGTGAACAACAACCTTGATTTTTGAAATGCGGCGTTCCTCCATCTCCTGAATCTCAAAAGTGAAATTCAGGTACTCTATCTTTTCGTGGAGCTTGGGGAACTCGCCCTTGATTTCCAACAGTAGGCCAGCAAGGGTGTCTGCATCGCCCTCTATCTCCTCAAAGGTCTCGTCATCAAGGTTCAGTATCTTGTAGAAGTCTGCCAACAGCGTCTTACCCTCAAAGAGATAGGTATTTGAATTGATACGCTGGTAGCTCTTCTCGTCCTCGTCGTATTCGTCATTAATCTCTCCAACGATTTCCTCCAGAATATCCTCCAAAGTCACGATACCACTGGTGCCGCCAAACTCGTCAACGACAATGGCAATGTGTACCTTATTCTCTTGGAACTCACGCAACAGGTCGTCAATCTTTTTCGTCTCAGGAACGAAGTACGGTGGACGAATCAGCGACTGCCAACGGAAGGCAGGACCCTTGCTGAGGTGTGGCAGCAAGTCCTTGATATACAGAATACCACGGATATTATCGCTATTGTCCTGATAGACGGGAATACGCGAGTAGTTATTTTCCACAATACACTGCATCACCTCTTGATAAGTCGACTTGAAGTCGAGGTCTACCACATCCTGACGTGACGTCATAATCTCCTTAGCCGTCTCGTCACCAAAGCGGACAATACCCTCCAAGATGCGCTGTTCATCCTTGATATCCTCTTTATCCGTCAGCTCCAGCGCCTGTTCCAAATCATCGACACTCAGCACGTGGTTCTCCTTTTGCACGACCTTATCAGCCAGACGACCTGAGCTGACCACGATGCTGGCAAAAGGATAGAACAACTTGCGACAAAACAAGATGCCATTGACAGCACCACGACAGAAACGTAGCGGCTGCTGAGCAGCATACACCTTAGGCATAATCTCACCAAACAGCAACAGCAGGAATGTCAGCAAGACAGTGATGCAGATAAACTCCAGCCACCAAGCATGGAATTTTACGGTTTGGTCGAAGAAGTAGCCAAAGAGCATGATGATAGACACATTCACCAAATTATTGGCAATCAGTATGGTAGCCAGCGTACGCTCAGAGTCCTCACGCAACTGTTTGATATGCAGGTCATCCTCGCTTTTCTCCTCGTCAAGCTCATTCAAGTCAGAAGGAGACAGAGAGAAAAAAGCAATCTCTGAACCAGAAGCGAAACCAGAGACAAATAATAATGCACACGCCAGCAAGCCAGCAATAATGGCGCCTGTCGATGGTGTCGACAGCGTCACTTGATTAAATATATCTAGAAAATAATCCATGGATTACATATTGGGAGAACCAATAGGTTCTTGTGATGGAGACATCTGCTTCGGTGTCAGCAGTTCCATATTGTCAGCCCATATCTCGGTGGCATTATGGCGCTGTCCCTGCTTGTCGTCCCACGTGGTATAGCGGATACGTCCCTCAATATACAACTTATCGCCTTTATGAACATACTTCTCTACTATCTCGGCCAGCTTACGCCACAGCAACACGGTATGCCAGTCAGTACGGTCGGGAACCTGTGTACCGTTAGGCAACGTATAGCCACGTTCCGTAGTAGCCAGGCGCACACGGGCAACAGCCACGCCCTGGTCGACGTAACGCACCTCTGGGTCTACTCCCACATTACCTATCAGCATCACTTTATTCATAGCAGCGCACTCTCAACTGTTCTTACTCTTTACATCTTCCCAAGTACTCGAACTTGAAGTTCTTACCCTTGGCAGAAGGGAACTGACTGCGACGATCTACGCGCTCAGCCAGATGTGCTACGATACGATTGTAGCAATCCATGCCAGACGACGCCTTCACACGAGCCACAAAAGTGGTATCACGATATTGGAACTTACTGGTGCCAGGCACCTGCTGCACACGCTTGAAGAGAATAGAACCTTCATACCAGCCATAACGTGGCTCGTTAAGTGTCATCAGTACTGGAGCAGTAGCCTTACCCTGTGCTTCGGCAGGACGTACAGCCTTCTTCTCCTTAAAGTCCTGCATGGTCGATGCCTCAGTCTTGATAATAATAAAATAGACGCGAGGACGAATCTTATAGCGCTTGGGATAATAGACATCACTGGCCACATAGTCACGGATGTCTTTCTCCAAAATAGGGTTCATGGCAATATCATCGATAGCAGATAAAAAGTCGATGGCTTCATCGGCACTATTTACCAGCACTTCACTGTCAAAATAACGAAGGTATAAATTCATTGAATGTGTTTGTTTTTCAAAATAAAAAATCAAAGAAGAGCGGAAAACGGGACTCGGACCCGCGACCCCAACCTTGGCAAGGTTGTGCTCTACCAACTGAGCTATTTCCGCATTAGAAAAGTAAAAACTGATGGTGAAGAGGAGGAGACTCGAACTCCCACGTCGCAATTGACACTACCCCCTCAAAGTAGCGCGTCTACCAATTCCGCCACCTCTCCATCAAGTTTGTTGGATAACGTGTGAAGAAAAAAGAGTGCCCAGAACAGGACTCGAACCTGCACGCCTCGCGGCACACGCACCTGAAACGTGCGCGTCTACCAATTCCGCCACCTGGGCATTATTCATTACAAGCCTTCTCGTAATGCTCTTTTTTGTTCAACATGTTGAGCGGAAAACGGGACTCGGACCCGCGACCCCAACCTTGGCAAGGTTGTGCTCTACCAACTGAGCTATTTCCGCCTTTTCTTCCTTGTTTAGAAGGCATCTCTCTCGATTGCGGATGCAAAGGTACAACAATTTTCTGAACTACCAAAACATTTTGCGGATTTTTTCAAAAAAAACATTGTTTTCTGCCTATCAGGAGACCACAAAGACGGCTACACCTTATTATATATAAGCTCACTCAGCACTTCTTTGTGATGTCCTGGCATGATAACATGGTGATTTCCGATGGGGTCATTCAAGAAATAAGCAGCCTGATTTTTGTCTGCCAACTGGATGACTTGTTGGGTACGACAGAGGTCTTCCTTAGCCTCATTGCGAACCAGTTCTCCCTCAGCGATGAAACAACGCGACAGGTCGCCTGCCACCTTAAAGATGGTCACTGGACCTTCCTTCATATATCCTCTGATGCCCACGCCGATGCCCGACTCATAATGGGTATCCAGTTCATAGCGCTCCACCATATTCAGCGGAATAGTACAATGGGCAAACAGCAACTCGCCACTCTCTGAATCTATACGCGACGGGTTACACTGGAAACCAGAGACACCGGTAACAGCCTTGGCAATCGTCATAGTCAGCATGGTTGGTATGTCGCCCTCACATCCTGCCACCACTCCTTCTGCATTCAGTTTGGCCAAAGCCATACAGCCCGTATTCTTGACAGCTGTCAGCAGGTCAAAGCAACGCAACGTAAATCCCTGCAGCTGGTAGCGCTCCACCAGGAAGCTCAATGCCCCATATATCTGTTGTGCGCCAGGCAGTGCACGTTGTATCTCTTCGCGCTCACTCTGCTCCTGAGGAGTAGATAGCGGTATCTGGCGAATCGTGTCCAGCAGCGTCGTCATTGGTATATCAACGATGCTGATGCCCAGACGGTCGGCAACCACCTGGCGATTAACAGAACTGGCAATCAGCCAGTCGGACGGTTCACCGACAACACCCAGCTTAAGGCCTTTCAGTTGCTGACGGGCCTCTCCCACCCTTGCCAACAAGGTGATACGTTGATGAATATACGCCTCACTGCCATGAATCACCTCACCACATATTTGCTGTTGACGGAGGAATGACAATATCTCTAACGAGGCTGCCAGTGAATTGTTCTTACCAGACGTCAGCAGATAGAAAGGACGGTTTGACATTTTCTGCAACTGTGGGAGCAAACGTTTGAAGATACCTTCCGTACCACCAGTACGCACATAGATTAAGTCCAGCGCATGACGACCATAGTCGCTGTAGTCGCTACCCTTCATTTCATAGTCAACGCCCAATGTACCGAGGAATTCCTTTGTTATGGCATTTACAGCCAGTTCGTCGTGGAGCTCTGATGTCAGTGTATAAATCGCGATATTCATAGTTTTATAGTTTATTTTCTGTATTTCGCCTACAAAATTAGTTAAAAATACGCAGAATCCGCATATTCCGGCCTATTTTTTATTACCTTTGCATGGAAATTTAATAATTATAGCATTTTATGTTTGATAAAAATACATATATTCGGCGACGTGCCGAACTGAAAAAGCTGGTTGGAGAGGGCATCATCGTGCTCTTCGGCAACAATGAGTCGCCCTGCAACTATCCAGCTAACAGCTATGCTCCCATGCGTCAGGACTCTTCGTTCCTGTACTACTTCGGACAGCACCGCGATGGTTTGGTAGGTATTATCGATATAGATAAGGATGAGGAATGGCTCTTTGGCGACGATATCGACGTAGAAGACATCGTATGGATGGGCTTCACTCCCAGTGTCAGCGACCTGGCTGCCGAGGTAGGCATCACAAAGACGGCACCGATGGCCCAGCTCACCTCTTACATCAAACATCAGACATCGAGCATTCATTTCCTGCCGCCCTACCGCCACGACACAAAGATACAGATTATGGACCTGCTGGGCATCCATCCTTCCAAGCAGAAGGAGGCTGCCTCGCTGAAGCTCATCAAGGCTGTCGTCAAGATGCGTGCTACCAAAGAGCCTCAGGAGATTGCTGCCATTGACCGTGCCTGCAACATTGGCTACGAGATGCACACCACCGCTCAGCGTCTGATTAAGCCAGGCTTGACAGAACGCTACATTGGTGGACAGGTAGACGGCATCGCCCGCTCATTGGCCCAAGGCACCAGTTTTGCCACTATTTTCTCACAGCATGGCGAGATTATGCACGGCAATCCCTCTGACGCAAAGCTGGAGGCTGGTCGTTTGGCACTTTGTGATGCTGGTTGTGAGCTTGACGACTACTGCTCTGACCATACCCGCACCATGCCTGTCACAGGTAAGTTCACACAGCGCCAGCAGGAGATATACTCCATTGTAGAGGCCTGCCACGACTATGTGCTTGAGGTCGCTAAGCCTGGCGTAAAGTATATGGATGTCCACTTTGCTGTTTGTCGCATGATGACGGAACGCCTAAAGGAACTCGGTTTGATGAAGGGCGACACTGACGATGCTGTTCGTGCTGGTGCTCATGCCATGTTCCTGCCTCATGGTCTTGGTCACATGATGGGCATGGACGTTCACGACATGGAAGGACTTGGACAGATTTATGTGGGCTTCGACGACGAGACACGCCCCAATCTGGAACAGTTTGGTACCAACTGCCTTCGCATGGGTCGTAAGTTGGAAGAAGGCTTCGTAGTCACTGACGAGCCCGGCATCTACTTCATCCCTGCCCTCATCGACGAGTGGAAGGCCAGTGGTCACTGCAAGGAATTCCTCTGCTTCGACAAGTTGGAGACCTACAAAGACTTTGGTGGTATCCGCATAGAGGACGACGTGCTGATTACCAAGGACGGCTGCCGTTTCCTAGGCGACAAGCGCATTCCGTATCACGTAAAGGAACTCGAGGAGTTCATGGCGAAATAATATCGATGCCTCGAGCATCGGAATATTGAAATATCAAACAACATTTTAAATAACAACATGAAAAAACTAATGACTCTCGCGCTGCTGGCTCTCGTAGCCCTGGGCGCTCAGGCTGAGGAGAAAAAAGACTCAGCAAAATGCAACAAACCCGTATTCACAACAATTAAAGAGAACCCCATCACCAGCATCAAGGACCAGAACCGTTCAGGTACGTGCTGGGACTACTCTACCCTCTCCTTCTTTGAGGCTGAGATTCTGAAAGCTACTGGCAAGACCTACGACCTCGACGAGTCGTTCGTAGCCAACAAGACCTATATGGAGCGTGCCATCCAGGTAGTCCGTTTCCATGGTGATTGCCAGTTTGCACAGGGTGGTTCAGCAGAAGACGTGCTGGCTACCATGAAGACCCACGGCATCATCCCACAGGGTATCATGCCCTTCCCAGGCTCACTGTATGGTGACTCACTGAACAACTTCAACGAGTTCTTCAGCCTGCTGGAGCCCTATGTGGCTGCTATCGCCAAGAGCGATGCCAAGAAGATTTCAAACCAGTGGAAGGCCGGCCTGCAGGGCATCCTCGACGCTTATCTCGGCAAGTGCCCTGAGGAGTTCACCTATGAAGGCAAGAAGTACACTCCGAAGAGCTTCATGAAGAGCCTCGGCATCAACCTCGACGACTATGTCAGCATCACCAGCTACACTCACCATCCTTTCTACACCACCTTCGCTGTAGAGGTACAGGACAACTGGCGCTTCCCACAGTCATACAACCTGCCTATGGACGAGATGATGAAGGTCATTGACAATGCCATCGATAAGGGTTACACCGTAGCATGGGGCGGCGACGTTTCCGAGGATGGTTTCACCCGCAAGGGTCTGGCTTACGCCATCGACGGCAAGGCCACTCAGAGCCTGCGTGGCAGCGATATGGCCAAGTGGCTTAAGCTCTCTACCACCAAGAAGCGTGACATCATCGACTCACTGGGTTGCAACGTTCCCGAGATTGTTCCTACCCAGGAGCTGCGCCAGGAGCGTTTCGACAACTGGGAGCTTACCGATGACCACGGCATGCTCATCTACGGTATCGCTAAGGACCAGAATGGCAAGGAGTACTACATGGTCAAGAACTCATGGGGTGAGAGCGGCGACTACAAAGGAATCTGGTACATGACCAAGGCCTTCATCGCTGCCAACACCATGGACTTCCTCATCAACAAGAACGCTATCCCCAAGGATATCCGCAAGAAGTTGGGATTGTAAGCATTGTTTTTAAACTGTCATCCGTCATCCGTCATGCGGAGTATTGAGTATGCTGCAAGACAGGCTGATACGGAGCAGAGACAGGCGAATAGCCAGTATGAAAAAACAAGGATTTTGGGAAGACGGTGAATAAAAAAGAGGAGTATCCGAATGGATGCTCCTCTTGTAGTTTTTATGAAAGTGGATAGATTAATCTACCCATTCACCATTCTTGTCGAAAGCAAAAGTGCGGGTAGTCATATCGAGCTGACCATCGCGAACTCTCTGCACCAAATCCTGTACCTTCTCTGGAGTAGTTGCATTAACTATTTTATCGGCACTCGCTCCATTATAATACTTGTTATCTATGACATTATTTTTGGAATCTAAGTATCCGTATTTATAGGTGTGACCGATAACAAGCTGGATAGATGAAACCTGAGAGTAATCGATATCATCTTTCAGGGTTACCTTGCGACTTACAGTAAGGGTTCCTGGCAGTGAGCTAATCTGACCTATCTCATAGGTGCCAGTAGAGGCGAGTTTATTCTTCTCTACTCTTTTTGTGATTGTGCCCGTAGTAAGATGACCTGAATCGTCGAGGCTATTGTCAATAATAATGTCGACATTGAAATAATCCAAGAGATCGCCACTAACGGTAAAGTAGTGCCATAGGGCTACATAAGAACGAGTAGCGGGAGTAGGCTGACTTCCTTTGTCATCATCATCGCTGCCACAGGCAGTAAACAGGGTTGCAGAGCAGAGCAGTGCGAGGACTGCCAGAATAAAATGTCTTGTTTTCATTGCTGTTAGGGTTTTGGGTAATTAATAAATAAAAAAGTCTCTATTGGATTGAATGCTGCAAAGTTAAGGGTTATTTTTCAATCTCGCAACAATTTTGGTCATTTTTTAACCAACCACACATAAATAACGGTTATTGTTTATTGGTTATTGGTTATTCTCCGAGGAGCTTGTCGAGGACTTTGCGGGTAATGACATTGCCGTCTTTGTCCATAGCTGTCACGAAGGGGACAGCGTAGAACTGGAACTTATCGTTGAGGAGTTTCCACTCTTCGTGCGAGACAAAGATGTGCTCGCCCTTGATGTTGTTGTCCTGCATCCACTTTTCTGCCCTATCGCGCGAGCTGTCTCGCTCGTCGCAGATATACAGGAAGCGCACGGGCTTGTCTTTCAACCGTTCTACCTTCTCGCGTTGGTTGAGCATATCGGTCTTGCAGGGACCGCAGTACATTGCCCAGAAGTCGAGATAGAGCGCATTGCCCTTGTAGGGCGCTATGAGGCGCTCAAAGAGTGCATCGGCCTCGGGAGTCTTGGAAGCGGTCTGCTGGGGCTTTCCCTCGCTGTCGATGACATATTGGCGATAGGCCTCGACAGCCTGATGAGCAACGATGGGATTGGTTATGAGTGGAATGACAGCAGCAAAGACGGCAGCCTTCTGGTCTGGGGTGGTATTGTCTTCATCATCTACCAGTCTGAAAATCTGGCGTGTGAGCACGACCTGCTGCAAGAAGCTGTTCCCGAGATGGAAAGAATGATGAATAGCTTCCGTCGCCATGCGGTAGTAGTCGGCCTTGGTCAGCAACGTATCGCTTCGCAGGGCCAGCATGTTGCGATGCAGGGCAGCATCGTAGTGGCGCGGCAGGAAGAAATCAGTTTTATAATCGACCATCTCAGCAGGTTCATCATCGCTAGAGCCCATGTGCAACCTACCTCTTAGGAAAGCGATATCAATCAACAGATAGTTTCCCACATCATTGATCAGATAGTCGGGCATATTGACGACGAGCATCATGGCTGGATTGTTGAGCAGCCATTGCTCACGCTCGGCAACGAAGTCGTAGAAATCGGCTCTTTTGCCCAACAGCTGCATCATGTGGCTGCGGAACGTTCTGAGCGTAGCCTCAAAAGGCTCTGCCAACAGACTAGCGCCCAACACCTCTTTGGCATAGGCATTCGTTGCTGCTGGCAACGGCAGGCGGTCGGCCTTGATGTCGGCGATGATGACATCCATCAGCTTCACCATTCTCTGTTTCCAGGCTGGAATATCTTCTAAGGACACAGATTGGTTGCTAAGCTGTTCGTCTCCGAAATAACGCTTCTTCAACGCTGGCCAGAGCTGATTGATGACGGCACTCGTGGTGTGTCCGCTGAAGGTCATGCCATCTTCCTCCCCTTGGGTAGCGTCTTTCGTTACCTCTACCGTGTCGCCAACAGCCAGAAAGACATGGCCTACATCCTTCAGCATGACAGCCTGCGAATGGGGCAAAAGGATGGTGCCCTCGAAGGTACCGTCGGCAGCCACAGGAATGGACTGGATATGCTCCTGGTCGGTAAACAGGTTGACGGTATGCACCGAGAGGGTCTTGCCGTCTCCGGTTGGCTTGTTGACCAAGCGTCCCTTGATGACAGCTGTGCCGCTATGGAAATGATATTCATCGATGGCCTGCCCCATCACAGCGACAAGGGTAAGCAGCACGGTTAGGAGTATTTTCTTCATATTTGGTTGGTTTCGGTTGGTTATATTTAATTTTTAATGTTCATGTTTACTCAATTTCTATGACGACCTCTTCGAACCGGCCGTCGGCAGTAATCTGGAAACAGCGGCTATGCTCCGTCTCCGTCTTGTGGGTAGTCATGGATTCATAGTAGTAGAGCAGCGTGACCTCGTAGGAGCTGGTGACGTAGTAGTCCATGAGCAGCTTGCCGAAGTCGTCGGCACGGTCTTCATCGCGCTCCTCGTAGAGGCAGAGGTGGTCAATGGGTTGATAGTCGCGGTCAAGGGTATAGAGGTAGAGCGTAGAGGTGATGGAGTCAAGCTGCTCAGATAGTAGCAAGGCATGGAGTCCATGAACCTTAGGCAACATCAGTGCCTTCAACTGTGTGGAGACAGGGTAGCCCAACATAGAAGTTACAGAAGGTGGCACCTTGCCAAAGTGTCCTATCCTATCAAAGTCGCCACGCTCGGAATTGATGGGTAGCGGGCGCAGTTGTAGCGTATCGAAGAAAGCCTCAACAGGGTCATCGTAGACGCCAGCCTGTCGCTTCATCTCTTCTAACTGCTCAGATTTGCGGATGCTGTCGACCATCTGCTCATAAAATACCGCATCCCTCTTGCGCTGACCACAGGAAATGAGGGTCAGTACAAGAGGGATGAGTATCCAAAGCATGCTGCGTTTCATCAACCGCCGAAGTTATCATACATAATCGACTCGGGTTCTACGCCCAGTGAGTCGAGCATGGAGACGACAGCCTTTGACATCGGGCCAGGGCCGCACATGTAGTACTCGATATCCTCAGGAGCCTCGTGGTCCTTCAGATAGGTCTCATACATCACGTTATGAACGAAGCCTGGAGTGTACTTCACGCCAGCGGCATCGGCTGCTGGGTCTGGACGGTCGAGGGCCAGGTGGAAGTGGAAGTTGGGATACTCCTTCTCCAAGCCCAGGAAGTCGTCGAGATAGAACACCTCGTTCAAGGCACGGGCACCATAGAAGTAGTGCATCTCGCGGTCCTTGGTGTGCAAGGTCTTCGTCATGTGCATAATCTGAGCACGCAGAGGAGCCATACCGGCACCACCACCAACCCAAATCATCTCCTTCTTGGAGTCGAAATGTGGGTGGAAGTCGCCGAAAGGACCGCTCATGATTACCTTGTCGCCTGGTTTCAGCGAGAAGATATAAGATGAAGCGATACCAGGATTGACATCCATGAAGCCGCTGCGATCGGGCTTGAACGGAGGTGTAG
>Ga0265298_10007460_pt1 | contig 13283 bp, 9 predicted proteins | sample AusTroGonzalo_MG_3_FD_193486 | JGI IMG/M metagenome (GOLD analysis project Ga0265298, IMG submission 193486) | Bovine rumen microbial communities from tropical cattle in Woodstock, Queensland, Australia - Gonzalo_01 | ecosystem: Host-associated > Mammals > Digestive system > Stomach > Rumen ... | reverse complement strand
TGTACCGCTGGTGGTGCCTACGTGCCGGCCATGAGCGATGAGACCATCATCGTGCGCAACCAAGGCACCATATATCTCGGTGGACCGCCGTTGGTGAAGGCCGCCACAGGCGAGGTGGTCACAGCGGAAGAACTGGGTGGAGGCGAGATGCATACCTCCGTGTCGGGTGTGGCCGACCACTTGGCCGAGAACGACCAACATGCCTTGCAGATCTGCCGCAACATTTTCAAGACCTTGGAGAAGTCGCACCGCCAGAAGTTGGACATGTTGCCTGTGGAGGCACCTTTGTACGATCCGCACGACCTATACGGCCTCGCGCCCATCGACTTCCATAAGCTCGTCGACCCGCGTGAAGTCATCGCCCGCATCGTGGACGGCAGCCGTTTTCAAGAGTTCAAGTCACGTTATGCCACTACCATTGTGTGCGGTTTTGCCCATTTGATGGGATTCCCGGTCGGTATCATCGCTAATTTTGGCGTATTATTCTCTGAATCAGCACTTAAGGCTACGCACTTTATTGAGTTATGTTGCCAGCGCAACATCCCATTGGTGTTCTTGCAGAACATCACGGGCTTCATGGTTGGCAAGCAATACGAGCAAGGCGGCATCGCCAAGGACGGTGCCAAGATGGTACATGCCGTATCCAATGCCAATGTGCCTAAATTCACGGTCATCTTCGGTGGCTCGTTTGGCGCAGGCAACTATGGCATGGCAGGTCGTGCTTACAGCCCGAGGCTGCTCTTCATGTGGCCCAATGCCAAGATTTCCGTCATGGGTGGCGAGCAGGCGGCCAGCGTCCTTGCCACGGTCAAGGAAGACCAATACAAATACAAAGGCTTGGAGGTCCCGACTGACGAAATCGCGCAACTGAAAAAGGACATTTTGGCCAAGTACGACTACGAAGGCTCGGCCTTCTATAGCACGGCTCGCCTTTGGGACGACGGTATCATTGACCCTATAGATACACGCAAAATCTTGGCCTTAGGCATTGCCGCTTCGCTGAACCAACCCTTCCCACCACAACAATTTGGTGTGTTCAGGATGTAGTTTTTTTGCGGGCAATAGGAAAAAGTATTATTTTTGCACGCTTTTAGAAACAATCCTGATGCAGGAAGAAAACAAGACACGGAAAATAGGGATGTGGACGGCCTCGGCCTTCGTCATCGCTAACATGATAGGTACGGGTGTGTTCACCTCGTTAGGCTTTCAGCTGTTGGGTACCCATCAGGTGGGAGCGGTGATGATGCTTTGGCTCTTTGGTGGCGTGGTGGCTCTTTGTGGTGCGCTCACCTACGCTGAGTTGGGCTCGGCCATGCCTCGTTCAGGTGGTGAATACCATTATCTTGGCGAGATTTATCATCCCTCGGTAGGTTTTGTGTCGGGCTGGATTTCGCTGATTGTAGGTTTTGCGGCACCTGTGGCCCTAACCTGCATGGCTTTGTCGTCTTATGTCTGCCGTATCTTCCCCGTCTTGAATCCCAAGTGGATTGCCTTGGGCGTTTTAACGCTTATCACCTTGATTCATACCCGCGACCTGAAGTTTAGCGGCTCGTTCCAGAATATCTTCACCATTCTGAAGATTGTCGTGATTATTGCCTTCATCGTTTGCGGCATAGTTCTTCCGGAGCACGTGGAAGACTACAGTGCCCAACATCTTGAAGCCAAAGACATCTTCAATCCTGGTTTCGCCATCTCGTTGATTTGGGTGTATTACGCCTATTCGGGCTGGAATGCCTCGACCTACATGGCCAGCGAGATTGAAAACCCACGGAAGAACCTACCCTTGTCGCTCATCATATCTACCCTTGTTGTGACGTTGTTATACCTTTTGTTGAACTATATTTTCCTGCGTTCCACCCCGATGGCCGATTTAGAGGGTCAGATAGAAGTGGGTCTCATCAGCGCGAAAAATATCTTTGGTACCAACATCGGCAATATGATGGGTCTCATCATCTCGATTTTACTGCTTTCAAGCATCAGTTCCATGGTCTTTATGGGGCCGCGTGTCGCGCAGGTCATGGGCGAGGATCACAGAATCCTGCGGTTCCTTTCGCATAAGAACAAAAGAGGTGTGCCTTTGGCAGCTATCGGCTTCCAATATGTCATCAGCTTCCTGCTCATCATCACCAATTCGTTTGAGATGATCACCAAATACACAGGTATTCTGCTGTCGATGTGCTCGTTGCTCACCGTGTTGGGCATTTTCAGGCATCGCCGCAAGTTCCCGAATATCGAGCGTAAATACAAGACCTTGGGTTATCCCGTGACGCCCATCATTTTCTGTTTGCTCATCCTTTGGAGCATCGTGTATCTGGTGTATGAAGACTATACCGATTTCGCCAACGGTGAGCAGCCTGTGATGTGGATGACCATTATGAGCGTCTCTACCCTAGTTTCTGGAATCATCGTATATTTCATAAATAGAATAATCACAAAAAAACAAAACCTATGAGAAATTTTGCTTTAAGGATAATGGTTTTATCCGCGTTGTCACTCGCTTTTTTGGCCGGGTGCGATGGATCTAATACGCGCGGTGCCGCACAAGAGCCTCAAACTGATACAATCGCTGTCATCGATTCGGTGTCTGTCGAAAAGGATGTCGTTTTGCTTGAGGGCGACCCGCTTCTTAATTCCTTGGCACGTATCTTGGCTGGCCTTCCGCTGAAGGAAAGCGACACTTTGTATGACAAGACTCAGACAGAAGAATGGAGAAAGCATGCTGCCGAGCTGAATCGGATGTGGAACAACAGCTTAGAGACACTCAACAAGGTGGACGCCATTCGCGAGAAGGACTTTAATGACATCACCCCACATGCTAAGAACGTGTTCTATTCCTTCAGTGGTCCCGACTTTCCGTTTATGGCCACGTTTTTCCCGAAGGCTAAGACCTATTACATGATGGGTCTGGAACACGCAGGTACGCCTATCACTGCCAAGGAGTTTAATACTAAGACATACGAAAAGTACCAAAAAGCACTTCTTGACCTGTTACGCCGCAGCTATTTCATCACGAGCTACATGAGTTCTGATCTCAACAACAGCGAAATCAACGGCACCGTCCCGATCTTCATGGTGTTGATGGCAAGGATGGGCTACGAGATTATCTCCATTGATTATCAAAAGCTTGACGCAGAAGGCAACTGGGTAGCCAATGAAAAACCCACTTCGTTTGTGTGCATCCGTTTCTTCCGCCCCGAAGAGAACGAAGAGAAAACTTTGTATTATCTCTGCACCAATTTGGAGGACAAGCATTTTGACCCGAAAGTACAAGCGATGATCAATAAAATCGACGCGGATTCGACAGTTTCCTTCGTTAAGTCGTGCTCCTACTGTCTCCACTACGGGTCGTTCTCACAGATTAGGGAAGACATCCTCAAACATTCGTTTGCTCTTGTGCAGGATGATACAGGCATCACTTACAAAACGTTGGTGGATAGGGGATGGAAAACCATTCTGTATGGTAAATACACCCATCCTATCGATTTGTTCCCGAGCAGCGTGTTCCAAAAGTCTTTGGATCAAGCCTACGCTACCCGCGACGATATTCGTCCCTTGGGTTTCCGTTTTGGTTACAACTTCAAGGGCTCGTCGCTGATTGTGGCAACGAGGCCTGAATCAAAGTAAATTCTTGGTTGACAGCAGTCCACAGGCTGCGTCAATGTCTTGTCCGCGTGAGGCGCGGATGGTTGCGATGATGCCTTTCTCGTTCAAGGCGTCACGGAACCATGTCATTGTGGCGGCATCTGGACTCTTCAGCGGGATGCCGGGCACGGCATGATACCTTATTAAATTAAAACGGCAACGGGTGCTTCCCAGCAGTCTTGCGATTTCCTTGATATGGTCCTTGCTGTGGTTAAGGTCCTTGAAGATGATGTACTCGAACGAGAGACGGCGTTGACCGTGCCAGTCGTGTTGTTTTACCGTGTGGATGACCTCCTTGATGGGATAGCTCTTCTCGACGGGCATCAGCTTGAGGCGCTCGTCATGGAAGGGGCTGTGCATACTGATGGCGAGGTTGCATTTCGACTCCACCAGGAAACGTTTGAGGTTGGGGATGAGGCCGCTGGTCGACACGGTGATGCGGGTGGGACTCCAGCCCAAGGCCCATTCCTGCGTGAGGATGTCAAGCGAGCGCATCAGATTGTCATAGTTGGCCAAAGGCTCGCCCATGCCCATGAAGACAATGTTGCTCAGCGTGTCGAACTCGGGTAGGCTGAGGATCTGGTTCATGATCTCGTCGACGCTGAGGTTTTTCTGAAAGCCTTGTTTGCCTGTGGCGCAGAAGAGGCAGTCCATCTGGCAGCCCACCTGGGTGGAGACGCAGAGCGTGGCGCGGTCGCGGTCAGGGATATAGGCCGCCTCGATGAAATGACTGCCGGCAGGGAAGAGGTATTTTTTCGTGCCGTCAGTCGACACCTGCTCCTTGACGGGAGGCTTCAATCCTGTCTCATAGTGCTCGGCCAACAAAGCCCGGGCGCTCTTGCTGAGGTTGGTCATGTCCTCAAAGCTGGCACAACGCTTCATATAGATCCAGTCCATCAGTTGCTTGCTTGTGAACTTGGGCAGTCCCAGTTGCTCCACGACCTCCTGCATCTCAGCGGGGGTCTTGCCTAAAAGTATCTGTTTTTCTTCCATGCGGCAAAAGTACAACATTTTTGATAGTGATTAAGGCAAAGCCTTGAATTGTTTTTATAACTTTGCGGCATGTTTTTGTAAACAAAATGAAGGCTTAAAATAACGCCATAAATGATAAAACGCTCCATAATAATTGTTTTCGGTATTCTTTTGCCTTTCGTACTCTTTGCCCAGCTGGAGCAGCCGAAGATGCGGAAAAACGAAACCAAAGTGGCTTTACTCTCTTTGGCGAGTGGCACATTAAAAGTAACTTATGAGCGTTTGGTGCGTGATTACCAAAGCATTGAGCTGACGGCTGGTGTCATCGGTTGGGGTATTGATAAACTGAAAGATAGCGACCCGAAGGGAACCACATGGCGTGCCGCCTATAAGTTCATTTTTCCTAACCGAAACAATGCTGCCAATCAGTTATGTGGCTTTTATGTGAAGCCGGAGCTATGCTATTCTTCATATTATTACACACATTCTAATAAGGAACGACTTAAAGTGGATCGTGTCGCTTTGATGGGCGTGTTGGGCTACGATTGGGTGAAACAATGGTTTGTGTTCGATGTTTATGCCGGCTTGGGACTTGCCTCAGGCAACAGCAACCGTAGTAACTACCATCATGGTTTCATCGGCTGGAACGACCACACCCCGTATGCGTTCACAGCCGGATTTAGAATTGGCGTTGCATTTTAAATCGGTATAATTTTGCGTTTATTCCGCTACGAAATCAAAAAATCGCATTTCGTAGCGGAATAAAGTTGATTTTATTCAAAAATTTGTTTTATCTTTGCGGCGAAAATCGAAGATTGGCTAACGCCAAATTATCATTTCAATGTAGTTAAAACAAGTAATACACTATCGACCATGTGCATTGTTATTGGAAGAGAGAAAGAAATTGAGGAACTTAACCGTCGCTGTGGAAGCGGCCGTCCGGAGTTTATCGCGGTCTATGGCCGTCGCCGTGTGGGAAAGACTTTCCTTATCAATGAGACACTACGCGACGACATGGTGTTTCGTCATACAGGCTTGTCGCCATACGACCGCAAGAGAAAAGTCACGCTGAAAGACCAGTTGCAGAACTTTTATTTCTCGCTGATTCGTCACGGCATGGAGGGCATCGCCCAGCCCAAGTCGTGGATGGAGGCTTTTTTCATGCTTGAGCAATATCTTGAGCGGCGTGACAACGGCTCGCGTCAGGTGGTGTTCATTGACGAGTTGCCTTGGATGGACACGCCAAGGTCGGGCTTCCTCACCGCACTTGAGGCATTTTGGAATGGCTGGGGTAACGCCCGCCATAACCTTTGCTTTGTGGTGTGTGGTTCCGCCACCTCCTGGATGCTCGATAATCTCATCAACAACAAGGGTGGCCTTTACGGACGTCTTACCTGCGAGATCAAACTTGCCCCGTTTACTTTGCTCGAATGCGAAAAGTTCTTCGTCAGCCGTGGCATCAAGATGTCGCGCTACAACATCACCCAAGCATACATGATTCTTGGCGGCATCCCTTATTACCTTGACTGCTTCGACCCATCGCTCAGCCTTGCGCAAAATATCGACAGGCTGTTTTTCAACCCCAAAGCGAAACTTGGCGATGAGTTTGACCGGCTGTTCAACTCCGTGTTCGACCATGCCGATGCCTGTATGAAAATAGTGAAGACGCTGGGTCAACGGCATTCTGGATACACGCGCGATGAGATTGCGAAAAAAGCCGACATCAACCCCAACGGCGATTTCACTTCCATTATGAAAGCCCTCATGGCCAGCGACTTTGTGAAGAAATACGTTCCGTATGGCGTGAGCAAACGCGAGGAGCATTACAAACTGTCAGATTGTTTCTGTTGGTTCTGGCTGCACTTCATGGAAAGCCGAGGTATCACCGAAACCGACTATTGGGAACATCATCTGAAGGAGCCGGAGATAGCTTCATGGCGCGGGGTCGCTTTTGAGGAGGTGTGTTTTCAGCATATCGGGCAGATCAAGATGGCGTTGCAGATTGCGGGCGTTTCTTCAAAAGAATCCGCCCTAATTGTAAAAGGCAGCGGCAAAAAAGAAGGCATGCAGCTTGACCTGCTCATAGACCGTGCCGACGACGTAGTGAACGTATGCGAGATGAAATTCAACAAGAGCGCACTTACCATCACGAAAGCATACGCACAAAAGCTAGTGTCCCGCGTCAACGCCCTTGAAAAGACGAATCCCGACAAGACCTATCATTTGACACTGATTAGTGTTTTACCCTTGAAAAACAATGCATATACCGATACGTTTACGGGAAGGATTACTATTGACGAATTGTTTAAATAACTGATCAAGCTTTTTGAGTGGAAGGGTCATAATGCTATAAATTAAGGGAGCCATCAACTTTGGAAGTGAAAACCAGCCAAATTTGGAAGTATTTACCCGATTCCCATTTTCCATATTTTTTCTATCTTTGTGCCCATCATTATAAACGTATCGATATGAAAACTCTTGCCTTTGGTATTGCGGCCTTGCTGAACCAGCCCTTCCCGCCGCAGCAGTTTGGGGCGTTTAGGATGTAAGGTATATTAGATGATTACCGTTAAAAACTATAATGGCAAATGAAAACGGCACAGGAATTATTTGAGGATTTGAATTCTAACGACGAAAACGTCAGAATTGAGGCGAAGCGAGCCTCCGAAGTCGGGAAAAGCATCATGGAAACCATCTGTGCTTTTGCCAACGAACCTGATTTGGACGGCGGTTATCTTTTGTTGGGCGCGGTCAGGAAAGGTTTCGATGAAAACGGTTTTCCCGTCTATGAGCCGGAAAACATTGCCAATCCCGACAAGGTTCAAACCGACATTGCCAACCAATGTGCATCGGTTTTTAATGTGCGTATTCGTCCTCAAATTGAAACAGAAGTTGTTGACGGTAAAACGGTTATTGTGGTGAGGGTGGATGAGGCTCCTGCTTCACAAAAACCTATATATTTTGAAAAAAGAGGCCTACCGCAAGGAGCTTATCGTAGAATTGGTTCGTCAGACCAAAAATGTACGGAAGACGACATGCCGGTTTTCTATTCCTCTGCCGAAAGCTTTGATTGTTCCATCGTTAAAAGCTCCAGTTTAGAAGATATTGATGAAAATGCAGTGTCATATTATAGAAAATTGAGAGAAAAGGTTAATCCAAATGCCGAAGAATTGACCTACGACGACACTAATCTTTTGTTGGCTTTGCGGGCTTGTGAGAAAGACAAATCAGGATCTTTTGTCCTTACTTATACAGGGCTAATTGTATTTGGAAAATCTATGGCTTTGCGGCGACTGATGCCTGCATTAAGGGTTGACTATATTCGTGTTTCAGGTAACAAGTGGGTGGAGAATCCTGATAAGCGTTTTGAATCGACGATTGACATGCGCGGTGCTTTTATTCTTCTGGTCAATCGTGCGTTGAATGCCATTACAGATGACTTGCCCAAAGGCTTTGAACTTAAAGACGGCAACCTGCAAGCCTCAACACCTATTGACATTCCAAACGACACCTTGCGTGAGGCTATTGTTAACGCATTCATTCACCGTTCGTTCCGGGTGAATCAACCCATTCAAATCATTAGATACTCTAATCGTTTGGAAATCACAAATCCAGGTTATTCCTTGAAATCGCCCGAACATCTTGGTGAGCCTGGTTCCGAATTGAGAAATCAATATATAAGTTCGATTTTCCATGAAACTAATTTGGCCGAGACAAAGGGATCTGGCATCAAGACAATGCGAGAACAAATGAAAAAGGCAAAGTTGATGCCTCCTACATTTGAATCGAATCGAGAGACCAACCAGTTTACTATCCGTTTGCTATTCCATCATTTACTGGGGAAAGACGATATCGAATGGCTTTCGTTGTTCGCCAAATATGAATTGAATAACGAACAGAAGTTGTCGTTGATTTTCGTCCGCGAATTGGGGGCTATTGACAACATTACCTATCGTCAGTTAAACAGTGATATTACATCTAAAAAAGCCACTTTCGACCTGCACCGTATGTGTCAAGAAGGTTTGTTTGAATTGAAAGGACAGAGGAGAAATGCCTATTATGTTGCTGGACAGGAATTTATGCGGCTTAATAGTAGAGCTGACGGCCTTAATAATAGTAGAGGTGATGACCTTAATGGTAGAGCTGATGGAGAAATAAGTAGAGCTAATGGAGAAATAAGTAGAGCTAATGGAGAAATAAGTAGAGCTAACAGAGAAAATGGTAGAGCTGACAGAGAAAATGGTAGAGCTGACGAAGAAATAAGTAGAGCTAACAGAGAAAATGGTAGAGCTGACGAAGAAATAAGTAGAGCTGACGGAGAAAATGGTAGAGCTGACGGAGAAAATGGTAGAGCTTTACCAGAAGAATTATTGAAAAAATGCAAAAATCTCAAAAAGTGGGAATCCTCTGAAAAAATGAAGGGAATAGTTTTAGAACTATGTGCATTCATGCCTTTAAGTCTCAATGACATTGCCAAAATAATCAATAGACAGTCCCATTCTGTCAGATATCTATATGTAAATCCTCTTATTGAGAGTGGCAAACTCTTCTACACCATCCCCGAAATGCTAAACCATCCCAACCAAAAATACACCACAAAAAAGACAAAGAAATAAAAATAAATAGTATGATTACCATTTCCGAAATACTAAAAGGCAGTGAATACAGCCTAACCCAATTCAGTGAAAACAAGATTATTGAATTGGAAAATAATATCATTGAAAAAGAAGTGAAAGGGAAACCAACGCCCTATTTCAAGTGTTTGGTTAGGAACAAAGAAATTAAACTGACCCCTGAAGAAGTTGTTCGGCAGTTGTATCTGATGGTCCTGACCGAAGATTTCCATTATCCTGTTTCGAGGATGGAACTGGAATTTGTGGTGACTTTCGGAAGAGAGAAGAAACGCGCCGATATTGTCATTTTCGACAAAGACCAGACTTATACTCCGTACATCATTGTCGAGTTGAAAAGTCCCAAACTGAAGGACGGAAAGGAGCAACTGAAAAGCTATTGTAATGGCACGGGCGCGCCAATCGGTGTGTGGACCAATGGTGAAAGTATTTCGTATTACCATCGCAAAGACCCGAATTTCTTTGAGGATATTCCGATTATTCCCAAAGCCAACGAGAAACTTTCCGACATTTTGAGTGAACGTTGGTTCATTGATGACTTGGTGAAGAAAGACAAATTGGTCAACGAGCGCAAATCGCTGAAAGACTTGATTTTGGAAATGGAAGACGAAGTGCTTGCCAACGCTGGTGTTGATGTGTTTGAAGAGGTTTTCAAACTGATTTTCACCAAATTGTACGATGAAATGGAAAGCGGTCGAAAGAAAGACCGCCATTTGGAGTTCCGCAATTATGGCGACACGGAAACTGAATTGAAAGAGAAACTTCAAAACCTTTTCAATGAGGCAAAAGAAAAATGGTCGGGCGTTTTCACCGAGGATGCCAAACTGATGCTTACGCCATCGCATTTGTCGGTTTGCGTGAGTTCGTTGCAGGATGTGAAACTATTCAATTCCAATTTGGATGTGGTTGACGAAGCCTTTGAATACCTGATCAACAAAAGCAGCAAAGGCGAGAAAGGGCAGTATTTCACGCCGCGTTATGTGATTGACATGTGTGTGCGGATGCTGAATCCGTCTCCATACGAAACCATGATTGATACGGCTGCCGGAAGTTGCGGTTTCCCAGTACATACCATTTTCTATGTTTGGCAAAAGATTTTGGAAAGCAAGGGACTGAAAAAGAGTCATTTGTTTACTTTGGAGCAAAAGCCGCCAGAGTGTACTGATTATGTCCAGAACAAAGTCTTTGCAATTGACTTTGACGAAAAAGCTGTGCGTGTGGCAAGGACCTTAAACCTTATTGCTGGTGACGGGCAAACCAATGTTTTGCACCTTAACACTTTGGATTATGAGCGTTGGGACGAGAACCTGAAAGATGAGAATTGGCAGGAAACATATATCAATGGTTGGAACAAGTTGAAGAAAATGCGCGCGAGTAAGGCTTCCAACCGTGATTTCCAGTTCGACATCCTCATGGCCAATCCTCCGTTTGCGGGCGACATTAAGGAAAGCCGTATTTTGTCCAAGTATGAATTGAGCAAGAATGCCGCAGGCAAAATGGCGAGCAAGGTTGGGCGCGACATTCTTTTCATTGAACGCAATCTGGACTTTCTGAAACCTGGCGGGCGCATGGCCATCGTTTTGCCACAAGGCCGTTTCAATAATAGTAGCGACAAATACATCCGTGATTACATTGCCGAGCGTTGTCGCATTTTGGCAGTGGTGGGCTTGCATGGCAATGTGTTTAAGCCGCACACTGGAACGAAAACAAGCGTCTTGTTTGTGCAGAAATGGGATGACGTGTTGTGCCCCAAGAAAGAGGATTATCCTATTTTCTTTGCTACCATGCAAGAACCAAGCAAGGACAACAGCGGAGAGAAGATTTTTGTAAAGAAAGGCGATTATCCTCAACTTGTAGATACATTATCCGAAACATCTTTGCATGGAAAAGTTGCTTGTGACCCTGTTCCACATTATGGTAACAGTCCCAGTGAAAACAATGAATTCCTGTTGGATAGTCATGGACATCTTATTGTAAAACATGACCTTTTTAACCACGACGGCTTGACCAAAGACGGCATTGCCGAGGCCTTCGCCGAGTTTGCCAAGAAGGAAGGGTTAAGTTTTTTTTAAGTAGCCCTTTCAACGAGGAGAAGTATAAGGCGTTGTTGGAAGGGCTGGAGATAGCAATCGTTAAGTTTTCAGAATTATCAAAAGTAATTGATTACAGAATAGAGGCTGAATATTTTGCACATAAGTTTTTGGAAATAGATAAAGCCATATCAAAAACAAAGACTATTTCTTTTACAGAAGTCGCTACATTTATCAACGGCAGACCATACGGATCTGATTACTTTAATTGCAATGAAGGTGTTCGTATTTCTAAGATTGGAGATGTGACCAATAGGAGAGAAATATCAGAATGGGAATATGTAACATTAGACGAATTCCGAGCACAAAAAGGAAGATTTCTTATAGACGGTGATATTCTAATGACATTAACTGGCGACCCGCCAGATGTTGGCAAGGTTAATTATATTTATAATCCAAATAATGCTAGTTGGAATCAGAGGGTTGCAAAAATCAGAATAAAACCAAAACAAACATTTTACAAAAACAACGATGTGTTATTCGCAGTTTTATCGTCAGAGTTCTCAAGGACTCAATTAGAACGATATGCTAAAGGAATAAGGCAGAGAAATTTGGGCAATGAGAGTTTAGAGAGGCTTCGCATTCCAATTCTATCCAATGATATTCAGAATTTAATTGAAAATTTTATCAAATCATCATTTCAATCGTTATCCAAATCTCGGTCTCTTTATTCTGAAGCCGAAGACATTTTGTTGTCCGAACTTGGCTTGAAAGATTGGCAGCCAAACAATAATCCTGTCAATATAAAGCAGTTGAAGGAGTCATTTTTGGCGAGTGGAAGATTGGATGCGGAGTATTACCAACCAAAATACGAGGATTATTCCGAGTTCATTAAACATTACAAAGTCGGCTCAGATTCATTGGGAAATATTTGTTTTGTAAACGACAAGAATTTCAACCCTTCGGATGATAGCGAGTATAAATATATTGAATTGAGCAACATTGGCAATTCTGGTGAAATCACAGGGTGTACAAACTCAATCGGCGCGGAACTGCCATCAAGAGCAAGGCGTTTGGTGCATACAAATGATGTGATTGTTTCATCCATTGAAGGCTCATTGCAAAGTGTTGCTTTGGTTACGGACGAATACGATAAGGCCATTTGTTCAACAGGTTTCTATGTCGTCAATTCCAGAACCATCAATCCAGAAACTTTGTTAGTGTTGTTCAAATCGGAACCCATACAAAACCTATTGAAGCAAGGCTGTTCGGGAACAATTTTAACCGCAATTGGTCGAACGGAGTTTCAAAACATGGTCATGCCGAAGATTCGGAAAGAAGTCCAAACCGAAATCGCAGAGTATGTCCAAAAGAGCATTTCTTTACGCAACGAGGCAAAGCAACTACTTGAAAGTGCGAAACTTAAAGTAGAAGATACCATTTCTACCCCCCCCCCCACCATTTAATTGATAATCAATTAGTTACAAAACACAACAAAATGGTGGAAAAAAGCGCATATTATTATCGGTTGGCGGAATGGACACTGCTGCATGAATTGTATTCCGAAATTTGGGTTACAAACACTACGGCAAACTATTCCATCAAGAACTATTCGGTCTGCAAAACTTCAGGCCGTTTGGATGCGGAGTACTACCAACCTAAATACGATGCTTTGTTTGCCCAATTGTCAAAATATGAATGTGATACCATCAAAGACATTGCATACATAAAGAAATCCGTGGAACCGGGAAGCGAAGCTTACCAAAATGAAGGAATACCGTTTGTGAGGGTTTCGGATGTGACCAAATTCGGCATTTCCGATCCAAGCATATTCCTGTCGCCTAATGATTTTGATTTGGAAGAACTACAACCTAAGAAAGACACCATCCTTTTGTCGAAAGATGGGAGTGTCGGCATTGCTTACAAGGTGGAAAAGGATATGGATTGCATCACATCGGGTGCATTGCTTCATTTGTTGGTCTTCAACGAAAACTACAACCTTGACTAT
>Ga0265298_10007459_pt1 | contig 13287 bp, 8 predicted proteins | sample AusTroGonzalo_MG_3_FD_193486 | JGI IMG/M metagenome (GOLD analysis project Ga0265298, IMG submission 193486) | Bovine rumen microbial communities from tropical cattle in Woodstock, Queensland, Australia - Gonzalo_01 | ecosystem: Host-associated > Mammals > Digestive system > Stomach > Rumen ... | reverse complement strand
CGTCGTTCCCGGAAAGAGGTCCAAGGCAACTCCACGTTCCATCCGACCTTCTCTCGAAGCAGCATGGAATGAGGCCGACGGCGTCCATGTAATACTCACAGCCGGTGAACGCAAATCGATGCAACTGTATTTTGGCGCGCGTTACGACAATGAGGAATACGCTTCCGTGCAGGTGGGACTCGACATCCCGCTGAAGGCCGCCGTGCCTGTCAGTACCGACATCACGCTCCGACTCGGTAAACGCCTGATGGCGAAAGGCGAGTTGATGATCCATCCCCGTTCTTTCACCCGTCCGACACTCAGTTACGCCTTCCGTCGCAACGACGTGGATGTCTATCTTGAAGGCGACCTCGACTATAACATCCGATATAACCAGTTCCTGGCAGAACTCACGCCAATTAACTTTGATTTGCGCCATTTCAACCTTCAATTTGGTTTACGCTGGGACTATATGCACTACCGCAACAAACTCGGTGTAGAGGGTTCCCCACAGGTCACACTCGAGAACGAGCACTTCTTCAGTTACCGCGCTCGGTTGAATTTCAATAGTGAGGATAACTGGAACTTTCCTACGCGAGGTAGTCGCTTTAATGCTGAATATGTCTATGTGACCAATGATTTCGCCAAACTTAACGAACGAGCGGCTGACGGTAGCAAAATTGGCAAGAAAATCGGCATGAGCGATATCAGTGCCGATTGGCGTACGTCGTTGACCATCGGTGGACGTTTTACCCTCCAGCCGATGCTCTACGGTCGTCTGCTCTTCGGCTCCGTCATCCCCGCTGTCTTCGGCAACACTATTGGCGGCGACTGGTTCGGTCACTATGTGGAACAACAGATGCCCTTTGCCGGCATTGGTAATATGGAGTATGTTGATAAGCAGTTCGTGGCAGCCCAACTTCAGGCCCAACAGCGCATCGGCAGCAGCAGTTATATCCTGCTCCGCGTGGCTGGAGCCCAACAGGCTAGCAAGGTGAAGAATCTCTTTGACCATCGCACATTGCTCGGCGTACAAGGAGCCTACTTCTATAACACGATGTTCGGCCCCGTCGGTGCCACCATCGGTTACAGCAACCGCACCAAGGAACCGTACTTTTTCCTGAATCTCGGATACGAATTCTAAAGTTAGAAGAATAATTAAACAAAATATCAATGATAATAATGAAAACAAAAAAAACTTTGATGGCTGTAATGGTGCTGATGGCACTGTGCAGTTGCGGAGAGAAGAAACAGACTGCTACAGAGCAGACGGTGAGAGTGAAGGTTCAGCAGATACAGGCTGAGGCTGTGAACGGTGAGCAAGGATTCTCCGGCACTATTGAGGAGGCGAGTGGCGTGTCGCTGTCGTTTGCTGGTACAGGTACTATCAAACGTATTTACGTCAGCGCCGGTCAGACTGTACGTCAGGGGCAACTGATAGCAGAACTGGACCCCACAACGATGCAGAATGCCTATACCATTTCGAAGACCGCTCTGGAACAGGCTCAGGACACTTACAACCGTATGAAGGAACTGCACGAAGCAGGTTCTCTGCCAGAGATGCAATGGATTTCAATAGAGAACCAGTTGAAATCGGCTACGGCATCAGAGGCTATGGCTAGGAAGTCGCTGGCCGACACCAAACTCTATGCGCCTTTTAGTGGCTTTATTGCCAGCAAGAACGCAGAAGTAGGGGAGAATGCAGCACCGGGCATGCCGATTATGAAACTCGTGAGTATCGGTAGCGTCAAGGTGAAAATCTCGGTGCCTGAGGATGATGTACAGCGCATCAGCAAGGGCTCGTCGATGAAGATTATCGTGCCCGCACTGGGTAACCGTCAGTTTGAAGGTCGCGTGACTGAGCGCGGCGTGAGTGCCGATCCCCGTTCACGTACCTACGAGGTGAAGGCAACTATTGCAAATCACGATGGTCAGTTGCTGCCGGGTATGATCTGTCAGGCATTCACCAACTATATGCAGGGTACGACGGGTGTCTTTATTCCTGCCAACCTGGTACAACTTGATAGCGACAATAAGACCTTCGTCTGGGTGGTCAACGGCGATAAGGCCGTGAAGCGTGAGATTTTTATCAGCAACGAGACGGCTCAGGGCGCACAAGTCAGTGGCGGACTCTCTTCGGGCGACCAACTCATCGTGGCCGGACAGCAGAAGGTGAGCAACGGCATGAAAGTGGAGATTGTGAAGTAATGCACAATTCATAATGCATAATTATTATGGAAGAGAAGAAAGAAAAGAAGATGAGCCTGCAGGAGTGGTCGATGCACTACCGGCAGATTATCATACTGCTCGTGAGTTGCTTGGTGGCTCTGGGCATCTATGGTCTCGCGAATATCAATAAGAACGAATTTCCTGACTTTACCATCCGTCAGGGCATTGTTGTCGCCGTCTATCCTGGCGTAACGGCACTGGAGATGGAGGAACAGGTGACGAAGCCGCTGGAGAAATACATCTTTACCTATAAGGAGGTAAAGAAAGAAAATACCATATCGTATTCTAAGGACGGCCTGAGCATCATTCAGGTGGAATTGAACGACGAGTTGACAAATAAGGACGAGTTTTGGTCAAAGTTCAAGCACGGTGTACAGGGATTCAAGGACGAATTACCAGACGGTGTGCTAGCTATCCAGGTGAACGACGACTTCGGCGACACCTCGGCACTGCTGTTGGCGATGGAGTCGGACGAAAAGACCTATCGCGAGTTGAACGACTATATGAACTCGCTGATTGACTCGCTACGCATGATACCGAGTGTGGGAAAAATGACGGTCTTTGGACTGCAGCACGACCAGATCAGCATCTACCTGAACTCTGATAAGTTGTCGCACTATGGCATCAGTTACCTCACCATAGCCCAGCAACTGCGAGGCAAAGGCTTTGTGACTACTGCCGGTCGCGTAAAGAACAATGGATACAAGTCGCCGATATATGTCGATCATGCTTTGAACAAGATTTACGATGTGGAGAACACCGTTATCTATACCGATGACGCTGGCAATACGGTACGTCTGAAAGACGTGGCTACGGTAAAGCGTGAATATCCGCAGCCTAAGTCGTATATCACCAACAACGGAACACGCTGTATCCTGCTGTCGGTGGAAATCAAGAAGGGACAGGATGTGTCGAGCATGGGTGAGGCCATCGACAAGAAACTGGAAAACTTCAAGCAACACATCCCCGACGACGTGCAGTTAAACGCCATTACCGACCAAGCCAAGGTAGTGGACGACTCTATCGATAACTTCCTCCACGAACTGATGATAGCCATCTGCACGGTCGTCCTTGTGGTGGTGTTGATTATGCCGTTCCGCGTGGCCGCCGTGGCTGCCGGCACGATGCCCATCACCATCTTTGTCTCGCTGGGCCTATTCTATATGTTCAACATCGAACTGAACACGGTGACGCTGGCTGCGCTGATTGTGACGCTAGGTATGATTGTCGATGACTCCATCGTGATCATCGACTCCTATTTAGAGATGATGGCCGAGGGAAAGACACGCTGGCAGGCTTCAATCGATGCCACCGTCCATTTCCTGAAGTCCATCTTCACCGCTACGCTTTGTATCTCGGTGACGTTCTTCCCCTTCCTCATCGTAATGACAGGACAATTCCATGACTTCCTGCTGTCGTTCCCTTGGGCCATCTCCATCGTGCTCTTCGCCTCGATGATTATCGCCCAGACGCTACTGCCTATCTTGCAGTACTTCTTCATCCGCAAACCTATGGAAACGAAGACGCGTGCAGACGGTAAGAAGCCTTTCAACCTGCTCGACATTCTCGACAAGTACTACCAGAAGTTGCTGGCCAAGTGTTTTGAGCATCCCTGGCTGACAATTGCCGGTGGCGTGGCCAGCGTGGTCATAGGTGGCTGGATTTTCAGCCATTTGCCACAGCGCATGATGCCCTTCGCCGACCGTAACCAGTTTGCCGTAGAAATTTACATGCCCACTGGAACAGGCATCGAGCGTACCACCGTGGTGGCCGACTCGTTGGAGCACATGATAGCCAAGAAGAAGGGTGTCATGAGCATTGCCTCATTCAAGGGCTGTGCATCGCCGCGATTCCATACGGCCTACGCGCCGCAGATTGCCGATGAGGGTTATGCTCAGTTCATTGTGAACACCAAAGATAACAAGACAACCGAACGCCTAGTAGATGAATGTACCGATGAATTCACGAACTATTTCCCTGAGGCCTACGTCAAGATTAAACAGTTGAGTTATTCGTCAGTGGCAGTACCCGTTGAAGTGCGTTTGAAGAGTGACAATCTGGAGCAGCTGGCACAGTACAGTGATAGTCTGGTAGGCATTATGCGCCAGATGCCTGAACTGCAACTTGTGCGCAGCAACATGCTCGAGCCGCTCTCTACCACCCGCATCAAGATCGACGACGAGAAAGCCTCGCGTCTGGGTATTACCAATGAGACCGTTGAGTTGCAGATGGCTTTCCGCTACGGCGACGGGTATCCTGTAAGCACCGCATGGGAGGGTGACTACGATATTCAAGTGAAGATGAAGACCGACAATGCCGACCAAGCTACGAAGCAGGATGTCATGGACGAGTTGATTCCCATTGGACTCTCTGCCATTATCCCCACCACTGCCAGCGGCCTCTTCAGTATCGCTTCAAGCGGTGAGACGCAGCCCAGCGTTCCCCTGCGCCAGTTTGCTGAGATTGTGCCTACGTGGCAGTACGGCCAGATATGCCACCGCAACGGTCTGCGCACCGTGACGGTGATGGCCGAAGTGGCTCGCGGCAAGAATGTGGGCTTTGTCACGAATGATGTCATCAAGCGTCTGGAGAGTTTCCAGTTGCCTGAAGGCATGCAGATGGAGATTGGTGGCCAGTATGATGACGACAAAGATACTACCCCGAAGATTCTCAGTGCCCTGATTATCTCCATTGCCATCATCTTCTTCGTGCTGCTGTGGCACTTCAAGAGTGTCAGCGAGGCAATGCTGATTATGATTTGCCTGACGCTCTGCGTCTTCGGTACGGCAATGGGTATTCTCCTCGGAGGAGTTCCCGTATCTTTGACCGCCGTCCTCGGTTTCGTATCACTGATGGGTATCCTTGTGCGCAACGGTGTCATCCTCTTCGACTATGCCGCTGAGGTGAAGGAGTTGGAGAACCTCCCATTGAAGGATGCCATCCATGTGGCAGCCGAGCGTCGTATGCGTCCTATCTTCCTGACGTCGGCTGCCGCCTCGATGGGTGTTGTGCCGATGGTGTTCGGAGGTTCGGGCCTATGGTCACCGATGGGATGCGTCATTTGCTACGGCGCACTGATCACCATGTTCTTCATCCTCACCATCATGCCGATTGCCTACTGGAAGGTGATGGGGAGAAGCGAAGAGAAGGTAACAGTGAAAAGTGAATAGTGAAAAGTGAATAATTTGCTACCGCACATATAAAAAAATAGAGAGTTATGATTAACAAGATAGACAAAAGGCTTCTGATAAGTTTCTCATTTATCATTTGTCATTTATCATTTAGCGTAGCGCAGACCTATACGCTTGAGCAGTTGAAGCAGCTGGCCGTAGAGAATAACTACAGCCTGCGCTCCGCCCGCAACGCCATTGAGCAGTCGAAGGAAGTGAAGAGTGAGGCTTTCACGAAGTATTTCCCTCAGGTATCGGCTTTGGGTCTGGGATTCCAGAACAACAAGCCCATGATCGACTTGGACATCGAACTGCCTGATGTTATTGCACGCTTGATTCCGCAGGATCTGATTCCCGCCAACATCAGTCTGATGAAGAAAGGTATCTACGGCTCCGTTTCTGCTATACAGCCCGTATTCATGGGTGGTCAGATCATCAATGGCAACAAGCTGGCGAAGGTCGGCGTCGAGGCCAGCGAACTGCAACTGGAGGCCTCGGAGGATCAGGTGGAGCTCACCACTGAGCAGTATTACTGGCAGATGGTCTCGTTGAAGGAGAAACAGCAGACGCTGAAGGCGGTGCTCGACATGCTCGAGACGCTGGAGAAGGACGTTAGTAATATGGTACGCGTGGGAGCTGTCAACCGCAACGACCTGTTGCAGGTGCAGCTTCGCAAGGGTGAGGTAGAGACCGCTCAGTTAGAGTTGGAGAACGGGCTTGCTACGGTTTCTCAGCTCCTGGCACAGCATATTGGCAAGACCGGTGAGACCATCGATGTGGTTTCGTCGGCTACGGAGGATGTTCCCGAACTCCCCGTCGGCCTGCGTCAGGACCATCAGACTGCCCTCGCCGCCACGCCGCAGTACCGACTGTTAGAGAAGAACGTCGAGAGCCATCGGCTGCAGCATAAGTTGAAGGTCGGCCAGAACATGCCCAACGTCGGTGTCGGCGCCAGCTACAGCTACAACGACTTCTTTGAAAAGAGTTCCAGTGCGATGGTCTTTGCGGCCGTTCAGGTGCCAATCAGTGGCTGGTGGGGCGGCTCGCATGCCATCAAGAAGCAGAAGCTCGCCCTCCAGGATGCTCAGGAGCAGATGGAGGACAACGGCCAGAAGCTCGTCATCCGAATGAACAATGCCTGGGCGGCCGTCGAGACTAGTCACAAGAAGCTGCTCATTGCGCACGACGCCATCGAGCAGGCCGAGGAGAACCTGCGCCTGAACCGCGACTACTACCGCGTGGGCTCGACGAAGATGAGCGACCTGCTCCTCGCCCAGCAGCAGTACCAGCAGGCCCGCGACCGCTACACCGACGCCTTCGCCGACTTCCAGACCAAGCAGTTAGAGTATCGTCAGGCCACAGGACAAGAATAAAAACTTTCAAAATAATATGATCATGAAAAAACAGAATTTCTTCGTGCTCCTGGCATCGGTGATGCTGGTAGCCATGAACCTTGCATCGTGCAAGATGAGTAACAAACCCGCCGCTGAGACTTCGAGAATCGGCGATATCCCCGAGGCTGCGCAGTACATCGTCGGACTGGAGAAGTTCGACTCCGTGATCGACTACAGTCAGGCTGCCAACTGGCTCGATGTGCCCGCAGCACTTGTTAAGGACGGCACGCTTGACGGCACCGTTGCCGACAGCCTCAAGGCCGTTGATGTGTTCTACATCTATCCGACTGTTACCGGCTTCCGTCCCGAGACTGAGGTCTGCGACATGACCGACTCGATGATGATTGCCGGTGCGCAGATGGTGCGCCGCGTTCAGACCGGCGTATTCGACGAGAGTTGTAACGTCTTCATGCCCTATTACCGTCAGATCTCCATGCCGAAACCCGGTAGCGACTATCGCGCTATCATCGACTACGTCTCTGGTTTCGATGCCACCGACGCCCTCGACTATTTCCTGAACAATTTGAATCAGGGCCGTCCCTTCATCATCGCTGGACATTCGCAAGGCGCATCCGTGGTCATCGCATTGCTCGAGAATTATATGACCAAGCATCCCGAGGCTTTGAAGCGCATGATTGCTGCCTATCCCATTGGCTTTGCCGTGACCAAGGACTGGCTTGCCAAGACCGGCCTGAAGTTCGCCGAAGGTGCTACTGACACGGGCGTCATTGTCTCGTGGAATACCGAGGGTCCCGCTAATCTGAAGGAAAAGAATATGACACTTGCCCCTGGAGGTATCAGCATCAACCCCATCAACTGGAAGCGCGATGATACCTACGCCTCGACCAAGGAGAACCTCGGCTCGCTCACCTTCGACGGCAAACTCGTTACTCCAGGCTTCGCCGATGCCCGTGTTGACACCGTCCGCGGCTCCGTCGTCGTCACCACCATCGACAAGCCCGAACTCTACGTCATCCCCGCCGACGGCGCCGAGATGTTCGGTCCTCAGTCCTACCACCTCCACGACTACGGCTTCTTCTTCAACAACTTCAAGCAGAACGTTGCCGACCGTATTAAGGCTTTTATGAGTAAGTAACCACATTTTTCCCCGAAAGTTATGTGCTTTCGGGGAATTGTTGTATCTTTGCCCCGATATGAAGAAAAAAAGTAAACTGTCAAGGCGCATCACCTGGCGCGTCATTGGAATCATCGTGTTCTTCAATGTGTTTATCATTGGAGCAGTCATTATATTTGATTTAGTCATGGCGTTGCTTCAGAGTGAAACACGTGCACAACACTTGATTGACGGAATCGAAGGCAAGTTGGAAACGATGGTGCAAGTTGTGAAGACCACTACTTTTAACAATAGGGTAGAGGTGGAAGCCCATTTGGACAGCCCCGAGACGGTATTTGATGCCTTGGAGCGCGAACTGCGGGTGAACAAACGCCTCGTCGGCTGCTTTGCGGCTTTCGAGCCGGAGAATTATAAAGGTCAGGGCCGGTGGTTTGAAGCCTACGCTTATTATACCGATAGTACTCATATTGAGCGGCAACAGATAGGTTCGCAGCGGCATGACTACTTCAACGGCGTGTGGTATGATAAAGGATTCAGTTTAGATAGAAGTGCTGACGGTTACCTGACAGACCCGTATTTCGACGATTCCGTCGGCAGCAGTTTGTATTGCAGTTATGTCTTGCCTATCTGCGACCGCGAGGGTCAAAAAGTGGGTGTCTATGGTGTGGACCTGAACCTCGACTGGATCTATGCCACGATTATCGCGGAGGAAAATAAGGTGAAGAAGACGGAATACGTGGAGAATGATCCGAATGATCCTGATGACAATGAAAATGCATTTTTCGTCCAGATTCTTGACAGTAAAGGTAAAAAAATTGTAGGTTCCGAAACGTTTGACGATAAGTCGCTCCAGACAATCTTAAAAGAGGACAGCATCGGATTTAGGAGAATGAAGGTGAACGACATCACATATTTTGTCACCTCTAAGCGGATAACCAGTACGGGCTGGACTTTGGTCGTAGGACAACATATACATTTCGTACTCCTTTCCGGCTATTTTCTTGGCATTATCATCTTGTTTTTTATGACGGTTGGCGGCATTGTCATCTTCTTCTTCATGAGTCGTAGCATCCGTCGTGCTACAGAGCCTTTGGGTTTTCTTTCCGAATCGGCACAGGAGGTGGCAAAGGGTAACTTCGATACGGAGTTGCCGACGTTCAAACATAATGATGAGATATCCCAGTTGCGTGACTCTTTCGATGCTATGCAGCAGTCGCTGAAGCGGTATGTGGAGGAACTGAAGGAAACGACAACCGCAAAAGCCACGATAGAGAGCGAACTCAATGTGGCACACAGCATCCAGATGTCCATGCTCCCTAAGACGTTCCCCGCCTTCCCTGATCGCAAGGACATTGAACTCTATGCTTCGCTGACACCAGCCAAGGCTGTCGGCGGTGACCTTTATGATTTCTTCATCCATGACGAAAAACTCTTTTTCTGTATCGGTGACGTTTCGGGTAAAGGAGTACCAGCCTCGCTTGTCATGGCCGTCACTCGCACGCTTTTCCGTAACATTGCCATGCATGTTGCCAAGCCGAGTCATATCGCAGAGACCATGAATGCGAACATCAGCAAAGGAAATGAAGAGAGCATGTTCGTTACCTTCTTTGTCGGTGTGCTCGACCTGCAGACAGGTCATCTCTGCTACTGCAATGCCGGTCACAATGCGCCGCTCGTCCAGTGCTCGATGCTCGACTGTGAATCGAACCTCCCCATCGGTGTGATGCCTGACTGGCATTTCACGGAGCAGGAAATCGTCATGGCTCCGGGCACAACGATTTTCCTCTATACCGACGGACTGACGGAGGCCGAGAATGCCAGTCAGGAACAGTTCGGAGAGAAACGCATGACCGATGTCCTCACCACCCAGATGGCAGTTAATGCTTCGCCTCAGACGCTGATAGAGACCATGACCGATGCCGTACACCAGTTTGTCGGCGAAACCGAGCAGAGCGACGATCTCACCATGCTCGTCATTAAATTCGTGAAATAATAAGATATAAAAAATGATGAAAAAACTACTGTTAATACTATTTGTATTTCATATATCACTTTTTACGGCCACGGCGCAGAAATTCCCAGTGGGTATCGTCAGCGTGCAGGACTCCGTGAAGGGTTTCCAGTTTGGCGTGATCTCCTCGGTAGCCCCTGACGGTGGTCACGGCGTGCAACTGTCGGGTGTCTCGAACGCAACGGCGCATACCTTTAACGGTTTGCAGCTGAGCAGCGTCAGCAACATTACGAGCGGCATGGATCGGGGTCTGCAGTTGTCGGGCATTCTCAATGTGTCGGAGGCCATGATGGGCGGCTGGCAGTTGGGAGCCGTCAACTTTACCGACTCGCTCAACGGTGCACAGATCGGTGTGTTCAACCTGGCCCGCAAGCGTCCTAAGGGCTGGCAGATAGGACTGGTCAACGTGTCGTACGACAGCATCGGCCATAATGTAGGTCTGGTGAACGTGAATCCGATGACCGACATCGACGTGATGCTGTATGGCGGTTCATCGACGAAGGCAAACATCGCCTTGCGTTACCGCAATAAGAGCACGTATAGCATCCTTGGCGTAGGTACCCACTTCATGGGGCTCGACTCGAAGTTCTCGGGTGCCGTGTTCTATCGCTTGGGCCAGTACTTCCAGTTGTCACCGAAGTGGAGCCTGAGCGGCGACTTGGGCTACTACCATGTGGAAACGTTCAAGAAGAACTCGGACGAGGGCCCCGAGCGCCTATACTCCCTGCAGGCTCGCATCAATGCCGACTACCAGATCAGTCAGAAAGTGGGTGCCTTCGCCTCAGTAGGATGGGGGCTCACACGCTACTACGACCGCAACGAGACCTACCGCAACCGTCCACTGGTGGAGTTGGGACTGACGTTGCACCAACCCCGCAACCAGCACGACACGTGGAAGCGCGCCTGGGAGGATAAGCGGAAGGCATTGGTATTCAACGACTCTACCATGGCGCTGCCCGTGAAGAAACGCTACTGGCAGGCTGCTGCCGAGGTGACGGGCATCAACGTGGGCGTGCAACTCTTTGACCGCTACGCCCTCAACTCGGACTTTGCGCAGACCACCCTGAACAGCATCTGGCATAACTTGAGACCGGTTTCGTCTGGGACAACGACTTCTTCATCACCAACCTCTTCGCCCATCCCTATCACGGCAACCTCTACTTCAATGCCGCGCGTACCAACGGACTCTCCTTCTGGGAGTCGGCACCTTACGCTTTGGGCGGTTCGCTGATGTGGGAGTTCTTCGGCGAGACCGAACCACCGGCCATCAACGATATCATCGCCACCTCATGTGGCGGTATGGCCATCGGTGAGATGACCCACCGCCTGAGTCATACCATCCTCGACGACCGCGACCGCGGTTTCAACCGCTTCCTGCGTGAGGCTGTTGCCGCCATCGTCAATCCCATCCAGGGACTGCACCGTATCGTCAGCGGCGATGCCTGGCGTGTACGCAGCGACCATTATCGCTACCACGACTTCAATAAGATTCCGCTCGATGTGTCATTCTCCGTCGGTTGGCGCTATCTGGCCGACGACGGTGCCCTGTTCCGTGGCATCCATGCCCCCTACGTCAACCTGACGCTGATGTATGGTACCCCCGTCGATGGTGAGAAGCATAAAACACCCTACGACTTTTTCGACATCGAGTCGAACATGGCCTTCGGTGGTGGACAGCCGATGGTCAACACGCTGAACATCGTGGGCCGCCTGTGGAGTACGCCCATCCTCGACCAGAAGGACATGGCGGGTGAGTTCGGTATCTACCAGCACTTCAACTACTACGATGCCAAGCCCATCGAGGACGGCTCTGAACTCACGCCCTACCGCATCAGCGAGGCAGCAGGCTTCGGTCCCGGCTTCATCCTCTCACTCCCCCAGATGGGAAGCCTGTCGAAGTTGGAACAGCGCGTGTTCCTCAGCGGCATCCTGCTCGGCGGAACCAAGAGCGACTATTTCAACGTCATCGAGCGCGACTACAACATGGGTAGTGGATTCAGCATCAAGTCGAAGACCCAACTCGACTTCGGCAAGTTCGGCCGCTTCGTGCTCAATGCCAAGTACTTCCGCCTCTACACCTGGAAAGGCTACAAGCAAGAGGATATCGAGAACGACTTTGCAAATGTCGAGGACCTGCACTACCTGAACGTCCAGGGCGACCGCAGCAACGCCATGCTGCTGGTCATCAATCCCGTTCTGGAGATGCACCTCGCGCGGCAGTGGTCCGTCACGCTCTCCGGAGCCTATTACTCCCGTCGCACGTTCTATAAGTACTACGACACGGTGCATGCCAAAACCTTCGAAACAAAGTTAGGCCTCACTTGCCGTCTATAGTTTTGCCATGTCGGGGTCACTTGTAGTCCACTCTTGTTCCGATTTTTATCCGATTTTCATCCAGCCGTGATCCAATCGTGCTCCGATTGCCCTCTACCCTTGCTCCGATTCCTCTCCACTTCCTCTCCACTTCCTCTCCGATTCAGAATTAGAGAGAGAATAGAGAAGGAGTGGAGAGGAAGTGGAGAGGGAATGGAGTGCGATTGGAGTAGGATCGGAGCACGATTGGATGACGATTGTAGTACGTAAGTAGTGCACTCGGATGTGAATAGGGAATGAAACACCAAAAAAAGGGTCGAAAGTTTTGGTGCTTTCGGCTCTTTTCTTTAATTTTGCAGCCATATTATATATTATAAGGTGTAATAGTATGAACGAGAAAGAGAATAAGCAGCAGGGTCTGCAACTGGAATTGCCGCAGGAAGTGGCGCAGGGTGAGTATGCGAACTTTGCCATCATCACCCATTCGAGCAGTGACTTCATCATCGATTTTGCACGGGTGCTGCCAGGTATGCCGAAGGCACAGGTGAAGAGTCGCGTGATCCTGGCACCTGAGCATGCCAAGCGACTGCTCGGTGCGTTGCAGGAGAATATCTTCCGTTATGAACGCGAGTTCGGGAAGATACAGATCCCGCAGCAGCAGGACCGGACGATTGCGCCCTTCGATATGTCGAAAGGTGATGCATAATCTTGGAATTCGGTTCTAAGAATTCTTAAAAGTGTTATATCTTGTTAAATCACCTAGGGTATAACACTTTTTCTTTATTATATATTAGGTGGAATCAGAAAATAGTTGTACCTTTGCAGCCCGAAACGCCCTTTTGTGCCAAATTGGGGCGCGTAATGTATTGAGTATAAACGAAATAAATATATAATTAATTAAAAAAGTAAAAGTATTATGCCTACAATTTCACAATTGGTAAGAAAAGGCAGAAAGGTGATCGTTGACAAGTCAAAGTCACCCGCGCTGGACAATTGTCCTCAGCGTCGCGGTGTCTGCGTACGTGTCTATACGACGACCCCGAAGAAGCCTAAATCGGCTATGCGTAAGGTAGCCCGTGTTCGTCTGACAAATCAGAAGGAAGTTAACTCTTACAT
>Ga0265298_10007458_pt1 | contig 13287 bp, 13 predicted proteins | sample AusTroGonzalo_MG_3_FD_193486 | JGI IMG/M metagenome (GOLD analysis project Ga0265298, IMG submission 193486) | Bovine rumen microbial communities from tropical cattle in Woodstock, Queensland, Australia - Gonzalo_01 | ecosystem: Host-associated > Mammals > Digestive system > Stomach > Rumen ... | reverse complement strand
CAGTTGTAGTCCTTGTAGGGAACGTATATCTCCATGGCGGTGAACTCCGGGTTGTGGGTGCGGTCCATACCCTCGTTGCGGAAGTTGCGGCTGAACTCATAGACACCGGGGAAGCCACCCACGATGAGGCGCTTGAGGTATAGCTCGTTGGCGATACGCAGGTAGAGGTCGATATCGAGGGCGTTGTGGTGCGTCACGAAAGGACGGGCGGCGGCACCGCCGGGGATGCTCTGCAGCACGGGGGTGTCCACCTCGAGGTAGCCCTGCTCGTTGAAGTACTGGCGCATCTCGTTGACAATCTTGGCGCGCTGCACGAAGGTCTCACGCACCTGCGGGTTGACGATGAGGTCGACATAGCGCTGGCGGTAGCGCAGCTCGGGGTCGCTGAATGCGTCGTACACCACGCCGTCCTTCTCCTTGACGATGGGCAGAGGGCGCAGGCTCTTGCTGAGCACCGTGAGACTCTTCACGTGGATGGAGGTCTCACCCATCTGGGTCACGAAGACGTAGCCCGTGACGCCAATGATGTCACCGATGTCGAGAAGACGTTTGAAAACGGTGTTGTAGAGGGTCTTGTCCTCTCCAGGGCATATCTCGTCACGCTTGATATAGAGCTGAATACGGCCATATGCGTCCTGCAGCTCCACGAACGAGGCGGCGCCCATGATGCGACGGCTCATGATGCGGCCGGCAATACTGATGTTCTGGAATAGGGTGTTGTCCTTGGGGAACTGCTCCAGAATCTCGCTGCTCTTGGCGTTCACCTCATAGAGGGCGGCGGGGTAAGGGTTGATACCCAGATTCTTCAACTCTGCCAGCGAATTGCGGCGTATCTGTTCTTGCTCAGTAAGTTCTGCCATAATATCTTATCGTATTTTTGTATTCCAAAATAAAATGCAAAAATACGAAAGTTGGGCAATATGACAAAATTTATTTTACCCTGCGAATGGAGTGGAGTCGGTGGGAATAGTTCTCGCCGTTGAAGATTCCCGTGGAATCCAGCTTGTCAATGCGCACGAAACCAGACGAGTGGACAATACGGCCGTCGCCTGTGCAGATACCCACATGGATGACGCGGCCTTGATCGTTGTGGAAGAAAGCGAGGTCATCGCGCTGCACGTCACACAGACAAACTTCGTGTCCACAGGTCACCTGCTGCGAGGCGTCGCGCGGCAGCCAGATGTCCATCGCCTTGAAGCACACCTGTGTGAGTCCGCTGCAGTCGATGCCCGCCCTCGATCGGCCTCCCCAGAGATAGGGGGTGTCAAGAAAGCACCGCTCTGCCAACCCGGCAGCACTCTCAAAGGGCACATACTGCTTGTTGTCCACCCATCCTTCATAGCCGTCGTAATTACATTTGACCCGAGACCACTTCTCCTGACGGTCAATCACTTCCACCGTGTCACCGAGCACCAGTTGGTTCACCATCTCGGCCCTGTCGGAGGCTTCGGCCCGCATGGGCACAGCTGATAAAAAACAATATCCCTTCATTTTCAACTATAATCTTTATTCTCAATGCTTTATAAATAACCCTTGTCCACAGATTTCACAATCCTGTCGATGAGGTCGTCCTTTGAGTTCTTCGAGGGGTCGAACTTGTCCTTGAGGTTGAATCCAAAGAGTCTGGCACAAGCCTGGTAGAGTCCGGCGCGGAACGAGCCGCGAAGGTCCTTGACAAGCGTGTAGGCCGACCGGCTGGTCTCCCGGTCAATCAGCTTAATAAGCACAAGCCCCTGTGAATAAGTACGTTTCTTCAGATCCTTCTTGTATTCCGCCTCGATATCCTTCTCCGCCTTCTTCAGCGCCGCCTTGCGCTCCTTGGGGTCCATCCGGGCAATCTCCACCTCCAACACATCCAGCCGCCGCTTGGCCTCACGAGCATAGGGCAGCATGATCTTCACGTTGCGTATCAGTTTTCCGTTCTTGTTTATCTCCTTCTGCGTCAGCAGTAAATACGAACCCCAAATGTCCACCTGCTTGAGATAGTAGAGCGGGATGGTGTCGCCCTCATAAAAGGTGGCAAACGTATGGTGAGGGTGAAACAAGCCTTGTGCGGAAAGCGGCCCCAGTAAGGCTAAGAGCAGTGTCAAGGAGAGCAGACGGAGGCGGTTCATGGGGCAACGGATTATTCAATATCGATAACTATGAAATTGATTATTTATTATTTAGTGTCACAAAATATTTTTTCTTGCGGACAGATGAAAAAAAAAACGTACTTTTGCACTCGGAAAAACGGTTAAAAGTTAAAGAATAAAACAACAATATGGAAGAAATCCTTCACGCGGAGGGCTTGTGCAAAACATTCACCCTCTCGCGAAAACAACAGAAGATTGAGCGCACCACCGTCAAACGCAAGACGGCGGTGGACCACCTGACTTTCAGCGCCTACCGTGGCGAGATCTTCGGCCTGTTAGGTCCCAACGGTGCCGGCAAGACCACAACCCTCCGCATGCTTTCCACCCTCATCCGTCCCGACGAGGGCGACGCCATCCTCGACGGCTGCAGCGTGGTAAACCAGCCCGAAGAGGTGCGCGGCAAGATAGGTTTCCTCACCTCCGAACTCAAACTCGAGGACTTCTTCACACCCAACTACCTCTTCGACTTCTTCAGCCGCCTGCACGGCGTGGAGGAAGCCGTTATCCGCAAGCGTAAAGAACGAATGTTCAGCCGCTTTGGTATCGACCGTTTCGCCGAGGTGAAAGTCGCCAACCTCTCCACCGGCATGAAGCAGAAGCTCTCGCTGGTCATCTCGCTGGTGCACGATCCCGAGATCATCATCTTCGACGAGCCCACCAACGGCCTCGACGTGCTGACAGCGCGCACCGTCACCGACTACCTACAGGAGCTGCGCGGCGATGGCAAGACCATCATTCTCAGCACCCACATCTTCAGTCTCGTGGAGCGTCTCTGCGACCGCGTGGGCATCATCATTGACGGCCACATGACCGTCTGCGGCACCCTCAGCGAGGTCTGCGACGGCATACCGCTGGAAGACAGATTCTTTAACATTTACAAAGAAGTGAAAGGAGGTGAAGAATGAAATCGAACATCTGGACCATCATCAAGAAGGAGTTCGCCCGTTTCTTCGGCGACAGGCAACTAATCTTCACGGCCGTTATTATGCCGGGCCTGCTCATCTACCTTATCTACAGTCTCATGGGCACCGGCATCAACAACATGATTGCCGACAGCGAGAACCAGCAAATCACCCTGCGGGTGGAAAACATGCCGGAGAGCATGAATGAATTAATGACCTCGTACATCTGTCCCTTCTGCAAACTGGAGACCGCATCGTTCACCCAAGACGACATCGACAAACTGGACAGCAAGGACGTCAACACCCTCCTCGTGCGTTTCCCTGCCGACTTCGACCAGCAGGTGGAAGACTACAACTCTTTCGAGACCGAGGAGGTCCCCAACATCGAGGTCTACTACAACTCGGCCAACATGGCGGTTTCCGCCTTCAAGCAGAAAGTCTGCTCCGACATCATGGAATACAACCGCGGCTACACCATCAACCGCGTCGACGAGGAGAACCCCACTCAGTACGATGTGGCCGACGAATCCATCGGCGCCATGATCTGGAGCAAAATCCTCCCCATGCTCATCCTCATGATGCTCTTTAGTGGCGTGATGGCCATTGCCCCCAGCGCCATTGCCGGCGAAAAGGAACGCGGCACTATCGCCACCCTGCTCGTCACCCCAATGAAGCGCAACGAACTGGCTATCGGCAAGATTGTCTCGCTGAGCTGCATCGCACTCCTCAGCGGCATCTCTAGCTTCATCGGTATCGCCCTCTCCCTGCCCAACATGATCAGCGCTGAAGACGCCAACCTGGGATTCGACTACACCTTCAACGATTATATCGCACTGATGTTCATCATCTTCTCCTCCGTACTCATCATGGCCTCCGCCGTCAGCCTCCTCTCGGCACTGGCCAAGGACGTGAAGAACGCCGGCACCATGATCACCCCCTTCATGCTGGTGGTGATGCTCTGCGGTCTCGTGCCGCTGATGCAGGACGGCGCCTCGGAAAGCGTCACCTCCTACTTCATCCCATTCTATAACAGCATCCAGGCGATGACCGCCGTCTTCGCCCACGACCTCAACTGGGGCTTCGTGGCCGTCACGCTGGGCGCCAACATCATCTTCGCCGGCATCGCTGTCTGGGGACTCACCAAGATGTTCAACAGCGAGAAGATCATGTTCAATAAATGAGGAAAAGCCTTCTAATGATATTGTTGAGCGTGGGTCTGACGGCCCACGCTCAGCATTGGTGGACAGGCTGGAGCCAGCAGACGGGGCTCGCCCTGTGTATTCATCAGACCGATAGCGGATACGAGCTCTACAGCCCGCTGCAGACCTCCGACCCCATCCCCGTGAGCAAGTGGTCGCTCAGTGGCGACACCCTGCGGCTCGAATGTGCCTCCATCGGATTCAAAACCACTCTGACAAGGCAAGACAGCATTTGGGCAGGCACTTGGCGGCAAGGCATCATGAAAGAAGCCATCACCTTCCGTCCCGCCGACACCCTCTACCGGCTCCGCCGCCCTCAAACCCCTCTTGCGCCCTACCGCTTTGACGAGGAGATTATCACCGCCGACTACACTGATTCCCAAGGAAACGCCATCCATCTCGAAGGAGCTCTCACCTATCCGAAAGGCGGCGGGAAGTTCCCCGCCCTGGTACTCGTCAGCGGCAGCGGCCAGCAGAACCGCGACGAAGAGATTTTCTCCCACAAGCCTTTCCTCGTCCTCGCCGACTACCTCGCCTCCCGCGGCATCGCCGTCCTCCGTTACGACGACCGTGGCGTCGGCGCCAGCACAGGCCCTCTCGACTCCGCCGACACCTACCTCTTCGCCGAGGATGCCGAAGTCCTCTTCAACACACTGAAAAACAACCCTCATGTAGACCCTGCCCGCCTCGGCATCGGTGGCCACAGCGAGGGTGGCGCCATCGCGCCCATGGTGGCGGCAAGAAACAAGGATGTGATGTTCGTCGTCATGCTCGCCGGACTAGGTTGCACCGGGCTCGACGTCCTCCTCCAGCAAAACGAGGCCCTCTACTTCTCCCTCGCCGACAGTCTCCTCTCCCTCCGCAACGCCTGCATGCGCGACCTCTTCGCCCTGCCCGCTGGCAGCAGCCAAAAAAACTACCAATCCGTCATCAACCGCCACACCGCAGGGCTCACCAAGGCGCAAATCGACAGCCTCGGCCTCGGCCGCGGCGCCGCCTACCGCTTCAAACAGGAAATGGGCCTCCCCTGGATGCAGACCTTCCTGCGCCTCGACCCCGCCGACTACCTGCCCAAGGTCTCCTGCCCCCTGCTGGCTCTCAACGGCGAGACCGACCTCCAGGTGCTCTGCGGCCCCAACCTCACCGCCATCCACCAGCTCTGCCCCCATGCACTCTGCATACCCGTCTCCAACACCAATCACCTCTTCCAGCGCTGCAAGACAGGCTCCCCCGACGAATACGTCCAAATCGAGGAGACCCTCTATCCATGGGTCATGGAAACCATTGCCGATTGGATACTCACCCTCCCCTAGCCCTTATCCTCTCTTACCCTCGTAGGGTATGATAAAGAGATGAGAAAGAGGGCATCCTTTAGAGAATTTATTACCAATAAGTTATAGAACGCATAAAAGGCACCCCTTTCATAGGATGCCCAATTTGTATACCAAAATATCTATATAGTTATCAATCAATTATCCTCAACAGCGCCCTTGATTTGAACTTTTGTAATTCCTTCATCGATGATGGGCTGGACTAGGTTTTTCATCTCCTGCGGGGAGAATTTCTGAAGGCCCTGCATGGGGGTGGCGCGGTCGATGGTGTAGACCATCCACTCACGCGGTTTCAGCAGGCGCACGATATCCATCATGGGGAGAATCACCTCGGGACGCGCGGAATCGAACCCGTTGCCACGCAGCATGCAGGTCTGAAGGACGAAATTGCCTTCAAACTGCTTGAGAGACTCGACGACGCGGGCGATGTCGTATCCCGGGGCGGGCATGTTGATTTTCTCGATAAGTTCGTTGGTGGGGGCGTCAATCTTCATGATGGGGTTGTCGACGCGGCGCAGAGCGTTGAATATCTCTGGAATATGCACACGCGTGGCGTTGCTCAGAACGCTGACCTTTGCCTTGGGGTAGTACCGGTCGCGCAGGCGCAGGGTGTAGTCGATAATCTGCGGAAACTCGGGATTGAGTGTCGGCTCGCCGTCACCGCTGAAGGTGATGCTATCGACGGGAGTACCCTCCTTGGCCAGTTTCACCAGCATACGCTCGAGGTCGGCACGCACCTTCGCAGCCGTGGGCAGCACGGTGTCGTTGCGGCCGTCGCGATTCCATCCGCATTCGCAGTAAATGCAGTCGAAATTACAGATCTTGCCCTTCTCAGGCAGCAGATTGATGCCCAACGAGCTACCGAGCCGCCGGCTGAATATGGGCCCAAAAACAGTCTCTTCCCGTATCATGCGGCCCTCCTTATTTCCCCGTCTACACGGATTTCTTTGCCAGTCGAGATAACATAGATCGCCGACTGGCCGTTTTCACGGGCGAACTGTAGAGCCTCCTCCACCTGGTCCTCCGAGAAGAGCTTGGTGCTGTCAAAATAATAAAGGCCACTTTCGGTGTCAAGCCATCCGCCCACATAACCATCATGTTCCAAAGCGTGTGTCACCACGAAAGCAAGCGACCCGCGGGAATGGCTACCCTGAGTGGAGGCATACGACACCCCAATGCCCTTAGTAGGTTCTTCCATGGTACGTACATTGACTGTAAAGCCGTCGGGATGCGCCTGACTGAACTCCCAGATGCGCTCCGCAATTGCATCCACGGAATCTTCTTTGCTGCCCTTATTGCCGCACGAGAAAGCGATACCGGCGACAAAGACGACAGCCAAAATCCAAATTCCTAACTTTTTCATGTTATCTCGTTTCTTACAAACAAAATGCAAAAATACGAAAAAAAAACTATTCTGTACCAAAAATGTAAAGCCAAGATATTAGATATACATTATCAGAACCCTACACTATAGGAAGAGTAACGGCCAGAATGCTTTTCAAGATTCCTGATTTGCGGGCGGGAGCCGCAAGGGCAGCGCTTCGGGCAGTATCTTCATCTCGAAGCGCGAGCCGGGGAGCAGCTCTCCGTCGAGGTATACATCGATGATGTCGCGGCTACTCACCACCACCTCACGGGCTTGTCGGTAGAGGACCTTGCCGCGACCCGGGCGACTGCCGATGTGCTGGCCACTGCGGTAGAGTGGGAAGAGCATCAGGAGACGTAAGAGGCTCATGGCACGGAAATAGCACACGTCGATGAGTCCGTCATCGACCTTGGCGTTGGGGGCGCAGTTGAACTCGCCGCCCACACGGCATCCGTTGGCCACGGTGCAGAGCACCATGAGCCCGCGGGCGATGCGCTCGCCATCGACGGTCACACGGATACGGTTGAAGCGGCTGGTGAGGAAGGCGTTGATGACACCGCGGATGTAGGCCTGGTGGGCCGACTTCCCTTGGGCCACCAGTTCGTTGGCACGCGATGCTACCCTCGAGTTGAAGCCCATATTGCACACGTTCAGGCAGTAGCTGTCGTTCACCTTGATAATGTCGATAGGGTTAACGGTGCCCGCCAGCATCTTCTTCACGCTACGGAAATTGCGATCGGGGAAATTGATGATAAAGTCCTCGGTGGCACCGGCGAAATAGAGGATGGCCATCGAGAAGTTAAAAGTTGAAGGCTGAGCATTGAGAGTCTCGAGATAGCCCATCAGTCCAGATGCCACGCCATTGATGATGCCGTTGCCGCTACAGGCCACGAAGCAGACCTCCTCCTCGGGGTGCAGGTCGCAGTAGAGGCGCACATAGCGCGTCGCATCTCCCTCACCGAGGGTGGTATAGACCTCGTAGGTGTGCGGCACTTCCTTCAACTGCTCGAAGAACTCGTTGTATTGCGGAGCCTTGTCGGCACGTCCGTTGATGATGTAGATATACTTCATAAGTTCAAGAGTTCAAATTTTGATGCTCATTATCGTGATGTCGTCGTTTTGGGGATGTCCGGCGGCGAAGGTATTGACGGAGCGATAGACCTGCTCCACAACGGCCTTCTCGTCACTCGCGGCGTCGAGATGCTTCACCTCCTCTATCAGACGTTCTTCGCCATACAGTTCCAAAGCATCGTTCTCGGCCTCTGTGACACCGTCGGTATAGGCCACCAGGCGCGTGCCGGGTTTGAGGTCGATACTCTCGGCCTCATAGGGGAAGTCTTCAAAGAGACCCGCGGCCAGGTTACTCTTGACCGGCAGGAAATAGGGTTCGCCGTCGGGCGGAATGACAACCATTGGATTATGGCCCGCATTGCAGTAGTCCATATGTCCTGTCTTGAGATCGATGCGCGCCACAAAGAGGGTGACGAACATGTCGTTGCTGTTGCTGTCGGCCACACTGTTGTTGATGCGGCTCACCGACTCGTTGAGTTTCAAGTCGAGAGTGGCCACGAAGTGGAGCATGGCGCGGGTAATCGACATCACAAGCGAGGCGGGGACGCCCTTTCCGCTCACGTCGCCCACGGCGAAATGGAGCACGTCCCCCTTGCGGATAAAGTCGTAGAGGTCGCCGCCCACTTCCTTGGCGGGCTTCACCAGGGCGTGCAGCTGCGGCGGGAAGTCGGTGGAGAGCATACCCATCTGGATGGTGCGCGCCACGTTGAGTTCCGATTCCATGCGTTCGTTGTCGCTCTTGGTCATCTTCAGCTGGGAGATGTAGTCGGTGACGGAGTTCTCCAGGTATAAGAAGCTGTCGTGCAAACGGCGCATCTCGTCCTTGCTGTCGATTTGCGGCAGCTTGGCCTTGAAGTTGCCGTTGGCCATGTTCATCGCCGACACCGAGAGCTCGGTGATGGGGCGTGCCATGCGGCGTATCATGCGGCGGCAAAGGAAGAAGAGCACCGTTAGTCCGACAACCAACATCAGGATCAGGTCGAGAATTTGCCTCCATGGCGCTGCTGTCGTTTCTTCATTGGTGGAGATGTACTGCATCGCCACCCCCACAATAATAAAGGAGATAATGAAGATGCCCGACACAATGCCGATGATTCTCCACGTCAAACGGTTTGCAAAAGATCTATTGTTCATGAAAGGGCTTAGTGTTAAAGGTTCATGGATTCAATTTTTATATCGGTTTGTACTTTGCCATCTTTCTTCTTTTCTCGATTGGGACAATGACGTTGCCACAATTGTTGCCAGCGTCTCTTTTGGTGTCAAGCATCGGGAATTAATCGTTTCTTTGTTCTTTGTTTATCTTATTTTTATATGTTTCCTATACAACAACTTCAAGTTGCAAATTTACTAAAAATTTTGATACCTAACATCAAAACAAGTGCAAACGACACAAAAGTGACATTAGACAAACACAAATGTACTGGCAATAAAAATCAATACTTTATGACAAAGAAAAAGCCCCTTTACAGGGGCTAAATCGTGGTCTGTGGGAGATTCGAACTCTCGACCTCTTCCGTGTGAAGGAAGCGCTCTGAACCAACTGAGCTAACAGACCTCTTTGTAAAGGTTGACGGTTATCGGTTAATGGTTGAAGATAAACGAATCTTAACTCTTAACACATAACTCTTAACTCTCAAAAGCGGGTGCAAAAGTACAAAGTTTTTTGGAACTGACAAAATTTTTCTTCCCGACAGCATTGAAAAAAATGCTGTCTCCAACTGTCACAATCATCGCAACAATCTGGTTTGCAGAAATATCAACTACCATTATTACCGCCACATTTTTTCTTCACATTGCTCCGCAAAAGCCCTTCAGAAGATAGAAAAAGAGCAAAAAAAGCATCGCCGATTTACAGAAAAAAGAGGATCCCGTCCACCAATTGCGACATTTCCAAATAAGAATCAATAAAACAAGCAATTACACATTAAATAACATTCTCCTCACCCGACAACCTCCGCCCCCTACCCTCCTGCAGAGGAACGCTCCCCGCACAGTCCCTTCCCCTCTCGGAACGACAACGCTCAATTGAGTTCCTTCTGCACGTCAGCCTCGATATCGCTTATTTTGTCCGTCGGCTCATAACGCTTGACGACACGGCCGTCGCGCGAGACGAGGAACTTGGTGAAGTTCCATTTGATGTCAGGGGACTTGTCGTAGTCGGGATCCTCCTTGCGGAACATCTCGTCCAGCAACTTACCAAGCCGTTCGTTGAGATCGAAGCCACCAAAGCCCTTTTGCGACTTCAGGTAGGTATAGAGCGGATGTGCTCCGGCTCCGTTCACCTCAATTTTGTCGAACTGAGGGAACTTGATATTGAAATTGGCCGAGCAGAACTGGTGAATCTCCTCTATCGTGCCGGGAGCCTGCTCGCCGAACTGGTTGCAGGGAAAATCGAGAATTTCGAAACCTTCTTTGGCGTATTTCTCATACAGCGCCTCCAGTTCCGTATACTGCGGCGTGAATCCGCAGCGGGTGGCGGTGTTGACTATCAGCAGCACCTTGCCCTTGTACCGTGAGAGCGACACCTCTTTCCCCAGGTCGTCCTTTACCGTATAATCGTAAACACTCTGTGCCGACAGGGTCAGCACCCCCAAGATTGCCATAAGGCACAAAAACATTTTCTTCATATTCTTCAAAAATTTAGTTCATTCGTTCCTTGCGATACCCCCGCACAACAGCATCCCGCCGACTTCTTTCTCACCGGCAAGGCACCGTTGGAGGCTTTTATGCATCTCATCAAACTTGTTAGACATAAAAACATGTTGCATTTCAGGGTGCAAATATACACATTCTTTTTGGAACAGCCAAAATCTTTGCCGGGAATCCCCTTACAGATTGATTCTGTTGGTAGAAAGCTCTTGGCAGCCGTAGTTGTCAGGCGCATAGCCGTAGCCGGTCGCCAGACCATAGAGTTTTTTTTGAAACGTTATTCCGTATCCGCCCGTCGCCGGTTTGGAAAATGACCATCTTGCCGCCAGTTCTTGTTTCTCGCAACGTGTTTTTTGTCGCTTTCACCAAAAAATCGTATCTTTGCACACCAAAAATCACGAAATGAGAAGATACATCTACCTGATTATGGCGGCCCTGACGGTCTTGCTGCCGGCCTGCCAGAAAGAAAAGAGCGAAACTCCCGACACTTCAGACATCATGCAGCTCTCGGTGAACGGGGAAGAATATACCCTCCCGCTGACGGCCGACACCGTGGTGGACCTCACCACACTCTGCACTGAATTCGACGCGGAGATTACCATAAAGAACGCCTCGCAGTTTCAGGAGCTCTCCATCGACGGTCAGTCCCTTGCCGGCGGCAGCTGCCACCACCACGTGGACACCATAGCGGCAGGCCGACAGATAGTCCTCCGTTACCGCAGCGGGGAGAAGGAAGGAGTCCTCCGCCTCAACACCCTGCACTCCGGCATCCCGCGGATGGAGACCTCCGGCCATGCCACCGCTGACGGCGACTTCTACCTCTCCTTCGTGTATCAGCGCCTGATTATGAAGTACGACAACGAGGGACATATCCTCTACTACCGTTATGAGCCCCATCAGACACAGAATGCCGTCGACGTCACCGGCTGGTGGGATTTCAAGAAACACAACGTGGGCGGGACGACCTACTACAGTTACCACGCACCCGACCCTACCTTCAGCCACCTCATCATCAACGGATACAACCCCGGCAAACGCGTCATCATGAATGACCGTTACCGAGTGGTGAAGACCGTGCAGCTGGAAGCTTCCGGTCCCTACGTCCACCAAGGAGACCCCATCGACGGCCACGACTTCGTCCTATTCGACCTCGACCATTATATCATGGCCAGTTATATCGACCGCCAAATAGGCGACAGCACCGTGGCGGCGGCTTACCTGCAGGAGGTGCAAAACGGCCAGGTGGTGTTTGACTGGTGGAGCGTGGATCACCCGGAGATGGTGGGGATGTTCGACCCGACTTTCAGTACCAGCGCCGGCAAGGACTACGTGCACTTCAACTCCATCCAGATACTGCCCGACGGCAACTGGCTCTGCTCATTCCGCCACATCAGCTCGCTGCTGAAGATAGCGCGTGCAGACGGCAGCGGGGACATTCTCTGGTGCATCGACGGTCCCGCACAACCCAGCGGATATAATTTCTACGGCCAACACTATGCCCACCTCGACGGCAACACTCTGACACTCTTCGACAACGGGAATGGCCACACCCCTCAGGTCTCCCGCGCCCTGCGCCTTACCATTGACCCCGCCACCGGCATCGTCCTCGAAGGCGGCAACACCATCAGCGGAGACTACTTCTCGCAAGCCTGCGGAGCCGTCACGCCCGTCGGCACCCACATCGTCGTGGGTTGGGGAATGGCCGGTACCGACGGCGGCATAGACAAGACCGACCGGGTGGTCACGGAGCACGACGCCTCCGGCAACGAAATCTTCGGCATCCGCAACACCGGGGAGGCCATCGCGCAGAATATCCTCCGTTGCTCTTACCGCTGCGTGAAGCAGTAATCCCCTGCTCCGACACAACAAAAAGCCACCCGAATTGGGTGGCTTTAGTGATCTGCACAAGATTTGAACTTGTGACCTCTTGCCTGTCAAGCAAGCGCTCTAAACCAACTGAGCTAGCAGATCAAAAAGGTGGTTTCTTCTCGCGAAATCGGGTGCAAAAGTACGAACATTTTTGAAACTGGCAAAATTATTTGAAAAAAATTCGTATTTTTGTCCTCGGAAAGCAATCATTTTTACCACATAATATATTGTATAACAAAAACTAAACTCAAAACTTTAAATTTTAAACTTTTTTCTCCCTATGGCCGACAATTATCTCGAAAAACGCTACGAGGAGACCCTCGGAAGTGGGAAAATCAGGGTCAAAAAAATAGGACACACCGTTGACGAACTACTGCTGAAAAACCGCAGCACGCGGGGCTACAAGAAGGCCTATCAGGTGAGTCGCGCGGAGTTGGAGCGCATCGCCTCCGTCTGCAGCCGTATCCCCTCGGCCCGCAACCAGCAGGTATTGAGGTTCAGACTGGTAACACATGACAGCGGTGCCGACCAAGTACTGCCGCTGGTGAAGATGGGAGCCGCCCTTCCCGAGCTGCACCTGCCATTTCCGGGTACCGAGCCCGAGGCCTTCATTGTCATCTGCTCCACCGTAGAGGAGAATTCCATGGTGGACATTGACCTCGGCATCGCCGCACAGAGCATGCTGCTGAAGGCCGTCGAAATTGGACTCAGCGGATTGATTATCGCCGCCTTCAACCGCGCAAAGCTACAAGAAACCCTTGACCT
>Ga0265298_10007457_pt1 | contig 13287 bp, 38 predicted proteins | sample AusTroGonzalo_MG_3_FD_193486 | JGI IMG/M metagenome (GOLD analysis project Ga0265298, IMG submission 193486) | Bovine rumen microbial communities from tropical cattle in Woodstock, Queensland, Australia - Gonzalo_01 | ecosystem: Host-associated > Mammals > Digestive system > Stomach > Rumen ... | reverse complement strand
GGGTCCTTTTTTATTTTTGACGAACAAAGACTTGTTGGTTCGGGTGCTTGGGTAAAAGCTTTTTATAAAATAGCTAAGAAAAATAAGTGGATTATATTATCAGCTACTCCAGGTGATTGCTGGTCTGATTATATTCCTGTTTTTGTTGCAAATGGTTTCTATAAAAATAAAACAGAATTTGTAGCAGAACATGTTGTATTTTCTAGATTTGCAAAGTATCCTAAAATAGAAAAGTATATAAATATTCAACCTTTGATAGAATATAAAAATAAGATATTAATAAATATGGATTTTAAAAGAGATACTGTCAGACATCATGAAAGTATATATACTGAATATAATAAGGAATTATATAATGTCACTATGAAAAAGAAGTGGAATCCATTTACGGACGAACCAGTTAAACAAATTAGTGAGTTGTGTTATGTTTTAAGAAGAATTGTAAACGAAGACGATTCTAGACAAATAGCACTAGCAGAAATATTAGAAGAACATCCAAAAGCTATTATATTTTACAATTTTGATTATGAACTTGAGATATTACGAGGAATGGCTTATATTGCTGGTTTAGAAGGACATTATGAAATAGCTGAATGGAATGGTCACAAACATGAACCATTACCATCTGGTGATAATTGGGTGTATTTGGTACAGTATTCAGCTGGAGCAGAAGGTTGGAACTGTATATATTGCAATACTATTATATTTTATAGTCAAAACTATAGTTATAAAATAATGGAACAAGCATCTGGACGAATTGATAGGTTAAATACACCATATAAAGATTTATACTATTATCATTTGAAGAGTAAATCTGGAATAGATTTAGCTATATCGAGAGCGTTATCACAAAAGAAAAATTTTAATGAAAATAATTATATAGTTTGGTAAGGAGGTTTAATTATGGAGAATGAAGAAAAAGAAGTACAATTTTATAAGTATTGCCCAATATGTAAACATCGCGATGTAGATGCTGTGCAAGAACCATGCAATAATTGTTTAGATAATCCTGTAAATATTAATAGTCGAAAGCCTGTAAAGTTCGAAGAGGCTAAAGACAAGAAAGGTAAATAATATGGGAAATGAATTATTTGATGAAAAAAGACGAGGTAATTGCTGGACAAAATCCGATTACGAGCGTGTTTTAAATAGTAATATAAAATTAGTAGATCAAGCTAAACAATTACGATTAGATATTGATTTAATAATTAGATATTTTACAAATAAAAGATATTTAAATCCTGAAGAAATAAGGATAGCGAAGACGGTTATTAAAAATTACTCTAAAGTAAATGAAGGGAAGATGAAAGATGCGAGCGACAAAAATAACTTATGCTAGTAATGACAAAGATGTTGAATACATTAAAAAGAATCGATTTAAGCTATTCAATAACATAATTGTAGCGCCATCTGGTATTATGGATAAAATAACATTAGATGATAAATTATATAGACAGTTAATAATTCAACAAAATAAATTTGCTATTAACAACTATAAAGAAGAACAATAATTTCGCGTAAAAATCACTTCTTATAATGAGAAGGAGATGAATTATATGATGAAAAAATATGAAATGATTGGTAGTACTGAGGAGGATTTAAAGATGAATGAAATCATCAAAAAGAATCAAATCGAAACTAGAAAGCGTATTAATGAAAGAAATAGAAAGAATAAATTAAAAGCTAAATGGGATAGATTTGAAAATGCGATGATTTACACAATTTTTGGAATCTTAGCTTCGGGAGCTATGTTAGGATTAATGTTTTTAATATCAATAATCGAAAATTTGAAATTTTAAGAGTTTAGGCGAATGACCTAGACTCTTATTTTTAAATAATTAGGAGTGGATTGTAATGAGTGAGATAAATATTAAAAATAAATATATTAGAACATCACGAGGTTATATAGGGAATGTTGATGCCGAAAGGTTATTAAAAAATCAATTTCAATTTCATTTAGATAGTAATGAAGGGGATATTATAGATGAACATTGTATATCTGTAGTTAAAGATCCTATCAAATGGAATGGTTATAATGAAATAGTTAAAGGTTATGGACCAACAAGCAATATATTTAAATTATTAATGACTGGTGATATTGTAGTTATTGAATATTTTGATGGAGTTGCTAAGGTTTATGATACAGCTATTGTTAAACGAAAAGATGATGAAAACAACATTGTCTTGTATTTCGACACAGCTCGAGATCAATTATTTAGATATTCTGATAATAGATTAGAGTATGTTAGAAAATTAAATTTATTAAAAAATGATGATTTATATATAACAGTAGGACCTGTTAAAATTAATCCAAAAATAATAAGGATATTAACAACTGAAAATATATTCAAAAGAGGTTATAAATTATGATAAAGAAAGAAAATATAGAATGTAAATATTGTAAATCAGATGATTTGTTTAAGAAGCAATTACTTAGTGATGATTTACCTATAAAAGTTAATATTGATTCAGATTATTTATTAATTATTTATAATGGTATACATGAAGCAGTTAAAATAAATTATTGTCCTATTTGTGGAAAAAAGATAAAAAATAATACTATATTAAGGAGTTAAATATGATAGATAGTGGTTTAAAACATGTTATAGAGGGGTTGACAGTTACTTTTGTTGTGATTTTAACAATGTTTATGGCATTTATTGTTGGATATTGTGAAATTTCAGGCGGTTGGTTTTAATTTTAAATAATATTTTAAGAGGTGATTTATAATGGACAAAAAGGAAATGATTTTTAATTTATATAAAGATAATGTTATAGTTAGTAAAAAGTTTAAAGATGAAATGAAAGAGAAATACGGATTTAATGCTTGGGAAGCTGATGACATGTTTGTTAGAATAAACAATTATCAAATTAAGAAATATGGCGGTAGACTAGAATTTAATAATCATACCGGATTAACAAAAGAAGAATCAAAATACCAGAATAAGTTAGCTAATCAACGTGAAAATTCTAGAAAACATAGGTGATATTTATGATAGATTATAGAATAGAAGAAAGTACTAAAGAAGAGTACAAATATGTTGTTTGGCGAATAAGTAGCACCGGAAATGGTAGTTGTTCTAGAAGTATATTTCATAGTAATGATGAGTCAGAATGTAAAAAATTTATTAACAAACAACGTAGAAAAGATTCTTATAGAGCTAAGAAAATAGCAAAACAACAAGAAAGTATCTTAGAAAAAAGGCGTATTTTACAAGAAAAGTATAATGAAAGAATAAAATACGTTAAAGGGTATAGAGAAGATGAAGGAGAGCCATATTATGACTGATTTTGAACAATGGTATTGTAATCATGATATTATAACAACTTATAAAGCAGGCATTGAATATGAACATTTTATGAAAAGATATCATGAATTAGTATTAGATAATAAGAATCTTATTTATTATGTTATTAAAAAATTAGGTATATATAAAGACATAGATAATTTTTATGATATTGGTATGATTGGATTGTGTAAAGCTGCTAGAAGTTTTGATAGCGAATCTAATACGAAATTTAATACTTATGCTATATCTTGTATTAGACATGAGTTATATAATTATGGTAGGAAAAAATCAAATAAACAATGGTTTGATATGCTTAGTTTAAATATTGATACAACTGGATGCGGTGTAGATACTATAGAACTAATACCAGACGATATAAATATAGAAAACAGTGTTATAGAAAAAGAAACTAATAAAGAACTATATAACGCTATTAATCAGTTATCAGATATTGAACAATTTGTTATAAACCACACATTTGGTTTGAACGGGTATAGTGTATTAACACAGAAAACTATTAAAAAAATGATATATAAAAAACTTGGTGTTAGGTACCGTGGTCAATGTCAAGTTTCAAGAATTAAAATAAGAGCTATAAAAAAGTTAAAAAGATATTTAAAAGATTATAAGGAGATTTAAAATGATAGATTTAAAAATTAAATATAAAAATAGAAAAAGAGATGAATTTAAAGATATTAGTAAAGAAGAAAGAGCTAAAATTTTAGGTAACGTTATATGTCCTAGATGTAAGTATCAAAATCACGACGTCCATGTTAAGAAATACGGAACATGTCATTTATGTGGTGTAACATTAGATAAAAATTATTTCAAAAAGATGTTGCTAAAAGAGATGCAGACTAAGGAGAGTGTTTAGTATGAAACCATATTTACAATTAATGGATATTACTACAGGCAATATATTTTTTAAATATTTTGAAACAGAATACGAACGTGATAAATTCGTAAGGAAATTAAAATATTCTAAAAAGATAAAAGTAGTTAATAAGGATTATAAGGAGGATTATAGATGAGTAAATTAATTAAAACCTGGGATGAATTAGATGGTTTAAAAAACGATAAATATCAGATTGTTGTAAATAAAGAATTTTGTTGTGGTTGGGTTATACCAATAACAGATGAGCGAGTAGAACCTGGTAGCGATGATTTTATTTGTAATTGCGAAGGGGATATATTTGATACTTATTATGATAATCATGAGTATTTAGGCACTCATACATTTTATGGAACTCAGTATAAATATTCCACAGAATTATTACAGAAATTCGGGTTTGATGTTGAAATTGACAATTGGGATAAAAAGGAGGATCATAAATAATGCATAGTGGAGTATTAAATTGTTTGCAAGAAATTAGAACTCTATTAAGAGAAATAAAAGAACTATTAGAAAAGAAGATGATATAGATGGATGAAGAATTTGTTAGAATTAAAATCGGGGATATGTATGTTAAAGATTTTAAGATAAATACATTTAAAGATGTAGGTAATAATTGGAGAGTTAGAAGAGAGGTTACATTAATAAATAATGTTAATGAAGGTATACCGATTATAAAAGAAGAAGCTCAAGCAATAATGAAATTACTTGATAGAGGTGTTATTTTAGAACCGTTAATTAAGGATTGATATTAGGAGATGATATAGATGGTTGAGATAATATTAGGTATTGTTGGTGCAACATTAGGTATTATTATATTTGGTTTTTTGATGTGGTTATTTTATGCTGCTGTGGTTTTATCTGAATATGACTTATCATTTAAAGATGTTATAGAAGCATGGAAAGACGATAAGAAAAGGAAGTGATATAGATGACTGAAAAATATCATAGTGATGCATGTGATGACTTGATTAGTCAGTGTAAGGAATGGCTTGGGCACAACGGTTATACATTCTGTTGGAATAATGCTTTAGATAGTATGCATATTGAAGGGCGTGGTAGAAAAGTTGATATTGGTTATGAGGTATTTTTAAATTATGCTACTGAAAAATATGATTATGCTTATTATCGTGAAGAAAAAATTATTAATGACATGAAATACATTTCAGCTGGTTGGATGTTTAATATCGATGACTTTTTTAATAATGTAGTAGGTTTAAATAATATATAAGGAGTGATATTGATTGATTAATTTTAATAATCTGTCTAAAAAAGATCAATTGGATTTATTATTAACAGAGTCTGAATTAGGTACACTAGAATTACAATATATTGCATCACTGCACGGATGTGGAGAGGATCCATTATTAGGAACTTGTATAAAACTTCTCTATAGAAATCAATTATTAGAGAAAGATAATAAGGAATTAAGAAAACAGCGTTCAAATGTTATTGAATATATAAAATCAAAACATGGTTATAATGATTTAAATTATTATAAAGATATTTTAAATATATTAGGAGATGATATATGTGGATGAAAATCTAAAAGATAAATTCATAAAAGAAGAAATTGAAAAGTATCTAGAGGATCATGATATTAATTATTTTTTCAATGATAGATTAGAAATTTTATATGTAAGAAAGATGGGTTATGAAAATAATATACCATATTGGGAATTAAAATATATAGTTGACCCGATATTATGCATAAATACATATTTAGAAAATAGTAATAGAAATACTGAATGGGTAACACAAAAAGTATGTAGATGGGGTGAGTGGGAAGAAGAAACATATTTGCAATATAATTACCCTTTATGGAAGCTGCACGAAAGAGATTATAAAAAGTATAAAAGAAAAAATAATATAGAGGATGGTATAGATGGGTGAAAAATATATGAAATGGCTTGAAGATAGATGTGATGAATATTTTAAAGAGAGTAAAAGATTAATCAAAATAAAAGAAAGATATACAAAAAAGGGTAAAGATGTTCCAAAAAATTTAAATAAACGAATTAGAGAATGTAATGCATTATTTGATTACTACGGTGGTTTAATAAAACAAAGTGTAGAAGCTGAATTAGATATAGCACAAAGACAACAAGAAGTTGAATTAAGGAAATCTTTAAGTGCTAGAGATTGTGACATAATACCATTTGGATTTAATTCTTTTTATGGAATAGGTCCATTTATTAGATAATAATAAAGGAGGATTAGCTATGGCAAATACAAAATATGATATTAACCAATTATTATTTGTAGAAAGAAAAGGTGAATGTGAATCAATTGAGATAATGGATATTTGTTACGTTTTAGATGGTAGAATTAATAATAAAAAATATATAACTGAATGGGAACTCGATGAAGCTATTGATAGCGGTGATGTTCAACTAACACCAGAAGTTTTTAGACAAAAGAAAATAGCTGAAAAGAGAGCACAATTAAATAAATTACAAAAAGAATTAAGTGAATTAGAGAATGTAAAATAGGAGGATTAATATGAATAATATTGAAAATAATATAAATGAATTGATAAAAAGTCTAGATAAATCTAATTTAATCTATACAGATTTAATAAGTGATGGATATCATACATTTGAATCATTGTATTATCAACGATGTGTTCTATTTGCTTTTATTTGCAATCAGAATAAAAATATATCTTGGAAATCTAAAAAACATTCAGATGGAACCATGTATGATAATTATTTTATAGTAGGTATAAAAACCCCAGAAGGACAATATACATATCATTATGATTTAAAATATTGGTATTATTTTGATGTTATAGAATTAGAAAATGCTCCTGTATGGGATGGACATACTGAAAACGATTGTTTTGAAAGATTATTTAGTTTGCTAGACTGGCATGATTATTATAAAAGTAAATATATGGCGGTCCCTTATAAGGAGGATAAATAATATGAAAAGTTCATTAGCAGCAATATTTATTTATTTTGTATTATCTTTTATTGCAATAAAGTTTGATTTATATAATAGTATAATTTTATATTTATTATGTATGATTTATTATAGAAAATTGGAGGGTAAATAATGGATAAAGAATCGTTATTAAAAGCTAGGGAATTTTTATTAAATATAAATAATATTGATATGTCTGCACAGGATAAATTGGAGATAATTAATAACTTATGGTTATATTTAGATCCTGAAAATTATGAAAAACATACTAAAATTCTTATTAAAGAATGTAATGAGGAGTTAAAATGGAAAAGAAAGATATAGTAGATAGAGTATTTGATGCATTATGTGGTTTGACTGAATATCACGGTAGTTCAGGTGGATGGACTAGTAGAGTGATAAGTGAAAGTTCTAAACCGTTAGTTAAACAAGCTCTTCTTAAAGTATTTAATGAGTGTCACGATGATGAAGTTGGCGAGCTAAAAGCTAAAGTTTATGCTTACGAAAAGATTATTGCTAATAGTAATTTTGCACCTATATTGGATAATAAGAAAGAAAAAGATGATATTATGGATTGTGAGGTTTGATACGTATGCTTAATAAAATTAGAAAAATATTAGGATTAAAATCTGTTAAAACTGCAATGACTTTTTAAAAAAATGATGTGGAATAGGAGTGATATATACGAAAGATACTATTACTGTAATAGAATTATTAATCGATATAGCAAATGGGAAAGAAGTTCCTGATTATATAATTTGGGACGAGCGCATTTATGAAAAAGATTTAGAAACAGATTATACATGTTATATACATAATGGAGAACCAAGATATTTTTTAAACGATGTGTTATTATGCGAATTGAATGATAAAATTAAGATACCTAGTATTAAATTGGTAAAAGCTGAAGAAAATATTAAAAAATCGTCTAGTGTGTCTAGGGAAATAAATAGATTGAAGGATATTGATGAGGTTGGTACGCTAGATATTGATGTTTTTCAAGTACCGGGTACTGGTTCCGAATATATACAAATTAATCACGATTTAAGAACATTGAAAAACAGTTTAAATAATTGTATTAGAAGAATTAATTTATTAACTAATGAAATAAGGAGTGATAAATAAAATGAATAAGTTATTAAAAAATAAAAACACTATTTGTGTTATTGGTATTATTTTATTTATAATTGGGGCTATGTTTATTAATACTATTTTAGAAAACAATTGTGAGAAGTCAGGTGGTGTTTATGTTAGAGGTTTTAGAGAATCTTTTTGTATAAGAGGTGTAAATAATGATAAATGATATAATGATTCATACAGGCTTTGATATATTAGGGATGTATTATCTTGTTCGTAATATTTCTTATACGTATTCTAGTTGTTGTCGTCCAGCTTGCTGGTCTTTAATAAATGCTAATAGGACTATGTCTATTTAATGGAGGTGTAAATAAAGATGTTAACTCTTATATTAGTTATTTGTATAGTTGGTTATGTATTAATAGAGCTATTTGGTAATACGTGGAAAGATATATATTACGATATTCAAATTGTGTGTATGTTTATAGGTATTGTGGCTGCCTTTCTTGAATTTCTCGTTCTTATTGCTTATGTGGATACTATACATATCGATGAAGAAATCAAGTTGTATGAAGACGCTTTACAAGAATCAGTAGAGACCTATGGTGTTAATTCATATTATTATACGAGAAATCATCAAACACTTATGCAATTAAAACAAGATAAAATACATGTTAAAGATTATAAATGGTTATTATATTTTGGAAAGTAGGTGAGTATAATGTCTGAAGAAACTGAAAAGCGATTAAACAATATTATGCAATTTGTAGAAAATACAGTTATTATAGGTGGTTTTGGTTGGCAATATAGAAAAGCTATAAGAATGTTATATGAAGGTTGCGAGTACGATGATGTATTAGATTGGTATAATACACAGATGAGAGCTGAATATAGAATATGAAGAAATTATTTAAAGTAAACGACGATTATGTTGTTGCTAACAATTATCAAGAGGCTATAGAAATATGGTTAAATTATCATAATAAACATTATACGGACGAAAGCGACATAAAATCAGTAGAATTAGTAAAAGATGAAGTTATAGTAGAGTATTAATTATGTTAGGGAGTGATAAATAATGTCTGCTAAAATGATGTTTAAAGAATTAGGTTATTCTTGGCAGGAAGATGAATATTCAATTAAATATACAAAAGTATTGAATAAACGTTGGATTTTTAAAGATGAAATACAAATAATCTTTTATAAATACAGTGGCACTATAAATATTTTTAGTAGCACACCAGGTAATATAAGAATAGAACTTAATTTATATGACGCAATGGATAAACAATTAAAAGAATTGGGGTGGAAAGAATGATAGGATATATCATAGGATTATTTTTAATAGGGTGGTTTGGTTTTATTATTTATGTTTGTATGACTATTAGCGGTAGATGTTCAGAAAGAGAATTACATGAGACTTATAAAGAAGCTTATAAGAATTATAAGAATAAGGATGATGAAGAGTGAATATTTTCAATTTTAAAAAGAAAGAAGATGTAATTATAAATAATATTGATGATATTCAAAAATTAGGTTATAAAGTAGCATATTGTTCTAATACTAATACAATATATTGTAGCAAATATGAAGATTTTAAATCAATAAAACTAGATTTAGATATTAAAAAAGTCATTGCTAGTCACAATCTTACATTTGATGATATAAAAGCAATAAATAAAATTATTGAAGGATTAGAGAAAAAATAAATTACAAGAACTTATTAAAAGGAGATGATGAAATTGAGTCGGCTGAAAAGGAATAAAATTAGGGGTTTGATATTAGCTTTATTTTGTATATTTATAGCGTTATTGGCGGTTATTTTCATAAGTAATCGTCTGATTTATCATTATTATACAAACAACGCTGAGAAGGCCGTTTTTAGGGCTTATACGGGGTGTTTTACAAGGGTTGAAACTGAGGAAATTACTGAAAATGTAGATATTCCAGAGGAGGAAGAGTATGTTGGAGAAGATGTTGAACAAGATAATCAATTGGTTTTGGATAACGTACGCGAAGATAATGAGTATAGTTACGAACCGATAAACTATAGTAGCACTTACGAAACACGAATGACTAGCTTTTGGGCTGCTGATGGGTCTGGTACTGGTGAGTGTACTGGTAGTGGATTATGTAGTTGGGATTTTGGTGTAGATGAGCATGGTTGGTATACTTGGAATGGTAAGTTAGTGGTTGCTACAGCTACGACATATTTGGCAAATCAGGGATGGTTTGTTGCGGACGGTGTACATTTATATAAATACTATGAAGAATTAGTGTTGACTATAGATGGTGTTGAGTACGACGCTATTATTCTTGATAGTTGTGGTAGTTCAATGAAGACAGATAGAGTAGATTTATTTGTTAGCGGGGGTTGGGCTGTAAAAGATACTATGATACAGGTAAGGAGGAAATAGTTTTGGATAAATACTTTTTTAAAATTATAATACCAAATTATAATTGTGTTGAATATATTGAAAAATGTATTAAATCAGTAGAAGATCAAACATTTAAAAATTATATTATATTAGTAATAGATGATTTAAGTACTGACGGTTCATTAAATAAAGTTAAAGATCTATCTGAACAATATAATAATATAATTGTAATCGAACCGGGAAAGAAATTATGGAATGGTGGTACAAGAAACGTTGGAATACATTATAATATTAATAGTGAATATACTATATTTATAGATAACGATGATTGGTTAAATGATAATAAATGTTTAGAAACAATACATGATATTATAGAGAAAAATAATAGACCGGATTGTGTAAGTTTGTCTTATAATTGTTTAATTGGTGATTGTTTATCATATCAGCCAATGATAAGAAATACACAAAAAGAATTAGTTGATAGTTTATATGTTGCTTGTTGGACAAAGTGTATCAAAAGTGACCTAGTTGTAGATTTTCCTGAAAACACTTTAATGGAAGATGTTGTACAACATATAAAACAATGTGACGTTCTAAAAACAATGGTAAGTTGCGAAGAACCTATTATAGTATGGAACAGAAATAATGTTAATTCATGTAGCAGAGTTGAAAATCAAAATATGAACAATGGTAAATGGAAAAGCAGTATGTATAGATATGCTGCTGATTTAATGGATCTTAATTGTAATTCTGAATGTTGTATAAATCATAGAGATTGGCGTTTGAGTGTAGTTTTAAATAATATAGCGGAGGGAAAATACATACAATGAAAAACATATTTTACTTTTACATGTTAAATGAAATCGGTGGCGTTGAGACGTTCTTTTATTATATTGCTAAAAAATATTGTGATTTTGACATTACTATTTATTACACAATTGGAAATAAAAATCAAATAGATAGATTAAAGAAATATGTAAGGGTTAAGAAGTGGCATGGTGAACGAATTAAATGCGAAAAAGCATTTTTTAATTACCAACCTGTTATTATTGATTATGTAGACGCTGACGAATATATTCAAGTAATTCATTTGGATTATAAACTTCAAAATAAACGACCTGTTATTAATCCTAAAATAACAAAATACATAGGTGTTAGTAAACAAGCATGTGCTTCGTTTAAAGAATTGAGTGGTATAGAGGCTGAATGTATATATAATCCAATAGAAATAGATGAACCAGAAGAAACTTTATTAATTGTTAGTGCTACAAGATTGACAGAAGAAAAAGGTAAAAAGAATATTGTAAAAATAGGTAACAAATTGAATAGAGCAAAATTACGTTATCTATGGCTTATATTTACTGATGATGTCGATGCAATAGACAATCCTAATATAATCTATAGGAAACCAACATTAGATATTATTGGTTATTTAAAAAAGGCGGATATCGTTGCACAATTGTCTGATTCTGAATCATACGGATTTACACCAAATGAGGCATTGTTGGTTGGTACACCTGTATTATTAATGGATTTACCTATATGGAGGGAATTAAATATACAAGATGGTGTACATGGATGGATAATAGACGATATAGATAATTTTGACGTAAATAAATTATATAAAAAATTACCAAAAATAAAGTATAATCCACCAAAGGATACTTGGAAAAATATGTTAGCACCTGGAAAAAGTACTTATATGGAGGATCTACAAACTATTGTTAAAGTTAGAGGTATTATTAAACCATATTTTAAGGACATCGAATTAGATCAAGATATTCCATTAGGATATGAATATGAGATAAATAAAGTAAGAGCTGACGATTTAGTTACTAAAAAATTAGTTGAAATAGTAAAAGAAGAAGATAATGACGAAATAAGGGGTAGCTAATGAAAAACAAAACACGATTATTAATACGACAATTTAAATTAGTTAGGTATGATTTTATGGGGTATCATTTGAATAAAAATAATGCTACATTTCATCATATTGATAAAAAAGAGAATGGTGGAGAGACCATTGTAGAAAATGGGGCAGTATTAATGCCATGCAGTCATGAATATTTGCATCTATTAGAGGTAAAAGATATTGAAAAATATAAAATAATTAATAATATGTTTCGTATAATGCATAGAAGAGGATATATCGATGAGTATGATTGGCAGTTAATTGGCATATTATTGAGTGATTTTGAAGAAAAACATGCTGGTGAGAAGCGTGCTAGTGGTAAAATATTGATAAAAAGTGAATTTTTAAAGAGAGATTTTAAGTAAAAGGAGAGGAAATTATGAAAAATATTAAAAATTATATTGAAAAGGTAAAGAATGTGGTTGAAAAAGAGGAAAATAAGAAGAAAATTAAGGCTTGTGGAGCTGGTTTAGCTCTTGGAATGGCTGGATTTATTGGGTATAAAGTAGGTTGTATGAGAGCAATTGGCAAGATTACTAATGAATTTTATATCATTTTAGAGGGTAAAAACGACCTAAAAAATGCTCTAAAAGAGGCTGTTGAAGAGTCAATTTAGGGTCAAAATTAGTGGACACTTTTGATTTTAAAAGTGGGCAAATGGTCAAAAAAAGTGGGCAAATTGAAAGGCGAGTTGCAAAAGTCGATTGCCAAAATGGTAAGTGAAGCCGAAATGGCCAGAAAAAGTGGGCAAATGGCCAAATATTTTTACAAAAGTGGCCAGCGGAAACCGTTGATATATAAGGATTTTAGCTC
>Ga0265298_10007454_pt1 | contig 13290 bp, 12 predicted proteins | sample AusTroGonzalo_MG_3_FD_193486 | JGI IMG/M metagenome (GOLD analysis project Ga0265298, IMG submission 193486) | Bovine rumen microbial communities from tropical cattle in Woodstock, Queensland, Australia - Gonzalo_01 | ecosystem: Host-associated > Mammals > Digestive system > Stomach > Rumen ... | reverse complement strand
CTACATGCGCACCCTGCGCGAGAAAATGCCGCACTTCAAGACTTTCCTCACCGGTGGAAACGCACCTTATATACTCCACCACGTGCGCACGGACGTGCAGTACGAGAAGCATCTGGTGCTGCTGGGACTGAACACCATTTTGGTGCATAACAAAAACTCGTAATCGCATCATAACGTCATGACGTCGTTACGTAAAATTGAAACAATGAAGATTAAAACAAAGATAATTCTGACTGCTTTGGCGTTCGTATGTACGCTCGGCGCCGGCGCGCAGAACATGACCAGTTCGCCTTTCTCGCGTTATGCCTACGGAGACATGAACGAGAACGTGCCCACCGCCTACCGGGCGATGGGTGGAGTAGGCTTCGGCATGCGCAACAACCGCGCTATCAACCCTTCGCAGCCTGCTTCCTATACCTCCTGTGATACGCTCACTTTCATGTTCGATGTCGCTGCCAGCGCCACCTGGAGCCGCTATAAGGATGCCGGAGGCATGAAGAACAAAGCCAACGGTAACCTCGAGTACGTCACCATGCAGTTCCCCATCTGGAAGCAGTGGATCGCGATGTCGGTCGGACTGTTGCCATACAGCTCCGTGGGCTATAACATCGACTTGGCGGACTCCATCAATTCCGATTACCATTATCTCAAGTCCTACGCCGGCGAAGGAAATATCAGCCAGGTGTACGGCGGTTTGAGTTTTAATATCTGCAACTGGGTGGCGCTCGGCGCGAACGTGTATTACATGTGGGGCGACCTGGAGCGTATCCGCACCCTCTCCTTCACGGAGAGCCTCAACTCCACCGTCCAGTACGAAATGTTGTCCATCAGTGATGTCCGTCTGCGCTACGGTGCCCAGTTCTTCCATACCTGGGACGCCCATTCGGTCAACATCGGTGCGATCTATGAGAACAAGATGAAGCTCAACAGCGCTTTGATCCAGATCGAGACGCAGTCGTCGGATACCATTCCTATCTATAAGGACGGATGGGACCTGCCCACGGTGTGGGGTGTCGGCGCCAGCTATAACTGGGCACGACGCCTGACCATCGCGTTCGATTATGAGCGGCAGTGTATGGCCTCCGCGCGCTACAACGGCGTGCCGGGCAGTTACACCGGTCTGCAGGACCGCAGCCGCTTCGCCTTCGGTATTGAGTACCGCAATAATCCGCAGGGACGCAAGTACGTGGACAACATGCTCTGGCGCGCCGGAATCAGCGTGCAGGACGAGTACCTCGCTTCCATCGGCGCCAAGCGTATATGCGCTTCCGTGGGTATAGGCTTCCCGCTTTATACCATCGGTACGGTCATCAATACCACCATCGAATATACCCACCGCGGCGCACCGGGCGGACTGGAGGATAACTCCCTGCGTTTCACACTCGGCGCTTCCATCGCGGAGAGCTGGTTCTTCAAACGCAAATTGTAGTTTGGCATGATATTTGAATATCCAGGAATATCGGAATACCGTTATCCCGGAAAACAAGATAACAACTAACACCAAAAATACTATCATTATGAAAATCAAATCGATCCTCGTAATCGCCATGGCAGTAGCCGTTCCGGCACTGGCTTGTGCGAAGAAACCGAAAAAAGTAGTGGAAGAAACGCCGGTACAGGAACCCGAAATCGTTGCTACCGAAGAGTGCAAGGAGAACGTGTCCCTCTGCCACGAGGCAGTGAAGAACAAGATGTACGCTGACGCGTACGAGCCCTGGTGGGATGCTTACACCAACTGCCCGAACTACAACAAGTCTATCTACACCGACGGTGCCAAGATCGTGGAGGCCCTCTTCGGTGCGACCAAAGACCCGGCAGAGAAAGAGCGTCTGGCCAAACTCGCTATCGAGATGCAGGACAAGCGTATCAAATACTTCGGCAAGGATGCCAAATATCCGACCGAGTACATCTTGGGTGAGAAGGGTATGGCGTACCTGGATTTCTACGGCGATACCAAGTATCCGGAAGCTGCCGACTGTCTGCGTAAGTCCGTTACCGCCCTCGGTGCACAGAGCAAGATCATGAACCTCGTGAAGCTCGTGGATGTGTCCTACGCGCTCTACAAGCAGAGCCCGGACGCGTTGGCTGAGCAGTTCATCGCGGACTACGAGCTGGCCAGCAATGCACTCGCCGAGCAGGCCGGTAACCCGGCTAACAAGAACGCCGAGATCGCTGCCAAGCAGAAGGATTATGTGGATAATATCTTCGCCATCTCCGGTGCTGCTGACTGCTCCAAGCTGGATGAGATCTACGCTGCTGCCGTGAAGGATAATGTCAGCAACCTCGACATGCTCCAGAAGATTGCCAAGCTGTACAAGCGGGTACGCTGCACGGAGTCGGATGTTTATTTCGCAGCCTGCGAGGCAGCCCACAAACTGCAACCGACCCAGGAGTCGGCAGCCGGCTGTGCTTCGATGAGCGCCAAGAAGGGTGAGTACGAGCAGGCCATCGCTTACTACGACCAGGCTATTCAGCTCGCTACCATCGAGGAGGAGATGGAGGACGTAGCGGACTACCAGTACAACGCGGCCGTGTACTACGCCATGAACCTCAAGAAATATCCGGAGGCACGCAAGTACGCGTTGGCTTCTATCAACACCCTTACCAACCTGGGCCTCAACAAGGGTCAGGGACGCTGCTACATCATCATCGGTATGTGCTACGCAGGTACCCAGCTCTACGGCAACGACCCCAAGGGTGCCATCCTCAACAAGACGGTTTATTGGGTAGCGGTGGATAAGTTCAAAAAGGCGAAACAGGTAGATCCGTCTGTGGAAGCTACGGCTAACGAGTACATTAACCTCTACAGCAAGTACTTCCCCTCCAAAGAGGAGCGTTTCGACTTGCCGAACGAGTTCTCCGGCTCGACCTATTTCGTAGGTGGATGGATTGGCGAATCGACTGCAATTCGATAAGCATTGACCGGTTCATTGACTCATAGAACCCATTTCTTCATAGCGGGTATCCTCGTGGTACTCGCTATGCTTTTCTTTGCCTGCGGCAAGCATGAGGTGGAGCAACTGGGCGAGGTGCAGGACCGCCAGACCATCGCGGCGCTCATCACCGATTCGGTCAGCACCCTCATCTCCGACTCCGGCATCACACGCTATCGGATAGAAGCGCCCAAATGGCTCATGTACGACAAGACCGAACCGCCGTATCAGGAGTTCCCGGACGGCATATATATGGAGCAGTTCGATGCCCAACTGACCGTGCAGGCCTCCCTCCAATCCGACTACGCCTATTATGATGAGACGGAGCAGATATGGGTGCTGCGGGGTAACGTCCACGCGCTCAACCGCAAGGGCGAGCAGTTCGACACGCCCGAGATGAACTGGAACCAGAAGACGCATCGCGTCTATTCGGATTCGATCATTCATATCCACCGCGAGAAAAGCATCATCACCGGAGTGGGATTCGATTCCAACGAAGAGATGACCCAATACACCATTCTTCACCCGACTGGCATGTTCCCCATCGATGAGGAATAATATAATTCTTAATTCGTAATTTCTAATTATGTTCCTTAGTAACAAAGTGGCCTTGATCACCGGCGCAGCCCGTGGAATAGGCAAGCAAATAGCCCTCCTTTATGCCCGCGAAGGTGCGCACATCGCTTTCACGGATTTGGAACTGAACGAGCAGGCAGCCGCCACGCGCGATGAGATTGCCGCCTTGGGCGTCAAGGTGCAGTTCTACGCCTCCAACGCCGCGGATTTTGAGGCTGCGCACCAGGTGGTGGAGCAGGTGGTGGCGGATTTCGGCCGCCTCGACATACTCGTCAACAACGCCGGCATCACGCGTGACACATTGCTCATGCGTATGACCGAGCAGCAGTGGGACCAGGTTATCCAGGTGAACCTCAAGTCTGCCTTCAATTTCTCCCACGCTGTCACACCCGTCATGATGCGCCAGCGTAGCGGTTCGATCATCTCCCTCAGCTCCGTGGTCGGTATCAACGGCAACGCCGGACAGGCGAACTACGCCGCTTCGAAAGCCGGCATCATCGCCCTCACCAAGACTATCGCCAAGGAACTGGGCGCACGCGGCGTGCGCGCCAATGCTATCGCGCCGGGATTCATCCTTACCGACATGACCAAGGCGCTGAGCGAAGACACGCTCAAGCAGTTCGTTTCGATCATCCCCATGCGCCGGGGCGGCGAACCCGAAGAGGTGGCGAAGGTCGCCCTCTTCTTGGCCAGCGACCTTTCTTCCTACGTCTCCGGACAAGTCATCCAAGTCAACGGAGCCATGGCATAACAATAAATCCCGAACACTCGTTCGGGATTTATTGTATCAGCCAAATGCCAAATGCCAAATAACAAATGACAAATGGGAAATGTCAAATGTCAAATTTATTTGACAAGAATTTTATACCCCCACGGCTTGAGGTTCATCGTCTGGGCGGCCTCCAGCTCTTTCTCCTTGCCGCACATGCACTGATACGTGCCGGCGTACTCGCTGAGGTCGAGCGTCACGGTCTGCTCCTCGCCGCTCATGTTCATGATGGCCAGCACGGTGTTGTTGTCCTTCTGGCGTGCGCAGGCGAAGATAGCCTCGTTATCCACGGCGATGCGTGCGATGGGAGCGCCTAACTCCGGGCTCTGCAATGCCGGATTGGCGGCGCGCAGCTCGTTCAGCTTCTTGTACAACTCGGCCTGTGAATAGGCTTCGTCGGTGTCAATCAGGTCTTTCTCAAAGAACTCCAGACGGTGGTGGTTACCGCTCAACTGACCGCAGTAGATCATTGGCATACCCGGAATCACGTAGCAGAACGCGGCGAACAAACCGGCGGCGTCACCCATGCGCTCGAACTCCGTGCCGTTCCAGCTGTTCTCGTCGTGGTTGGTGATGAAGTTCATGCGGATGGCCTCCGGACGGATGGTCGTGTCCGCCTTGGCGAAATTGTCCCATATAGCCTCTACACCTTTCTTGCCCTGCGCCACTTCGTTCATCACGTGGTGCAGACTCCAGCCGTAGTACATGTCGAAAGCGGTCTCGGTCAAGTCATTGGCTTCGTCCTCGTCCTCGGCCAGCGTGAACATGTCCGGATGGGTCTGACGGAGGTCACCCATCGCCCAGTTCCAGAAGTCGGTCGGCACCTCGCCCGCTACGTCGCAGCGGAAACCGTCGATGCCGATGCTGTCCATCCACCAGTGCATTGCCTTGAGCATCTCGTTGCGCATGTCCTGGTTGTCGTAGTTCAGCTTGCTGATGTCCGTCCAGTCGTACTGAACCATCAGGTTGCCCAAACTGTCGCGGTAGTGCCAACCGTCGTTCTTCGTCCACTCGCTGTCCGGCGCCGTGTGGTTAGCCACCCAGTCGAGAATGACCTTGAAGCCCTGCTGGTGCGCTTCGGCCAGGAAATGCTCAAAGTCGGCACGCGTACCGAACTCGGGGTTGATAGCGCAGTAGTCGATGATGGAGTAGTAACTGCCTAACGTACCTTTGCGCGTGATCACGCCGATCGGCTGGCAGGGCATTACCCAGATGATGTCGATGCCGTTCTCCTTGAGCGTCGGCAGCAAAGCCTCCGCAGCGGCAAACGTACCTTCCGGCGTAGCCTGACGGGTGTTCAACTCATAGATCGTAGCGTCGTATGCCCACGACGGGTGACGCGTTACCTGCTGCTCTTTCTGAGCACAACCGGCCAGCATCAATGCCGCCAGCACAAAGAAAAGTGTTTTTTTCATATCATTCGTAATTTGTAATTCGTAATTCTTAATTCGTAATTCTTAATTCGTAATTTCTAATTTTAGTTTTCAATCGCGAAGCTCAAATCTTCGCGATTGATCGTCACCTTCACCGCTTCGCCCAGATAGACGCGTTTGTACACAATCTTGTCGGCGCTGCACTCCACGGGGATGAAATCGCCGTACAGCAGCGGCATGGAGTGGCGGCGCATGGCAATCAGCTTCGCCACTTCGGCGCGCATCGTCTGCTGAGCCTCGTCCAGACCGTCGAACTTCATCATATGGCGGTTGTCCGGATCGTTACCGCCTACCTCGCCGTACTCATCGCCCTGGTAGATACAAGGCACGCCCGGCAGCGTCATGTTCAGCACCTCGAGCAGCATCGAGCGCTTGTAAGCCTTCTCGGCATCGCCGATACCTACCTCCTGCGTCCAGCCTTCCTCTTTGCCTTGGCTGCGGATGTCAATCGCACCGCCGGCGATGGAGGCGAAACGTATCTGGTCGTGGTTACCGCTGATGTTACCCATCGTGTGGTGTGCGCCGTAGGTGCGCAGGGACGTCAGTTCGTTGGCCACCACCTGGTCCATGCCCGTCAGACCGCACAGCGCCTCGCGGGTCGTGAAATAGACGTTGAAATCGAACTGGGCGTTGAGCATACCGCTCTTCACGTAGCTGCCGATGAGCTCCGGACTGCCGTACGTCTCGCCGATCATCCAGATCGGACGTCCCGGCCAACGGGTGGCGATCTTCTGGCCTAACATGCGCCAATAGCCTTCGGGTATATGCTTGCACGCGTCGTGACGGTAACCGTCCAACTCGTACGTCGCCAGCCAGTACAGCGCGCTGTCGGTCATGGCCTCGCATACCTCCTCGCGCTCCAGGTCGAGGGTCGGGATATGTTTGTCGAACCACGTGGTCAGACGCGCCTCGTCCCACAACTCGAAGTTACGCGTGCCGTCCGGCAGGATGGAGTCGGTATGCCAGTCGGGGTGCTCCTGCAGCGTCGGTGAGTTGATATGCATATGGTTGGCTACGTAGTCCAGCACCACGTTTATCCCGTGCGCGTGCGCGCTATCCAATAAGGTGCGGAACTCATCCGGCGTACCGAAGCGGTCATCCAGCTTTGTTGCATAGATGGGCCAGTAGCCGTGGTAGCCGCTGAACTTGGTGTAGGTCTTCGTCGCGTCGTATTTGTTGCCGTTGGTGAACGGATAGCAGCCCCATGCGTCCCACGGGTTCTGGGTGATAGGACTGATCCAAAGCGTGTTCACACCCAATTGGTCGAAATAGCCCTCCGCAATCATGCGCGTGATGCCGGCGAAATCACCGCCCTGATAATCCACTACGTCCAGCACCTCGGGGCTGTTCATCTTCCAGTCATTCGCCGTGTTGCCGTTGTAGAAGCGGTCGATCATCAGCGAGTACAGCACCTGTGCCTGCGGGTCGTGGCGGTTCAGCTGCGAAGCGTCGGTCACAATCTTGCCGTCCTGCATCGGCAGCAGCAGGTCGTTGAACAGGTATTGGTCATCCTCCGCAAAAATACGCAGATATGTCCGGCCCTGAATGGCGCTTTGTAAATTGTGCATGGTGAATTTTTTCAGGTCCAGCGTCCACGTGCCGTCCTCGTTCGCCTGCCAGAGGCTGTGATCAATCAGCACGTTCTGGATGTAAGCCTCGAAAGACGGATTGGCCACCTCGTCCTCAAAACCGACGGTCAGACGGTCGTCCGCATAAGCCAACGAGACGAGGGCCTGACGAACGGGCTTGTTCGGCAGCACGGCTATGGCAAAACTGCCTTTGCGGTCATGGAAATGGATGGCGTGGATCGAGCGGTCACGGTTGATAATATCCATCTCGCGCACCACCTGCGGCGTACCCGTCAGGTTGATACACTCCAGCGCTTCGCCTGCCGTCCACTGCAGACCTTTCCACAACGTGGTGTCGCCGTAGAGCATCGGCACGTAGTCCGTCAGCACGATGTGGACGGTGTCGCTCGTCATGCGAACCGGCATGATAGGGGTGGAATCGGCAATGGTGCCTGCGATGTGTACATGTTGTTGACAGCTTGCCAGACCTATCGTCAGAGCAAGCAAAAAGAATACTTTTTTCATGGTAACTCACATTTAGCGCTGCAAATTTACTGCTTTTTTTTCATATATGCAAATTTATTTTCTTTTTTCGCGTACAAAGTGAACTTTCCTCTTGCATATATGCGGAAAATTTACTAATTTTGCAGTCGCAAACGGATTTTGTATGGTTAGAGAACGAAAAATTGAGCGGGTAACCCTGGCGGGTAGTGTGATTAACGCCATCTTGGTGGCGCTGAAGTTCGTCGCCGGTTTCCTGGGCAATAGTGCCGCCATGATTGCGGACGCGACCCACTCGCTCTCGGATTTCATCACGGATATCCTGGTGCTCGTCTTTGTGCGTATCAGCTCCAAGCCGCAGGACGAAAATCATGAGTACGGGCATGGTAAGTACGAGACCATCGCCTCTTTCCTCATCGCCCTGGGTCTGTTCGCTGTCGCGATAACCATCATCGTTTCCGGAGCAACAGCCTTCGCCAAATGGCTTCAGGGTGAGCAGCTTCCTGCGCCGGACAAGATAGCCCTCTGGGCGGCTTTGCTCTCCATCGCCGTCAAGGAACTGCTGTACCAATATACCGTCTATTGGGGCAATAAACTGGACTCGCAGGCGCTCAAGGCAAACGCGTGGCACCACCGCAGTGACTCCCTCTCGTCTATCGGCGCAGCCATCGGTATAGGTGGTGCGCTGCTCCTGGGTGACCGCTGGACGGTCCTGGACCCGCTGGCCTCCATCGTCGTCGGAGCTATGCTCCTGCATGTTACCTTCAGCCTGCTCAAAGGTAGCATCGGTGACCTCACTGAGTGCGCCCTGCCTAAAGAGACCGAGCAGGAAATTCAACAGATTATCCTCTCCGTGCCGGATGTGCACGACCCGCATCAATTACGTACACGCCGTCTGGGCAACCGCATTGCCATCGAGGTGCATGTGCGTATGGATGGCGCCATGCCGCTCAACGACGCCCATCAGCGCGCTTCGCTCATCGAGCAGCGCCTGCGTGAGCGTTTCGGCGAAGAGACCCATGTAGTCGTCCATACGGAACCCGATAAGAACGCATGAAAACCATCTGCGCCATCTCCACGCCTTACGGAACAGGCGGCATCGCCGTCATCCGTGTTTCCGGACCCGATGCCGTCACCCTGACGGACAGCCTCTTTGTGGGTCGTCAGCGTCTGACCGACACACCGGCGAACACCGTTCGTTACGGGCGTATAGAGCGCAACGGAGAGGTGCTGGACGAGGTCATGTGCTCCGTCTTTCTCGCCCCTCATTCCTTCACCGGAGAAAACACCGTCGAGATAGCCTGCCATGGCAGCCTGTATATCCAGCAGACGCTCCTGCAGTGGCTCCTGGATGCCGGATGTGCGATGGCCAAACCCGGTGAGTTCACCCGGCGCGCTTTCCTCAACGGACGCATGGACCTGACGCAGGCGGAGGCCGTGGCGGACCTCATCGCCGCGCAGAGCAAGGCGGAGAAAGATCTTGCGCTCAGCCAGTTGCGGGGCAGCGTATCCACCGAACTGAACACCCTTCGGGAACGCCTCTTGCATTTCACCTCCCTCATTGAACTCGAATTGGATTTTGCGGACCATGAGGAACTGGAGTTCGCCGACCGCACGGAGCTCAATGCCCTTGCTGCGGAGATAGAAAACAAACTGGCGGCGCTCATCGTTTCTTTCCGCACCGGTAACGCCATCCGCAACGGCGTCTCGGTTGCCATCGTCGGCGCACCGAATGTCGGCAAATCGACGCTCCTCAACGCCCTCCTGGGCGAACAGCGGGCTATCGTCAGCGATATACAGGGCACCACGCGCGACACCGTGGAGGACACCCTCGTCATCGACGGCATCCTCTTCCGCCTCATCGACACCGCCGGACTGCGTGAGACCGATGACACCATCGAGAACCTCGGCATCGAGCGTAGCCGCAAAGCCGCCGAACAGGCACAGATAGTGCTGCTTGTGAGTGACGACTTGACGACAGACGAAATACGGTTGACGGACGATTGTACGAAAGGGACCGTGATACGCGTACTAAACAAATCCGATCTGTATGCTGTCGGCGAACGTTGTGAGCGGTCTGTGTTCGGTCAACGAAGTGGTCTGATTGCCGTTTCGGCCAAAAACGGCGAAATAGAACCCCTCAAGGCGGAGCTCGTCCGTGTGGCGCGTGCCTCCATGCACAGCACCGCCGTCATGCTCTCCAACGCCCGTCATTACGAAGCCGTCAACCGCGCGCACGACGCGATTGTCCGGGTGCAGCAGGGCCTGACTGACGGACTCTCCGGCGAACTGCTCTCCCTTGACCTGCAGGACTGCCTCTCCGCCCTCGGAGAAGTCACCGGCCAAATCACCAACCAGGAAGTGCTAACGAATATTTTCAGCAAATTCTGCATCGGCAAATAAAAAATCATAAATCACAAATCATAAATCATAAATTTGAAATTATAAATCATAAATTTTAAATCATAAATTTTAAATCATAAATATGCTCCTCTCTATGACCGGCTATGGCAAAGCCGAAAGCCAACTCCGCGGACGCAAACTGATTTGCGAAATCCGCTCCCTCAATTCCAAATCCATGGACCTCTCGGTCCGTCTGCCCTCTCAAATCCGGGCACGCGAACTGGACCTCCGTACGATCGTGACGCAGCGTCTCGAACGCGGTAAGGTTGATTTGGCGATTTATCTTGACGAGCAGGCTGCCGCCGGTCCCCAACCGGCAATGGTCAACTGGGATGTAGCCAAGAACTACGCGGAGCAGTACAAGGCGCAGTTCGGAGACGTGCCGGCGGAAGTCATGGCGGCGATCATGCGTTTCCCCGATGTGCTCAAGGCGCAGGAGGATAACACGGACCTGACCGACGAGGAATGGAGCGGAGTAGTGGCAACCCTCAATCATGCCATCGACGCCTTCATCGCTTTCCGTACCCAGGAAGGGGCCGCGTTGCAGGCGATGTTCAACGAGAAGCTGGACGGCATTGCCGACCTTCTGGCCCAAGTGGAACCGTTTGAGAAGGGCCGAGTGGCGAAGATCAAAGAGCGACTGGAACAGAACCTCGCCCAACTGTCCAAAGAGACGCAGGCGCAGATCGACCGTAACCGCCTGGAGCAGGAGATGATTTATTACCTCGAGAAACTCGATATCACCGAAGAGAAAGTGCGCCTCACCAACCATATTAAGTATTTCCGGGAAACCATGGCAGAGCAGGCAGGCGCCGGAGTGGGGAAGAAACTCGGCTTCATCGCCCAGGAGATGGGACGCGAGATCAACACCCTCGGCTCCAAATCCAACCAGTCCGAGATGCAAATCCTCGTCGTCAAGATGAAAGACATCCTCGAGCAAATCAAAGAACAGGTTTTGAATGTTTTATAAATAAAAACAGCTTGCTGTCTTTCTACTTTGAGAGTCTTTATTCTTACTTCTTTATTCTTTCTTCTTTATTCTCTATTCTTTATTCTTTCTTCTTTATTCTTAATTCGTAATTTTTAATTCTTAATTTCTTATGATCTATATCTTCTGTGCGCCTTCGGGCAGCGGTAAATCCACCATGGTGAACCATCTGCTCACCAATCATCCGAACCTCTTCGAACTGTCGGTTTCTTGCACCACGCGCCCGCCGCGCGGACAGGAAGTGCATGGCCGCGAGTACTATTTCATCTCCGTTGATGAGTTCCAAGAACGCATCAAAAAGGATGATTTCATCGAGTATGAGCAGGTTTATGAAGGCCTCTACTACGGTACCCTCAAAGAGGAGATTGCGCGTATCGAAGCGGCCGGACGGCAGGTGCTCTTTGATGTGGATGTCAAGGGTGGCATTAACCTCAAGCATATCCTTGGGGACAAAGCTACGTCTATCTTCATCTGTCCGCCTTCCGTGGAGGAACTGCGCCGCCGCTTGGAGGGACGCGGTGACACCAGTCCTGAGATGATTGAGAAGCGTCTCGCGAAAGCATCCATCGAGATGGAGGACATGAAGTATTTCGACCGGATAGTTGTCAACGATGACCTCTCCCACGCCTTCGAACAGCTGGATGCCATCATTGACGAAAATCATAAATCTTAAATCATAAATCATAAATTTGAAATCCTAAATGAAAATCGGCATCTACGGCGGCAGCTTCAATCCCGTGCATTTCGGGCACGTGGGTTTGGCCAAATGGGTGATTGAGAACACCGATTTGGATGAACTGTGGCTACTCGTCAGCCCGAATAATCCCTTGAAGGATGCCAAATCGCTCGCGCCCGAGCAGGAGCGTCTGGAGGCTGTGCGGGAGGCGGTTAAACACATCCCGCATGTCCTCGCCTCGGATTTCGAGTTTACCCTTCCGCGTCCCTCTTATACAGCCAACACCCTCCGGGCTTTGCAGGCCGCCTATCCGCAGCACGACTTCACCCTCGTCATCGGCGAAGATAATCTTGCCATCTTTGATCAGTGGAAAGAATACGAATTTATTCTAAAGAATTATCGGATCTTTGTTTACCCGAGAAAATCACCAATCACCAATCACCAATCACCAATCATAAATGCCAAGAATGTCATATTCTTGGCTGACGCTCCTTTCTTCGATATCTCCTCCACCTTCCTCCGCTCCCAACGCCATTTGAAATAACTGATTTCGATGTTTTCGTTTTCCATTAATTTTCTTCACTCCGCCAAAAAAATCGCAAAAATATTTGCCGCCCTTGCCCTTTTCTATGGCTCGGGGATAGGCGGCTTACCCCTTCGCCGTCACTCTCTCTGCGTTCGTGTCGTGTTCGCCCCTCGCGTCCGTCACTTTGTTTGTTGCGTCCGCATTTAATGCGGACATTACATCCAAACGCGCCGCCCCGCCCGCGAGGCGCTCAATGCAGGCGTACCCGGTTCCTCGCGAAATATCAACTATTAATACCTTGTCTTATACTGAAATAGGTTTACTCATAAAACATATAAAAAGTGTCAAATTTTAATATTTTGTTTTATGAACCGTGGTCAGTACAACAATTATCCCGAGTCGTTTCGTCGACAAGTTTTGGAAGATTATTTCAGTAGTAATGGCACAATTAAGGCGTGTGCAATCAAGTGGGGAATCCCATGTACATCGCTAAAAAACTGGCTAAAAATTTGCAAGAATGCGAAAAAAAGTGTATCTTTGCGCCAAAATGCGATTCACATGGATCCAAAAGACCAAGCAATTGCCGACTTACGCCTTGAAAATGAGCGTCTGCGTCGTGAGGCGGAGTATCACAAACTCCGCGCTGCGGGCTATGAGCGCCTTCTTGAGATTGTCAAACAGGAAGACGGCATCGACCTGCTAAAAAAAGATGGTGCCAAACAGTAGAACGCCTGTCCGTGGAGTATCCGTCGGAAACGATGGAGACACTCTGCGGGCTGTTTGGCAAATCTAAGCAGGCCTATTACAAGCACAAACGCAAGTCTTTCAGCGAAGCAGAGATAGAGCGAGAGGTATTATCCATTGTGGCAACCTACCGGGCAGAGATGCCTCTGATAGGTGGACTCAAGTTATACTAT